>PVMK01143973.1_pt1 | contig 63862 bp, 63 predicted proteins | sample 1853481 | NCBI WGS metagenome assembly PVMK01 (sample SAMN08533507, study PRJNA380276) | Marine sediment metagenome, whole genome shotgun sequencing project.
CACAAGCAAAGCGCAGCCAGAACGACCAGCGCGCATGCGCGCGATGCCGTCGCGAACAGGCTAACCAGCAATACCAGGCTTCCAAGGTAACGGCCTGTCCGTGCCAGAGCGCCCGGCTGTTCACCTCGCCACCCACGGCAGAGCTGACCGTGGACCCACGGAATCCAAACCAGGTACAGCAAGATACCGTAGGTTGTCGCATCGGCCAGCGGCAATTGCGCACGTTCATCCAAGGCCAGGAATCGAACCGTGGAAACCGAAGCGAAGGCAATCCCGATGCCGACGAAACCGACCCGCAGCAACCGTTGTGAGGGCAAGTCCAGACCCCGAACCACCAGGAACGCGACCGGTAGCGAAGCGAGTACCCAGCTAGGGGCTAGACTCACTTCAGGCACCCGGGCGAATTGATGACAGACAAACAGCGCGGTCAGGAATCCCAACGCAAGTCCGATGGGGAGCGGCTGGCTGGCGAACTGCCGGAGCGCATCGCGACCGCTCAGGGCAAACGCGAACAGCAATAGACCCATCGCGGCAAGCAAAACGACGAGATTGATCCCGGCACCGTAAAACCACGCCCCGACAAACCATGCCAGCAAGAGGGCTATTGCAGCTACGGTGGGCTGGCGCACCACGGGTTCGAGCTGAGATTCTTCAGGTGCGATGATTGCGTTGCCCGGGCGGAGGACTGGTGCCGACGACAGGATTCGAACCTGTGACCTGCTATTTACGAAACAGCTGCTCTACCAGCTGAGCTACGTCGGCGAAGGCGCGGATTTTAAACCAGTGCCGGCCGATGTCCAGACGCCAGCTGACTCCTGCGCCAGGAGTACTCGCCAGGAGTGCCCGGCAGGAGCGTCGGCTAGGGGCAAACAATCTTCTCCGGCAGTTGCCGGCAGAGTGACATGCCATCGGGGCTGGTCGCAGTTACGCGATAGCTGCCACCGGCGAGCACGATGCTGTAGACCGTACCGTCATCCGCCTGGGGCGCCCAGCCGAGTACCAGTAAGTTCGCATCGGACCCGGCATTGAACACCCCGGGTTGATAGGCGCCGTTACGTAACCGGAAGTCTTCCTGGAAGGCTTCTATCGTGGCGATATTGTTGATCAGTGTGGCCTGGCGGCTGGTCTCGATGTAATCCGTGTAGAACGGCAGCGCGATGGCCGAAATCACACCTATGATGCCGACCGCGATCATCAGTTCGATCAGCGTGAACCCGGCTTCCCGATGGCGCCGATGCGTACAAATTCGTCTATTCATTTCGCTTCTACCTCGCGGCCATGCCCGAATAGTAACCCGTGAAAACAAAAAGGGCGCCACTAGGGGCGCCCTTCCTGCACGTTTTGAGACGTAGCTCAAACCGTTACACGCTGGCCCAGGAAATAGTCATTTGCCGTGCGGTTAAACCCTCGTATGCCGGCAGATGCATCACTACCACCACGGTGCCTGCGGCCGCCGTGCCTGTAACGACCATGCCAACGCTGCCATCGGGTGCCGGGGATGGCGGGACCGAGAGAATGTAGGCAGCAGCACCCGTAGGGGACACGGCGTTCTGGCCCGGGTTGATCAAGGCCTCCCATTCTGCAAACGATTCGGGCAGGTCAGCCAATACAGCTTGCTGAATGGCCATCTGCGTCTTGAGCTTGCGCATCTCGTTGCCGACAAAACGACCGGCTTCTTCGAAGTGCGACACAACCTTCGTCTGGTTTGCAGACTTGATGTAGTCCTGATACGCGGGCAGCGCCACAGCGGCGAGGATGCCGATGATGGCCACCACGATCATCAGTTCGATCAGGGTGAAACCCTTTTGCATTGACTTGTTCATTAACATTGCTCCATTACTTCTGGCGTCTAATCATGATCAGTTCGAAGATCGGTGGCGCGAGCGCTCCGAATCATCTAACCCACGCCCCAGCAGTGCAATCCGCATGCCAGATCGTCGGCAGTGTCGCCACCAAAACCAGAACGCCATATTAATCAAGGTGTTAGCTTTAGATGTGGAACAACGCCCACCCGCAACGTAGGTCCTAGTCGAACACGAGACGCAGCACTTGGCGCGTCACAAGCTGACCATGCGCGTCATCACCGTGTTATCAAGGGCCTGCGAACGGGATTCTCGCCCGTGTCCTGGTCTGCTCAGGAACCCTTGGAATGTGAAGTGCTTATCGACAGCTTCGTGAACCCGGATTAGACTTGGCGGTCCTGCGAACGCTATGGTTGCTCGCCTGGAAACAGCCTAGCGACAAGGACTGCATTCGTATATGGCTACTCAAACGGTACCGTTGTCAGGACTGGCCAGACGGCTGGTTGAAGACGGGTTGCTGGATGCCGAGAGCGCACAGAGCGCCAGCGAAGAAGCTCGCAAGGCGGGCACACCGTTTGTCAGCTACCTGGTCGCCCACGAGATCGCCGATTCGCGCGCAATCGCAAGCTCCGCATCCGAGGAGTTCGGCGTACCGCTGATCGACCTCTCTGCCTTTGATCTGGAGGCAATCCCGAAGGATCTCGTCAAAGAGAAGCTGATCCGCCAGCACAACGCCTTGCCGCTGATCAAGCGCGGCGTTCGTTTGTTCGTTGCCGTTTCCGATCCGACCAACCTTCAAGGGTTGGACGAGATCAAGTTCCAGAGCGGCATCAACACCGAACCCATATTGGTCGAGGAAGATAAACTCGCCACCATCATCGAGCAGTTCCTCAGTCAGGAAGAGAACGATGCGTTCAGTGGTCTGGACGACACCGATCTCGACGACCTCGACCTCGAGGCCTTCGAAGAGGCGGGCGACGAAGACGACGACATCGGTTCCGGCGCGGATGACACACCCGTCGTGCGATTCGTCAACAAAATGCTGCTCGATGCCATCAAGACCGGCGCCTCGGACATCCACTTCGAACCGTACGAACGCACCTATCGTGTCCGGTTCAGAACCGACGGCATGCTGCATGAAGTAACGTCGCCCCCGGTAAACCTGGGAACCCGGCTGGCGGCGCGCCTGAAGGTGATGTCCGAACTCGACATCTCTGAGCGCCGCGTCCCCCAGGACGGCCGCATCAAGATGAAGCTGTCGAAGACCCGGTCGATCGACTTCCGCGTCAATACGCTGCCAACTCTGTGGGGCGAAAAAGTTGTGATGCGGATTCTCGACCCGCAAAGCGCGAAGATGGGAATCGACGCTTTGGGCTTCGGCGAGGAAGAGAAAGAGCGTTACATGGAGGCGCTTCACAAACCCCAGGGCATGATTCTGGTGACCGGGCCGACTGGAAGCGGCAAGACGGTTTCCCTGTACACCGGACTGAACATCCTCAATACCGAAGAGCGAAACATCGCCACCGCGGAAGATCCGGTCGAGATCAACCTCGAAGGGATCAACCAGGTACATGTGAACAACAAGGTGGGCTTGACCTTCGCGCACGCGTTGCGATCATTCCTGCGCCAGGATCCGGACGTGGTGATGGTGGGTGAGATTCGCGACCTCGAAACGGCGGAAGTCGCCATCAAAGCAGCCCAAACCGGCCATATGGTGCTATCGACGCTGCACACGAACTCCGCGGCCGAAACGCTGACCCGCCTGCGCAACATGGGCGTTCCGGCATTCAACGTTGCCACCTCGGTGAGCCTGATCATTGCCCAACGCCTGGCTCGACGCCTGTGCCAGAAGTGCCGATTAGTGATGGACGTCCCAAAAGAAACGCTGGAGGCCGAAGGATTCACTCAGGAAGACCTGAAAACCGACTTCGAGATCTTCGAGCCCAAACCCGGCGGCTGCGACAAGTGTAAAGATGGCTACAAGGGCCGTGTCGGAATATATGAAGTAGTTAAAATTACGCCGGAACTGTCCCGTATTATCATGGAAGACGGAAACAGCATAGACATCAGCGAGCAGGCCCGTAAGCACGGGTTCAACGACTTGCGCAGAGATGGCTTACAGAAGGTGAAGGACGGGTTGACCAGCCTTGCCGAAGCGAACCGGGTAACCACGGGGCACTAACTTGAATCATGGCTGAAAGCGCAACTTTCGTCTGGGAAGGTACCGACCGCCAGGGTCGCAAGACCAAGGGTGAGATTACCAGTTCCAATCCTGCCATCGCCAAAGCCGAGCTACGCAAGCAAGGCATCCTGGCAACTCGGGTCAAGAAGAAGAGCGCGGGCCTGGGGCTCAGTATTGGGGGTGGAGTCACACCCGCTGACATCTCGCTGTTCACGCGCCAGATGGCCACCATGATGCGGGCCGGCGTACCGCTGGTGCAGTCGTTCGAAATCGTCGCCGACGGCGTCGACAAACCCAAGCTGCACGACCTGATTCAGAGCATTCGCACGGACGTATCGGGCGGTAATTCGTTCGCCTCGGCGATCCGCAGGCACCCGATGCACTTCGACGACCTGTTCTGCAACCTGGTCGACGCCGGGGAGCAGTCGGGTTCTCTGGAAACCATGCTCGACCGGATCGCGACCTACAAGGAAAAAACCGAGTCCCTGAAAGCAAAAGTAAAGAAAGCGATGACCTACCCGGCCGCCGTCCTGGCGGTCGCGTTCGTCGTATCCGGTATCCTGCTCATCAAGGTGGTCCCGCAGTTCGAGCAGGTTTTTGCCGGCTTCGGCGCGGAGCTGCCCGCGTTTACCCAGATGGTGATCCGCTTTTCCGAATGGACCCAGGAATACTGGTTTCTCGTAATCGCAGGGGTCGCCGGCGCGGCCGTCGGATTCATCCAGGCCCGGAAACGATCGCCGGCGCTCAGAGATCTGATTGACCGGCTATCCCTCAAATTACCCATCGTGGGCAGTATCATCGAAAAATCAGCGGTCGCCCGTTTTGCACGCACGCTTTCCACTACCTTTGCGGCCGGGGTACCGCTGGTCGACGCACTGAACTCGGTTGCCGGCGCCGCGGGTAACGCCGTGTACCACGCCGCCATTCTGAAGGTTCGCGACGACGTCTCAACGGGGCAGCACCTCAACTTCTCTATGCGCGCCACCGGCGTTTTCCCCAACATGGTGATTCAGATGGTCGCCATCGGCGAGGAGTCCGGGGCACTGGACACGATGCTGGACAAGTCGGCATCGCACTACGAAGAAATGGTCGACAACCTGGTGGACAACCTGACGGCACTGATGGAGCCATTCATCATGTCGGTGCTCGGGGTGCTGATCGGCGGCTTGATCATCGCCATGTATCTGCCGATCTTCCAACTCGGTGCGGTGGTAGGCGGCTGATCCTACCTGGCGCCTGATCCCCAGGACTGAATATGCCCTTCGAGATGTTGCTGAGCCAGGGCTGGCTCATCTTCCTGCTGTTGCTCTGGGCAGGCTTGAGCGTCGGCAGTTTCCTCAACGTCGTGGTGTACCGATTGCCGATCATGCTGGAGCGCGCCTGGTGCGCCGACGCAAGGGAGGCGCTGGAGCTGGAAGCAGTGCCGCCCGCGAAAGCGTTCAACCTGATGGTGCCGCGCTCCCGCTGTCCGCAGTGCGACGCCCCGATCAGCGCGTGGCAGAACATTCCGGTGTTCAGCTGGCTTGTGCTGCGTGGTCGCTGCGCCGCGTGCAACGCCCGGATCTCTACTCGCTACCCCGCCGTGGAAGTGCTGACCGCGCTGGTGTCGCTGACGGTGGTCGCGGTGTTCGGCTACACCTGGGACGCCATGTTCGCACTGTTGTTCAGCTGGCTACTGATCGCAATGGCGCTGATCGATTTCGACACTCGCCTGCTGCCGGACAATCTCACCCTGCCGCTGCTCTGGTTGGGGCTGCTTTTCAACTCGAGCGGTGGTTTCGTCGACCTGCAATCTGCCGTGATTGGTGCAGCTGCGGGTTATCTCATCCTATGGAGCATCTACTGGGGATTCAAACTCCTGACCGGGAAAGAGGGCATGGGCTACGGCGATTTCAAGCTGCTCGCCGCGCTCGGTGCCTGGCTCGGCTGGCAGGCTCTACCGATGGTGATTCTCATCTCATCCGTGGTTGGCATTCTGCTTGGCGGCACGGTCCTGCTGATCCGCAAAAGCCGCGAACCGATTCCGTTCGGTCCGTTCCTCGCAATCGCGGGTTGGGTCGCTCTGGTCTGGCGTGATAGCGTTGTCAGCTTCATCCTGACGTAGACTCGAGTATGTTCGTTGTTGGCCTCACCGGTGGAATCGGTAGCGGTAAGACGGCCGTGTCCGACCGATTTGCCGCGCGCGGGATTGCGATCGTGGACGCTGATGTCGCGGCGCGGGTAGTCGTCGAGCCGGGCCAGCCCGCACTGACGTCGATCGCGGAACACTTCGGCGGGGACATTCTCAGCGCCGACGGCCAGCTGAATCGTGCGGCGCTACGCGCACGAGTGTTCAGCGATTCCGCAGAGCGCGAATGGCTGGAAGCGCTGCTCCACCCCCGGATCTCCGAGTGCATCGCCGAACAGTTGGCGGCTGCCGGCTCGGCCTATGCGGTCCTGGTCTCTCCACTGTTATTCGAAACCAGCCAGGTCCGATTCACCAACCGAGTGCTGGTGGTCGACGTGCCCGAGGAGCTACAGCTCCAACGTACCATGGCGCGGGACAACAACGATGAAGCGCAGGTGCGCGCGATCATGGCCGCTCAGGCTTCGCGCGAAGATCGCCTCGACAAGGCGGACGATGTCATCGTCAACGACGCAGATCTCGAGAGCCTCGACGCGCGGGTCGAAGAGCTGCACGAACGCTATCTCACCGCCGCCCGGAATGCCGATGAGTAACGAACCAGCACGAATCGTGACGTGCCCCAACTGCCGCAAACCGGTTTCCTGGTCGTCCACCAACCGCCATCGTCCGTTTTGTTCCGAGCGCTGTCGGCTGATCGATTTCGGCGGGTGGGCGGGCGAGTCTCATCGAATCGCGGGCGACGACCATGACGACCTACTCTCCGGGGACCTGGACGAACCGCGCTGATCCCTGGGTCTTTAGGTGGCGCACCGTAAGGGGCCCGGTACTCTCTCCGCGCGCTCGGAACTTTAGGCGACGTGGAGAGAGTACCGGGCCCCTTACGGCGCGCTACGTTACGTCCGGTATTCGGCGTTGATCCGGACATACTCGTAGGAAAGATCGGTGGTCCAGACAGTCTCTGACGCGCTCCCCTGGCCAAGGTCGATGCGCACTTCGAACTCTGACTGGGACATGATCGCGGCACCTGCAGAATCGGTGTAGTCCGGGTCGAGCATTCCGTGAACGGCAACCCGGACGTCGTCGAGCCATAGGCTGATCCGGTCCGGTTCCAAACCTGCCACCCGGGCTCGACCAATCGCCATGCAGAAGCGCCCCCAATTCGGATCACCGGCGAACAACGCAGTTTTGACAAGCGGCGATTCAGCAATCGTGAAGGCAACCTCGAGGCACTCGTCGCCGGAGGCTCCGCCTTGCACCGTGATCGTGACAAATTTCGTCGCGCCCTCGCCATCTCGAACGATCGCCTGAGCGAGTTCTACGGCGACGGCGGTAATTGCTCGTGCAAGCGATTCGAAGCGCGGATCGTCCGAACTGGTAATGGCCGGCATACCGCTGGCACCGGTGGCAATCAGTACGAACGAGTCGTTGGTCGAGGTATCACCATCGACGGTGATACGCGAAAAGCTCGCCCGATTGGCGCGCACGATCAACTCGTCGAGGCAGCTCGGCGCGACATGTGCGTCCGTGGCCACGAACGCGAGCATGGTCGCCATGTCGGGGCGAATCATCCCTGAGCCCTTCGCTATGCCCGTAACTGCCACAACCTGACCATCGAGTTCGACCGATCGACTCACCGCCTTCGGCACCGTGTCAGTCGTCATGATGGCCCGAGCGGCATCCAGCCAGGCATTCGGCGCAAGGTCTGCCGCGAGGGCACGCGTGCACTCCAGCATTGCATCGACCGGCAGGCGCTCGCCAATGACCCCTGTCGAGAATGCCAGCACGCTCGCTACATTGACATCCAATGCCTGGGCGGCGGCCCGGCAGCAGGCGACAGCGTCCTCGAGGCCCGGCATTCCGGTTGCGGCATTGGCGTTGCCACTGTTGATCAGCAACGCCCGGGTTGGCGAATCTGCGAGGTACTGTTGTGCCAGCTGTACGGGAGCGGCCTTGAACGCACTCTGCGTGAACACCGCCACGGCCACGGATCCTTCCGCCAGGCAGATCAACACGAGGTCGTCACGATCGTCGGTCTTGATTCCAGCGCTACCGGTCGCGAGGGTAACGCCGCCGACAGCCTTCAGTTCGGTGGGTGGGTCGAGATTGACCGCCATTCAGGCGGCGCGGCCGTGGCAATGCTTGTACTTCTTGCCCGATCCACAGGGACAGCTTTCGTTGCGGCCAACCTTGCGCTCCTGGCGAACGAACGTCTCGGGCTTGGCAGCTTCGGGTCCGGGTCCGGAGGCCTGGGGATCAGGGCTGCCATTAAGTGCCGCGGCCTGCTGATGTTGGAACTGCATGCGTTTCACTGCTTCCTCACGACGCCGGCGTTCCAACTCTTCCACAGAGTCCTGGCGCTCGATCTCCACCCGCGACAGCAGCCGCACCACGTCGCGCTTTATGGCGAACAGCAGTTCCTGGAACAGTTCGAACGATTCTCGTTTGTACTCCTGCTTCGGCTGCTTCTGCGCATACGCCCGCAGATGTATCCCCTGGCGCAGATGGTCCATGGTCGACAGGTGTTCCTTCCAGCGCTGATCGAGGATCTGCAGCATCACCTGCTTCTCCACGACCCGCATGTCGACGCCCTGGGCAGTCCAGGCCGCTTCCTTTGCCGCGTACTCGTCGCCAATCTGTACGTGGATCTTCTCGCGCAGCGTTTCTTCGTGCAGTTCGTCATCGGCATCCAGCCATTCGCGCAGCGGCTGCTTCGAGCTGAACTCGGTCAGCAGAGCCTGCTCCAGCCCCTCGATGTCCCACTGCTCCTCGATGCTCTGGGGCGGGAGGTACTCCGCCACCACGTCATCGACGACTTCTTCGCGCAAACCCGTGACCATGTCGGAGATATCGTCCACGCTCATCAGCTCGTTGCGCTGCTGATAGATCACCTGACGCTGGTCGTTGGAAACGTCGTCATATTCCAGAAGATTCTTACGTATGTCGAAATTGTGTCCTTCAACTTTGCGTTGGGCCTTCTCGATCGCGTTCGACACCATGCGGTGCTCGATCGCTTCACCCTTCTCGAGCCCAAGCGACTGCATGATTCCACGCACCCGGTCGGAGGCGAAAATACGCATCAAGTTGTCTTCCATACACAGGTAGAAGCGCGAAGAACCCGGGTCACCCTGGCGCCCGGAACGGCCGCGCAGCTGGTTGTCGATACGCCGCGATTCGTGTCGTTCGGTGCCGATGATGTGCAGGCCGCCAGCGTCAATGACCTTGGCGTGGCGCACCTGCCAATCCTCTTTGATCGAGTCTATCGCCGCGTCGTTCGGCGCATCGAGATTCGCGATCTCCGCCTCCCAGCTGCCGCCGAGTACGATGTCCGTACCGCGGCCAGCCATGTTGGTTGCAATGGTCACCGTTCCCGGCCGCCCCGCCTCGGCAATGATGTCCGCCTCCCGTTCGTGCTGCTTGGCGTTCAGCACGCTGTGTCCGATCCCGCGAGTGTTCAACTCGGCCGAGATGCGTTCCGACGAATCGATCGACGCGGTTCCCACCAGCACCGGCTGGCCGCGCTCGATGCAGTCATTGATGTCCTCGACGATCGCGTCGTATTTCTCGCTGACCGTCAGGTAAACGAGATCGTTGGCATCGTCCCGCACCATCGGCATGTGAGTTGGGATGACCACCACATCGAGTCCGTAGATCTGGCGAAATTCGAACGCTTCCGTATCTGCCGTGCCAGTCATGCCCGCGAGCTTGTCGTACATGCGAAAGTAATTCTGAAAGGTGGTCGACGCCAGCGTCTGGGTTTCGTTCTGGATCGCCACCCCTTCCTTTGCTTCGACGGCCTGGTGCAAGCCCTCCGACCAACGTCGCCCCGGCATGCCACGCCCGGTGTGCTCATCGACAATCACCACGTCCCCGTTCTGAATCATGTAGTCGACGTCGCGCTTGTAGAGGTTGTGCGCACGCAACGCCGCGTGAACATGATGCAACAGACCCAGGTTCGTGGAGCCGTACAGGCTTTCGCCTTCCTCCAGGAGACCTTGCCTCGCCAACTCCTCCTCGACGAAGGCGTGACCGCGTTCGGTGAGCTCGATCTGTCGGTTCTTTTCGTCAACGATGAAGTCGCCTTCCTCGACGATGCCTTCCGGGTCCGTCTCGATGCCCACCTGGGCTTTGAGTTTCGGTGCCAGTTTGTTGATCTTCTGATAGAGGTCCGTACTTTCCTCAGCCGGGCCCGAAATGATGAGCGGAGTACGGGCTTCATCGATCAGAATCGAATCGACCTCGTCCACGATTGCACAATGCAAGCCGCGCTGGAATTTGTCCCGCAGCGTGAAGGCCATGTTGTCGCGCAGGTAGTCGAACCCGAACTCATTATTGGTTCCGTGGGTGATGTCGGCTGCATACGCTGCGCGTTTGGTTTCCGGGTCCTGTCCGGATTGTATGACGCCAACCTCGATGGCCAGCGCCTTGTAGATGGGCCCCATCCAGTCGGCGTCACGGCGGGCCAGATAGTCGTTGACCGTCACGATATGTACGCCTTTGCCGGCCAGCGCGTTCAGGTAAACGGCCAGCGTGGCGACCAGGGTCTTGCCCTCGCCCGTGCGCATCTCCGCGATGCGCCCTTCATGGAGCGTGATTCCGCCGATCAGCTGGACGTCGAAGTGCCGCTCGCCGCGGGTCCGCTTCGATGCTTCCCGGACCACCGCGAATGCCTCTGGCAGCAGCGCATCGAGCGACTCCCCCTGGGTATGTCGTTCCTTGAATTCAGCGGTCTTGGCAGCTAGTTCCGCGTCGCTCAACGCGGCGACAGACTCTTCGAGCGCATTAACCCGCGCAACGATGATACCCATCCGCTTGAGTTCGCGGCTGTTCTTCGTGCCGAAGATCTTCTTGAGTATTCCGCCGAACATACTTTGGCTGCGCCTAAACGCGAAATTTTACCGCGTTTGCTCAGATAATTGGACGAAATTCAACTTTGAACGTTCCGCAGAGACTAAATCAAGAGCCCCTCGGACTCTGCCAATTTGGTCTAGCTGGCGCGACGCCGGGCTACGTACCGCGCGGGATCGACCTGCCGACCGTCCTTGAGAACCTCGAAGTGAACGTGCGGCCCGGTCGAGCGACCGCTACTGCCCATGCGACCGATGACCTGGCCTTTCTTGACCACGTCTCCCGCAGAGACCGCCAACTGTTCGTGATGACCATAGCGGGTCACGTACCCGCCGCCATGGTTGATCTCGACCATCTCTCCATAACCATTCCGGTCTCCGGCAAAGACCACGACCCCGGCGGCAACCGCCACCACGTCGGATCCGTGTTTGCCGGCAAAGTCGACGCCCGCATGCCACGCCATCCGCCCCGATATCGGATCAACCCGGCGGCCAAAGGACGAAGACATCCAGCCCTTTGAAATGGGTCGGCCAGCGAGCGCTACATCCTGGTGAAACTTCCGATTCGTCAGCAGCGACTCGAGCACCCCCAGTTGATCTGCGCGGGTTTTCAACTGATCAGACAACTCCGCAACCGCGAGATCGAAGTCCGCGACCACTAGATTACCCTCGATCATGGGGGTTTCCGGTCCGCCCAGCGCGGGGGAACGATGGAATCTGAACTCGTCCGAATCGAGCTTCGCGACATCGGTAAGCCTTTCGCCCAGGGCCTCCATTCGTAGAAGCCGCGCCTGCATGGTTGCAAGACGTCGGCCAACCGCGTCCATTTCAATGCGCGATTGCGCCCGAATCCGATCGACGTCGGTCTGCTGTCCCGACAGGCGGTCGCGCCATGCGGCGACGACCTGTGCGTCAAGCAGGTCCTGGTCGAAATAGCGGGCCAACAGATACGCATCACCTAGCAGGCCTGCCAGAACCACCGTCGCTATCGTTGCGAGCACGCCGCCGGAAATCCCTTGGGAGCGTACCCGACCTCGTTTTTCCCTAAAGAGTATGATCTGCATTGTTCTTCTTCACCACGCGATCAACGACCAGCCAGCTCGTGAGAACCGCCAAAAAGGTCAGTAACCTGCTTCTGACGCAAAGCCGTCGGCCATCGCCTCTGGCACGCCTCCTCCAGCGCTCGATGAGCCGGGACGCGTGGAGCGCCCAGCTTCGGGCCCTGCTTCCCCGAGAATTGGGTGCGCAATGCCAGGTCGCAAACGTACGCGATCACGTCCTTTCTGTCCATATCAACAACGCCGCCTGGGCAACGCGATTCCGGCTTCTGATGCCGGATCTCGTGCCGAAGCTCAATCAACTCGCCGACTTCGCAGCGGTCACCGAGATCCGCCTCAAGGTCGAGCCCTTTGGCCAGCAGCCCGTCAGTTCACATCCGAAACGGGACGGGGTTCACACCGATCGTCCCAATCCTCCACATCGAAAGACGCTGACCGATCTTGCCGCCACGCTGGAGTATGACCAGTTGCGCGAGGCGATTCTGAGACTTGCTAGCCACGCGGACTTGCCAACTACGACACACGATTCGAACTGCGACGACCCTGCAGTCAGTCGGCCTGGCGGCGCAGAAACGCCGGAATATCCAGGTAGTTGAGATCGGGCGCTTCCGCATTGTCCCCGCCTCGCTCCTGCTGGAGCGCCGATTGCTGGCGCAACACCGTTGGTCGATCCAGGTCCCGGTAGTTCACGTCGCCGTCCAGCGTCGTGGTGATGGTCGTATTGTCGACGATCACGTTCGGCCGTGCGATCCCACCCAGTCCGGTGGCTACCACGGTAACGCGTAGTTCGTCGCCCAGATCCGGGTCGATCACCGTGCCCACCACCACAGTGGCCTGTTCAGAGGCAAATTCGTCGATGATGTCTCCAACGTCCGAAAACTCGCCAATGCTCAGATCCGGCCCAGCGCTGACATTGACGAGGATCCCGCGCGCGCCGTGCAGGTCGATGTCCTCGAGCAGCGGACTGCGGATCGCGCCTTCCGCAGCATCACGCGCACGATTCTCCCCTGTGGCACTACCGGTACCCATCATGGCCATTCCCATCTCCGACATCACCGTACGCACATCGGCGAAATCGACGTTGATCATGCCCGGACGGATAATCAGATCCGCAATGCCTTGAACCGCACCCAGCAGCACGTCATTCGCCGCGCTGAACGCATCGAGCATGCTGGTCCGCTCGCCAAGCACCGCCAGCAGCTTCTCGTTCGGAATGGTGATCAGCGAATCGACGTGTTTCGACAGTTCGTCGATGCCGGCTTCCGCCACCTCCATGCGTTTCTCGAAGCGAAACGGCTTCGTCACCACCGCTACGGTGAGGATCTGACACTCGCGGGCAATTTCAGCGATGACGGGAGCCGCGCCCGTTCCTGTGCCGCCGCCCATCCCGGCCGTGATGAACACCATGTCGGCGCCCGCAAGGACCTCCGCAATCCGGTCGCGGTCCTCCAACGCCGCCTGCCGCCCGATCTCCGGATTGGATCCCGCGCCAAGCCCCTTGGTAATCGAACTACCAATTTGCAGGGTCGATTTGGCATCGAGACTCTTGAGCGCCTGGGCATCCGTGTTGGTGGTGATGAAGTCCACCCCCTCCACATCCTTGCGCACCATGTGCTGCACCGCATTACCACCGCCCCCGCCGATACCAATGACCTTGATTACGGCGTTCTGGGGCGCACTATCTACCAGTTCAAACATAGCTTGGCTCCTTCTCTCCTGATCCGCAGTACGCATTGAAACCAACCGGAGCATTCACGCTCGCGGTCGCAATCTTCAGAAATTCTCGGAAATCCATCGTCGAAGTCTCCTCATCAATCCCGTTCCCGGTTTCCCGCCCGGTGCGGCGTCCTCTTCCTGTTGCTGGGCGTACAGAAGCAGGCCAACGCCCGTGGCATAAATCGGATTGCGGACGATATCCTTCAGTCCGGTTATGTGGCGCGGCATGCCGATGCTCACCGGCATGTGAAATATCTCTTCGGCGAGTTCAACCACGCCTTCCATCTTTGACGAGCCGCCGGTCAAGACGATGCCCGCCGCAATCAGATCCTCGAATCCGCTGCGCCGAAGCTCCGCCTGAACCAGCGTGAACAGTTCGTCATAGCGCGGCTCCACGACTTCCGCCAAGGCCTGGCGCGACAGATCTCGCGGCGGTTTGTCGCCCACGCCCGGCACCTTGATCGTCTCGTCAGCTCGCGCCAGCTGAGTGAGCGCGCAGGCATACTTGATCTTGATCTCTTCAGCGTTTTGAGTCGGCGTTCTCAACGCCATAGCGATATCGTTGGTTACCTGATCACCAGCTATCGGAATGACCGCCGTGTGTCGAATGGCACCCTCGGTGAACACCGCGATGTCGGTAGTGCCACCACCGATATCCACGAGGCAAACACCCAGTTCGCGCTCATCGTCCGTCAGTACGGCGTAGCTCGACGCCAGCTGCTCGAGAATGACGTCCTTGACCTGGAGCCCACAGCGCTCGATGCATTTTTCGACGTTCTGCGCGGCATTCACCGCACACGTCACGAGATGCACCTTGGCTTCGAGACGAACGCCGGACATGCCAAGGGGCTCCTTGACGCCTCCCTGTTCGTCGATGACGTATTCCTGGGGAAGGATATGAAGAATCTTCTGATCGGCCGGAATCGCAACTGCCTGCGCCGCATCGATGACACGGTCGACATCCTGCGGATAGACTTCGCGGTCCCTGATCGCAACGATGCCGTGGGAGTTCAGGCTGCGTACGTGGCTGCCGGCGATGCCCGCATACACCGCATCGATATCGCAGCCCGCCATCAGCTCTGCCTCTTCGATCGCTCGCTGAATCGACTGCACCGTTGATTCGATGTTCACTACCACGCCTTTCTTCAAACCGCGCGAGGCGTGCGAACCGATGCCGATGATTTCCACTTCACCGGACGGGGTCAGCTCACAGACAATCGCGGCGACCTTACTGGTGCCAATGTCGAGTCCAACAATCCGGGTACTGCCGTTGTCTGACGCCATCAGTCCCCCACCTTCAGTGTGCCCGGGCCAACGCAGCCGGTGCGTGGTCCGCGTCGCGCCAACGTACCGCGACACCATTCATGTACCGCGCGTCCACCCACTCGACCTCCGCGGCCCGACCGGTCAGCACGTCCCGACGCACCGCCAGAAATCGATTCAGCCGGGGTGCCAGATCTTCGCGACCCAGCGCAACCCGAAATCCATCATCCAGTTCGACCTGCCACTCTCCCGATGGGCTCTGTTCGAGGATCGCGATGGCGGTTCCCGATGAACGAAGCACCCCATGCAGCAGCTGGAACGTCTGCATCGCCCGAGGCCCGTCGCCCTGACCCGCCCGCAAGATCGGAAAATCAACGTCCAACTCGACACCGGAAAATACTTCACCGGCACTGTTGAGCGCGCCGTGCTCGCCCCAGCGCGCCACGAACGTCTCCTTGACCAGACGCACAATCAATTCGTCGGGCCAATCCCGCCGCACGGTGACCAGCCGCGGCCAGGCAAGTTGTCGCATCGTTGCGACCACCTCGTCGAGATCCAACGTCAGCATGCCTTGGCCAACCAGGCTGTCGATCGCACCTCTGACCTGTTCCTGCTCGACCGCGTTGAGATCCGCCTCTACCCGAACCACCTTGACCGGTCGATTCATCGCAACCAGCACCGTCGTCGCGCCCAGCAGCACGGCAGCGAGCAACGCCGACCCGAGCAATCGGATCAATCGCGAAGGTGACCGGGAACTAACCCGCATCGGCGGCTCTCAGCCTCGTCGAAAGCTCGCTCACGTTCCCCGCTCCCTGGATCAGCAACACGTCATCGTCTGATACCACTTCAGTCAGCACTTCGAACGCCTCGGCCGGATCGGTCGCGTACACCGGATTGACCCGACCGCGTTCCCGGATCCCTTGCGCGAGAGCGTGCCCATCGGCGCCGGCAATCGGCGCTTCTCCCGCCGCGTACACTTCTAACAGCACCAGTCGATCCACCATCGACAGGACCTTCACGAACTCGTCGTAGAGATCCTGGGTGCGGCTGTAACGATGGGGCTGATAGGCCATGACGAGGCGGCGCTGCGGCCACACCTTGCGGGCGGTCTCGATCACCGCCAGTATCTCGGTCGGGTGGTGTCCGTAGTCGTCCACCATGTCGACCACCTTGGCCCCCAGGTGGACCCCTTCAGTCACCTCGAAACGTCGATCCACCCCCGCGAATTCCTGCAGCCCGGTGTGGATGGCGGCGTCAGAGATCTGCTCCTCGGAGGCCACCGCAACAGCCGCCAGGGCATTGCGTACGTTGTGCAGCCCGGGCATCGCAATGCTGAGGCGCAGCGGCTCCACGCCCCCGGGCCGTTCCACCGTGAATCCCCAGGTGCGTCCGCGATCGTCCAGCTCCACGGCACGAAAATCGGCATCATCTGCAAATCCATAGGTCAGCATGGGACGCGCAATCTCGGGCAGGATCGCGCGCACCTCAGGATCGTCGATGCACAGCACCGCCGCACCGTAAAACGGCAAGCGATGGACGAACTCGACGAAGCTCTCCTTGAGGCGATTGAAATCGCCACCGTAGGTCGATAGATGGTCCTTATCGATGTTGGTGATGACTGCGAGCATCGGCTGCAGACGCAGAAACGAGCCGTCACTCTCATCTGCTTCGGCGATCAGATAGCGGCTCTGGCCGAGTTGCGCATTGCTTCCTGTACTGTTCAGCAAGCCGCCCACCACAAAGGTCGGATCGAGTTCGGCGGCCTGAAATATCGATGTGATGAGGCTCGTGGTGGTGGTCTTGCCGTGGGTGCCCGCCACTGCAATGCCGTGCCGGTAGCGCATCAACTCACCGAGCATTTCGGCACGAGGAATCACCGGAATGCGTTGCTGAAAGGCCGCTCGGACCTCCGGGTTGCTCGCGTCGACGGCGCTAGACACGACCAGCACATCGGCAGCGTGTACGTTTTCCGCGCGGTGGCCGATGGTAATGCGCGCGCCCAGTTCCTTCAGCCGTCGGGTCGCCGAGGAGTCGCGCAGATCCGACCCGGATATTTCGTATCCCTGATTGAGCAGGACCTCGGCGATTCCGGACATGCCGGAACCGCCAATTCCGACGAAGTGCACCTTCCGTACCCGACGCATCTCAGGCACGTCGGTCATCGCCGTGCCTCCGCGTTCAGTTCCACGCTGACCCTGTAGCTCAGGCCCGCGAGCGCACAACACACCAGCAGGCTGTTGCCGCCATAGCTGACAAACGGCAGTGTCAGTCCCTTGGTCGGCAGCGCGCCGGTACTGACCCCGACGTTGATGAGGCTCTGCAAGCCGATCAACAGACCTGCTCCATACGCAAGGTAGGCTTCGAACGCCCGGTTTCGTTCCAACGCCAGCCGACCGATACGAAACATTCGCAGCACAATGACGATCAGCAATCCGAACACAGCCACGGCGCCGACCAGGCCGAGCTCCTCGGCGATCACCGCAAAAATGAAATCGTTGTGCGCCTCGGGCAGATAAAACAGCTTCTGGATGCCCTCGCCGAGACCCAGACCGAACAGCTCGCCCCGGCCAAAGGCGATCAGCGACTGCGTCAACTGATAACCGCTGCCAAAGGCATCCGACCACGGATCGAGGAACGTCACGAGGCGCTCCATTCGATAACGCTGCAACACCGATATCAGCGCCAGCATCGCGACCACCCCGATGACGATCAGCATGAAATGCCGCAGGCGGGCACCGGCGACAAAAAACATGCCCCCGGTCACGCCAGCCAGAACGACGACAGACCCGAAGTCGGGTTCGAGCAATAGCAGTATGCAGACCGCACTGACCACCGCGAGCGGTCGAAACAACACGAGCCAATCTTCAGGGAGTTGCTCACGGTTTCGGCCGAGATAGCCCGCCAGATAGACCAGTATCAGAAACTTGGCGAGCTCCGAGGCTTGTATCGAGATACCGCCCAGACCGATCCAACGGCGGCTCCCGTTGACCACCTGACCAATCCCGGGGATCAGCACCAGCAGGCACAACAGCAGTGCCAGGATCAGGAACGGGCGGTGCGCGTGTCGCCAGAGTTTCAGCGGCAGCACAGCGAAAAAACCGAACGCGGCGATACCTCCGAGGGTGTACACGCCGTGCCGAACGACGAAGTACGACGGTGCGCCGTATGAGCTGGCCATCGGGTAGGACGCGGACGCGACCATAACCACACCCACCACAAGTGCGATAACCCACAACATCACCAGCGTAAGATCGGCAGACCGGATCACAAGCCGAGTTCCCGTCGAACTTCAGCGACAAAGGTACGGCCCCGCGCCTCGAAGTTGTCGAACATGTCGAGACTCGCGCACGCCGGTGACAGCAGCACCACATCCCCGGCAACGGCTTCATGCCGTGCAACCTGTACAGCCTCCCGTAGATCCTCGACCCGCGTCACCGGTACCGCCGGCGAAAGGACATCGGCCAGACGGTCCGCATCGCGCCCCAGCAGCAGCGCACGCTTGACCCGACCCTCAACCGCATGAGCCAGCGCATCCAGGGAAGCACCTTTCGCATCACCACCCGCAATCAACAGGATGTGTGGCCGTTCTTCGGCCAGGCCATCGAGCGCTGCGACCGCCGCGCCCGGATTCGTGGCTTTGGAATCGTTCACGTAGGTCACCCCATCGTGCTTGACGACGGTCTGACAGCGATGCTCCAGTCCTGCAAACGATGCCAACGCGTCCAGGCTCGCCAGCGCATCGAATCCGGACGCGCGTACGATGGCCAGTGCAGCGAGTGCGTTCAGCTGATTGTGCCGTCCACGAATCATCAGACGATCCGCCGGCATCAATCGCTCCCGGCCGTAACACAGGTACGCGCTACCACCCTGTCTGCAAATGCCCCAGTGCCCCTCCTCGGGCGCATCGAGGCCGACCGAGACCTGAGCTCTCGTTGCCGCCAGCGGCACCGTGCGTGGGTCGTCGCGATTGAAGATCGCCACCCGGCTGCCAACGAAGATGCGCTGCTTGCTGCGGGCATAGGCATCGAAGTCGGGGTATCGATCCAGGTGATCGGGGGAGACGTTCAAGAGCATGGCCATGTCCAGATGCTGGTCGCCCAACCGTTCGAGCTGAAAGCTCGACAACTCCAGCACATACCGATCCGACGGCGTCTGCAGAAGCTCCAGCGCCGGACGACCGATGTTGCCGCCGACCCCGGTGCTGGCGCCAATTTCGTTGAGCAGATGTCCCGCAAGTGCCGTCACCGTGCTCTTGCCATTGGTGCCGGTGATCCCGACCACCGGCGCATCCACGCTGTCCAGGAACAGGCCGATGTCACTCTCGAACGGCACGCCTCGGGCCCTGGCTTTGCGCAGCAGGCAGCTGTCCAGGGCCACTCCCGGGCTGACGAAGATTCTAGCGGCGTCCGCCAGCAGGTCGGCATCGATCGCGCCGCAGACGATTTCGACGTCCGGGAAGTCGCGCTGCGCATCCTCGAGGCACGGCGGTGCGACCCGGGTATCCACAACCAGCAACGGCGTCCGGCCATGCAGATGCGCAAGGCAGGAGTACCCCGTGACGCCGAGGCCAACGATGATGCTTCGCTCAGCGTTCATCGATCTTCATCGCAACTTCAACGTCGACAAACCGACGACCACGAGCACCAGCGTGACGATCCAGAAGCGCACGATGACCCGCGGTTCCGGCCAGCCTTTCAGCTCGAAGTGATGGTGCAGCGGAGCCATGCGGAAGATACGCTTGCCCGTCAGCCGGAATGCGGCGACCTGCAGCATCACCGACACGGCTTCCACGACGAACAGGCCGCCCATGATGAACAGCACCAGTTCGTGGCGGACTATGATGGCCACGACGCCAAGCGCGGCGCCTAGAGCTAGCGCCCCAACATCGCCCATGAACACCTGGGCCGGATAGGTGTTGAACCACAGGAAACCGATGCCAGCACCGATGAGCGCGCCACAGAACACCGCGAGTTCACCCGCACCGAGGATGTAGGGGATCTGCAGGTAAGCAGAGAACTCGACATGGCCCGCAAGGTAAGAAATCAACCCCAATGCCGCACCCACCATCACGGTGGGCAGAATCGCCAGGCCGTCGAGCCCATCGGTGAGGTTGACGGCGTTGCTCGTTCCAACGATCACGAAGTAGGCGACCACCATGTACATCACGCCGAGGTCGATCGCCACATCCTTGAAGAACGGTACGATCAACGCCGTCTCGGCGGGCGTGGCTGCGCTCCAATACAGGTATCCGGCAGCCCCTGCACCGACCACGGACTGCCAGAAGTACTTCCAACGCGCAGCGAGGCCCCGGGCATCCGCCTCGGTGAGCTTGAGGTAGTCGTCATACCAGCCGATCAAGCCGAACAACAACGTAACCAGCAGCGCCACCCAGATATAGCGGCTCTCCAGATCTCCCCAGAGGATCGTCGTGAACACGATCGTGATCAGAATCAACGCGCCGCCCATGGTCGGGGTTCCAGCCTTCGAGTAATGACTCTCGGGCCCCTCGCTGCGAACGGTCTGGCCAATCTGATAGTGGCTCAGCTTGGCGATCATTACCGGACCCAGCACCAGCGCCATGGTCAAGGCGGTCAGCACGCTCACCATCGTTCGAAACGTCAGATACTGAAATACCCCGAATCCGCTGATGAATTGTGCGAGGTAGTCCGTCAACCAGAGCAGCACAGTCAACCCTCCAAGACGCGTCGGACGGCGTCGATGTCGCTGTACGGACGGCGTTCGCCCGCGATTTCCTGATACGACTCGTGCCCCTTGCCCGCAACCAGGACCATTCCCGATGGTCCGGCCAGGTCAACAGCGAGCTCGATCGCACGCTCGCGATCGAGCTCGACTTCTACCGGAACGGCCCCTGAAAACCCCCGACACACCGCTTCGGCGATCGCCTCCGGTTGCTCGCTGCGCGGGTTGTCATCGGTCACCACCGCAACATCCGCGCAACGCTCGACCGCTTCGGCCATCAGCGTCCGCTTGCCCGGGTCACGGTCGCCACCACACCCGAACACACAGACCAGTTGGCCTGCGCCGTGCGCGCGCGCCGCGGCAAGCGCGTGCCGCAGAGCATCTGGCGTGTGCGCGTAGTCGACGATCACCACCGGGCGCTGGGGCACCCGCACGAATTCCATTCGCCCGGGGGGCGAGCGCAGCGTTGCCGCCGCCGTCAGCAACCGATCAATGCTCGCCCCGGCGAGGCAGGAAACTGCCAGCGCCATCGCAAAGTTGTGAAATGCGAAGTCTCCGTATACGGGCACGTCGACCTCATGGCGCCCCCAGGGCGTGTCCAGATTGCCGCGAACGCCGCGGGTGTCGAGGCGAAGCTCGCCGATGCGGATGTCGGCTTCCGGTGCGCGGCCGACGCCGAGCAGTTCCAGCTCGGCCGAATGGCTCCTGTGCAGCTCAACTCCGAGCGGGTCATCCAGGTTCACCACACCCCCGCTGAGGCTCGGGAACTCGAACAATTTGCGTTTGGCTGCTGCGTAGCTGGCCATGTCGCCGTGATAATCCAGATGGTCGCGCGTCAGGTTGGTGAACACCGCGATGTCGAAATTGACGGCCTCGACGCGGTCCTGAACCAACGCATGTGAACTGGCTTCCAGTGCAACCCAGCGAGCACCTTCGGACGCCAGCCAGGCCAGCCGCCGCTGCACCGTCACGGGATCTTCCGTCGTCAACCCGCCGACACACAACCGGTCCCCGAAGCCCCAGCCCAGGGTCCCACCATAGCCTGTGGGCTGATCGACCGCGCTCAGCAGCTGCGCGACGAAATAGGCCACCGAGGTCTTGCCATTCGTGCCGGTGATGCCAATGCAGCCAAGCTCTACGCTCGGATCCCCGGCGAGCCGAGCGGCAATCCGACCTGCCCGTCGACGCGCGTCAGTTGTTACGACGACCGGCACGCCGCTGGTGCGAACCCGGCGCTCGGCGAGAATCGCAACCGCACCCTGGGCGATGGCCGTGTCCACAAAATCGTGGCCGTCTACCACCGTGCCGGCTAACGCAACAAACAGGTCACCGCGCTGCACCTTCCTCGAATCGATGGCAATGCCGCTGATCAGAACGTCCGGCACGTTCGGGACTTCGGGCAGACAGTCCGCCAGCGAGGTGACGTCCGACCCGATCACACCGCGCGCCCCATCTCAGTTTCAGGTTCGACACCCAGAACCCGCAATGCCCGGGCGACGATCCGAGCGAATACCGGTGCCGCGACATCGCCGCCGCCCACGCGCTCGCCTTTCGGCTCATTGACCACTACGACCACGACAACCCGCGGGTCCTCAGCCGGGGCCATGCCCGCAAAAAAAGCAACGTGCCGGGAATCGTCATAGCCCGCGGCGCCGACCTTGCGCGTCGTGCCGGTCTTGCCAGCCACGCGATATCCCGGCACCCGGGCCTTGGGCGCCGTTCCCGTTACGGTCGCGACACCCTGCATCATCCCCACGAGGGTACGCACGTCGTGCTCGTCGAACACCCGTATCATCGCGGGCGCCGAGTCTCGCCGCAGGATCGACACGGGCATGGACTGGCCCATGGTTGCCAACCCCAGATAAGCCTGCGCCAACTGCAACGGGGTCACCGAGATTCCGTATCCGTAAGCCATGGTGGCGCGGACGATCGCGTTGTTCAGCTCAGCATCGCTCATCCGGCCCGCCACCTCGCCCGGCAGGCCACTGCCCGGGTAGGTGCCGAATCCCGCCCGCACAAAGACATCGAATACAGCACGCTGCTCCAGCTCCAGCGCAACTTTGGCAATACCCACCTGACTGGATTTTTCGAGCACCTCGCGCAGCGAGATGCGGCCCCGGTTGATAGGATCTTCGATCAGCTTTCTGCCGACCTTTACGTAGCCGGGCGCGGTGTCGATCGGCGAGTTCGGGGAAAACCGCCCGGATTCGAGAGCCGCGATGATCGTCAACGGCTTGACCGTCGAGCCCGGTTCATACATGTCCGTTATCGCGCGGTTTCGTATCGCAGCCCGATCGACCCGGCTGATCCCATTGGGGTTGAATGCCGGCTGGTTGACCAAGGCGAGGATCTCACCGGTGCGAACATCGAGCATGACCACCGACCCCGAGACGGCACCATGATGCTCAACCGCGGATTTCAGCTCGCGGTACGCAAAGAACTGCAGGCGCAGATCGATGCTCAGGCGAAGATCGTTGCCCAGCTGCGGCGCGGTCAGGTACTCGAGGTCGCGCACGATCTGGCCTCGGCGATCCTTCAGCACCTTCTTGCGACCGGCGACGCCGCGCAGATGCTTATCGAAGGACAGCTCGACCCCTTCCTGGCCACGATCGTCGACATTCGTAAAGCCGACCACGTGCGCCGCAAGCTCTCCAGCCGGATAGTAACGCCGGTACTCGCGTTTGAAGCGGACTCCTGTGATGCCAAGGTCGGCTACCGTGTTGGCCAGGTCCGGCGTCACCCGTCGCGCAACGTACATGAACGATTTGTTGCGATAAAGCTCCTGCCGATCGGCCAGTTGGGTGGCATCGATCGCCAGCGTCCGGGCCAGCGCCCGGCGTTGCCGCGTGTCGAGTCGAGTCGCGCCCGGGTCGATCCACACAGACACCACGGGAGTGCTCACCGCCAAAGGCTCACCGTGGCGATCGAAGACGATGCCACGATGCGCGGCCAGGGACTCGATGCGTACCGAACGCGCATCGCCCTGTCGCTTCAGAAACGCCGAATCGTTGATGTTCAACGCCGCAATTCTTCCGACCAATACGGCCGCGATTGTCAGGAATGCGAACACCAAGGCGAAATGCCGCCAGCGACTCATTGCGTCACACGCTCCACTCGCTCTGGAAAACGCATATCCAATGTCTGCTCTGCGATCTCATCGACGTTCTGATAAGAACTGAGCGTGCTGCGTTCGAGAAGCAGCCGACTGTACTGGGCCAACAGTTGATCCCTGACGCCCTGGTTCTGCTCAACCGCCAGGTAAAGCGTGCGCATTTCCTGGCTCGAACGTGCCACCAGCACGCCCGTCACCGCGACTCCAAGGTAGATCACGATACCCACCAACAACCAGCGCGAATCTGGCAGCCGGGTCCTGCCGTGGCGCTTCGTGGGAGCGCGCTTCTTCACGCAGTCTTCTCGATGATCCGCAAGCGCGCGCTCCGGGCACGCGGATTGCGTTCGACTTCCGCCGCGTCCGGCGCCCGGGATTTGATGATCAACCGCGCGCGGCCAAGGCGTTTCCCCGGCACCGGCAACCGCCGTGGCAGCGGTTCGCCCTCGGTCCAACGCCGGAAGCGCCGCTTGACGAGCCGATCCTCCAGTGAGTGGAAGCTGAGCACGGCCAGCCGGCCCCCAGGCTCGAGTAGTTCGAATGCCGAGTCGAGCCCACGATCGAGCTCTTCGAGTTCGCCATTGATCTTGATCCGAATCGCCTGGAACACCCGCGTCGCGGCATGCTTGTGTCCGTCCGGGCGCGGCTGGGCCGCGTCGATGACCTCCACCAGTTCATCCGTGCGGCGCAGCGGACGGATTTTCCGGCGCTCCGTGATGGCCCGGGCAATTCTGCCGGCGTAGCGTTCTTCGCCGTATTCTCTGAAGGTTCGTGCCAGCTCAGTTACATCGGCCGCGTTCAGCCAGTCGGCCGCACTCTGCCCGGTTTCAGGATCCATCCTCATGTCCAGGGGGGCATCGAAGCGGAAGCTGAATCCTCGGTCCGGGTCGTCGAGCTGCGGAGACGACACACCGAGATCCATCACGACCCCTGATACCGTCTCGAATCCGGCGCCCCGCGCCAGTTCGAGTAGCTCACCGAATCGGCCTCGGGCAACCCGTATCCTGGCGTCCGTCGCGGCGAGCCGATGTGCCGCCGCGATCGCTTCCGGATCGCGATCCACGACCAGCAGGCGCGCATCCGCGGCCAACCGTTCGAGCAGGACCCTGCTATGCCCGCCCCGCCCAAACGTTGCGTCCACGTATGCTCCGTCGAGTCTCCAGAGGAGCGCGTCCGCAATTTCCAGCGGCAGGATCGGAGTGTGCTCCACGGCCGGTCAGACCGACAGATCGGAGAAGTCATCGCTGTCATCAAGAACATCCCCGGCCCGCTCGTCGAGCCATTCCTCAAGGCGTTTCTGCCACAGATCCTCAGCCCAGATCTCGATCTTGTTTCCCTGTCCCAACAGCACTAACTTTTTGCTCAACCCGGCAAAATCCCGAAGCATGGCAGGCAACAGCAAACGACCGTTGCCGTCGAGTTCAACGTCGGTGGCATGTCCAATCAGCAGCCGCTGCACCAACCGGGCGTTGCGGCGCATGTTCGAGAGACTTTCCAGGCGCGCCTGGACGACTTCCCATTCCGTCAGGGGATAGAGCAACAGGCACCGCTCGCGCGTGTCGATGGTCACGACCAGGTTGGCATCCCCACGCTCGCTGATGGCTTCGCGGAGGCGCGCCGGCAATGCCATCCGCCCCTTCGCATCGAGATTGACGCTGTTGATCCCGCGAAACATTGAGAGACGGGCACCGGTTTGCCCAACATGGGTCGTTGAAGCTCAGAAGCGCCCCACCCGCCCACGCGGTTCCCGATATACCCACGATTACCCACAAAGCCCCAACATTCGCCACTATAGGAGGGGCGCCGGGCGTGATCAAGCACGCGCTGCGGCGCGCCCTCCTCCAGGCCCCGTAGCCCGGGCTCCGGTAAGGCAATCACACGAGGAAATAGGGCTCTCCAAGAGAATGGTCATGTAGATAGTTGTTTAGTTACGTCCGGTAGCGAGCCTTAGCTAGAAACAGCATGAACAATAAGACCAATTATTTATAACAACAGCGAATGTGGATCAAAAAAGAAATAAGGAGCCGGCCGATAAGCCGGGTTCTGTCGTGAACAGTCATTCATCTGGGACGCGCGTCACCGCGTGCCTCTAGCGGCCTACCCGGATCCGATGCGGGCCGCACCGTTGGATCCCTATTTGGCCTTGCTCCAGGTGGGGTTTACCATGCCGCTTCCCGTTACCGGGCCGCGCGGTGCGCTCTTACCGCACCCTTTCACCCTTACCGGCGCGCCGTCGAAACGGCGCGCTTAGGCGGTCTGCTCTCTGCTGCACTTTCCGTAGGCTCGCGCCCCCCAGGCGTTACCTGGCACCGTGCCCTGTGGAGCCCGGACTTTCCTCTACCCGGCCAAAACCGGATAGCGACTGTCTGGCCGACTCCTCCGGCTAGCATAGCAGCGTGTTGCAAATCGCGCCGCTCGGGCGAGCTACTGTCCTGTCTCAATCCACGGAGGCGCGCCGACGCAGGCGCATCGCGTAATCATATAACTCCCCACGCTGCACCCGGGTTGCCTTGGCGGCCAGGCGCGCGGCCTGCGCGGGCGACAACTCTTCGCACAAGACCTGCATCAAGCGCCTGGCCGCCGCTCCTAAGTCCGCGATCCCATCGTTGGCTCGCGGCACCACGCAGACGAACTCGCCCTTCCCCAGCAGCCCGTCACCCAGTTCGGCCAGCGCGCGCACGGTTCCCGACTCGATTCGCTCGTGGATCTTGGTCAGCTCCTTGGCGACGACCAGTTCACGCTCCCAGCCCAGCACCTCGCCCAGGTCGTTCAGGGTCTCGCTCATGCGTCGCGGCGACTCGAAGAACACCACCGACACGCCGAGTTCGTCCAGCTCTACCAACCGCCGCCGTCGCTGAGCTCGCCGCGATGGCAGAAATCCTTCGAAGAAGAATCGGTCGACCGGCACGGGCGACACGGAAATCGCCGCCATCAACGCGCTCGGACCCGGTATCGGCACGACCTCGATACCAGCCGCATGCGCTGCGCGGACGAGTTCGAACCCTGGGTCGGAGAGCAGTGGCGTTCCGGCATCCGACACCAGGGCCACGTCGGAGCCGTCCTCGAGAATTCCGAGGATCACGGCGGTACGCGCGGACTCGTTGTGATCGTGCAGCGACAGAATTCGTTCCGGGCTTGCGCCCAGGTGCGTCAACAGATGTCGGCTCCGTCTGGTATCCTCGGCGGCCACAATCGGCACCGTCTTCAGGACATTTACCGCTCGTAGCGTAATGTCCTCCAGGTTCCCAATGGGTGTCGCCACGATGAACAGGCGTCCTTTGACTTCAGCATCACTCATGAGAATTCCCAGCATCCTTCCAGTAGCGCTTGCCAGCCTGCTCATTCTGACAAGCGTTGGCTGTCAAATCACCCAACCAATCGAACCCGACGTACCGCCCGCACATGCGGACGCGGGCGCCGAGGCCCTGCTGCGCCGAGCCACGGACGCAGCCCCCGCGCAAGCCGCCGTGTTGCGCCTGGCGGCGGCACAACAGCTGCAGGATCTGGGTGAGCCAGCGCGCGCGTACGCAATTCTCACCGTCATCGACACCACCCTGCTGACGAAACCCAAACTCTTCGACCATCACTGGCATGCGGCTCGCGCGGCCCTCGATCTCGGCGCCGCCGATGACGCCTGGCGCTGGATTCAGGCCGCCCGGCCCACGGACGCGGGGCAGGCGTACTTGCGCGACCTGGAGACGGCCCGGATTGCCCAGGCACGAAACGACTACGTGGTCGCGGCGCAGGTGTTGATGCGCATCGACATCAGACGGAGACCGGCCGCGGACGATCTGACTCAGCAACGGCTCAATGATGAGATCTGGGATACGCTTCGCGGCGCACCCAGCCCCAGCGTCGCGGCGCTGGCCGGCACCTCAACCGACCCGATCGCGGCTCCCTGGTGGCGTCTGGCGGCCGGCATCGATCGCGCGTTCGATCTAGCGGAGCAGCGGCGCGTGCTGGATGTCTGGTTATTGGAGAATCCAGGGCACCCTGCGTCGGTCACTTTGCCCTCCCGGCTTGCCACACTCTCTATGTTCACGATCGAAGCGTCCACTATCGGCCTGTTCCTACCACTCAGCGGTCCGTTGGCGGGTGCGGGTGGCGCTGTGCGCGACGGCTTTCTCGCTGCGTACTATCACCAGCCGGAGCACCAACCGGGGCACCGGCCGGAGCACCCGAACGCGAAACGCCGCGTGCTGCTCTATGACACGGGCCAGGCGTCACCCGACGCGTTGTACGAACAGGCGCTCGCCGATCGCGTCGATCTGATCGTGGGCCCGCTGAGCAAATCAGCCGTGACGACTTTGCACGCTCTTGCCTTCCGGCAGATCCCCGTGCTGGCGCTCAACTACCTGCCGGAAGTTCTCCCGATTCCAGCGATACCCGATGCGATCCAACCCCGCCCCGATGAATCGCCGGGCATCACCGCCGCATCCCCGAACGGCGATTTTTTTCAGTTTGGATTGGCGATCGAAGACGAGGCGCGGGCAATTGCCATACGTGTGGCCGGCGACGGCAGCACGCGCGTGGTGCTGCTGCTCTCGGACACCGATTGGCCTGAACGCGCTGCAGAAGCATTCCTCGCCAACTGGCAGGCCGATGAAGATTCCGTGTTGGAGACTGCCTATATCAACGATGTCAGATCAATGACCAACGTGGTCGGCCGAGCGCTGCACGTCGACGCAAGCAGCGCGCGGATGCAGACGCTCGCCGCTGCAATCGGACAACCCGTGGAGTTTATCCCGCGCCGCCGGCAAGACATCGATGCGGTCGTAGCATTCGTTGACGCGGAGCAGGGAGGGGCCGTTAGACCCGCTCTCGCCTACCACTTCGCCAGCGACCTTCCAGTGTATGCGACCTCCCAGGTCACCAGCGGGCCCGGCTCGAATCGGCTGCGCGAACTGAACCTCATGCGCATCTGCCAACTCCCCTGGTCGGTCTATCCTGACAAGGTCAAGAACGAATTCGCGGCCGCATTCGCGCGCCAGTCCCCAGGCCCGTTGCACGCTCTGGGCGTGGATGCGTACCGCCTGGCCGACCGACTGGCGCTGTTCGCCGCTGACCCGCATGCGCGCCTGCTGGGCGCCACGGGCATCCTGACCCTGGACGAATCCCGGGTGTCCCGGGACCTGATCTGGTCCGTCGTCCACGACGGCCGGCTCGAACCTCTCCCCACCGTGGTGTACTGATACGGCGCGTCATCGACCCTCGCCGACCACCACCGGGCGTTCCTCCGAAAACGCGGCCGGTGACTATCTGACAGGACAAGGACTGACCTTGGTCACGAGGAATTTTCACAGCGCTCGCGGCGAGATCGATCTGATCATGCTGGATCACGAATTGCTGGTGTTCGTCGAGGTACGCTTCCGCGGCCAGGGTTCCTACGCCAACCCAGTGGAAAGTATCACCTGGCGCAAACGTGACCGGATCATCGCGACCGCGCGCTACTTTCTGCATACTCATCGCGAGCACGCCCGGCGCCGCTGTCGGTTTGACGTAGTGTCAGTCACGCGGCGAAACTACGCGCCGTCATGTACCGACCCAATCCAATTCGAATGGATCCGCGCCGCCTTCGATGCTTCCGAGGGCTCCGGGGCCTGATCACCGCGCTCGCCGCTGTTATCACCGTCTGCGCGATCGGCGGCTGCAGCATGTTCACCGGCAGCGAGCCCGGCGTTCGCACCCCGGGCGAAGCCTTCGACGATCAGATCATCGAACATCTGGCGAAGAAGGAGATTCGCGCCGCCGATCCGGCTCTTGTCGACGCCAACCTGGTGGTGGTCAGCCACAATGGTATTATTCTGTTGGTCGGAGAGGTCAGCCGCGACGATCTACGCGTAAAAGCCCAGAACGCCGTCGAGACCCTGTCGCGCGTGCGTCGCGTGCACAACGAACTCGAAGTTACCGACAACGTCGGCATCGTCGATCTGTCCCGCGATTCCTGGCTGACGAGCCAGATCAAAACGAAGATGATCTGGCACCCAGGCGTCGATGCCGACCGAATCAACGTAACGACACACCGGCGCGTCGTCTATCTGATGGGCCGTGTTCCGCATGATCAGGCCGACGGCGCGGTCGACGCGGCGCAGGATGTCCGCGGTGTGGTCAAGATCGTGAAAGTGTTCGAGTACGTCGACTGACGCGCTCTACTTCACCACCTTGAGGTGGCCGCCGGAGGGTTCGCCTGGCCGCGGCACGCCGCCCGGCGAACCGTCGTCATCGGATTCTTCTTCGAACGCCATGCCTTGACCGGTTTCTTTTGCATAGATGGCCAGCAAGCCGCCAATTGGTGACGTGATGCTATGCGATCGACCGGCGAAACGGCCGTCAAAGGACACGGTGTCGTTCGCGATATTCAAGTCCCTCACCGCCGTAGGTGAAACGTTCAGCACGATCTTGCCATCCTCGACGTAGTCGAGCGGCACCTCGACCCCAGGCAGTTCCGCGCTCAGGATGATGTAGGGAGTGCAGTTGTTATCGACGATCCAGTCATACAGCGCGCGCGCGAGGTACGGCCGATTCGACGTCATTCGCGCATTTCCAACTCGGGTTCGGTCAGACTGGCGCGGAACGAATCACGCTCGAACATCTTCTGCATGTACTTCTGCATCGGCCGGGTGGAGCGTTCCGGCAACTTGATGCCCAGCGCGGGCAGACGCCACAGAATCGGCGTTACACAGCAGTCGACCAGAGTAAATTCATCACTCATGAAGAACAGAGTCTCGTCAAAGATCGGCGCAATGCCAATGATGCTTTCGCGCAACTCGTTGCGAGCTTTGTCCAGTACGGTTTCGCGGCCTTTGCCCGCCATCAACAGGTCCACGCGCCCCGACCAGTCTTTTTCGATGCGGTGTATGAGTAAGCGACTCTGTGCCCGGGCCACCGGATACACCGGTAGCAACGGCGGATGCGGGAAGCGTTCGTCCAGGTACTCCATGATGACCGTCGATTCATACAGCACGAGATCTCGGTCGAGCAAGGTGGGGACACTGTTGTATGGGTTGATCTCCGCGAGGTCTTCCGGCGTGTTGTTCGGATCCACCTCCACGATGTCCACGGCAACCCCCTTCTCGGCGAGCACCATGCGCACCCGATGGCTGTAGTGGTCCCGGGGGTCAGAAAAAAAGGTCATCAACGATCGCTTTGTGACTACGCTCATGGCAGAAATCTCGTTAGGTATCGGTCTTGATGAAGCGGCGCGGACCCGCGTGGAATCAATGGAACTCTTTGGCGTACTCGCGGCCGAGCAGAGACGTGAGGACGAACAGCACGACCAGGAACAACAGTACGTAGACGCCCAACCGGTAGCGTTCCGCACGGGTGGGCTCCGCGACGTAGTACAGGAAGTTCACGATGTCGTAAACGGCCTCGTCATACTCGCCCGCCGTGTATCGTCCCGTGCCTTCGACAACCTCGAGTTGCCCGCACCGTTCACCGGTCACTGCTTTTTCCGGGACCAGCGGATCACGCATCTCACCGCCGTCGTCCGCCGTCCGGGGCACCTGGGCACAGACTTCCCGCTGAATCCCCTGCAATTCGAACAGCGCGTGGGGCATCCCGACGTTGGGGAAAACCTTGTTGTTGACGCCCATTGGACGTGATTCGTCGAGATAGAAAGCCTTCAGGTAGTTGTACAGCCATTCCGTACCCCGCACCTTCGCGACCATGGTCAGATCCGGTGGCGCAACACCAAACCAGGCAGCCGATTGCTCGGGCATGGCCGTCTCCATGAGGTCGCCGATCTTTGCATCTGAATGCACGAGTTCTTCCATGAAAATGTCATGGGGTATCTCGAGATCATCTGCGGTTCGCTCATAGCGTTGGAAGCGCAGCGAATGACAACCCATGCAGTAGTTGCTGTACAGTTGCAAGCCACGCTGCAACGACGGCTTGTCAGCCGAGTTGGGCTCGAATGGCTGCATGTCCCAATCGGCCCCCGAGGCCGCGGCGACTACGCCTGGAATGCCCAGCAGCAATAGCAACACCAGACGCTTCATCGCTGGGTGATCCGGTCGGGTTCCGGCTTCGTTTTCTCGGCGCGCGTGTACCACGGCATCAGGACGAAGTAAGCGAAGTACACGAGCGTACCGACCTGAGCCAACGCCGTAGCACCCGGCGATGGTGCGATGGTGCCGAGATAACCGAGCACGAAGAAACTGATCACGAACAATCCGAGCATGACCCGTGACGCCAGACCCTTGTAGCGGATTGACTTGACCGGACTCTTGTCCAGCCAAGGCAGTATGAACGGGATCACGATCGCCGCGGCCATCACCACCAATCCCCAGAACTTTGCTTCGACCCCGAACAATGGATAAGTCGCTGCCCGCAACATCGCGTAAAATGGCGTGTAGTACCAGACCGGCGCTATGTGGTCTGGAGTTTTCAACGGGTTCGCCTGCTCGAAGTTGGGCGCCTCGAGGAAGTAGCCGCCCCCCTCGGGAAAATAGAACACCACAGCACAGAACACGATCAGAAAACCCACGATGGCGGGCAGGTCGTGACCGATGGTGTAGTAGGGATGAAAGGGGATGCCACCCTCAGGGACGCCCTCGGCATTCTTGTGCTTCTTGATCTCGACGCCGTCCGGATTGTTCGACCCGACGTGGTGCAAGGCGACGATGTGGACGAACACCAGGATCACCAGGATCAGCGGCAGGGCAACGACATGCAACGCGAAGAACCGGTTCAGGGTGATCTCGGAGATCAGGAAATCACCCCGAAACCATTCCATCAGATCCGGCCCGAACAGCGGGATGGCGCCCACCAGGGATACTATTACCTGCGCGCCCCAGTACGCCATGTTGCCCCACGGCAGCACGTAGCCAAAGAATCCTTCGGCCATCAACACCACGTATATGGCCATGCCGATCAACCACAGCAGTTCGCGCGGCTCACGATACGAGCCATACATCAAACCGCGGAACATATGCAGATAGACGACGATGAAAAACGCGGAAGCGCCCGTGGAGTGCAGATAGCGAAGCAGCCAGTCGAACTCGACATCGCGCATGATGTATTCGGTCGACGCGAACGCACCGTCAGCGGTGGGTACGTAGCTCATGGCTAGCCAGATGCCGGTAAGCAACTGGATTACCAACACGACGGTCGCCAGAATCCCGAAGTAGTACCAGAAGTTGAAGTTCTTCGGCGCGTAATACTTCGACATGTGGTATTCGAAGGTTTCGGTCGCGGGAAACCTTGCATCGACCCAGACCATGAAAGCCGACCACATAGCCGGGAAACCCGATTCCGGTTTTTGCATCAAGCGTTCTCCTCATCGATCCCGATGACGATGACGCTGTCGGATTCATAGCTGTGAGGTGGGACTTCGAGGTTTGTTGGCGCCGGCAACCCGCGGACCACGCGGCCGGCGAGGTCGAACCGGGAACCGTGACATGGGCAGAAGAACCCGCCTTTCCACGTCGGGTCGAAAGGCTCCGGCTGTACCTCGCCGTAATACTTCGGCGAACAGCCGAGATGCGTACAAAGCCCCAGATACACGCCGATCTCCTTTCGTCGCGAACGCCAGGGGTTCGTCGCGTAGACAGGCTGTTGGTCCCGGTCCGAATCCGGGTCGGCCAGGTCCTCGATGTCGGTCTCCAGGTTGGCAACGGTTGCGGCGTCGCGCGCAATGATAAACACCGGCTTACCACGCCAGGCTGGCATCGGTCCGAGCATTTCGCCGTCACGAAGCTTGGAGACGTTCACTCGGATCGGGGCGCCCGCGGCTCTCGCTCTGGCGCTCGGAACCCAGGACTTCACGAACGGGATTGCGGCGCCAACCACACCGACACCACCGACCACGCAAGTTGCACCGATCAGAAAATAGCGACGCTGGCGGTTGACGTCGCCGTCAGTCTGGGCCGCGCCTTCCGGGCCCACACTCTCCACCGCGCCCTGCGGGCTGGTACCTTCCTCGCTCACCCGTCAATCACCCCGTATTCACCACAACTCACTTGTCAGGCACCAAAGGCTTATCGCACGGCTCCATTCAGGAGCAATAAACCCGTTCGAGTTTAACACAGCACCCAAGTCTGATGGCTCTGAAGGCAGGCAAACCCAACGCCTGGCGAACGATAACCGAGCCGGTTGAGTCTGACTCGTTGAGATATCAGCGCTTCGAGTACTGCGGGCGCTTCCGTGCCTTGCGCAGCCCGACTTTCTTGCGCTCAACCTCGCGGGCGTCGCGCGTCAGGAAGCCCGCCTGTCGCAACGGAGCTCTAAATGCCTCATCGTAATCTACCAGGGCGCGGGCAATGCCGTGACGAATCGCGCCGGCCTGCCCCGACCCGCCGCCGCCACGAACCGTGACATTGAAGTCGAACTTGTCCGCGGCCTCAACCACTTCCAACGGCTGCCGCACGATCATGCGCGCGGTCTCGCGCCCGAAGTACTCGTCGAGCGGGTGTTTGTTGACGACGATCCGGCCCTCGCCGGGGCGCATGAAAACACGGGCGGTGGACGTTTTGCGTCGCCCGGTCCCGTAATTCTGTCCTTCAGGCATGTTACTTAGATTTCCAGAGATTGCGGTTGCTGGGCCGCATGCGGGTGATCGGGTCCGGCGTAGACTTTGAGCTTTCTGAACATGGCACGACCGAGCGGATTGCGAGGCAGCATCCCCCGCACCGCTGTCTCGATAATGCGCTCCGGGTGGGTTTCGCGCATGCGCTCGAATGAGGTCCCCTTGATTCCGCCCGGGTAGCCGCTATGCCGATAGTAGATCTTGTCCGTGGTCTTGCGACCGGTTACGCGCACTTTTTCGGCATTGACCACGATGATGTAGTCGCCAGTATCGACGTGCGGCGTAAACTCAGCCTTGTGCTTGCCTCGCAGCCGATGGGCGATCTCGGTCGCGAGACGACCCAGCGTGCGATCTGCTGCGTCCACGACCAGCCAATCGTGTCGCACGTCCTGGGAACGAATGCTCTGAGTTTTCATGTAGATAGGCCCTTCTACTGATAGGGGCCGCCGGATTTTGGGAGCGCGAATGTTAGCGGAGCATCTGGTCATTTACAACCGCTCAGGCGCGGTGCGTGCGGCCGAGGTACTCATAGGACTGCATCTCCAGCAGGCGGCTCCGGGTGCGCCGAAATTCGAACTCGAGCAGCTTCCCCTGATACAGCGATTCGATCGGCGCCTGTGCCGACACGATCAGTTTGACATTGCGGTCGTAGAACTCGTCGATCAGGCTGATGAAGCGACGCGCCTGGTCCTCCCGCCGGACCGTGAATACCGGCACGCCGCTGATCAACACCGCATGAAAGACACGAGCGAGCTCGATGTAATCGTTGGCGCTACGAGGACCGTCGCAGAGCGCTTCGAAGTCGAACCACGCAACATCGTCTCCGCAGCGCCGACAGGCGATTGGACGGCCTTCGATGTCCAGTGTCAGCCCTTGCTCGACGCTGTCCGGATCCGGCGCCAGCGCCGAAAAGTTCGCAGCAAGCACTGACTCGGCCGCTTCGTCCAGCGGCACGTGATAAATTTCCGCCCTTTCCAGCAGCCGCAGCCGGAAATCGGTCTCGCCATCCAGGTTGAAGCTTTCTGTGTGTTTTTCGAGCAACGCAATCGCAGCAAGAAAGCGCTGCCGCTGCAGACCGTCTTCATACAGAGCGCCCGGGGCGATGTTAGACGTTGCGACCAGGCAGACGCCGCGCCGAAACAACGCGTCCAGTAACTCGCTCAGTATCATCGCGTCCCCGATATCCGAGACGAAAAATTCATCGAAGCATAGTACGCGCGCCTCCGCCGCCAGTTGCGCGCCGACCTGTTCGAGCGGGTTGGGGGTCCCGGCCAGTTCCTTGAGGTCATGATGGACACGCCGCATGAAACGGTGAAAATGCATCCGCACCTTGGCATCGAAAGGCAGGCAATCGAACAGGACGTCCATAAGAAAAGTCTTGCCGCGCCCTACCCCACCCCACAGGTACAAGCCCGTCACTGGGGTGTTCGGGCGTCTCGAAACCCGCTTTGCAATCCTCGCCAGCAGGCTCCGTTTCGTGGGTACCGCACAGAGGCGGCGATACAAGTCGTCCAACTTCGCCACCGCCAGGACTTGCGCGCGATCGGCCTGAAAATTCGCGCCGGCGAGGTATTGCTGGTACTTCTGCTGCGGCGTCACAGGAGTGTGGTGCGCCTTACGTATTGGTCCATTCAGAGCTCGCCTACGGGGGCAGAGTTCCCTGGTCAGGGTTGCCAGAGGCGCCGGACTTTACCGACGCCCGCAGCCGGTAGCAATATATACTGACGCGATGCGCCAGATCGTACGATATCTGATCCTGCCGGCCCTGGGCGGTTCGGTCATTGGCCTCGCGGCCGTACTCGTCTCCAGCCTCGGAAGTTCCTCCCGACCGGGAACCGGGTACGCCGAAGCCGTGGCTGCAGCCGCGCCAGCCGTGGTCAACATTTACTCCACCCGGGTCATTCAGAAGCGGTTGCATCCAATCTGCACGCTGCCCAGGTACCGCGATCTCTGTGAACGGTTCTCTGGTTCAAACCGGCGAATCCAGAACTCACTGGGTTCGGGCGTGGTCGTTCGGGCCGACGGCTACATTCTCACCAATGCTCATATCATCGAAGATGCCAACGAAATTCTTGTCGACTTCAACGACGGCACTACCGCCACAGCGGTGGTTATCGGTACCGACCCCGAAACCGACCTCGCAGTCATTCGCGTGGATGCCCAGGACCTCACCCCGGTGCGGATCGGTTCCTCAGATACAGCCCGGGTGGGTGACGTTGTGCTTGCGATAGGCAATCCGTTCGGCATCGGCCAGAGCGTTTCGATGGGCATCATCAGCGCCAAGGGTCGCTACGGAATCAGTCCAAGTCCTGACGATGACTTCATCCAGACTGACGCAGCGATCAATCCAGGCAACTCTGGCGGGGCATTGATCGACGTTCGCGGTCAGCTGATCGGGTTGAATTCGCTCATCTACTCGCAAACCGGAGGATATCAGGGCATCGGCTTCGCCATTCCGGCGCAGCTGGCGATGGCTGTACTCGAGGAACTCATCGCCCAGGGTCGGGTGATTCGCGGGTGGCTGGGAATCGAGGTGCGCAGCAGCAGCAGAGATGCAGGTACCGGCATGGGATTAGTGGTCACGCGCGTGCTGACCGGGGGTCCGGCAAACGCCGCCGGCCTTACCCGCGGCGATATCATCCTCTCGATAAACGATCAGCCGGCGGTAACCACACGCGTAGTCATGCGCCAGATCGCGCTCACCGAACCCGGGGATCCGATTCGACTCAACCTGATACGCAACGGCGAGCAGCTTGAAGTCGTCGCCATTTCCGGCGTTCGCCCCCAGCCCGACTGAGTGGTCCGTCAGGCGTTGTGATCGATGCCGGCGATGCGGATTTCAGCGGCGCGTGCGTGGGCCTCCAGGCCCTCGCCGCGCGCCAGTACCGACGCGATCCGCCCCAGCGCCTCGGCGCCGGCCGGACTGCACGCAATGACCGAACTGCGCTTCTGGAAGTCGTACACCCCCAGGGGTGAAGAATAACGGGCGGTTCCAAACGTGGGCAGCACGTGGCTCGGGCCGGCTGCATAGTCGCCGATTGTTTCCCCCGAATGGGCGCCGAGAAAGATCGCACCCGCGTGCTTCACGGCCGCCAGCAGAGCATCCGGGTCGGCCACCGCCAGTTCCAGGTGCTCGGGCGCTATGCCGTTGCTGATGTCCACCGCTTCGGCCAGATCACGCGTTCGAATCAACGCCCCGCGGTCCGCAAGCGAGCGCCTGATGATTGCTTCGCGATCCATGCCTGCAATCAATTCCTGCATCTGCGCCATCACCGCGTCCAGAAATCCCGCATCGGGCGACAACAGTATGGCCTGAGCCGTGGCATCGTGCTCAGCCTGGGAAAACAGATCCAGCGCGGCCCAACGCGGAGGGCTGCTGCCATCGGCGATGATCAGAATTTCGCTCGGCCCAGCGATGACATCGATGCCCACCGGCCCGAATACCAGACGTTTGGCCGCCGCGACGAACGCGCCTCCAGGACCCACAATCTTGTCGACCTTCGAGATCGTCTCGGTGCCGAACGCCAGCGCGCCGATCGCCTGCGCGCCGCCAAGCGTGTACACCCGGTCTACCGAAGCTACGTACAGCGCTGCAAGCACGAGCTGACTGCGCACTCCATCAGGGGTTGGAACCATCACGGTCACATCTCCGACACCCGCAACACGCGCTGGAATGACGGTCATCAGCACCGTCGACGGGTAGGCAGCCTGACCACCGGGCACGTATACGCCGACCCGATCGAGGGGGAGCACCCGGGCACCCAACCGATTACCATATTCATCCTCAAACATGAATGATTCGTTCGACTGCCGCTCGTGATAGGTCCGGATACGCGTAGCGGCCGCCTGCAGGGCATCCCGCTCCACGGCTGGCAGCGCCTCGAAGCCAGCCTTCAGCTCCGCCGGTTCAATCGCGAGATCGGCGACCGTATCGGCGTGCACTCCATCCAGTTGCGCCGTCAGCTCGATCAGGGCTGCATCGCCTTCGCGTTGCACCCGTTTCAGAATTGCCGCGGCAATTCCCGTTACCTCGTCGTCGGTCGAAATGTCCCAACGGGTCAGCGCATCGAGCACCTGAGAAAAATCCGGGTCCGCGCTGTCGAGCCTCGCAAGCTCGAGCCGTGTCATCGTCCACCACCCGGTCCTGCACAAGCGTCCACGGCGGCCCGCAGGCTATCGAGCAGCGCTTCGACTTCCGCAAAACGCATCTTCAGGGACGCCCGATTAACGATCACCCGGGCACTGATGTGGGCAATGGTGTCGAGCGCCTCGAGACCGTTCGCACGCAGCGTGTTGCCGGTATCAACGATATCGACGATCAGATCGGCAAGCCCCATGAGCGGCGCGATCTCCATCGCCCCCGAGAGTCTGATGACCTCTACCTGACGGCCTTGCTCAGCGTAGTAACGTTTCGCGACGTTCACGAACTTGGTCGCGATCCGCAACCGACCCACGGGAAACACCGCGCCGACGGGCGCCGCCGACATGATCCGGCAGCGCGCAATACCCAGATCCATCCGTTCGTAGAAGCCGGCGCCGCCGTACTCCAACAAGGTGTCTTTACCAGTGACCCCGATGTCGGCCGCGCCGTACGCTACGTACGTCGGTACGTCGGCGCCACGCATGACCACCAGCCGCGCCCGACCACACTTGGAATCAAACACCAGTCGCCGCGAACCCGCCATGGGTTCGTCGGGTTCGATCCCGCTGGCGGCGAGCAACGGCAAAAACTCGTCGAGGATCCGCCCCCGGTTGAGCGCAATCGTGAGCGGTTCAGTCATGCACCCGTCCTGCCGCCGCTGACTCGCTCGACCGACGCCCCGAGCTGCACCAGCTTTTCCTCGATGCGTTCATAACCACGGTCGATGTGGTAGATCCGATCGATGAGCGTCTCACCCTCTGCAACCAGTCCGGCAATCACGAGACTGAACGAGGCGCGCAAGTCCGTTGCCATGACCGGTGCGCCATGCAGCCGTGCAACACCCTCGACCACCGCCGTCCTGGTTCCCTCCAATGCAATCTTGGCGCCCAGCCGGTTGATCTCCGGAACATGCATGAAGCGATTCTCGAATATCGTTTCCGTGACCCTCGACGTGCCTTCGGCGATCGCATTCAAGGCCAGGAACTGGGCCTGCATATCCGTGGGGAAGCCTGGATGTGGGGCGGTGCGGATGTCGACCGCCTTCGGCCGACCCTGGGGCATGGTCAACGCGACCCAGTCAGCCCCCTGCTCGATCGCCGCACCGGCTTCGCTGAGTTTGATCAGTACCGCATCGAGGGTTTGCGGACGCGCGTGTTTGATCAGTACATCGCCACCGGTAGCTGCTGCCGCAATCAGGTAGGTGCCTGTCTCCACACGGTCGGGCATCACCCGATGTTGGGCGCCGTGCAACTCGGCGACTCCCTCGATAGTAATCGTATCGGTGCCGTGCCCTGAAATGTTGGCCCCCATAGCGATCAGGCATTCGGCGAGATCGATAATTTCCGGCTCCCGCGCAGCATTCTCGAGCACCGTCGCGCCCTCCGCCAGGGTTGCGGCCATCATCAGATTCTGCGTACCCCCCACCGTCGTGACGTCCATGAGAATGCGCGCACCTTTGAGTCCGCCACCGTCGTCGGCGATGACATAGCCATCGTCTACCAGAACGTTGGCGCCCATTGCCGCAAGTCCCTTAAGATGTTGATCCACCGGCCGCGAGCCGATGGCGCACCCACCCGGTAGCGAGACCTCAGCTTTGCCGTAACGCGCCAGCAGCGGGCCCAACACGGTAAACGAGGCGCGCATCCTTTTGACGACTTCGTAAGGGGCCCGGTAGCCGCTCAGCGAGCCAGCGTGCACCTCCACATTCCTCTCGTCATCGATCGAGACCTCAACCCCGAAGCATCCGAGCAACTCGATCATGGTGGTTACGTCATGCAGATGTGGGACGTTGGCGAGCGTGACCGGCTCAGCACAGAGCAACGTCGCCGCCAGAATCGGCAGCGCCGAATTCTTCGCCCCGGAGATGCACAGCTCGCCGGACAGTGGGTGGCCACCTCGAACAAGCAGTCTATCCATCGCCCGGCTGCTGTTCCTCGGTCGGGGCGAGGGCGGAGATAGTCACCGCGTGCAGGGTTCCCTCGCGGATGAGGTCGCCAATGCACGCATAAACGAGCTGCTGGCGCACGACCCGCGACTGATTGTCGAACGCCGCCGACACCACGATAATTTCCATCCGTGAGCCATCACCCTGCACAGTGACGCTGCTGTCCGGCAACCCTTGAAGAACTTTCTCGCGGACCAGATCAGGCAGCATCGAGCGAATCCAGCACCGGCAGCACAGCGTCGAGCCCGTAAAATTCGATCAGCTCGTAGAGCCGTACCGGCACGGCGCGGTACGCGATGCGTTTCTCGTGACGTTGTGCCTGGCGCAGCCAACCCATCATCAACGCGATCAGCAGGCTGTTGCCGTCGACGACCGCACGCAGGTCGAATACCTGCACGGTGTCCGCATCGTCCAGCTCCCGAGCCAGGATAATATCGACTTCGTCGCGAATAGCCGCCGTGTCGGCAGCCGTAACGGCGCCTTCCAGCTGATACTCACCGGCTGCAAGCTCATGCAGCTTCACGTCGAAGAGTCGCTCGGCTCCGACGTCTCTTCCACCTCCGCGATGGATTCAGACCAGGAGTCGATTACGCGATCCAGATCACCCTCGTACTTCGCTGCCTTCATGGCGCTGGCGAACTGGTTCCGGTACGTCAGACCGATGTTGATCCCGTTGATGATGATGTTGCGTATGCGCCACTGCCCATCATCGTACAGCCGCATCGCGTACACGGCCGGGTAGACCTTCCCAGAGGAACTGCGCACCTCCATCTTCACCATCTGCTTTTTCGCGTCGCGCGGCGGCTTGGTTTCGGCAAGCACGACGATCTGCTCATCACTGAACTCGAGCAGCGCCTTGGCGTAGGTGCGCACCAACCCAGTTCTAAACGCCTCGGCGAATCGTGTGCGCTGCGCTTCGCTGGCACGCTTGTAGTGAACTGCCATAACACCGCGCGCGAACGCATCGAAATCGATCGCCGGGTCCAATACGTTCTGCACCTCGGCGTAGAACCGTCCGGGATCGGTTTCGTAGTACTGCTTGCCCTGTTCAATCACCACGATCAGCGCATCGGAGGTTTCGCTGACCATCTCCCGGGGATCCGAAACGGTCGCAGCCACCACTCCGACTCCCAGCATCTGCACGACCATCAGCGCGACAGGCACGCCGGCGAGTTTCAGCATCTTCATCCTATTGTCCTGTCTCATTTACCCATCCGCGTGACTAACTCGCCGATCAGGTTCTCGAGCACAAACGCGCCCTGGGTATCCGTAATCGTATCGCCGTCCACCAGATACTCGTCTTCGGCGCCCGGTATGAGGCTTACGTAGCGACCGCCGAGTATTCCCTCCGTCTGGATCCTGGCGCCCGCATCGACGCTGACGTTGTCGATGCGCTGGTCGATGGCCATGCTGACGATCGCCTCACCGTACTCGCTGTCGATCTCGATGGCCGTTACGCGACCAATAGTGACACCAGCCATGCTGACTTTGGCGCGCATCGACAGCCCGGCGATTTCATTGAAGCGCGCGTGCAGCGTGTAGGTATCGGTGCCGGCGGCAAGATTGATGCCGCTTACTCTGACCACGAGGAACACCGCCGCAAGCGCCGCCGCCACCAGAAACGCGCCCACGCTGATTTCAATGCTCCGAATCCGCATCATCTGAATTCTCCATACATTACCAACGTCATCAAGAAATCAAGGGCCAACACCGCGATCGACGAGAACACCACGGCGTCGGTCGTCGCGGTACTGATTCCCTCGGACGTCGGCAAGCAATCATAGCCTTGAAACACCGAAATCCAGGTCACCACGATGCCGAAAACTATACATTTAACCACGCCCTTGCCAACGTCTTCACCGATCTCGACGCCATCCTGCATGCCGGCCCAGAACTGGCCGTCGTCGATTCCCAGCCACTGGATGCCCACCACCGACCCGCCCCAGATCGCCACAGCGGAAAAGACCATGGCCAGCAGCGGCAGGCACAGGAAGCCGGCCCATAGCCGGGGTGCCACGATCCGGTGCAGCGGATCCACGCCCATCATCGCCATGCTGGACAATTGGTCTGTGGCCTTCATCAAGCCGATCTCGGCAGTCAACGCGGAACCCGCACGTCCAGCGAACAGCAGACCGGTCACCACCGGTCCTAGCTCGCGCAGTAGCGTCAGCGCCAAGCCAAGACCGATTGTCTCCTCGGCACCGAACCGGACCAGCTGAGTGTAGAACTGAAGCGCCAGAACCGCACCGATCGAGAAAGCAGAAAGCACGATGATGCCCATGGATTTGACGCCAATCTGATAGACCTGCTTGAAATACAGTGGCAGCTCGCGGCGGCCTGGCACGTGCCACAGCGATTGAAACAGCAGAATCCCGGCGCGCCCGAGGCTCTCCAGCACATCGAGACCACGCTGACCGACCAGCCTGAGGAAACGCAACATCAACTATTCCCGAGCACGTCTTCGAGAAAATCGTCGGCTGGATAATGAAACGGCACCGGGCCATCAGGATCACCGTGCATGAACTGACGCACCTGGATCGACCCGGACTCCATGAGAATCTCGGGGCTACCCTGACCAATCACGCGGCCATCGGCTATGACGTATATCTGATCGGCGATGCTCGCCGTTTCGTGAACGTCGTGGGATACCACCAGGCTGGTCATCGACAGCGATTCATTCAGCCCACGGATCAGTGAGACCAGCACGCCCATGGCAATCGGATCCTGCCCGGTGAACGGTTCGTCGTACATGATGAACTGAGGATCGAGCACAATTGCCCGGGCTAACGCGACGCGTCGTGACATGCCACCTGAGAGCTGGCTCGGCATCAGGTCGCGGGCGCCTCGCAAACCCACGGCATTGAGCTTCATGAGCACCAGATCGCGAATCATGTCTTCCGGCAGTTCTGTGTGAACGTGCAACGGAAACGCCACATTCTCATAGACCGAGATATCCGTGAACAGTGCCGATGACTGAAACAGCATGCCCATGTCTTTGCGCAGCTCGAACAGTTCCCGACGTGACAAAGAAGGAACGTCCTGCCCATTCACGATGACGCGGCCAGCATCGGGCCTGAGCTGCCCACCAATGATCTGCAGTAACGTCGTCTTGCCCGTGCCGCTGGGGCCCATCAACGCGGTGACTTCACCGCGTGGCGCGACGAGGTCCAGCCCATCGAAGATCAAACGATCCCCACGGCTGTAGCGTAGCCCTTCGATTTCGATCAGGTTGTCGGTCATGTCTCTCGCCAGACGTCCGTCTGTCCGGCCAACGTCCATACGCAGTCGCCGCCGTCCTCCGCACGCCGAACTATACCATTCCCACCCGCTGCGCAGCGCGCGACGTGCGTCCGCACATTCATGCCTCCGCTTGCCGGTCGCTGGTTGACGTGGTACCCAATAGCTTCTTTAATCACTCGCCTTTTGAGCGTCTCCAATACGCCTATGTGGCTTCCGATCCTGGTGCTGATCTTCGGCTTCATAATGCTCGTATGGAGCGCCGATCGATTCGTCTCAGGCGCCGCCGCCACTGCCAACAATTTTGGCGTGTCGAAGATGCTGATCGGCTTGACCGTGGTGTCGCTCGGCACATCGGCACCGGAAATTCTCGTCGCCCTGACCGCGTCCCTGGATGGCATTCCCACACTGGCCATCGGCAACGCGATCGGTTCGAACATCGCCAACATCGGGTTGGTCCTGGGCATCACGGCGCTGATCAGACCACTGCCCTTCGCCGCGTCGGTTCTGAAAGGCGAATTACCGTGGTTGATCGGCACGACGCTCATTGCGCTGTTCTGCCTGGCTGATTTCAAACTCGACACTATCGACGGCATCATCCTGCTTTGCGGGCTCGCATACATCCTCTATCGCCTGACGCGCGTGCCGCAGCATGCGCCGGAGGGGTTCAGCGACACCTTCGAAGAGGAGTTGGACGAACTGCCCGCGATGCAGACTCCGCGCGCACTGTTCTGGCTAGCCACCGGGTTGGTCGTCCTGCTTGGCAGCGCCCAGGCACTGGTCTGGGCCGCCACCGACATCGCCGCGTACCTCGGCGTAAGCGATCTGGTGATCGGCCTCACCGTGGTCGCGGTCGGAACGAGCCTGCCCGAACTGGCCGCAACGGTCGGGTCCGCGCTCAAGGGCCACCCGGACATCGCTATCGGCAACGTCGTCGGCTCGAATATTCTGAACATTCTGGCGGTGCTGGCCGTGCCGGCACTGGTGCACCCCACGATACTCGAGTCCGTGGTGCTTTGGCGCGACTTTGGAATGATGTTTGCGCTGACGATGCTGCTGGTACTGTTCGCCTATGGCATGGGATCGCGAGCGATCATCACCCGCTTCGAAGGCGGCGTGCTGATGCTCGCCTGGGTAGGGTACAACTATCTGCTGTACAGTCAGGCATGATCGTCCAAGTATGATTGTATTGACCAAAGCGGTGTCGGAACAGGCGCTGAAGACCCGGCTGCTGATCCTCGACGTGGATGGCGTGCTCACCGACGGCCGCCTCTATTACAGCGATAGTGGCAGCGAACTCAAAGGATTTTCGACCCAGGATGGGGCAGCACTGAAGCTGCTCATGGGCACTGGCATACAGACCGCAATAATCACCGGCAGAAGCTCCGCACTGGTTGCTCGTCGGGCGGAAGAACTTGGCATCAGTCACTACTACCACGGTTCGGAAGACAAGCACCTCGCGCTGGAGCAACTCGTCGATGCCAGTGGCATCTCACCAGATCTCATGGCCCATGTGGGCGACGACCTGCCCGACCTCGTGCTGTTCAACCGGGTGGGGCTGCGGTTCGCGGTTCCCGGTGCGCATCCCGTGGTTCTCGAGCGCGCCGACTACACCACCACGGCCCAACCCGGATCCGGCGCGGTCCGCGAAGTGTGTCAGCTATTGATGACCGCGCAAGGCAGTTGGGATGATGCGCTGGCCCGCTACGATCGCTGATTCATGAGCACCTGGAACTGGCTGCTGCTGTTATCCGGTTGCATCGCAATCTTTTTCCTGCTGCGGGGTACAGACGAGGCCGCAATCGATACCTCGCCATCCGAGATGCTTTCGGAGGAGCCGAATTTGTACCTGGAAGACGCTGTGATCTCCCAGTACCAGGAGGACGGGACGCTCAGCTACGAACTGGCCTCGAGCCGCATCCGATACTTCGAGGACCGCAACCTGACCCGACTCGAGACTCCCGATCTGCAGATGTACCAGACCGACAAGCCGCCCTGGAGCGCGCGCGCCGACCAAGGAGAGATCAAACACCAGGCAACCCGGGAGAATACCCAGGAGGAAGTTATCTATCTGCACCAGAATGTGTACCTGGAGCAGACCCGCGGCGAACGCTTCATCAGCCTGACGTCCGATGATCTCTACATCTACCCCGACCGTCAATACGCGGAAACGGACCAAGCTGTTATGATCGATACCAACACCGGACGCACTAAGGCCGTGGGTCTGGCGGCCGATCTGGAACGCAGCGTGCTGGAACTGTCGTCCAACGAAACCCAACGAGTGCATTCAATTGTCCTGCCGTTTCAGTTCAAGCCGTAAGGCGCTGTGCGTCGCGACGCTGATCATGGCCGTCCCCGTCAGTTGGGCGTTGCCCGAAGACGCCGACCAGCCGATCAACATCCGCGCCGACACCGCGGAACTCGACGAAAGCAAGGGATTGGCAATCTACCGGGGTTCCGTGCAATTGGATCAAGGCACCCTGCGCGTCACTGCAGACACCATGACCATCGAGCTGGTTGACCAGAAGGTCGTACGGATCACCGCTGAAGGCGATCTGGCGCACTATCAACAACAGCTGAACCTGGATGATGACGTGGTCGTCGCGAACGCGAAGACGATCGTCTACCACACGCAAACGGAACGAGTCGAACTCGTGGGTCAGGCTTTTCTGAGCCAGAACGACAGTGAGTTCCGGGGGGCGCTCATCGTGTACGACATGCGCGCCGGCAAAGTCAACGCCAGCGCCACCGAGGGTCGGGTGGAAATGATCCTCGCTCCCGCGGCGCGGTCAACCGAGCAGCCCTGAATGCCAGCGCTTCGGGTGCGCAACCTGAGCAAGCGCTACGGTCAGCGGCTGGTCGTGGAAGACATCAGCCTGACGGTCGCCCGAGGTGAGATCATCGGGCTGCTGGGCCCCAACGGCGCGGGCAAAACCACCTGCTTTCACATGATCGTAGGCCTGGTCAAAGCAGACGGCGGCAGCATCGCGCTGGACGACGTGCCCATCACCAATCAGCCGATGCACAAGCGCGCGCGCGCCGGAATTGGCTACCTGCCCCAGGAAGCCAGCGTGTTCCGGAAGCTGAGCGCCGAAGACAACGTGCGCGCGATACTGGAACTGCGCAAAGACCTGGACAAGGCGGCGCGCAGCGAAAAACTCGAAACGCTGCTCGACGAATTCGGGTTGCAGGGGGTACGCAGCAATCTCGGGGAGCAACTGTCCGGCGGGGAGCGGCGCCGTGTCGAGATCGCCCGGGCACTCGCCACAGAACCCAAATTTATTCTGCTGGACGAACCTTTCGCGGGCGTCGATCCAATTTCCGTGGCCGAGATCAAAACTCTGATCCGCGACCTGGCAAAACGCCGGATAGGGGTGCTGATCACCGACCACAACGTCCGTGAGACCCTCGATATCTGTGACAGGGCCTACATTGTCGCTAAGGGCCACATCATTGCAGAAGGTGATGCGGACGCCATACTATCCAACGAGACCGTACGCGACGTGTACCTTGGCGATGAGTTCCGCCTCTGACCGTGACGAATCAGCCCAATTTCGAGGTTCGGGCGCCTCCGCAAGGTCAAATGAAAGGCGTCGCGGCAAAGACGTATGAAGCAAACGCTGACGCTCAAACTCGGGCAGCACCTCACGATGACACCCCAGCTGCAGCAGGCGATTCGCCTGTTGCAGTTGTCGACGCTCGATTTGCAGCTCGAGATTCAGCAGGCGATCGAAAGCAACCCGATGCTGGAACTCGACGAGGATGATGTCGACGGTATCGATGAGTCCGATGAGCTGGACCCGGATTCTGTCGACCCGCTAACCGACAAAACCACCGAAGCCGATGAGGACGCCGGCGACGAGTCCGACCCGGACGACCCTTACGATCAAGGGCACGATCCGGACGCCGACACCGACGGGCCGCAAGCCGACGACGAATGGCAGGAAGAGATACCCGAGGAGTTGCCGGTCGACAGTTCCTGGGACGATGTGTATCAGCCCGCCTTGCCCCCAATGGCGTCCGGATCCGACGACTACGGCAACGAAGAGCGCAACGGCACGCAGGAAAGCCTCGCCGACCACCTTGCCTGGCAGCTCAATCTGACACCGATGTCGGACACCGACCTCGTCATTGGGACGGCGATCATCGAGGCGGTGAATGCGGACGGCATGATGACCCAGACGGTCGACGACTTGCTGCAGGGTTTCGACCCTGAACTGGAGATCGAGCCGGACGAAGTCGAGGCGGTTCTGAAACGCATTCAGCAATTTGATCCGCCCGGCGTAGCCGCCCGGGACCTTTCGGAATCTCTGCTCATCCAGTTGCGCCAGCTGAATGGCGAACATGCGCTGCTGGCCGAAGCCAAAGCCCTGGTCGCCGATCACCTCGACCTGCTCGCAGCCCATGATTTTGCCGCGCTGAGGCGCAAGACCCGACTAGCAGAGGACGAACTGCGTAGCGTGATCGACCTGATCCAGTCCCTGAACCCACGTCCCGGGTCCGGTGTGGGGGCCGACGAGACCCAGTACGTGATTCCGGACATCCTTGTCCGCAAGAAAAAAGGCAGGTGGCTCGTCGAACTGAATCCCGACTCGGCACCTCGTGTGCGCATCAACAGCGACTATGCGGGTCTGGTCAAACGTGCCGACAACTCCGCCGACAATCAGTTCCTCAAGAACAACCTTCAGGAGGCTCGCTGGTTCCTCAAGAGCCTCCACAGTCGCAACGAGACACTCCTCAAGGTCGGCACGCGAATCGTGGAGCATCAGCGCGGATTTCTCGAGTACGGGGAGGAAGCGATGAAGCCACTGGTGCTGCACGACATTGCAGAAGCTGTCGACATGCACGAGTCGACTATTTCCCGGGTCACGACCCGCAAATACATGCACACACCGAGGGGCGTCTTCGAACTCAAATACTTTTTCTCGAGCCACGTCGGCACCAACACAGGCGGGGAGGTCTCCAGTACGGCCATCCGCGCGCTGATCAAAAAGCTCACCGCCGACGAGAACCCGCGAAAACCGTTGAGCGACAGCAAAATCGCGGCGATACTCGCAGAACAGAACATCAGGGTGGCGCGCCGAACGGTTGCGAAGTACCGCGACCTGCTGTCGATTCCGCCTTCGAACGAACGCAAACGGCTGGTCTGAGGCGGCTCGTACCGGCCAGATCAGTAGCGCCGGTCGATGGCTTCGCGCCTCGACGTCTTCCGATACATCCGACAGGTCCGACCCGCTGTCCGACCCGCAAAAAAAGGAGAAGTCCATGCAGCTCAGCGTTTCTGGGCATCACATCGAAGTGACCGACGCCCTGCGCAGCTATGTCACCAGCAAGTTCGAACGGCTCGAACGTCACTACGACCACATGACCAATGTCCACGTCGTGCTTTCAGTGGAGAAGCTCATTCACAAAGCCGAAGCGACAGTTCACATGAGTGGTGCGGAAATTTTCGCCGACGCCCATGAAGACGATTTGTATGCTGCAATCGACGCCTTGGCCCACAAGCTCGATCGACAGATAGTCAAGCACAAGGAAAAGCTCGTCGAGCGCCATCACCGCGGTCGTAGTTGACCCCGTTACGCCCCCTTACCATTACCGGCGATATGATCGATTTCCGTTCCATCCTGCGTCCCGGCCTGACCCGGAGTGCATTTCCAGCGTCCAGCAAGAAGCGCGTCCTGGAGCAAGCCGCCGAAGTGATCGCAGCCGGCTCATCCGAGCTGACCTCACGCCAGCTGTTCGATCAGCTCATGGCGCGTGAGCGGCTCGGTTCTACCGGCCTCGGTGAAGGCGTTGCACTGCCCCATTGCAGACTCGATGGTACGCGCTCGATCGTTGGCGCTTTCCTGCATCTGGAAAACGCCATCGACTTCGACGCAGACGATGGCGAACCCGTGGATCTGATCTTCGTGCTCGTGGTGCCCAGCGAGGCCGAGGGAGCGCACCTCGAAGTCCTGCAGAGCGTCGCCCGCGTATTCGGCGATCCGACCAGCCGCGAACGACTGCGCGCGCTCACCGACGACGCCGATCTGTACAGCAACCTGCTCGACCTGCTCGAGCGCGCCACCCCCTCCCAGGAACAGCAGAAGGAACAGCCGAAGGAGCGGCCGGAGCAACGGTCGGAACAATGAAGGTCATCGTGATCAGTGGCCGATCCGGCTCCGGAAAAAGTACCGCACTACACGTTCTGGAAGATGCCGGTTTCAATTGCACGACAACTTTCCGGTCGCCTTGCTGCCGGCACTGATCGAAAATACGCGAAAGGACCCGTCACCGGCGAATCAGCAGCTCGCCGTCAGCATCGATGCCCGCAATTCAGCGGCCGACCTCGAACGCTTTCCTGAAATTCTACTGGCATTGGATCAACCCGACGTCCATTTCGAGATCATCTATCTCGATGCGCTGGGTCCGACCCTTGTCAAACGGTTCAGCGAAACGCGCCGGCGACATCCGCTCACCGATGCAACCACCGATCTGCGCGAAGCGATCGAAGCAGAGCGCGCCGTCCTGGCGAACATCGCCGACATCGCCGACCTCAACATAGACACCACCCGCCTGTCGGCCGCGGACCTCACCGACACGATCAAGCAGCGCGTGACCTTGCGCGACCAATCGAACATGTCACTGCTGTTCCGCTCCTTTGGCTACAAGTATGGAGTGCCGGTGGACGGCGACATGGTTTTCGACATCCGCTGCCTGCCCAACCCCCACTGGGAACCCGAGTTGCGCAAGCTCACCGGCCGCGATCAGCCGGTAATAGACTATCTCGAATCCCAGAGTGACGTCGGCGAAATGTACGCTGACATCCATGGTTACCTCGCCAACTGGCTGCCGCGCTTCGCCGCGAATCACCGCGTCTACATGACCGTCGCTATCGGTTGCACCGGGGGACGCCACCGATCGGTGTACATGGCAGAACGCCTCGGGGCACAGTTCGTCAAAGACAACGAAAACGTCCTTGTCCGGCACCGGGAACTGGAGTTCTGATCCAGTGTCGGAACGCGAAATCACCATCATCAACCGGTTGGGACTGCATGCACGCGCGGCATCGAGGTTCGTCAACCTGGCAAAAACCTTCGGCAGCGACGTCGAACTCGTGAGCGGTGATACGCGCGTCGACGGCAAACGCATCATGAGCGTCATGCTGCTGGGAGCCAGCCAGAACGCTCGCCTGACGCTCTGCACCGTTGGCGAGGATGAGGAACAAGCGATGCGTGCGCTCTGCGAACTCATCGAAGATCGATTCGGCGAGGACGAATAGCCGCGGAGCCTCCGGTCGGGTGCGCGGATCCTCCGATCAGGTCGCGGAGCCTCCGATCACGTATTGAAGAGGTTCCCCGGCTGGCTGCATATCCGGTGACGGGTTAACCTTGCCGCGGCACTAGGAGGCGGCATGGAGTTCCAGAAGCAACTCAGTGAAGTAATCCGCTCGTTCGACGCCGGAACCTGGGACGAGATGCGCTTTCTGCTCGCCGCCCTCAAGCCCCAGGAGATCGCCAACCTTCTGGAGTCGACGCCGCGGAAGGTGCGCTCCGTCGTCTGGGAACTGGTGGACGAAGAGACGTCGCACAAGGTACTCCAGCATCTGGTGGACGACGTCCGTGCGGATTTCCTGGAGTCCATGGACACCGCGGAGTTGGTCGCCGCCGCCGACGATCTCGCAACCGACGATTTCGCGGACATCCTCCAGCAACTGCCCGACACCATCACCCGGGAAGTTCTCAACTCCATGGACGCCCGCGACCGAGCCCGGGTCGAGGCAGTGCTCGCCTACCCCGAAGACAGCGCCGGCGGACTGATGAACACGGACACCACTACTGTGCGCCCGCGTCATTCGCTGGGGCTGGTGCTGCGCTACCTGCGCCGGCAAGGCGATCTGCCGGAGGCCACCGACAACCTGATCGTGGTCAACAGCAGGGACGAATATGTTGGCGTGCTGCCACTCACGCGGCTGCTCACCTCCGACCCGAGCGTCACCGTTCGGGAAGTCATGAACGCCGAAGCCGAAGCCATCGAGGTATCCAGCCCCGACACCGAGGTTGCGCATCTGTTCGCCGAGCAGGATCTGATTTCAGCCCCCGTGATTGACCCGCAGGGCAAACTGCTGGGCCGAATCACGATCGACGACGTGGTGGACGTGATCATCGAAGACGCGGATGAAACGATGCTCGCCCGGGCCGGCCTGGAGGTCGACGAGGATACTTTCACGCCGGCGCTCAAGTCCGCCCGCAGACGAGCGGTGTGGCTGGGCATCAACCTGCTCACCGCCTTGCTCGCCGCCGCGGTCATCAGCATCTTCCAGGAAACCATCGCCAAGGTCGTCACGTTGGCGGTGTTGATGCCCATCGTGGCCAGCATGGGAGGCATTGCAGGGACCCAGACCTTGACGCTGGTCATTCGCGGCCAGGCGCTCGGTCAGCTGGGTGGTGGCAACCTGTGGTGGTTGCTCAACCGCGAACTGGTGGTGGCGATTCTCAACGGACTGCTCTGGGCGGGTCTGGTAGCGGCCGGCGTAGCCCTGGTGTTCGGAGACATGACCCTCGGCGCGCTGATCGGCATCGCGATGATCATCAACATCATTGTTGCAGTGGTATCCGGCAGCATCTTGCCGTCGATCCTCACAACCCTCCGCGTCGATCCCGCGATAGCCGGCGGCGTGGTTCTCACCACCATCACCGATGTCGCCGGTTTTTTCGTCTTCCTCGGACTCGCTACCCTCGCCTATGCCTAGTGTAGTGCGCCGTAGTATTGGCGCACTACACTAGCCCGTCGCGATGGTCATCTCGTCCACGAGAATGGATCCGGTCAGCAAATTACCGCGCCGGTCAAGATCATCGCCGCTGGCGACGATCCCCAGGTACATCCGTGCAAGGTTGGAGGCGATGGTCAACTCTTGTACCGGGTAGGCAACCTCGCCATTCTCGACCCAGAATCCCGCTGCCCCGCGTGAGTAGTCACCCGTCACCAGATTGACACCCTGGCCCATGAGTTCCGTCACGAGCAAGCCGCGTCCCATCTCCGCGAGTAACTCCTGTCGCGGCCGATGCGGTCCCTCGAAGTCGAGGTTGTGAACACCGCCGGCGTTACCTGTGGTCTCGAGCCCCAGACGTCGAGCCGAATACGTGCCCAACACGTAGCTGGCTACCCGACCCGCGTCAATGAATGCCTGTTCCCGGGTGGCTACCCCGTCCGCGTCGAATGACGCACTGCCAAATCCACCGGTTCGCAAGGGGTACTCGACCAGCGAGTAGCAATCCGGAAGCACGGCACGTCCAAGCGAATCCGTTAGAAACGAGGCGCGCCGGTACAATGCAGATCCGCTCAGCGCGCCGAGCAGATGGCCGATCAACCCCGAGGCGATCGGCGCATCGAAAAGTACCGGATAGCGCCCGGTGGCGATCGTGCCGGGCTCCAATCTCGCGACAGTACGCTCGGCCGCCTTGCGCCCGACGGCCTCGGGCGCTTCGAGCAGGTCCGCGCGGCGGGCCACGGTGTACCAGTGGTCGCGCTGCATGTGGTCTTTTTCCCCCGCGATGACCGCGCAACTGGTCGCGTGCCGGGTAGCCAGGTAGCTGCCGATGAAGCCATGCGTGTTGCCGTACGCGCGACAACTCTGGTGCGTCGAGACGCTCGCCCCATCCGAGTTCGCCACCCGGGCGTCAGCCCGCGCAACGTCCTCGCAGGCGAGCGCGAGGCGCTCGGCGTCATCAACCGATATGTTCCAGGGGTGGTACAGGTCGAGGTCGGGCAGCACCTGCGGCATCAACTCTGCCGCCGCTAATCCATGGCAGGGATCTTCCTGCGTGAAACGCGCGATGTTCAACGCAGCCCGCACCGCGTCGCGAACCGCGTCCGGGGAGCTGTCGGACGTGCTTGCTGAACCTTTGCGCGTCCCAACGTATACGGTGATGCCAAAGCCTTGATCGCGATTGAACTCCACGGTTTCCAGCTCACCCATGCGCACCGTGACGCCGAGTCCGCAATCTTCACTGGCCGATACTTCCGCGGCGCCCGCGCCGGCGCGGACTGCTTCTTCCAGAATGGACGCCACCAGCGACTTCAGTTTGGCCTCGCTGTGGGCGACGCTGGTCAGAATCCCCCTCGAAACCTCCTCGATCTCAGTCATCAATGGTTCCGCAAGGGTGCCTATGCATCCGTTCCACCGACGATCACCTCATCGATCTTCAGGGTTGGCTGACCCACACCCACCGGCACGGACTGCCCATCCTTGCCACAGATGCCAACGCCCTGGTCCAGGGCCAGATCGTTGCCGACCATTGAAATTCTGCGCATCACTTCCGGTCCGTTACCGATCAACGTGGCCCCCTTGACCGGGCGGGTCACCTTGCCGTTTTCGATCAGGTATGCCTCGGTTGCCGAAAACACGAACCTGCCCGAGGTGATGTCCACCGAGCCACCGCCAAAGTTGGCGGCATACAAGCCGCGCGACACGCTGGCGATGATTTCCTCCGGGGCATGCTCGCCCGCCAGCATGAAGGTGTTGGTCATGCGCGGAATGGGCAGGTGGCCATAGGACTGGCGGCGACCGTTGCCGGTGCTGCGGGTGCCCATCAAGCGCGCATTCAGCTTGTCCTGCATGTATCCCTTGAGAATGCCGTTCTCGATCAGCATGGTTCGTTCGGTGGCGCAGCCTTCGTCGTCAATGCTCAGCGAGCCGCGCAAGCCGTCGAGCGTCCCGTCATCGACCACCGAACACAACGGCGACGCCACCTGCTCGCCGATCCTACCGGAATATGCCGAGCTCCCCTTACGGTTGAAGTCGCCTTCCAGCCCGTGACCGACGGCTTCATGCAGCAGCACGCCGGGCCAACCGGGGCCCAGTACCACGGTCATGGGTCCTGCCGGCGCGGCCTCGGCTTCCAGATTGACCAGGGCGCCGCGCACGGCTTCGTCGGCATACCCTATCGCCCGATCATCCTGCAGCAACCAATCCAGTCCGCAGCGCCCACCGCCGCCCGCGAAACCCCGTTCGCGGCGTCCATCCTGATCGACCAGCACGCTGACATCCAGGCGAATCAGCGGTCGCGCGTCGGCAGCCAGAGTGCCATCGCTGGCAACGACCAGATGGGTCTCGTAAGACGCCCCGAGCCGCACATTCACTTCAATGACACGCGGGTCCAGCGCTCGCGCATGCCGATCCACCCGTTTCAGCAGGGCGATCTTCGCCGCTTCGTCCATGGTCGGAATCGGGTCGGTTGCAGGGTACCGAGCCGGCGCTGCAACCCTCGACGTCGATCGAACCGCCACGCGTTTGTCCTGACCCGCGCGAGCAATACTCCGCGCGGCCTCCGTCGCCTGTTCAAGCGCTGGATGGCCGATGTCATCCGCGTAGGCAAATCCTGTTCGCTCGCCGGTTACTGCGCGCACCCCCACACCCCGGTCGGTACTGAAGGCGCCCTCCTTGACCAGACCGTCGTCCAGCACCCACGACTCGCTGCGCATTGACTGAAAAAACAGTTCTCCGACGTCCACAGCGCGTGACATCAGGCGACCCAACAATTCCTCCACAGCCCGCTGGTTGAGCTCCGCTGGAGACCACAACGCCGTCTTGGCCGATTCAATCAGGTCCATCGTTGCCCATTAGAAGCCATATCAGGAGTCCGTCACGCCGCCGTCACTGCTCGGTTCGTCTTCCTCGGCACCTGTCTCCGCCTGCGCGCTACCGTCGATCGACTTCGAAAAAACCTGCACGAAGGTCACGTTCGGGTCGTCCAATGTGCCGTCAATTCTGTACTTGGCGCTGCTGAAGCTCTCAATCTGGTCGCGAAACAGCCGCTCGCCGACGAATACCGCACCGCCGAGGATCGGATTGGCGAAAACGCTCAGGTAGGCAGCATACCAGGGCAAACTAGCGCTGACCGGCAGGGTCACCACCATTTCGTTGTCGAGTTCCCCCGACTCCAGATCCACGGTTCCCGCAAGACGAAAACTGCCCCCGGTACCTTCCACCTCCATCGGCTGGGTGAAGGTCATGAAACCGTCGACCAGATGTGTGTTTGCGGTGACATGGTCGAAACTGATCCCCTTGCCAAAGACGTCGGAAAAATCGAGGGTCATGCGCTTGGCCAGCGCGGCAAGGTTAAAAAGTCCGAATATCCGCACGGTACCGCTGCCACTTTGCACATCAAGAAATCGGCCGTCTTCGATCTCAACGTCCATGCGACCGCTGGCATCCCAGAGGTCGAAATTCAGTGGCGAGCCGGGCCAGCTGAGATCCGCATCCAGATGAGCCGTTTCGCTCTCGATACTGGCTGCATAGTCCCACTTCGGCAACACTTCGGCCAGATTCGTGGCGCTGACCACGCCGGCGAATCGGGTGACATTCTCGGAGGTGTTCCAGTGGCCGGGCTTGCTCCCCTCGATATGCAGTCCCTTGACGTCAGCGATGAGGTCTTGAATCGAAAACCCCTGTTCGTCGCGCCTGATCTTCATCGTCCAGCTACCGTAGCTGGACTCGCCGATCAGAATTTCGTTGACCACCACGTCGAGATCCGGCATGCGGCTCATATCGATGCCTTCCAGCGGGTCGCCGGCGTCCTCCTCACCTTCCCGAAACGAAATGTACTCCACTGCGACCTGCATCGGGTCAGGCTGCCGCCATTCCAGCGTACCTTTGAACTGGGGGCCCTCGACGCTGGCCCGCATGCCGTCGCTGCCACCGGACGCGTCGATCAGCAGGTCGTCGAACTCGACGTCGCCAACGTACGCCCGGCCCACGTCGAACCCCGGCACCGTCCAGCGTTGGTCCGAATCACCGTCCTCGACCAGTTCCAGCAGATCGCTCCAGACCGACAGATCGGCAGATTCGATCCGACCGACCACCGTCAGGTCGTCTCGGTCCTGTGGCGCGGGGACCCAGTCGTTGCTGGCGCCCACCCTGACGAACCCGCTGAGCCCCCCGACGTCCTTCCACCGCAGCCACCCCGTGGCGATGTCCGGCCAGTCAATCTCGATCCCGGTAAAACCCTCGCTGAAGCCGACCTGCAATCGCGTGGGTCGCGCTTCGCTCGCCAGTTTCCCAAAGGGCGGGGGCAGGGCGATCGTCACCCCCTCCAGCGCCGTCACTACCTCGAGTCGCGGCGCCTCGTCAGGCCGCATCGCGAGTACCGCCGTAAAGTCGGATTCACCGTCGACCAGGCCGTGGTCACCGAGTTCCAGCCAATCGTTCACCTCGTCGGTCGTCGCATGACCTGTCAGCGCCAGGCGCACCTCGCCCTCAATCGTCTCGACGGCATAGCTCGCCGGGCGATCGAAGAACTGGCCGGTCATCGGCTCCGCAGTGACCACGAATGGGTGTTGATAACGCACATCACCGCTCACTTCCTGCAAGGTCAGGCCAAGGTTTCGAAGGTCCAGGGTGACCCCGGCCAGGTTCACCTCGAGTTCGATATCGAGTTGCTCCTCATCCACGCCCAGTGGGACGCGCAGATCCATGGCAAACTGCAGATCACCCGCCGCGGTCCAACTCTCATCGACCTGAGGCAGCCATTCGATGAGAGGCGATTCCCGGATCACGCGCAACACGGCGGCTGCGCTGCCCCGCCCGGGACCATCGACCTCGGCATAACCACCCACCCGCGGCACGAATACGCGAACATCCCGGAGTTCGATGTCGAGCAACGAACCGCTCGACACATCAACGAGCGTCCCGGCCCGCGACACCTGGATATCACCGTTCAGCCCGGTGGCGACCGGCCAGTCAGCGTGATACCGAATCGCTGCATCCACCGCGTCACCGGAAATCTCCGCGTGCCGCATCACCTTACCCGGATGGGTTCGAATGTGGCCCTGATACGCGACCAGCGCACGATTGATGTGCCCGGACAGCAGCGCCTCGCCGAGCCAGCCGACCAACTCCCGGGACAGCTTTCTCGGCACGTACTGTTTGACCTCGGTAACGGACATATCACGAATGTCCGCCAGAATCGCCAGGTGCTGCTCGTAGCGATCCTTCGGGCGACTCAGGACGAAGCCGCCCACCGCGTGCGTCTCTCCGGTGGCCATATGCAGTCCCTCACTGCGGATGCCAAGGTAGTCGCGTTCGAACCAGAGTTGAACTACTCCGCGCACGCGCTGAAATTCCGAATCACCCTCGAACACGTCTGGAAATCCAAGCAGTACATCGTCTTCGTCAACGACGATTTCAACGCCTTGTTCGTAACCCGTGAACACTGCCTCGGCACGGCGTATCTTCGGGACGCCCCTGAAACTCTCGGCCGACAGATCACTGACCGTCGCGAGGTATCCGATGTGCCCCTCGGCCGGGTTCAGGCGAACCTGCAGCGAATGGATTTCGCCAGCCAGCTTCAGCCCTGATAGCCACCTCTCGACAACGGGGTTTCCCGCCAGCACGCTGTGCAGCACGCGCGCTGCCGCACCCAGATCGACTGAATCCACGGTGAGCGCAAGGTCGTCGAGCGAATCCCCCAGGTGCCCGCTCACCTCGACATCCGCGAGTTCCAGCAGCACCGGTTCGGCCACGGCCTCCGTCTCGGTCAAGACCCGCAACCCGCCGATCCGGGCGCGCCATGACTCATGATCGTCCTCCGCTCGCGCCTCGACGCGAAACGACACTTCATCCAGCGAACCGGTCGCCAGGCGCAAATCGCGCAGCGCGACGTCGAGCTCGCCGCGGCCTTCACCCGATTCGACGTGCCAACGCCCATGCATTTCCTCCAGCACGCCGCCGCCGGCTCCCAGCGCAATCCCCAGCGCCGGCGAGACCGCCAACGCCGCGGCATCCACCGTCGCAACCCCAGCACCGCCGAGTCCTAGCAAACTGTCGTGCAGGACATAGCGAACAGCGATCCCGCAGTCTTCGCAAGAAGGGTCGGCCGTCCACAATCGCAGCGCTCCGGCGTGGTCTCGGCCTATATTCCGGGTCGCCACGCTGGCTTCGAAGTCGCCCACCAGGATCCACGGATCCTCGGCCTCCTCGATTACCTCAGAAGACTGGCTATCCGGGTGTTGGTCATCCAAGCGTTCGTTGTACAACTGCAGCTGCACGTCCGGCAGCGATATCGAATCGCTCTCCACGAACAGCGCAGCTATCGAAAATGGCAATCCGCGGATCGGCTGGCCACCGGGCTGCCAAACGCCATCGGCGTTCCGGACCAGGGCCACTTCCAGCGCCCCGATGTCCAGCCTGCGCCCCACCAGAGCGCTGTGCATGGCGCTCTCGAGCAGATCCAACTCGAAGATCACATCGCGCGCATGGCCTCCATGGAAACTGATGCGGTCCGCGCTGATGATCGGATTCAGCCCGCGCCAGTCACCCTTGAAACCGCGTAGTTGAATGCCACGCGAGCTGAGGAACGAGTTGATCTGAGGTTCCAGATCGTCGAGCCAGTGCACGAGCACGCGTCCCGTGCTGGTGGTAATCGCGATCAGCACGGCAACGAAACTCGCAAACCACAACAGCCAGCGCAGGATCACGATCACCTCAGGTCACCTGCTGGACTAGGGGCGCGGAACGCCCTGAAGTAACGCTACGTCGAACTGTTCGAGCCCGTAACTGGGTTCCACCTGGAAGCGCACCGCCCGCCCGACCTGGTCGGCCAGCCATGCCACGCCATCGGATTCTTCATCCAGCAATCGATCGACCACGTTCTGGGACCCGCGCACCAGGTACTCGCCGGCACCCCGGACAGGCTCCGTGCCGGGCGGCAGCTCCGGGCAGTGGGTACGGGCATCACGCATGATCGCCCGGAATACCTCGAAGCAGACCGTCTGCTCGGTTTTCAGCAGACCGCGCCCCCCGCAGGAGCCACAGGGTTCGCACATCTGCTGCACGAGGCTTTCACGAGTTCGCTTGCGACTCATTTCCACCAATCCCAACCCCGAGAACCCGCCGATTCGGGTGCGCGCCGGATCGGCTTCTGCGGCCTTCTCGAGTGCCCGCAGGACCTGCCGTTGGTGTTCTTCGTCCTCCATGTCGATGAAATCGATGACGATGATTCCGCCCAGATTGCGCAATCGAAGCTGACGGGGGATGACCGCGGCCGCCTCGACGTTCGTCCGATAGACCGTTTCCTCCAGGCTCCGTGCGCCGACGAAGCCGCCAGTATTCACGTCGATGGTGATCATTGCCTCGGTCTGCTCGATGATCAGATGTCCACCGCAGCGTAGCTCGACCCGCTTCTCCAGGGCCCGACTCAACTCGTCCTCGACGCCGAAGCGCTCGAACAGCGGCACGGGCTCCTGGTAGCGGGACACCCGGCTTTCGAACTCCGGAAGAAACCGAACCACGAACTCGCGGACCCGTTCGAACGTGTCGAGGTCGTCAATCCGGACCGCCTCCAGATCAGCGCTGGCCAGATCCCGGATAACCCGCGTATGCACCGGCAACTCTTCGTAAACCACGTCGCCGGGGCGCGCGTCGCCGACGCGTTCGGCTACCCGGCTCCAGATGCGCAGCAGGACCCGCATGTCGCTTTCGAGGTGTCTGTCACCTACGCCCTCGGCAGCGGTGCGGACGATGAATCCACAGCCTTCGGCCGTGGGATTCGCCGCGCGAACCGCAGCGGTAAGGTCACGAAGACGCTCCCGCTCGTCTTCGTCCTCGATGCGCTGGGAGATCCCGACGTGATCGTTGCGCGGCAGCATCACCAGATAGCGGCTGGCAAGTGCAAGATTGGTCGTCAGGCGGGCACCTTTGGTCGCGATCGGGTCCTTGGCAATCTGCACCAACAGTGTCTGCCCGTCGTGGAGCAGGTCGCAGATGTCCGGTTGTTCGGCAATCTCACCCTCGGGCGTCATCCGTGGCGCATCGATGTCCCGGGCATGCAGAAACCCGGGCCTGGCCAGGCCCAGGTCCACGAACGCCGCTTGCATGCCCGGCAGAATACGCTGCACGCGACCTTTATAGATGTTGCCCGTCAGGCTGTATTCGCCGGAGCGCTGCAGATGCAGCTCGGCGAGCACGTTGTTCTGCAGCAAGGCGACGCGGGTTTCGAATTCATGAACGTTGATGAGCAATTCTTCTTGCATCGGCGACCTCAAACACCACGGTGGCGCCATGTGTCCACGCCGGCGGCGCGCAACAACGCTTCTGTTTCGTACAGCGGCAACCCCATGATCCCGCTGTGACTGCCTTCGATCCGCCGCACCAATATACCCCCAATACCCTGGATCCCATACCCCCCGGCCTTGTCGCGGCCCTCGCCGGTAGCCCAGTAGCGCTCGAGTTGCCTTGCGTCGATGTCCGCGAACCAGACACGCGAACTGGACACCGCAACGTCGACATACCGGTCCCCGCCACGCAGGGCCGATACCGCAACCGCCGTCATCACAAGGTGCTCGCGGCCACTCAGATGCCGCAGCATTGCGAGTCCCGCGTCACGGTCGGCTGGCTTGCCCAGCACTGCATCATCCACCACCACCACCGTATCCGCGCCAAGCACGGGTAGCTGAGAATCATCATCCAGCGCCGCCAACTCGGCTTTCGCAGCGGCAAGCCGGCGGACCAGCCCGTCCGGCGTCTCGCCCGCCCGCGCCGTTTCGTCGCAGGCTACCGGCCGTACGCTGAACGCAAGCTGAAGCCGACCGAGCAGTTCTGCCCGCCGGGGCGATCGGGAAGCAAGCACAAGTTGCGGCGCCCGCTGCGACATCGGCTTCAGTCCACCCCGAACTGGGAATGGATGCGTCTCAGCAAAGCGTAGACCAACGGCCAGAGAAGCATGCTGATGAACGCCGGCAAAACGAAGCGCCAATCGAAGTGCCCATCACGAGCGAGTATCTGCACCACATTGCGAAACAGATCTGCCGCCAGGACCAGCGCGAATATCACAACGCCCTGCTGCGGTACCGAGTACATCCGCAGGCGCTCATACAGCGACCACGTCACGTAGGTCAGCGTCGCGAGGCAGATACCATTCACCCCGAGCGGGTCGCCGCGCAGGACATCCAGCAACAATCCGACGCACCAGGCGCTGACCATGCCAAACCGGTCCGGGAGGACCATCACCCAATAGAACATGACCAGTATCACCCAGGCCGGGCGCAGCCAGCCGAGCCACTGGGGCAGGCTCTCCGGAAGGTGCGCCACCGCCAGCATCATCGCGATCGCAATCGACAGCAGAATGATCCAGCCGCCCCGAAATGGATTCACGGGGCGGTCTCCCTGGAACCTGTCGCGGTTTCGTCTAAAGCCGCCGCGCTCTCTTCTAAAGCCGCCGCGCTCTCCTCTAAAGCCGCCGCGGCGCTACGCTCATCGAAGATCAGCAGGACGTGGCGGCTTCGATCGAGCGCCGCGAGTGGCTGCGCGATCACCTCGGCGTACACGCGCGCCGGGTCGATCTCCACACGCACCACTTCGCCCACCGGATAACCCGGCGGAAACCGCCCACCGAGCCCGGAGCTGACCAACAGATCCCCAGTCTTAATGTCGGCGGTAATCGGCACGTGCTCCAGTTCCAGACGGTCCAGCTGGCCGGTTCCGGCCGCTATGCTGCGCACTCCATTGCGATTGACCTGCACGGGCACCGCATGGGTCGAATCGGTGACCAGCAGAACCCGGCTGAAAAATTCCGAGACCTCCACGACCTGTCCGAACAAACCCCGTGCGTCGATCACCGCCTGACCCACAGTGACCCCCGCAGCAAGTCCTTTGTCGACAATCACCTCGAGAGTCGCCGGACCGGGCACCACACCCGTAAGTTCCGCAACCAGCACTTCGGCACCGAGCCGGCTGCGACTGCCCAGCAGCGCCCGCAGCCGGGTGTTTTCTTCGCGCAGCACGACGAACTGTTGCGAGATCTGCGACAGCTCCAGAACTCTCCGCTCAAGCAGATCGTTGCGCGTCTGCAGCGCGCCGCGGCTGGCTAGCGATTCGGTGACTTCGGTGGTTATCGTGTACGGCGTTTCCGCGAACACATACAACGGGCTGACCAGGATTCCCAGCACGCTGCGGACCGGTTCGAGCAGACGGGAATTGGCATCCACCACTGCCAGCAGCGTGGACACGATGGCAAGCGCCAGGAGCAGATACCCCGCGCCGGACTCTCGAACGAACAGCGCTTTGATAGGCGCCTCAGACTGTCCGCGAAACGCTGCGCATTATAGCGGCTCGCACTAGCAGCGAGTTCTGCAACACGCTAGTCCGTCGACAACAGGTCCGCGTTTCCGGCCGCGTCCATCAACTCGAGTGCCTTGCCGCCCCCGCGCGCGACACACGTCAACGGATCTTCCGCAATAATCACCGGCAGCCCGGTTTCCTCGGCCAGGAGCACGTCCACGTCCCGCAGCAGCGCACCGCCACCGGTCAGCACCAGGCCAGTTTCCGCGATATCTGATGCCAGTTCCGGCGGGGTCTGCTCGAGCGCGCTCTTCACCGCCTGCACGATCATCGACAGGGGTTCCTGGAGCGCTTCCAGAATTTCGTTGCTGTTCAAGGTGAAGCCGCGCGGCACACCTTCAGCCAGGTTCCGGCCGCGCACATCGATTTCATGAATCTCTTTCTGCGGGTACGCCGTACCTATTTCCTGTTTGATTCGCTCGGCCGTCGCCTCGCCAATGAGGCTGCCCTGCGTGCGTCGCACATAGGCGACGATGGCTTCGTCGAAGCGATCTCCGCCCACTCGTACGGTGTCCGAGTAAACCACCCCGTTCAACGAAATAATGGCGATCTCCGTGGTCCCACCACCGATGTCGACCACCATCGTGCCGACCGCTTCGTGCACCGGCAGTCCCGCGCCGATAGCCGCGGCCATGGGTTCCTCGATGAGGCGCACGTCCCGCGACCCGGCAGACAGCGCCGACTCCCGTATCGCCCGGCGTTCGACCTCAGTCGACTTGCATGGCACGGCGACCAGTACTCGCGGGCTCGGCCGGATGAACGAGTTCTCGTGGACCTTGCTGATGAAGTACTTGAGCATTTTCTCCGTCACCAGGAAATCGGCGATGACGCCGTCTTTCAGCGGGCGGATAGCCGTGATGTTGCCCGGCGTGCGGCCCAGCATACGTTTCGCGTCCAGACCCACCGCGGCCACGGTCTTGGTGTTGTGGTGGTGGCGAATCGCCACGACTGAGGGCTCGTTGAGAACAATGCCCTGGTCACGCACGTATATGAGCGTGTTGGCCGTTCCCAGATCTATCGACAGATCGCGCGAGAACAGCCCACGAATGTTTTTGAACATCAATTACTTCAGGTTTGGGTTGAGGAAGGTTGCGACTTCCAGAAAATCCCGGAAAG
>PVMK01124969.1_pt1 | contig 63718 bp, 53 predicted proteins | sample 1853481 | NCBI WGS metagenome assembly PVMK01 (sample SAMN08533507, study PRJNA380276) | Marine sediment metagenome, whole genome shotgun sequencing project.
ACAGGCGAGGGATTACTTCGAGCAAAGTTTATTTATATTTCGGGAGACCGATGATAAAGCCAATATTGTCACCTTAAAGAGTGATTTAGGGAATATCGATTATCACGAAGGGGATTACTATGCGGCCAAAGAGAAGTATGGAAAATGCCTTGAGATATCCAGGGAAATGGAAGACCAGTCGCTCATAGCTGTGAATCTTCTCAGATTGGGAAATATATACCGGCTCGAAGGTGATTATGATATGGCAGGTGATTTGTATAATGAGAGCCTGGGTATAACCCGGGAGATGGAATGGAACCTTGAATTAGCCAGCAATCTACATCGCTTGGGTTATGTTGCTCAATCCAGGGGTGATTATCTAGAAGCTGCGGAATTATTTTTTGAGAGTTTGGAAATGCAGCAGGAGATGGGCAACAAGCAGGGGATTGCTGAATGCCTGGCGGGATTGGCTGGGCTCGCGGTTGCATCCGGGAACGTAAAGAAAGGAATCAGGCTGTATGCCGCACAGAGGCCTATTTGGAGAAGTTTGGCGTTCCATTAGGTCCTGCTGATCGGGGGGAATGGGAGCGGGATATATCCGCAGCTAGGAGTCAATTGGATCAAAAAGAATTTCATAGACAATGGACTGTGGGGATGGATTATTCATTTGATCGAATGATCTCCGATGCAAAAGATTTCGTTGGAATTTTGACACAATAGAAATTCAACTATCGGCATCCTATTGGTACTTCAATTCAAAGGCTGAATATATTAGAATTGGGGATTGTGGATAGGATACTGATCTTTGATTTTGACGGTGTGCTGGCCGATTCTTTGGCGCCCATGCTGAGTGTATGCCAAACAGGTATGCCGTGACATGGGGGTTATGGCTGATCCAACGAAAGAGGATCTGGAAGCCTTAGAGAAGATGGAATTTTCGGAATTTGGACACCAGCTGGGTATCCCGGGCGATCAGATCCAAACCTTCGTTAAACGCAATCACCAGCTGTTCTCAGAAAGGGAGGAAGCCATTCCAATGATGCCAGGTATGCAAGTCGTGATCACCGGACTGGTTGAAAACAATACCCTGGCAATCATCACTGGCAACAGCTGCAAGGTGGTCGAGAAATTCCTGGATGCCTACCAGATCAGAGATAAATTCCAAGAAATACTTTGTGCCGAGCATGAAGGCAATCGAATGCAAAAAATTCATAAGGTTAAAGACCTGGCTCCCACAAAGACCACAGATATTTATATGATCGGCGATGCGGTCAGTGACATCCGCGCCGCACGTGCCGCGGGTATTAAGAGCGTTGCTGTGACCTGGGGCCACCAGAGCAGGCAAAAATTAAGCCAGAATTCACCGGATTTGATCGTCGATGATCCTGAGGATTTGGCCAACTATTTCTCAGGATACTCCGGGAAATAGAACCGAAAACACTTATTTATTTCGCCCAGCACGATTCGTTACTATTGATTGACGCCATATGATTGGCTGTCATATAGATTGATCTCTTTGAGAAAATTACTGACTGCATAGATTTGCAGTATTCAAGTCAGCGGAGGAATAATGCGCTTTGAAGAATTAAATTGGTTTGACATTGAAAAATACCTGCAGGATGACGACCGGTTGATGCTGGTAATCGGTGCCTGTGAGCAGCATGGATATCTCAGCCAGACCACCGATGTATTAATCCCCCAGGCTTTAGCGGATGTGGCCAGCCAACAAACTGGGGTCCTGGTTGCACCCAGCGTGAATTTTGGGCAGCTCACCGTACTTCCTGGATTATCCGGTACGTTGAGTTTGCGCCTTTCGACCTTGATGGACTTTGTCGAAGACATTCTTCGATCGGCTCACGGACAGGGTTTTCGACGCATACTCGTACTTAATGGGCATGGCGGCAATGACGGCGTCAGGAGCCGCCTCTTCGATTTAGCCAACCAGCTGCCTGGATTAAGACTGGCCTGGTACGCCTGGTGGCAGTCGCACAGCGTGCAGGCTATTGCCGAGAAACACGAGTTAAAACCTGCGCATGCCAACTGGTTGGAAGCTTTTCCATTCACAATCGTCAGCGATCTACCAGCTGGTGAGAAAGTTCCCCCGCACATTGATGGCATACTGGGTGCAAAGGAAGCCAGGCAGTCTTATGGAGATGGCATGTTCGGTGGAGCATACCAGGCAGATCCAGCGATTATGGATGAGATCTTCTCCACGGCTGTCGCGGATCTTATACAGCTGCTTAAATTTGAATGAGGCTAGAATTCTGTAAAGGTATCATTTCACGCCTGATTGGGGTAGAATCTGCCCGCATTAATCTATCCGCAAATTTTTTGCCAAGTGAAGAAACTTGCGCATAGGTATAGGTGAGCCATCAGCAATCAACCTGAAGTATCAATAATTGTGCCGTGTTTCAATGAACAGCGGACGATCCGTTCGCTGCTGGATTCAATTTACCACCAAACCTATCCCCGCCATAATATCGAAGTGATCATCGCCGATGGTCTCTCCACCGATCAGACTCGACAGGAGATCACTGGGTTCAAGCTGGCAAACGAGGATTTGGTGGTAGAGGTAGTCGACAATCCAAAACGCAGCATTCCATCCGGGTTGAACCAGGCCATAGACACTGCAAGGGGAGATTACATTGTGCGTTTGGATGCTCATTCGGTTCCCGCGGAGGATTACGTGGCGCGATCCATCTCCGCCCTGGAAAGTGAACTTGGAGATAACGTGGGCGGATTATGGGAAATCCAACCCGGCAGCGACACCTGGCAGGCCCGGTCCATAGCCAGGGCAGCGGCACATCCCCTTGGGGTTGGTGATGCTCGCTACAGGGTGGGTGGTCGCGCCCAGGAGGTTGATACAGTACCCTTTGGCGCCTTTCGTCGTTCATTAATTGAGCGCATCGGAAATTTTGATGAGACATTGCTCACCAACGAGGACTATGAATTTAATACCCGTATTCGCAAGGCAGGCGGAAAGATCTGGTTCGATCCGGGAATTAAATCGCGGTATATCGCTCGCAGGAGTTTCGGTGACCTTGCTCGCCAATACTGGCGATATGGCTTTTGGAAGGTTAAGATGCTGAGGCGATTTCCCGAGTCCTTTCGCTGGCGCCAGCTGGCAGGATTATTTGTGTTATCCTTTCCGGTCCTGGCAGTTCTGGGGTTGTGGTTCATTTGGGCAGGATGGCTTCTGCTGTTCGAAGCAGTGGTTTATTTGCTGGCATTGGTATTGGTGGGGACTCAGTTAGCCATCAAGCACCGGGATCTGGCTTTACTCTGGGGGGTTCCCCTGGCAATCGCCACCATGCATTTCTCTTGGGGTACTGCCTTTATTTGGAGTATGATTAATAGATAGTATGAGTGGTCCAAGCAGGGTACATAAATCGAAACGATGGCGTCTTCATACCCGCGAACGACGCACCCTGTTGGTATTGGGTGATTTCCTCATGGCGGTTATCGCCATTTTGGTAGCCTTGTATTTCTGGGCTTTAGCGGAAAATTTCCTTGATTTTTCGATTGAATTCTTACTAGAACGACCACCAGTCTGGTATTACCTGCTGCCGTTCTTCTGGGTGGTGCTGCTGGTTGAGCTGTACGACATTCACCGGGCCGGAAATTGGGGCGATACGGTGCGTGGTGTAGCCATGGCGACCCTGATTGGTTTGGGATTCTACCTGTTGTTGTTCTTTTATTTCACCGATCCCCCCAACTCTCTGCTGCCCAGGCGGGGTGTGGCAGTTTTCTTTATCGCCGCTCCAGTGCTGACATTGATCTGGCGATTTCTTTATATCCGCATATTTACTGCACCTGCATTCAATCGCAGGGTGCTCCTGGTAGGCGGTGGGAAAGCAGGAGAGACACTGCTGCAGGTGATCGATGATTTATGGCCGCCACCTTTCTACCTGGTTGGGATTATCGATGATGATCCCCAGAAGATTGGTACCCAGATCGAAGGTCATGAGGTTTTAGGTGACAGCCGCGAGCTGCTGGAGATCGTCGAAGTGGAGGATGTGTCCGATATCATTGTTGCCATTTCTGGTGAAATGCTGGGCAGCACCTTCCAAAAGCTGTTGGATGCACAGGAAAAGGGTATCGAAATCTCTCGCATGCCATCGGTTTACGAGGAGCTGTTAGGCCGGGTCCCGATCCGCTTACTCGAGGCGGACTGGATCCTGAGATCTTTTGTCGATCAGAGCCGGGCGAGTGAATTTTACGAACTTGGAAAAAGAACATTGGATATTATTGGTGGATTCCTTGGGGTGGTGCTCCTGCTGCTCACCCTGCCATTCATCAGCATTGGCATTCTGTTAGACAGCGGTAGACCCGTGTTTTATACACAAACTCGCGCTGGACGCGGCGCTCAAGATTACAAGATATTGAAATTTAGAACCATGGTCCAGGATGCTGAAGCAGATGGCATCCCCCAATGGGCCAGCGAAGACGACGAGCGAGCAACCAGTTTTGGCAGGATCCTGCGCAAGACCCACCTTGATGAACTACCGCAGTTCGTCAATGTGCTGCGGGGTGAAATGAGCCTGGTTGGTCCCCGGGCAGAACGACCAGAACTGGTCGAAATGTTCCAGAAGCATGTACCGTTCTACCGGGCACGCTTGCAGGTGAAACCTGGTATTACCGGTTGGGCACAGGTCAATTTCGGTTATGCCTCAACGATCGATGAGACAGTCGTCAAGCTTGAATTTGACCTGTACTATATCAAACATCGCAACATCCTAACGGATTTTGTGATTTTACTGCGCACACCATCCACCGTGCTCGGGCTGCGAGGACAATGAGATCAGTATTCAGGTTTCCTAATCGATTGCTATTCATTGGCGATTTGGTTTTGATCATCGCCAGTGTCTTCGGCAGTTTTGCCCTCAGGCTGGAGCTGGGACCTGTATTCGTGTTCTACCTGCCCCAGGCTGTCACCATGATGGTCGTCGCTTTGCTTGTAAAACCAGTGGTTTACTATTTTTTCGGTCTCTACAGCCGTGTTTGGGCCTACGCCAGCACCCGTGAGCTGAAGATCATCACTGCAGCCGTCTCGATCGCTTCCGCAATCGTGGCCTTGATCATCACCCTGTTGATAACGCTCCAGTATTTCCAGGGATTTCCGCGCAGCGTGCTGGCTATCGATTGGCTTTTGTCCCTGTTGGCGGTTGGAGGGCTGCGTTTCGCTATGCGACTGCTGGCGGAAGGTCGCTCTGGAAGTGAGGGAACCCACGGGCGTGCGAAGCGCATTCTGATCGTGGGTGCTGGAGACGCTGGTGCACTCGTGGTGCGCGAGATGCAGAAAAATCCGCAGCTCAATCTCCATCCAGTATGCTTCGTTGATGATGACCAGAGCAAGCAAAAACAGAGCGTTCACAGCGTGCCAGTCGAGGGCACCCTGGAAGATCTGGGACGGGTGCTGGATAGCTGGTTTATTGAAGAGGTGATTATTGCCATCCCCAGCGCACCTGGTGGAGTTGTGCGCCAGGTGATCGATGTTTGCCGGGAGAATGACGTCCCATTCCGCACTATGCCCGGAATCTACGAGTTGATCGGCGGCAAGATTAATGTCGGCAGGCTGCGAGAGGTGGAAATTACAGACCTTCTCCGCAGGGCATCGGTTGAGATTGATACCACATTAATTGGGTCCAACCTGAGCGGGAAACGGGTGTTGATTACAGGGGCGGGCGGATCTATCGGGCGTGAACTATGCCGGCAAATTTCTCGCTGGGGTCCGGAGTCGCTGATCCTGCTCGGGCATGGCGAAAACACAATATTCGAAACCCTGATCGAACTTGAATATAATTTCCCTTCTTTGCCTCTTCATCCTGTAGTTGCGGATATCCGCAACCTCGATCGTATGTCTAATGTCATAGACCATTTTCAACCCCAGCTGGTCTTCCATACTGCGGCCCATAAACATGTACCCTTGATGGAGATCAATGTAGAAGAAGCCATTACCAACAACATAATCGGTACACGCAATGTATTGGAAGCCTCATTAAATTCGGATGTCGACCGGTTGGTGATGATATCCACAGATAAAGCCATTCGACCGACCAGCATTATGGGTTCAACAAAGCGCATGGCAGAAATGCTGGTCCTGAATGCCGCCCACCGTTCCGGCAGACCATACTCCGTTGTGCGTTTTGGCAATGTGCTGGGCAGCCGGGGAAGTGTGATCCCGCTCTTTAAACAGCAGATCGCCAGGGGCGGTCCGGTGACAGTAACCCACCCCGATATGCAGCGTTTCTTTATGACCATACCTGAAGCGGTTCACCTGGTGCTGCAGGCAGCTGCCATGGGACAGGGAGGCGAAGTCTTCATTTTGCGCATGGGAGAGCAGGTCAAGATTTTGCAGCTGGCTGATGACCTCATTCGTCTGTCGGGTTTAGAACCCGAGAAGGATATTGAGATCATTTTCACCGGCATCCGACCTGGTGAGAAATTGAGCGAGGAGCTGTGGGATCAATGGGCAACATTCGAGTCTACTGCTCATGGTGACATCGTGCAGCTGGTGGATGAAGATCTGCTCAGCAGAGATGAGCTGCGGCAGACGGTAAATGAATTAGCATTCCTGGCTGTTGAAGGTGAAGTCGATGCAATTATCCGCATCCTGGACGAAACCATCCCTGGCGCGGCGATCAGGAGCGCTCCGCCGCCAGATTTGACTTCCGTGGTGTGAAATAATCTCAGAGATATCACCCCTTTTTTATTATTTTAATGAAGCAATTGACTCTCGGCGAATGGAATGAATTTCTATCGGAATGCCCTGACGCGCACCTGCTGCAAACAGGGCAGTGGGGTGAATTAAAATCAAATTTCGGTTGGGAACCAGCCCGCATCATCAGCCAGGACGGAAGCATTACTTGGGGGACACAAATACTGTTTCGCCAGCTGCCGCTGGGGTTTACATTTGCTTATCTCCCGAAAGGCCCCCTGGTCAGGGATTATGCTCAGGGGAGTAAGTATCCCACCCCTGGACAAACTTTCTGGAATGATGTTGATCGCCTGTGTCGAAAAAAGCGCGCAGTATTCTTGAAAATTGAACCCGATGAATGGGCTGGTCCTGCCGAATGGCAAGACGGTCAGGTCCCAGATGGTTTTAAATTAAGCCCACAATCTATTCAGCCGCCTCGCACTATCGTGGTTGATTTGGACGGTAGTGAACAAGAAATCCTGGCTCGTATGAAGCAGAAAACACGCTACAACATCCGGCTGGCTGTGAAGAAGGGGGTCCAGGTGGACCCCACAGGTGATGTGGCTGCTTTCCACCAGCTGATGGAAACCACTGGCCAGCGCGACCAGTTCGGGATACACAGCCTGGCATATTACCAGAGGGCATATGAGCTGTTCAGGGCAGTGGATAAATGCGAAATATTAATGGCTGATTACAAGGGGGAACAAATCGCCGGGTTGATGGTCTTTGCTTCTGGAACCAGGTCCTGGTATTTGTACGGTGCCTCCGCATCCATGCACAGGCAACGCATGCCGACTTATTTGCTGCAGTGGGAAGCGATGAAATGGGCGCGTGCAAGAGGATGCCTGCAATATGATCTTTATGGTGTTCCCGATCATGATGAAGAATATTTGGAGATGAATTTTCAAGAACGCTCAGATGGGTTATGGGGTATTTACCGCTTCAAACGCGGCTTTGGAGGGCATTTGACACGTTCCTCCGGTCCCTGGGATAGGGTCTACAATTCCTTCTTCTACCAAATCTACCTGCGCTGGGCTGCTCGATCAGCAGGTGTAGACTAGCAGGACCTGATCTTCATGACATTTATAATGCACTCCGCGGTCCAGGATGATTGGGATAACTTGATTGCAACCCTTCCGGGTGGTCACATTCTGCAATCCTGGGAATGGGGAGAATCAAAGCTTATATCAGGCTGGAAAGCCTCTCATAGGGTCTGGAAGAATGCGGACGATCAAGCAGCCGCAGCAGCCTTAATCTTGACCCGTTCCATCTCAATAAAAGGAATTGAATTTCCTCTGCGCATCATGTATATCCCGAGGGGACCCATTCTCAACGATTGGAAGGATCACTCCCTGCGATCTAAGGTCCTGGCTGATCTGCGCACAATCGGTAAAAAGCAAAATGTGGTCTTTGTCAAGATGGATCCTGAAGTGGAGCTAGGGCGTGGGATCCCGGACGAAGAAGGAGCAAATGAAAATACTTGGGCTGAAAATTTGATCAGTGAACTGAGGGGTGATGATTGGATCCCTTCGCCAGAACAGGTCCAATTCAGGAATACCATGCTGATCGATTTACGACCCGATCGTGAGCAGCTCCTGGCGAACATGAAGCAGAAAACTCGGTATAACGTTCGCCTGGCGGAGCGGAAAGGTGTCACCGTTCGCCCAGGGAGAGTGGGTGATCTGGATCAACTATTCAAAATGTATGCCGAGACCTCTGTCCGGGATGGATTCACCATTCGAAATGCTGAATACTATTTATCACTGTGGCGGGAATTCATCACCGCGGGTATGGCTGAGCCATTGCTGGCGGAAGTTGAGGGAGAACCCGTTGCAGGAGTCATTATTTTCAGGTTTGGGGGGCGCGCCTGGTATATGTATGGCATGTCGCGGGATGCACACCGGGAGAAAATGCCCAACTACGTGCTGCAGTGGGAAGCGATGATCCGTGCAAAACAAGCCGGTTGTATCGATTATGATTTGTGGGGTGCCCCGGATGAATTCGTCGAGAGTGATCATCTTTGGGGGGTATATCGTTTCAAGGCGGGCCTGGGTGCGGAGGTGGTGCGTTTTATCGGTGCCTGGGACTTACCGCTGAATAAGCTTATGTACCGCACCTACACGCAGCTGATCCCACGCATATTGGAACTTATGCGCCGGAGAGGTGAAGAGGAAACTCGTGGTGTAATTCAAGCAGGTTGAGCCTGCGCTCAAGGAGATATGATGTTGCCGAAACTTAATTTTGCCCATTTGCCAACTCCTGTGGAATCACTGCCCAGGTTGTCGGAGCAGTTGAAAGGTCCCGAAATATTGATCAAACGCGATGACCAAACCGGGTTGGCGTTTGGGGGAAATAAGACCCGCAAGTTGGAGTACCTGCTTGCTGATGCCCAGGCACAAGGAGCAGACACCTTAATTACTGGTGGCGCGGTGCAATCCAATCACTGCCGGCAAACCGCTGCTGCTGCTGCCAGGAATGGTTTCGCCTGCACATTGGTCTTGACCGGGGATAAACCATCTAAGCCATCAGGAAATAACTTCCTGGATTTATTTCTCGGAGCAGAAATTGTTTGGGCTGAAGGAGCGGATCGAGAACTGGTACTGCAGCAGACTTTTGATAGAACCCAAGGTGAAGGTCGTAAACCCTACCTGATTCCATACGGCGGCTCAAACGCGATCGGCGCCCTGGGTTACGTCTACGCACTGCAAGAACTGCTTGAGCAGGTTGACAATCCGGATTGGATCATATTTCCATCCTCATCCGGCGGAACCCAGGCAGGCTTAGCCCTCGGTGGACGGATGTTCAATTTCAAGGGAAAGATACTGGGTATCAGCATCGATAATCCTGCATCCAAACTGTCCCAGAAAGTAGCCAGGCTGGCGCAAGAAACCGCACGCAGTATAAGCATAAATCAAACTTTTTCACCCGAGGATATCCTGGTGAATGATGATTACCTGGGCGGGGGATATGGTGTTATGGGTGGACCTGAAATTGAAGCCTTAACCATGTTTGCCCGCAGTGAAGGCATACTGCTCGATCCCGTGTATACCGGACGCTCGCGGTGGGTTTAATCGACTTGATCCGCAGAGGCATCATTACTGCGGATCAGAAAGCATTATTCTGGCACACTGGCGGGACTCCAGCGATATTTGCCGATCGATATATGGGTAATTTGCTGGATTAATTTCGACTCAAGATCCGACTGGTTCTGCTACCACGAACCTCAGCCCCCAGGTTTCCAGGCCATCTTTCTCCAAACAGGTTTGAAATGTCAGGTGGTGTGCACCCTGGTAATATTCACCGAACACCTGGTAAGTAGTTAGTCTTTCACCAGTTTCCAAATTGATGTAGTGGCTCCAGTTGCTGCCTGGGGTCACTTTTTGATATTCAACCACTTTTGTGATACGGTAGTTTTCAAGGCTCCCATCACCGTTTATGACCATCACTTTGAGGCCTTCAACAAGACGGTAAAACTCTCTTCCGGAAAGGTAATTATGGGCCAGCAAACCAAGGACACCATAACGTTGTGCCAGCTGGAATTGGGTGGCTGTCCCAGGCTGTTCAGATACGAATCCCGTGTTGCCGCTCGGCTGCTGAACGATTGGCAGGGCCATAAAGCCGGGCACATAGACTCCACGCACCGATTTGGCCTGCCCGTTGAAGAGGTTGTCGACAAAATTGTTCAATGAAGGCAGCTGCTGCCTGGAGGTCCAGGAGTCGATCGTCGGGGGCGGGATATGGATGACGCTGATCAGGCTGGATACATCTCTGCCTGTCGATGGTAGTAATACTTGATTTGAGTAGGGTAGGGAGAAAGAAAGGACTAATAGGAGCAGCAGGAAATAACGGCTGAAGGAAAGAAATTTATGTGGTCGATACCAATTCATATTCACCAATCCCAATATTTTCTGGTTAGAAACCAGTAATAAACTTGCCCTGTTTATACATCACAACAGGGCAAATATAGCTATTGGAATTGTAAGTTTATGTGATTTTTACGGGGATTACGCAGAATAATTTGTTTCCAGGCCGGAAATTTCAAGCACGTCGATTAATTCACTTTTGCCTTTGGCCTTGATAGGTTCGATTGATCTAGCTCTTACAGATTTGGTTATCCGCCGGTATGTTTCAGCGCTGATCAAAATCTGGCCTGGCGCTGCGTTCTCCTGCAATCGTTTGGCAATGTTCACGCTGTCGCCGATAGCAGTATATTCCAGGCGCTCTTGGGTGCCAACCAGACCGAGGACTGCCTCCCCCGAATGTACACCAATGCCAATCCCCAGCCTCAGCTCGGGGGGCAGTTCGTCTTGGATATTGTCGATCGCTGAGCGCATTTCGATGGCAGCGCGGACCGCTCTCAAGGTGTGATCTGATTGGGAGATGGGCGCATTGAAGAATGCCATGATAGCATCCCCCAGAAACTTGTCGATGGTTCCCTGCTCAGCCAGGATGGCTTCAGTTGCAGCGCCAAGGTATCGATTGAGCACAGAAACCAGCGTTTCAGGATCGCATCTTTCACTGAGGCTGGTGTAGCCGCGAATATCAGCAAATAAGGTGGTGATATAAGTGCGGGTGCCGCCCAGGTTTAGTTCATCCGGGTTTAATTGATCGATCACGGCGGGGGCGACCATGCGTTCAAAAAGTCGCCGCTGAGCCTCCAGGCGGCGGGTTTCCGTCACATCTTCCATAACAATGGCTGTGCCCAGGATATCACCCTCAGCATCCATCAAAGGAGACAGGTTGAAACGGAAATATTGAGCAGCTTCTCCAGAGGGTTGAAGGTTGAACTGCAGCCCGCGCATCTGCTGGTTGGACTGGCAAATCCGGGTCAGATAACTTTGTAAATTGATGGTCTTAAATATGGGGACCTGATTGACACTCTGTCCAAGCAGCTCAGCTTGAGATTGATCCAGCAGCTTCTCAGCAACGCTGTTTGAGAGTGTAATCTGGTGTTCGAGGTTTGTTGTGAGTACGCCGCTGACGATAGAGGCGAACACATCATCCATTAAATTCTTGAGCTCGGTTACTTCAGCAAGCGAGGACCTGACTGATTCGAATAAGCGTGCATTTTCAATTGCCACTGCGGCTTGATTGGCGAAAGCGGCTAACAAATTTTTCTCAATTTCAGTGAACAACCCCTCCCGCAGCCGATTATCTGCGTATACCACCCCTATGGTGACTTCTTTTAATTTAAGGGGAACGCATAAAATCGAGCGCAGGTTGAGCGAAATAATACTTTCTTGATCATCGAAACGAGGGTCCTGCTGGGCATTTGTGGTGAGCACGGGTTGACCATCCGCCAGCACCTGGTTTACAACTGTGCGGCTGAGTTCTGCATCAGCCTCGTCCAGTGATTCTCTTTCCCAATTACGGGCGATGTGAATGCTGAGATGCTCATTTTCGTCTTTCAGCATTAAGAAGCCCCGCTCTGCCCCCGTGAGGCGTACAATGGTGTCCATCACGACTCTGAGAACATCGTTTACCTGGAGTGATGAATTGAGCAGCTGGTTGATTCCCGCTAATGCCAGGTAATTGTCGTGCTCTTCAGTTTGCCTGGCGACCTGCTGGCTTGAATTCGCGAGCGCGTTTGACAGCTGCGCTAAATCCTCCAGGATGGGTTCTAAATCAGATAGACCATCATATGCCAGGGACACCTGAATTCTTTCGGCCAGCTGGCTGAGGAGGGATATTTGTCTATCTAGGGGGATTTGTGCTGACTCAGCTGGATCACGATCCATTAATTTCTCAGTAGATTTTACGATTAACGCCTGTTTGGTGTCTTTCGATCCCGTTTCGGCTCCTGAAATCTCGAGAAGAGACGCTGAATTTTGGCGAAATAGGAAATCTTTCGAATCTCTTTACCAGCTGTTTGAGCTTCTTCTGGGTCCTCATTTTTATCACCATAGATTGAGTTCTGGTAGGGTATGATGACCGCCTGGACTGGATTCTCGGAAATTGGGAGCAGCTGTACCAGGCCATCAGCACGTTCTGATGGGGTATCTGAAATTACCGCTGGTTCCCCAAGCCGTGACAACGCCCGGTTAAGTTCGTTATAAGCCCTGGCAAGGGGTGACAACCTGGCATAACGTGCCCAGCGCAGCAAGATTTTTGGAGACTGGAGGCCGACTCTTTCCAAACCAGACTCCAACTGAACTGGCAGAGGGGGTGTTCCTCGCCTACTGCGCACCGAGCGAATCAGAAGGATGAAAGCAATTACAGAGACTGCGGCAAGGGAAATGTAGATCGATGTTGGATCGATTTGCATTCCAGCGATGTTCAAATTTTGACTGGGTGGTTCTTGATCTGACAACTCATTAAATCGCTGGTTGGCCCGATCCCGCAGTTCCTCGAAATCTGGTGGTTGGGCATCCTGACCGGATGAGTCCGGGAGCAATCCAATTGGCCGGATGATTGGCTGCTGCGAAACTGTTGGTTCGAATTCTACCCAACCGAAATTGGGAAAATACACTTCCGGCCAGGCATGAGCGTCTTTGTGCCGGACAGTAAATATGTCACCTTCTATTTGGATATCCAGTGGGATATTTTGACCATCGGGTCCCAGAGTTGGAATGCTATCTATGCTGCCGATAGAGCTGCGTTCTCCTTCTGCATAGCCAACAGCCATGCGGGCTGGAATCCCCAGGGAGCGCAGCATGACAATTTCTGCGCTGGCATAGTAATTACAAAAAGCTTGCTTGTGCTCAAAAAGCACCCAATCAATTGGTTCCTGACCAGCCGGAGCACCAGGGACTGTATCGCTGTACTTCAAGCTGGTGCGCAAAAAATCAGTAACAGCCTGTGTTACATCATATGGATTCTCTAAATTGGCCGCGATGCTTTCCGCCAGTTCGATGGTACGCGGCGTGATGGTGTCCGGCAGCTGCAAATATCGCGCCGTTATCCAGGACGGGTAATCCGTGCCAGCCTCGCGCAGCTCCTTCTGCGATGCTGTGGTCAATGAAGCTTCAACCCGGTACGTATCTCCAGACATCAACACAGGATCTGCCTTTAAATGGCTGAGATCTATTGAGCCATCAGAATTCACTGCAAAATGGGCGTTTGCTGGGCGGCTTACCCAGACTGGTTGGGCGGGTGTTTGCAGGTTCTGGATGGGGAAAACGGTCGTGATATTAAATGTGCTTGTGGCGCGATTGTCATATTCGGGCAGGTTTAGATTGAATTCATCGGGAGAGACGAAGTCCACCGCTGGCAGTGTGCTTGACCAACCCTCTTCATATGTGTCGTAAACTCTTGAGCGCCAATAGTAGCGGACATTGGAGGCAGGTCTTGGTGGAGCCTCGATGGACATGATGGTCGTATCGCTGAGCGGGTTGCCTCTGCCAAGAGGTAAGTTATCCCCGTAAAAATCTGTCACCACGCCAACCGAAGCCTGCAAGGAATAGAATACATTGCTCAGCTGGTTGCGAACATCCATCCAAGGCCGGGTCGCGTTGAGCCAGATCTGTTCAGCTTGCGGTACAGCAGAAGCTATGGCAGGCACTGTCCAGGCGAACAGGACCAGGATCACAGTGGTAAGCAATCCCAGGCGCAGTGAATCGATGCTCACATACGGAGGCAGATATGTGCCCTCATTCTTCCAGCGATATTTCAAATGGATGAAATGCATGCGGGCGATTAAAAATAATGAAAGGAAAATAAATCCCGCCAGGAACCAGGTGCGAATCGCCAGGTAAGGATCATAGTTGTGGACGACGATCATCGTTATGCCGGCTGGGATAATTGCCCGCCAGGCATTCCCATGGCGCGTGAGACTGTATCCTGCATAGACACTCAGGGTCCAAAATAGAAATCCCATCAGCAGGTCGAAAAACAGGTTATCCGTGACTGGTTTTTGTTGGAATATTTGATCAAGGATGATCAGCAAACGGTTGCCCATGCTCATCATCCTTTCTGGCCACAGGACTCCTGTCCCGATGGTCAGTCCCAGCTGCCAGAAAATGGTAAAGGCACCATATACGAAGGCAAAAATTCGCACAACTGCTGGAGAAAATGTGCTTTTGCCGAGTGCAAGGCCGGCTATCACACCTACCAACGAAATGGTTTGGATAATATTTAATTCTTCGGTCCAGTGGGTAGCGTTCAAGCGGGTGGCAGCCACGTAAATCGCTGCAATCAAGAGCAAAACTGCAGGCCAGTCCCACCAGCGAGTTGGTTGTGGTTTACTGACTGGATATTCCATAGAGGACACCAATAAAATTCATGATCGATCCGGGTTCATGAAGATTACTCTAAAGTCTGGTATTAGGTTCAGGAGTTAATTCGAGTTGATTATATCAGCCGGGCGCCACATGTATTCAGATGGGGGTTTCTCTCTAAGCCAATCCTAATTGTTGCAGCCAATACGTGAGAGCAATAAAAAACGAAGGAAAAATAACGTAAATTCTTCCTTCGTTAAGGTTGTTGTTCGTTCATTAAATGCCGGAGAGTCGATCTCCGTTTTTGTGAAAGCTTAGCATTTTGGATCGTCTGATGATGACTACGTACCATCCTTAGCGATCTTTTTTCCTGTGACAGCCTCCAGTCTCTCCCCGACATAACTCTCAAGACCAGCAGAAGCTTTTGAGAAAGCTTCCGCTGTAGTAATGGTAGCGGGATGCTGGTTGAACTGATCGATTTCCATACCATTCTCGTCCCAGGATTGGAGCACGTAGGGAATTTTGCTCATCTTGTCGATAACTTCATAAGGCACATCATCGTACAGGATTTCTTCCTCGAAAGTCAGGTCTTCACATTGTACGAAGAGCGGATCGAGCACATATGGTGGCATGGTGTAAACAATATCGCCAGCGATTTTTTCGACATCCCAAAAGTGATTCTTCCCAGCGACAACAGGTCCATAGCGCATAGAGCAGGCCAGCATTTTACTGGGTAGAGCATTTTCTTTCAGTAAGTGGAAAGCGCGCCGGAAGACATAAATACCCAACCAGTGCTTATCTGCCCATGTGAGCTGAATCCCCCTGCGCTGTGCTTGCTGATCCAGGGCTGGATGTTCGGTAAGCCTGCCAATCATCATTGTGATCACCGCCCGCCACTTGCTCATGTCAACTTTCTTTTCATTGGCGATTTCGAGACCATCAGCTGCAGCATTAGCAACCGCCCATATCTGGGGCAGTGTGAAGCAGGTGGTGACATTGGTGGGGATAGCCATTGAGGTCAGCGTGCGTACAACTTCTACCCCTTCGGTGCTGGCAGGAACCTTGATCATCAAGTTTGGCGCAATGGCACGTATCTCCTGGGCGGTCTCGACCATCTTATCCACATCAGTCAATAGACGGGGATCCAGCTGACCGGATATGTAACCGAATCGACCGCCAGAGGCCTCCCAGATTGGCATCATCATTTCAGCCCCACGCTTGATCACTTCCTTGTAAGTAAGCCAATAGTAGTCTTGCAGATCCAAGCTAGAATTCGATGTGATCAAATCATCGATCCACTCATTCCAAACTTGAGGATCTTTCTTTACCGCGGTCAATGAAAGCGGCGGGTTGGTGGTGCAGCCGCGCACCAGGCTTTGAGCGGGATCGTCCAGGACGAATATTCGATTGAGCTGTTCTTCGAGGGTTGATTTTTTCTCTGGTGGCGCTTTTGCGACCATTTCCTCGACCCATGATTCAAAAACCAGCGTGATGAATCCCACCAGATTTCCAGATCAGAATTTACTTGCGCCAGGCGTTCGAGTACACTTTGATTCATTTTTAAGCCTCCATTAGATTTCATAATTATAAAATGTTTCTCCTGGTTCTGTGAACTGCAATTGGCGAAACCTATTTTATTTATGGTAAAATGTCACCCATTGCCAGTAATGCCAACGCGCGCAGTGGTAAAATCTTTTTTGAGGTGAAAAAATCCTGGGAGAGCCGATTATGGCCTCCCCTGACGGATTCAAAGCGCATATGCTTAACGATTGGATCTTTATTGGAATTTTCCTTCTTCTCGCCCCAATTTTTCCGGCAGCAGCTTTACTCATCCCGAGACTGATTGCCCCCCGGAAACCAAATTCACTCAAATCAGAAACTTACGAATGTGGAATTGAAACCTACGGTGAAACCTGGGTTCAGTTCAAAGCCCAATATTACATCTTCGCACTTGTCTTCTTAATTTTTGACATTGAAATTGTCTTTTTGTATCCATGGGCAGTTGCATTCGAACAGCTTTCGATGTTTGCAGTGCTTGAAGGGGTGCTGTTCATCCTGATCCTGGTAGCAGGGTTGTTTTATACCTGGCGCAAGGGTGTTCTAGAATGGGTATAGGGGGCTCAAGGTCTAAAAACCAAAAGGCTGATGGATATATTTCCTCAGCCTTTTTGTACGCGTTAATTTCGGTGGAATATTATCGATATGGAGAGTTGGAATGAGCGATCCAGTAAATTCCATTGCTGAATGGTTGAGGACGATTTTGGCCAGCTGGGGATTATCAGAAGGTCTGATAACCGTGATCCTGGCTGTTTTGGGAGTGGTGATACTGGCAACCTTCGTTTTGGTCGTCGATATCCTGTTGGTGTGGATCGAACGCAAAATGGTTGCCCGTTTCCAAGACAGATTTGGACCGAACCGTGTCGGACCGTATGGCATTATTCAACCCATCGCAGATGTGATCAAACTGCTGATCAAAGAAGATATCATGCCCATCGGAGCGGATAAATTTATCTTCAACCTGGCACCCATAATTGCCCTGGCGACAGTACTGCTCTTATGGGCTGTGGTTCCTCTTGCGCCTACGGTTATCGGTGCAGATATCAACGTCGCAGTACTTTATGTGGTCGCAGTTGGGTCTATTGGAACTTTGGGGATCATCATGGCGGGATGGGCTTCCAACAATAAATATGCTCTCCTGGGTGCATTCCGCACGGTTGCCACGATGATCGCCTATGAAGTCCCGATGATCATAGCTCTCCTGATCCCGGTACTTCTCGCCCGGTCGATGGGCATGCAAACGATTGTAAATGCGCAAAGCCCCTGGTACATATTTATAGTTCCGCTTGCCGCAGTTATTTTATTTGTCTCATCAATTGCTGAACTGGGTCGCACTCCATTTGATATCAGTGAGGCCGAATCAGAGATCGTTGCCGGGTTTCATATCGAATACACGGGGATGAAGTTTGGACTTTTCTACGCCGGTGAATTGCTGCATGCGTTGACCGTATCGGCATTAATTGCTACGATATTCCTCGGCGGTTGGCGTGGACCATACGTCGACCAGCTGCCTCTCCTCGGCCCAGTGTATTTATTTATCAAGGCTTTCCTGGTCTATTATTTGATCATGTGGGTGCGCTACTCATTCCCACGCGTGCGCATCGACCAGATGCTCGGTTTCAACTGGAAGTTTCTCACCCCATTAGCTTTATTCCTATTAATCGTCGTCGCCATCTTAGATAAGGCTATGGCTGATGTTAATACTGTCTGGTATGTCCTGGTGATGCTGGGAGCGAATTTGCTGATCGTCTGGGGAACGATGATGATCCTGCGCAGGTATGCCCGCATTGAGCGGGTGAGGATCGCGGAAGAGCGTCCTGTTGCAAGGGCTCCAGAGTCTGATAATAATGAACTAGTTGGACAGGAGTAAGGTGATGACTGTTATGCAAGTTGTTTTTCTGGTAACAGCAGTCGTATCCCTGGGTGGGGCGGTGATGGTTGTCACAACTCGCAACTTGATCCACGCTGCCCTGTGGTTGATCCTGACATTGTTTGGAGTAGCAGTGATGTATGGTCTGCTGAGCGCGCCATTTTTTACCGTGATCCAGGTGGTGATTTATATCGGTGCGATCGCAATCCTGATGATTTTTGCCATCATGCTGACACGCAGGGTGAAGCAGGAGCCGGGCAGCAGCGTCAACAAGGGACTGGTGGTTGGCAGGATTGATGGCACTGGTGCTTTTTACGGCTTTGGTCTGGATGCTCAGTACGTGGCCTGGTTTTCAAACAACATTACCGGAGCTGCCTCAAGATTTTGATTCCATCAAAGTGCTTGGTGCTGCCCTGGTATCCCCCGAAGGTTATGTGATCCCCTTCGAAATCGCCTCGGTTCTGCTGCTGGCAGCCCTGATTGGTTCAGTAGCAGTGGCTTGGGAGAGAAAATCATGATTTCATTATCCTATTTCTTGGTATTTGCAGCCGCACTATTTTGTATCGGTCTTTATGGTGTCCTGGCTCGCAAAAACGCAATCGCTATTCTCATGGGTATCGAGCTGATGCTCAATGCGGTGGTAATCAATTTGATCGCCTTCTGGCGTTTTCGCAGTCCAGAAATGATCACCGGTCAGGCATTTGGTGTCATTGTGTTTGCAGTAGCTGCAGCGGAAGTGGCGGTTGGCTTGGCTTTATTCATCGCTATCTTTCGCCGTCGCAATACAATTGCTGCCGACGAGATCGATCTCTTGAAATGGTAAACGGAGGACAATAATGGAACCATCGACAATTGTCTGGCTGCTGCCTGTACCACCGTTGCTGGCTTTCTTCTTGATCATCTTTTTGACCAACCGCAACAAGACGTTCAGCCACCTGCTGGGTATTACCGCAGCCTTACTTTCTTTCGTTGGCAGCATGGTGATCGTCACCCTGGCGATACGTTCGGGCCACCTTGGTGAGGAACCCTTCACTTCAGTTATCAATTGGTTCCCGACTGGAGACACCTGGTTCCAAATTGGGGTCTGGGTTGATCCACTAACAGTGGCAACATTGTTCTTTGTCGCCATCACCATCCTGATGATCTTCATATATAGTGTCGGCTACCATAATTTTGGACAGCCAAAGGGCGATCATGATCAACCCGGTTTGCCACCCCATGGTGCAACCCTGGAAGATGAGCATGGTCATAAACACAGGGTGCCTTCCATTGAACCGATGTACTCGAGGTTCTTCGCCTTTATCTCATTGTTTGCCTTTGGTATGTATGTCCTGGTGGTCTCGAACAACTTGCTGACTTTATTCGTGGGCTGGGAGATCATGGGCTTATGTTCGTACCTGCTGATTGGGTTCTGGTATGCAAAGCCATCTGCTAAAGCCGCAGCAGTAAAAGCTTTCCTCACCACCCGTATCGGCGACGTGGTCATGCTGCTTGGGCTGGCTTACTTGTATTACCTGGCGGGCAGCCTGAGCTATGATGTCATCTTCTCGGAGGAAACTCTCCACCTCTTAACCTCCACCGGCACACCTTTTGTTGGGATTTCTGCAGCGGTGTTGATTGGTTTATTCTTGTTCTTCGGCACGGTTGGAAAATCTGCCCAATGGCCGTTACATGTTTGGTTGCCAGATGCAATGGAAGGTCCCACGCCTGTTTCCGCCATGATTCATGCCGCAACCATGGTTTCTGCGGGTGTGTACCTGGTGATCCGGGTCTTCCCGATTATTTCCGCTGGAATGCAGCATGGTGAACCGACTATCACCATGAACGTGATGGCATTCATCGGAGCATTCACAGGTCTCTTTGCGGCCACGATTGCATTGGCTCAAAATGACATCAAGCGGGTCCTGGCTTATTCCACCATATCACAGCTGGGCTACATGATCGCGGCCATCGGCATAGGGGCATATGTGGCAGCCGCATTTCACCTGTTTACCCATGCCTTCTTTAAAGCCTTGTTGTTCCTGGGCTCTGGCTCGGTCATTCACGGCGTTGAGCATGGTGTCCTGCATACCGGTGAAGATATCGACCCCCAGGATATGTTTAATATGGGTGGGCTGCGCAAGAAGATGCCCTTGACTTTCTGGACATTCTTGATCGGTGGTTTTGCCCTCTCAGGCTTCCCATTCATCACGGCTGGATTCTGGTCGAAGGACGAGATCCTGGCAGACGCATTTGCCCATGCAAACTGGCCGGTCTTGATCGTTCTGGCATTCGCAGCCCTGCTGACTGCTTTCTACACCATGCGCCAGATCACGCTCACTTTTCTTGGGAAATCACGCACAAAATCTGCGGAGCACGCCGTTGAGTCAAAATGGACCATGACCTTACCCCTGGTCTTATTGGCAGCCTTTGCCATCATTGCTGGTTGGCCAGGTATTCCTGGTGATTTTCCGTTGATCGGCGGTTTCATTCCTAATTTCGTGCACGAGTTTGTCGGTGAAACTCTGGCTGAACATCCAGAAGCGATCACCTTCAGCTGGATCCCGTTGTTGATTTCGTTAGGGGTTTCCCTGGGAGGCCTGGCGCTGGGCTGGTGGGTTTACCGTGATATTCCAGCTGGCGCACCTGACCCGCTGGAGAAACCACTTGGACCGGTTTATAAGCTGCTTAAGAATAAATACTACTTCGATGAGCTGTACAACTATATATTCGTGCGACCTTCCTTATGGCTGTCGCAAACGTTCACATACCTGTGGCTCGATCGAAAGATCATCGACGGATTTCTGCATTTTATTTCCCGCATAACTTTCAGCCTGGGAAGCATCTTCCGCAACTATATCGATAAACCAGTGATCAATGGTTTCGGTGATTTTGTCGGTGAGAGTGTGAAGCGCATTGGTCGTACCGGACGCTTTATCCAGACTGGTCGTGTCCAGCAGTATATGGTCATGGCTCTGATCATCGCATTCGGAACGCTGTTCTACTATCTATTTATCTTATCGCAGCCATGAAATATCTTAAGATGAGCGTACTTATCGAGGTCATTTCGACTCAGGGTTTCAGGAGCACCGTATGGATTTTATCTTAGATCATCTGCTCACCCTAATTCTGTTTACTCCGATTCTCGTGGCAGTCATCGTAATACTGCTGCCGAGTGGGGAGGTCAAACTGCAGCGCTGGGTAGCATTCCTGGGAAGCCTTATTCCGCTGGCTTTATGCCTCATCCTATGGGTAAATTTCAATCCGAGTCAGCCCGGCTTCCAATTTCAAGAGCAGTACGCGTGGTATGAACCGATCAACTCCTCCTATCATGTTGGTATTGATGGGATTTCCCTGACGATGGTAGTGCTGACCACGCTCCTGACTCCCCTGGCAATCCTTGCTTCATACACCATCAAAGATCGGGTCAAGGCTTACATGTTCTTTTTCTTGATGCTGGAAATGGGAATGCTGGGCGTATTTCTCAGCCTCGACCTGCTGGTCTTCTTCGTTTTCTGGGAGCTGGGGTTGGTTCCCATGTATTTCCTGATCAACCAGTGGGGCAGCGAAACGGGTGAACGAGAAATCTGGGGGCGGAAAATCAAAGCCCGCACATATGCTTCCTTTAAATTCATGATCTACACCATGGCGGGTTCGTTGGGACTGCTGCTGGCGATCCAGCTGATCGGTGTGGTCGCTGGGACTTTCGACCTGCTGATCTTGTTTAAAGAAATGGGCAGCTTAGAAGGAACCCTGATGGGCTTCCCGGTCAGCACGGTCAAAACGGTTGCCTTCTGGGCCTTTGTGGTTGCCTTTGCGATTAAAGTTCCTGTGTGGCCTTTCCACACCTGGCTGCCGGATGCCCATACCGAAGCACCGACTGCTGGTTCGATGATCCTGGCAGGTGTCCTGCTGAAACTAGGCGCATATGGTTTCTTGCGCCTGGTGCTGCCGCTCTATCCTGCGGAATCAAAATATTATGCTGGCGCTTTAGCTTTCCTGGCGACCATGGCGATCATCTTCGGCGCATTGGCATCCTACGGGCAGAGAGACTTCAAACGCCTGGTGGCTTATTCCTCAGTCAACCACATGGGATTCGTGATACTTGGCATTGCTGCTGCTGCTTTTGCAATAAATTCGGATAACGCGACCCTGGCACTTAACGGTGCCGTTCTGCAGATGTTCAACCACGGTCTCTCTGCTGCGGGTATGTTCTTCCTTGTTGGTGTAATTTATGAGCGCACCCACACCAGGGATTTGAATGAGTATGGAGGCCTGTTCCCGTTGATCCCGGTATATGGAGGCATTCTGATCTTTGTTTCAATGGCCTCCCTGGGATTGCCGATTATGGGTGGGTTTATTTCCGAATTCCTGGTAGTTCGTGGAGCCTGGCCGATTTTCACATTCTTTACTATTCTGAGCATGATCGGTCTCTTCTTTACAGGTGCGTACATACTGAAAGCTATCAAGCAAGTGTTGCATGGACCATTAAATGAGCGGTGGAAGGGACATGTGAGTGAAATCAATGTCCGCGAGGCGTTCATCATCACCCCACTTATGGTGTTGATGCTGCTGATTGGCGTTTGGCCAGCTGTCCTGCTGGATGTGATCAACCGAGCAGTGATGATGTTCTATTCGCTCTATTCTTGATTGAGGTGAATGATGTCGTTCCCAATTCTTAGCGTAATCATCTTTACCCCTATCATCACCGGGTTATTGCTTTTGATCATTCCTGGTGAACGAAAGACCGAAATTCGCGTAACTGCCCTGGCAGCTTCGTTCATCGCTTTGGCTCTTTCAACCTGGGTATACTTCTCTTACAGCACGGACATTGGCGGTTACCAGTTTGTAGAAAAATATGATTGGTTCCCACCGATGGGAATTTCATATCATGTGGGTGTGGATGGAATAAGCACCCCCTTGATGGTGCTGACCGGGATCGTCATGTTTACCGGTGTGCTGATTTCCTGGGGACTTGATGACCGCCCACGTGAGTTTTTTGCATTCATCTTCATCCTGGCATCTGGTGTATTTGGCGTTTTTACAGCACTTGATCTATTTGGCCTGATCTTCTTTTACGAAATTGCGGTCTTCCCGATGTACCTGCTGATTGCCATCTGGGGTTGGAAGGTAACCCGCGAATATGCGGCAATGAAGCTGACCCTGTACCTCTTTATCGGCTCGGTAATCGCTCTGGTCGGGATCCTGGCGATGTACTTTGCTTCCGGGCTAAATACTTTCAACATGCTGGCGCTTGAGACTGCAGGTTTCTCTCCCGAGTTTCAGAAATTCTGGTTCCCCTTCGTATTTTTCGGCTTCGCAGTGCTGGGAGGTATCTTCCCCTTCCACAATTGGAGCCCGGATGGTCACGTAGCCGCTCCCACAGCAGTCTCCATGTTCCACGCAGGTGTGCTGATGAAGCTGGGTGCTTTTGCAGCCCTGCGGGTCGGAATCATGCTGCTGCCGGAAGGAGCCAGGTTCCATTTACCCTGGATAATTGTGCTTACCTTGATCAACGTGGTCTATGGCGCTTTTATCGCTATGGTCCAGACGGACTTTAAGTATGTTATCGGCTTTTCCTCAGTATCCCATATGGGATTGGTCTTGATGGGATTCGCCACCTTGAATGGTGATGGCATGCTGGGTGCGGGCGTACAGATGTTCTCGCACGGCATCATGACAGCCCTCTTCTTTGCTGTCGTCGGTGTGGTTTACGACCGGGCGCATACCAGGGAGATACCTAAATTGGGAGGTTTTGCGCGCCTGATGCCGCTTGTAGCCGCCGCGTTTGTGGTGGGCGGCATGGTATCGATGGGTATGCCGGGATTCTCTGGATTCGTGGCTGAATTTCCCATCTTTATGGGATTGTGGCGCTACCAGCCATGGATTGCCATTGTGGCCTCCATCTCCATAGTAATCACCGCTTCCTATATCATTCGGGCTATTGGCAAGGTGTTCTTTGGCAAGATGCCAGAGGAGTTCGTCGGTCAATTCGGTGACGCCACTGTTTTAGATAAGGTTGCTTTAGGTCTATTAAGTGCGGTCTTAATAGTTGTCGGCGTATATCCAGCTATCATGGTCAATATGGTTGAATCGGGAGTTGAGAACATAATGCGCCTATTGGGAGGTGCTTAGGTGTTCAGTATTAGTTCAGAAATGATCCGGGCGGTTCTACCAGAAATCGGTCTCGCAGTATTAGCTTTGATCGTGCTGGTTTTCGATTTAGTCTGGCGTGGAAAAGAAAAGCGCGGCCTGGGTTGGCTCACTGCAGGCGGCCTGGTGGTGGTTTTTCTCATAACTTTGATTTTCTCCCGTCCAGGTGGAGAATCAGTACAGGTTTGGGGCGGGATGCTGCGCCATGACTGGCTAAGCTATTCATTCACCCTGCTGTTCATATTCGGGGCAGCGGCCACCAGCCTTTTTGCTATGGAAATGAAACCCCTTGGTCAAAAGGGCGAGTTCTACCTTCTGCTGCTTGTCTCGACAATCGGTATGTCCCTGATGGCGGCTTCAGCAGATTTAATCATGCTTTTCCTGGCCATAGAAACCACCTCAATTCCGTTATACATTTTGGCTGGGTTTTATACGCAAGATAACAAGTCGACAGAAGCAGGTTACAAGTATTTTCTATTTGGTGCGATGACCTCGGCAGTCATGCTGTATGGCTTCAGCTTGATCTACGGATTTACCGGTACGACGGATATCTATGCCATCGCCGAGATGGTTGTATCGGGTGAGGTTGCACTGACCCTGGCTATTGGGACATTGATATTAGTCATGGTTGGATTTGGTTTCAAAATTTCTGTCGTTCCCTTCCATTTCTGGGCTCCCGATGTTTATGAAGGCGCACCCACACCTGTGGCAGGTTTCCTGTCAACAGCCTCCAAAGCGGCTGGTTTTTCAGTGCTGATGAGAGTCTTGCTGACCGTCTACGCGGACCCAGATGTGATCCCTTACTGGGTGATCGTCATCGCAGCATTGTCCGTATTCTCGATGACTTTAGGAAACGCCTTAGCCATACCCCAGAAGAATATTAAACGTCTGCTGGCATATTCTTCGATCTCACACGCGGGTTATGCGCTGATCGGTGTAGCAGCTTTATCAGAACTGGGTATTGCATCCGTGGTTTTTTACCTGATAGTTTATGTTGTCACCAACCTGGCTGCCTTTGGAATTGTGGCAGCATTTTGGCGCATTTCCGGGTCGGATCAAATTTCCGATTATGCGGCTCTCAGTCGCCGTTCACCCAAATTAGCCTTGATCATGATGGTCACATTCCTCTCACTGGCAGGCATGCCGCCACTGGGTGGATTTGTGGCGAAATTCTTTGTCTTCGCGGCTGCGGTGAATGCTGGTTTGGTCTGGTTGGCGATCATCGGCGTACTGAATACCATTGTCGGTCTGTACTACTACCTGGTGGTGCTCAAAGTCGTATATCTGTACCGGTCGGAGGAAGAGGACAAACCGGTGCCCCTGACACGGCCCTATGCCCTGGCACTCACCATCCTGGTAGCCGGGATAATCCTATTGGGAACATTATTCGGTCCCTGGGCAGAATGGTCCACTCGTGCAGCCTCTGCCCTGTTCTAGAAATTAGGTATTCGTAACTCGTTATGGTCAAAAATTACGTATGTTCAGACAAAGTAACCTTTATTTGTCCTTTTTTGCACATTGACGATTATAATTGGCATGTGATAGAATCGGCGCGCCATGAGCCAGACAGGTGATTCGCCCGGGCAGAAAACGGCGCTCAACAAGTTCAACCTGACGCTGGCAGTCGTCACCGGCCAGGTTGGCTGTCTGACCGTAGTTATTCTCCTGGTCGCTTTCTTAGCCGGTCGCTGGTTGGACAACCAGTTTGGAAACGATGCGCTGTTCACTGTTATACTCATGGTCGCAAGCGTACCTGTAACATTAATTGTCATGTTTTGGGTGGTGAAATCAGTCACTGCCCGATTTGCAAAGCCGCCCGTGCAAAAATCTGAGCAACCGGAGGAGGGCACCGATCGTGGAAACACCCCCTAAGAAGTGGCGCTACGGTATCAACCGGTGGATAATCTTGGGACTGATTATCCTTAACGTATATTTTGCATTTTTCGTATATTGGCCTGTACTACCGCATATCCAGCTGCCAGCTGAGAATATATCGAGCACCCCATTATTTGGTGATTTCTTCCTCACCAACACCATGGTGGCGACGTTGATCGCGGACGCGCTCTTGATATTAATGGCCTTCGCGGTTTCACGAGCAGTGCGCAGCGGTGAGCTGATTCCAAAAGGGATACCAGGCGCGATAGAAGCAATACTTGAAGTGATCAATAACCTCACCGAATCAACGGCTGGAAAATGGACAAAAAGGATTTTTCCCTTTTTCGCGACTATAACGCTGCTGGTGCTGGTGGTGAACTGGATGGAGCTGATCCCGGGTGTGGACAGCATCGGTAGGCTGGAACCCGCCGAGCATGGAAACCCAATTGAAGAAGTTGTCCCAGGCAGTAATATATACACAGTTCTCAGCGAACGAGATGCTGGAGCGGAAGCAAGTCACGAAGGTGGTTATAACCTAATACCTTACGTCCGGGTCGCCTCGACCGATTTGAACTTCACAGTTGCTCTGGCTTTGATATCTGTTTTAATGACACAGGTCATGGGAGTCCGGGCATTGGGTGCAAGCTATTTCAAGAAGTTCATTAACGTAGGTGGTATCTTCAGTCGTCCTGCATTTGGTTTGCTCGACTTCTTTGTCGGTATATTGGAGTTAGTGTCGGAGATATCAAAGTTGCTGTCGTTCTCCTTCCGTTTGTTTGGCAATATCTTCGCTGGATCGGTGTTGTTATTTGTGATCGGTTCGCTGATCCCGGTTTTTGTCCAATCAATGTTTTTGGGATTGGAATTCTTTGTGGGTCTCATCCAGGCAGTGGTGTTCGGTATGCTGACCATGGTCTTTATGGCACAGGCTACCCAGGGACATGGTGAGGATCTCCTTGAGGATGCCGAGGAAGCTCATCCCGCATAATCAATTTCCGGGCAATTATCCCGGTTGAAATAATCAATTCTGAATTAAATTCATGGAGGTAAACAAAATCACATGGAAGTCGCAGCCGCAAGACTAATCGGAGCCGGATTGGCAATGGTCGGAACAATTGGTGCAGGCATTGGCATTGGCATGCTGGTAAATGGAGCCGTACAGGGTATTGCTCGCAACCCGGACGCCAGTGGTGATGTCCAGACGAATATGATCCTGGGTATTGCGTTCACAGAAGCAGTGGCAATTTACTGTCTGGTTGTCGCCCTCCTGATCCTGTTTGTAGGGTAAAACTGAGGTGCTTGTGGGAAGCCATTCGCCCCACACCAGGTTGATTTGAAAAAAAATAAAATGGAGAAAGGAGCACCCCAGTGGAAGGATTAGGACTAAATTTAGGCTACTTATTTGTTCAAATATTTAACTTCGCGATCATTTTCGTGGTCCTGCGAGCTTGGGTTTATAAACCAATCTTAGGACTGCTGGAGAGACGTAGAACCGCGATCGCAGAAGGGTTAGAAGATGCTCGCATTGCAGCTGAAGCGCGGCAAAACGCGGAGCAGGAAGCTGAAAAAGTTCTCGCAGATGCGCAGGCCAACGCCAGCCAGATCATGCGTGAGGCAAATGAAAGGGCTGAAACGCAGGGTAAGGAAGTCATCGCGGCTGCTGAAGCAGAAGCGGCACAGAAACGCGAAGAATCTTTGGCAGAAGGCGAAAGCGAGCGTGAACGTATACTTGGTGAGCTGCGCGGGCAGGTTGGCACATTAGCAATTGCTGCTGCCCAGAAGCTGATCAATGCCTCTCTGGATGAACAGCGCCAGCGGGTCTTGATCGCCGAGTTCTTCTCTGGCGTAAAATCTGGTCAGGTGGTTGTTCTCGAAGGTCAGCAGGTAAGCGGTGCCTCAGCTGAGGTGACCAGCGCCCTTCCATTGACCGCCGAAGAGAAAGAATCTGTCAAGCAGGACGTTCTCGCTCAGGTCGGAGACCAGGCAACTGTGACCTTCCGGGTTGATCCAGCCATCCTGGGTGGATTGATCGTAAGGGTTGGTGATAAAGTTCTGGATGGTTCCGTCAGCGGCCAGCTCGAGTCGATGCGGCAGAGTCTATACTAAATTTATTATCTTCATGACATTGATTTAAATCATTATCTCGGATAGTGATTATTACGCCCAGGGACCTTCCTTGGGCGTATTTCATAAAATATGCACAAGGCAATATTAAACCATTTGGCAAGTCATTTCCCACAAACCTTCCAGGAGCAGGTGCCTGAGATTGCTATTACTGGTATTGCACTTGATTCGCGCCAGGTAGAACCTGGAAATGTATTTATCGCCCTCCAAGGGGGCAGTGTTGATGGACACCGCTTTATCCCTCAGGCTATCACCCAAGGGGCTGTGGCTGTGGTCGGTTCTGAACCATCTTTTGATATTGAAGTTCCCTACATCAGAGTCACTGATGGGAGATTAGCGTTAGCACAGCTATCCGCAGCCTTCTTTGGATTTCCAGCAAGGGAACTCATTGTAGTTGGGGTCACCGGAACGGATGGGAAAACTACGACCGCCAATTTAATTTTCCACATCTTGAAGGCCGCGAAGATTCAGGCCGGGATGATCACTACCGTAAATGCCCTGATCGGCGATAAGGTTTTAGATACCGGTTTTCATGTCACGACACCCGAAGCTCCAATTGTGCAGGGCTATTTAGCAGAAATGGTTGCCTCGGGGATGAGCCATGTGGTCCTCGAAACTACCTCCCATGGTTTGGAACAAAAGAGAGTGGCAGCCTGTGAATTTGATGTTGGCGTGGTGACGAACATCACCCACGAGCACCTGGATTACCACGGCAGCTATGAAGAATACCTGGCCGCGAAGGGCAGTTTGCTCACTGAATTATCCAAGACTGTTCAAAAAAAGAGTTCAATCCAACCCTTGGCAGTTTTAAACAAAGATGATAGCTCGTATGGATATCTTGAAGGTTTGGTAGCAGACCTGAGACCCGGGGTGAGCAGCGTGAGCTATGGTCTAGGGATCGGTGCGCAGGTAATTGCTTCTGGGGTGAATGCCAGTCCAGCCGGATTGACTTTTTCGGTTCAATTAGGTGCTCAGCATCCAATGGAAATACACAGCAGCCTGGTTGGTGACTATAACGTCTCCAATTGTCTGGCTGCAATTTCCGCCACAGCAGCTGGCTTGGGGATTGATGAGCAGTTTATCCGGCAAGGTATTGCATCGCTGCCCGGTATTCCTGGCAGGATGGAAGTTATTGATCTCGGCCAGGATTTCCTGGCGATCGTGGATTTTGCCCACACCCCGAATGCCCTGGAAAAGGCCCTCAGGTCCGCTCGCCAGATGACAGGTGGTAAGGTGATAGCGGTTTTCGGTTCAGCAGGGTTGCGCGACCAGGCAAAGCGCGGCATGATGGCAGGAATCTCAGGAAGGCTGGCAGATTTATCGGTATTAACTGCTGAAGACCCGCGCAGCGAGTCCCTGGATAAAATACTGTCTGAAATGGCTGCCGGGATAGCCTCACAGGGGGGGGTTGAAGGCCGCAGTTTCTGGCGAGTACCTGATCGTGGCGAGGCGATCCGATTTGCTCTCAGTTTAGCACAAACCGGAGATTTGGTAATTTCTTGCGGCAAAGGACACGAGCAATCCATGTGTTTTGGGGAGATCGAATATGCCTGGGATGATCGCACTGCCATGCGAGCCGCGCTTGCGGAACTCCAGGACGTTGATGGCCCACCAATGCCATACTTGCCAACTCAAGATAACTGATCCCTGACAGTTCAATATCAGATTAAGACGACAATTGTTACCTGATTGAATAAGGGCACAGAAGATTATTCAACTATAATTGGGAAACGAACTTATTCAACACACTTTAAATCTTAAAGGAAGAACCATTGATGAGAACAATCGCGCATCTCGTTCGACAGCTGATCCGCTTTTTGGTGGTCTGGTTTGTAGATACAATCTCGTTGCTGATCACAGGTTGGGTCATATCTGGGATAAGCCTCTATCCAGTTGAAGGATTCTCGGTTTTTGTTACTGCTACGGCAGCCGCATTGTTATTGGGGATTGTAAACTTGCTTATCCGCCCCTTGATCTTGCTGTTAGCCAGGCCATTGGGTTGGATTGTTATATTCTTAATTGGCTTCGTTATCAACGCATTTACCTTAATGATTACAGCTGCGCTTCTTCCCGGTCTGGAAGTTAACGGCTTTTGGGCAGCTTTCATTGGTGGCTTGTTCTTATCATTTGTCAACACGATTTTATCTACTTTGCTAAACATCGATAATGACGAATCATTTTATGCCAACCTGGTTAAACGTCAAGCCGCGCGGCAAGGGGAAACCCTGGAAGGGGAGGATACCCGCGGCGTGGTGATGTTAGAAATTGATGGGCTGAGCTACTGGCACATCCAGAAGGCAGTCGAAGATGGGTTCATGCCAAACATTAAAGGATTGATGGATAAAAAAGGTTATCAAATTTCACGCGCGGATTGTGGACTGCCTGCAACTACGCCTGCCTGCCAGGCAGGTATCCTGCAGGGGAACAATACGGACATCCCCGCCTTCCGTTGGCTGGATAAAAAGACGAACCGCATGCTTGCTGGTGGACAGGCAGCTGCAGAGATAGAGCCGATTCTTTCCGATGGACATGGATTGTTAGAAGGGGGATCCAGCATCTCCAATATGTTCAGTGGAGATGCCACAAAATCCATACTGACCTTCTCCAAGATAATCGCAGAAACCGAGGAGGATAAGAAAAAACGCGCCCAGGATATGTATTTGCTGATGAGGAATCCCTATTTCTTCATGCGCGTACTGGTCCTATTCTTTGTCGATATTGGCCAGGAGTTATGGCAGGGTTGGCAGCAGCGCAGGAAGGATGTCCAGCCGCGTCTCAACCGTCTGCATAATGGCTACCCAATTCTACGGGCAGCAACCAATGTTTTTCTGCGGGATGTCGGTGCTTACCTGACCATCCTGGATATCGTGCGTGGGGTTCCAGCAATCTACACGCTCTTTGCGGGTTACGATGAGGTAGCTCACCACTCAGGACCATGGACGCGGGATGCCATGCTCACATTGGGTCAATTTGACCGCACAATCGGTCATATCCTCAAAGCAATGGAAGAAGATGCCCCCAGGCCTTATGAGTTCATCCTGCTGTCAGATCATGGGCAATCCTTCGGCCCCACCTTTGAACAGCGCTATGAGATCGGCATCCTCGAATTCATTAAAGAACACTTGCCGGAAGGGACCAGCGCTGTCGGCACAGGTGGTGGTGACGATGGCACAATTGGTGTCTCCGCGATGATGGGAGAGCTTGAAAATATTGAGAACAGCAAGTTAGCTGGTGCAGTGGGTCGCGCTATGGTCGATAGGACACAGAGAGCGATGCAGAGCAATCTGGACCAGCAGCCTGGCACTCAAGAAGTAGAACCTGCCAAGGTGACCTTATGCTACAGCGGAAATTTGGCCCAGGTTTATTTTGATTTGCATTCCCGTAAAATCACGCTCAATGAGCTCAACCAGGCTTATCCTGGGATGGTGGATGCGTTGGTCCAACATGAAGGCATTGGGTTCGTTGTAGCCTATGAGGACGATGGTGAGCCAGTCGCTTTTGGAAAAAACGGAGCCCGCAACCTGCATACTGGTGATGTGATTGGCGACGATCCGCTTGAACCCTATGGGGATGTTGAGCTGCGATCCTGGCAGGTACGGCGCATCGCTGATTTTACAAACGCTGGAGACCTGATCCTCAACAGCACCTTTTATCCGGATGGCACTGTAGCAGCTCTGGAAGAGCTGATTGGAAACCACGGTGGTTTAGGTGGAGAACAAACCGATGCTTTTATTTTCCATCCGGCAGATATGGAAATACCCGAAACGCGCAATTCCCAGGATTTTATGGCTGTTCTGAAAGCTCGCGTTGGCCTTCCCGGTCCTACTCCTTTTCCAGAGATTCTGGAAGAACCTGTAATCGATGCATGGACCTTATCCGCATTCGGAAAAGGCTTGAGCCAGGTTGGTAAATGGCTGAATTATGCCTGGCGAGCGCTGACGCTCCATCGGGATGCGTACTGGGAGATAGCCCAGGATGCATACATGACAGGACCGGCACTATTGATTACCCTTCTCTCGCAAATCCTGCAATCCTTGGCCAGCCAGGGACAATTCGATCTGGTAAATATACTGCTTCGTATCGTTGTCTGGTTTGTCGCTGCGATCATGATATTTATTGCGACTCGCCTGCTGCGTGGTAGTGCGGATTTTAACTCGACCTTGAGGGTCATTGGGTTTGCTCAAAGCGCTCATATATTTGAATTACTGAATTTCCTGCCTGTAGTCGGCCCAATTGCCAGGGTTATGGCCTTGCTGCTTACCTTCTTTGGGGTTTGGATTGGTACTGCGACAGCCAATGAGTTCAAGGGTTGGCGCACGATTTTGCTGCCTGTCATTTATATCATCACCATTGTAGTGGCGGTGTATTTCCTGGTTTCCATAATCGAAGGTACTGCTCTCACAATTGAAGGATTGGGAGCAGATTTTGGGCTGGATGGTTGAACAACCCAAAGTTTTCAGCAGGCGTAACTGGTTTTCAGAATGTAGAAGAAATCTGAAAGGAAATAACGGCAAGCGGAGTCCTTCTATAGGGATTGCTCAGTGTTAACTCCTCTCATATTGGGGGTATTATTTGTTGGATAGCTTCCGATTGAGAAGGTGATTTATCGCGATATATATAATATTTGGTATTGGATATTCGATGGTGTGGGAGGACAGGTCGATTTATTTTTAAAACGGCCAGAAGATCGGCAAAAAGATCATCGATATGATGACCAAGGCAATAGTAAGCAGCGCACCCACCTTCGCATAATCAGCGAATTTATAACCTCCAGGGCCGAATATCAGTACATTTGCTTTATGACCGACCGGTGACAGGAAGCTGGTTGCTGCTCCAATCACGACCGCCATGGTGAAGGTCAGGTGATTGACACCTATCCCCAGGGCAGTATCTATTGCAATGGGAACAATTAGGACGACAGCAGCCGCGTTTGACATGGGCTGCGTGATCAGTGCAGAAAGAATGTAGATCCCGGCTAATAACCCGTATGGTCCATAGTCCCCCAGTAAACTCAGTAAATTATCCGCCAAGAACTGGGTAGTGCCAGTGTTTTCCATGGCGATACCAAGTGAAAGCATCCCACCAACCAGGAACACCGTCTTCCAGTCGATGCTCTCGTATGCTTCATCCATCGACAAACAACCTGTCAGCACCATTGAAACAGAACCGATCAACATGGAGACTGCAATTCCGAGATTGGAGAAGATCGCCAGCAAAATAACCATAATCATGATGCCCGCCGCGAGGGGTGCTTTCCTGCTGCGGCTGCGTTCAAACTCGACCGGCTCAAGGACCAGGAATTCATTGCCTGTCTGCATGGCGCGCACCTTGCCTGGGGGACCCTGGAGCAGCAAGGAGTCTCCGAAACGTAACTCCACGTCACGCAGGTGTTCGGTGATCACATCTCCTTGACGCCAGATTGCTAGGGCGGTTAAACCAAAACTATCCCGGAAATTTACCTTGCTTAAAGTGCGACCCACCATGGTTGATCGTGGGGCCAGCGTGGCTTCGAAGATATATGATTGTTCGGTATCCAGATCCGATATTTCGAAATCGACATCAGTATGGATATCAAAATTGAGATCTTCTTTTGCATTCAGCAAGTTTTGAGCTGATCCCTCCAGGATCAAGTGGTCATTTTCTCGGATGACAACATCCCGGTGCAAGCCAACCAGAGGTTTCCCCTCACGGATGATCGACAGGACTGTGAGGTCAAATCCAGCTCCTAATCCAGATTCATACAAGTTCTTCCCATTTAATGAGCTTTGAGATGTCACCTGAACGTCGCTGATGTATTCACGTAATTGGGAGGATGCCAATGGGTCACCAGCAGTCTCTCGCACCGGCAGAAAGTGTCGACCAATCAGCACCATGTAGATGACTCCGGTGGTGAGCACCAGCAACCCCATGGGAGTAATTTCGAAAAAACCAAAACTGGGTAAATCTCGAGCGATCAGGACCCCCTGAGCAAGTATATTGGCTGGGGTGCCGATCAGCGTCATTGTTCCACCAAGGAGGGAGGAAAAAGCTAATGGAATGAGCAATTTCGAAACGGGGATGTTGGTTTTCTTAGCGATACCAATCACGGCTGGCATCAGTATCGCAACGGCGCCCACATTGTTCATGAAGGCGGACATAACACCGCAGGTCAGCATGATCACCATAATCAACCGCGCTTCACTTGAGCCTGATAGGCGGAGGATGATGGAACCTAACTTATCGGCGACACCTGTTTTAAACAACCCGCCTGAAACAATGTAAACAGCCCAGATGGTGACCACTGCCGAGTTGGCGAAACCCAGAAATACCTCTTCTTTTTCGACCAACCCAGTGATCGAGACAGCTAAAAGTACCAACAGGGCGACCAGATCGACGCGCAGCTTTTCTGTGGCAAATAAGATCATTGCCATCCCAATGATGGCGAGGGTGAGTGCTATATCAGTGGTCACAGCGGATTAACTGGCATGGAGTGAACGAATAAGATATTAGATTGCAGCTATTAATCTCTGGCGAATTGAATATCTCCCTGTTGAGACTGACTTTAGAATTTTCAAATTATAACCTAAACATATCTCAAAAGGTGCCAATGCGCTGAATTGGGGCTATTTAGAATATGTACTCCATGGTTTTTTCGATATTTGAAAATACGTGTAATAATCCTGCTGAAAGCCTTATAAATGCAAGAATTCCATTGAGAGTAAATCAATTCTTTTGTGGTATCCTATCCATCGGTAGCGGCGGAAGCATCAAGAATTCTGTGGGGATGATGCCTGCCAAAGGACCAACACAATCCATGTCAACAACCTCGATATCGGCGGAATTTACCCTCCCTGAGGAATATTCAGCAAATAGGAGCGGGCCTAAAAGATGGTTGGTATCGCACACCATGCGGTATTGGCCCCTGGGGCTCATTCTAATTGGCGGAGCAATATCAAATGCTGCTCTAGCAGCCGCAGTACCGATACTAATCGGCCAGGCATTCGATTTAGTCCTGGGATCATCCGCTGATGTTAACGCGTTGATCAGGATTTCGTTGATCCTCGCTGGTAGCCAGGTGCTGCGGGGGGTTCTTCAATTTGGGCGTAATTTCAGTGCTGAAGTATTCGGACAAAGGTTGGAACGCGATATCCGCGAAGAGCTGTATGTCAACTTATTAGGGAAGAGTATGACCTTCCACAGTCTCCAACCAGTCGGGGATATTATGGCGCGAGCAACCAACGATGTCAGGGAAATCAATTTGATGTTCAATCCTGGCATCAATCTGGTGGTAGGTTCTGCAATCTTCATGGTTATGCCGTTGATCTTCGCTCCACGTTACGACCCTGCACTTATCATCACACCTGCGCTTTACATCATCGCATATGTAATTGCGATACGGCAGTACCTTCATGAACTCCAACCAGTGACAACTGAAGTCAGGGAATCCTTCGGTGAATTAAATTCTCGCCTGGCTGAGTCGATCGATGGAGTTGAAACAGTGAAGGGCATGTCCCAAGAGGGCAGCGAGATTCGGCGTTTTATCAACAACGCCAGAAAATATCGTGATGCTGTTGTCCAGCAGGGGGATATCGAAGCACGCTTTATTCCATTATTGGTGCTGGCTTTGGCCAACGCTGGGGGTTTGCTGCATGCATTGATCTTATATTAGCAGGGTGCATTGGACGTCGGAGATGTGGTTGCGTATTTTGGTTTGCTCCAATTATTAGGCTTTCCAACATTCATTTCAATGTTTGCTTATTCGCAGGTATCGCTTGGTGTTGCAGGAGCGAAAAGGATTCTTGAATTGATCAATCTCGAGAACGATCTCGATCAGAATGTTGCGGGGTACAACCAGGAAATGCAGGGCGAAATTGAGTTCAAGGATGTAACATTCGTTTATGAAAAAGGTGAACCTGCTCTGCAGGGAATCTCGTTCAAGGTTAAACCTGGGCAAACCGTTGCCATTGTTGGTCAGACAGGAACTGGTAAAACCTCCCTGGTCAAACTGGTAAACCGGACCTATGATGCCAGTTCTGGTCAGGTGCTGATCGATGGTGTCGATGTTCGCGAATGGAACCTGGAGGCATTGAGGCGCAGGATATCGATAATTGAACAAGACGTCTTCTTATTCTCCAGAGCCATCTCCGAAAACGTGAATTTTGGATTTCAAGATGCTTCAAAGGAGAAGGTAGTGGAAGCTGCTCAAGCCGCCCAGGCGGACGAGTTTATCGCCAATATGCCAGAAGGCTATGAAACTGTGATCGGTGAACGAGGTGTAACACTGTCGGGAGGTCAGCGGCAAAGATTAGCACTGGCACGGGCATTCTTGACCGACCCTCGGATCTTAATTCTGGATGATTCAACCAGCGCTATCGATAGCGAGACTGAAGACCAGATTCAGAAAGCTATTTATTCAGCTGCCCGAGGGCGAACTACGCTAATTATCACCCACCGACTTTCCCAAATCCGCTGGGCGGATTTAATTCTTGTACTGCGCAAGGGTCGCCTGGTTGCTGGTGGCACTCATGACGAGCTGATGGGCAATTCAGATGCCTACCAGAAGATTTTTTCCGAACGAGGTTGAAATTTGAGTTTCTTTGCTGGTCTTGATACAGAAGCTTATGATCGCAAGTACACCGATCGCCAGCTCGTGAGGCGCATGGCGGTCTATTTCAGGCCGCACGTGCGTTCCACAATTGTGGTCGTAATCTTGCTGCTTGTCATCGCGGTATCTGGTGCAGTGAGCCCTATCCTTGTATCGAGAGGGATAGACCTGCTGGGAACAGATTTTTCATGGCAGAGCATCGTGATATTGTGCGGCGCGATCCTTCTTGCCGGTGTGATCAGCTGGGGAGCCAATTGGGGACGGCGCAGACTGACTGTGCGTATGATCGGCGATATTATCCTCGCAATTCGCTCAGATGGATTCGAGGCAGCTATGGATCATGATCTGTCCTTCTACGACCAGTTCTCTTCTGGGCGAGTGGTATCGAGGATTACCTCTGATACACAAGAGTTTGGACAGACTGTCACCCTGGTCACGGATCTTATGTCCCAGGTTATCCAGATCATAATTTTGGGAATTGTTTTGATCAGCATTGACTTGCGGCTCTCATTGGTCCTGTTCAGCTTCTTACCAGTTATCTTTATCGTGGTGCTGGGTTTTCGCCGGGTAGCAAGGATCGTCACCAGGCGCGGAATGCGCGCTATGGCAAATGTCAACGCGGCCATCAAGGAAACTATCAGCGGGATTGCTGTGGCGAAGAACTTTCGCCAGGAAGCCAGTATTTTTAGTGAGTTTGACCAGTCGAATAAGCAGTCCTATGAAGTAAACCTGCGGCGTGGTCTGGTCCTTTCAATGGTATTTCCAGTATTAAACGCCCTTCTTGGTATTGGCACTGCGATAATGGTACTCGTTGGAGGGATCAGTGTATTTCAAGGGTTAATTACTGTGGGGGTTTGGTTTTTGTTCCTGCAAAGTCTTGATTATTTCTTCTTCCCGGTCCTCAACCTGTCAGCTTTTTGGGCTCAGGTGCAGGCTGGTTTGTCTGCAGCTGAACGTTCTTTTAGTTTGATCGATGCTGAATCTAAAGTTGTTCAGCTCGGTGCACGACCTGCAACTCAATTAAGAGGTGATATCCGTTTTAAGAATTTAACCTTCCGTTATGAGGAAGCTAAAGAACCAGTGCTTAATAATTTCAATTTGAATATCCAGCCGGGAGAAAACATCGCCCTGGTTGGACATACAGGCGCCGGAAAATCATCCATCGCAAGGTTGATCGCTCGTTTTTATGAATTTCAGCAAGGTTCGCTTTCGATTGATGGTATAGATATTAGGGAGCTGGACTTAGAGAATTATCGCAGCCAGCTGGGGATTGTGTCTCAAGCGCCATTCTTGTTCTCCGGCACAATTGCTGAGAATATTTGCTATGCTTGCGGTGAATTGGACCTGGAGACTATCGAGCAGATGGCTTACCGTATTGGGGATGGTGAATGGTTGGAGAGTCTCCCTCAGGGATTAGAAACCCAGGTTGGTGAACGAGGTTCACGCCTATCCATGGGACAGCGCCAGATAGTTTCCCTGCTGAGGGTCCTGGCACAGCAGCCGGCGATTTTTATCCTGGATGAAGCTACTGCGAGTATTGATCCATTTACCGAATGGCAAATCCAGCAAGCTCTGAGCTTGATTCTCTCTGGTACGACAAGTATTCTGATCGCTCACCGCTTATCAACGGTAAAGGCTGCAGACAGAATTATCGTTCTTGAAGAAGGGAGGATAATTGAGCAGGGTGATCACCAGAACCTGATTGGGGCAAATGGTCACTATGCCTCCCTTTATAATACTTATTTCCGCCATCAAAGCCTGGAATATATTGAGCAATCACGAAAATTTGCTTCCCAATAATCGATCGTGAATCAAGAATTTATCAATCTATTTATTGCTTCTGAACTGCAGCCGGATTTCAATAATTTGCCGTGGGAAATCTCCCTTTCTGATTGGCCGGAGCACTGCCCTGATCTGGTAGAAGTCGCCCGGGGATTGTCACGTCATCCAGTGGAATTTGTCAACATTAAAGGTGATATTTTCGCCATAAAAGAGATGCCCGCCGGTGTGGCAGAGCAAGAATGCACACACCTGATGGCTTTGGAAGCAATGCGGCTTCCAGCAGTGCATGCAGTTGGTTATGTCGTTTCCCAATTACCAGCGGGAGAGAGAAGCCTTTTAATTACCCGGTTCCTTGATCGATCTCTGCCGTATCGCACTTTGTTTATGAGCAGAAATTTATCCGGTTATCGGGATCACCTGTTGGATGCGATGGCAGGATTATTAGTGCAGCTTCACCTCGCGGGGGTATTTTGGGGAGATTGTTCATTGTCAAATACCCTCTTCCGGCGTGATGCTGGTACCCTGAAAGCTTACCTGGTGGACGCAGAAACTGTTGAGCGATATCCTGGACCACTGATACCGACCTTGCGCCACCATGATCTCCAGATTATGGAGGAGAATGTAGCTGGTGATTTGGCAGATTTGTCGACACAGAATTTGTTGATGGATGGATTACCGCTGGATGATACCAGCGGCTCAATTCGCTTACGCTACCAGAATCTCTGGGAACAGATCAACAGGCAGATGATCATTAATCCAAATGAGAAGTATCGCATCCACGAACAAATCCAGGCGATTAATTCCCTCGGATTTTCTATTGGAGAGATAATTGTAGAACCAGTTGATAGCGGAGATAAAATCAGCTTTCAGGTAGTTGTGACCGATCGCAACTTTCATCGTGACCAATTACTGGGGTTGACGGGTGTTGAGGCAGAGGAGATGCAGGCGCGTACGATGATGAATGAGATTCAAGAGCTTAAAGCCAGCCTATCTCATACCCTCAACCGGAGTACACCGGTAAGTCTCGCTGCCTACAATTGGCTGCATGATTTCTATCAACCAGTATTAAGCAAATTACAGCCTTTAATCGACCGCGCAGGCGATCCGGCCGAACTATACTGCCAGGTCTTGGAGCATAAGTGGTACCTGTCTGAGACGGCTCAACATGATGTTGGACACCAGGCAGCTGTTGAAGATTATCTGGAGAACATCAACCCAGCTTAAAAAGACCTTAATTTCCTAACACTATAGTTAGGTTCGCTTGCGCTTCCCAATCCCCTGCAATACAATCGCATTATGCCTAGCATGCAGAACTTGGTGCTCGCGCGTCCCCGCCTGCAGTGGGGGGACAGGATCAACCTGGTCTTTTTGTTTATTTTCCAGGTTCTGGCCGTTATTGTGCTGATCAGTGTTCCATTCTTGATGGAAAATTGGGTGGATAGCGGCAATCAGTATTCTATTTCTAAGCGCTGGTTATATTTCTATACTCCTTACTTATTAGGCTTGATATTCCTGGCCAGCAGCTTGTGGGTATTCAGCCAACGCAGGACTGATGCAGTTGGTCAAGTTTATTCACTGTACGCAACTGCCTCTGCAATCAGCCTGTTTCTATTATTCGATATTTTCACCAACCAGCGTTTATTTTCCCTCTGGGTTGTTTCGGTCGCACTATCTGGCGGTGCTTTGATCAATCTGGGATTAATATTTCCAGAGCAAGCACGAATAAATGTGAGCCGCACCGCATCACGTTTTCTGGGCTATCTACCTTCAGTCGTTCTAATTCTGCTGACCTTCTTGATCCAATATTTATCGGGAAACAGGAATTATTCCGCAACTGTCCTGCTGCTGGAGCTGATATTTATTACTCTGGCATTAATCTTCTTTCTTGGCTCGACCCTTGTTCGTCGCATTGGTTCTCCTTCTCCGATGGTTCGAGAACAGGCACGTCTGATTCTATGGGGTTCTGGAATCTCGTTTGCTCCAATAATTGCATGGTTTCTATGGCAGCAATTTATCGTGAATATCCATTTATCTCCCCTGTTGTTAATCCCAATCAGTGCCTTCCCAATTTTCCTTACTTATACAATCTTACGATACCGTACTCTAAAATCGAATGCTTTACTGAAACGCGGCATCATTTATGGCGCATTGTTGCTGATTATTGCGGGGAGCTATGCATTAATGGTAGGTGGCTTAAGTGTGCTCGCAGGTCTCAAATGGATAATAGCCAGCCATTCCTGGTTGGGATGGCGGTCTTTATCATTGCTCTGCTTATTTCCCCATTAAGGGAGAGCCTCCAATCACGGGTTGATGCTGCATTTCATAAAGGGGGTACGGTCTACCAAGCCAGTTTGCAAACATTTGGTCATGAGCTGACCCGGTTGACGAGTGATAACAGCATACTGAATTTGTTGAGAAATTATATTGACCAGTCTCTATCGCCATCAAGAACTTTGGTATATACGATCGATGAGACGAACAATTATTACGTCTCAGCGCCCAATGCTGATGGATCCCAAAGCAGCGAGATCCATTTTGCTCGCAGCGGTTCACTAGTAGAATTGCTCAGCAAACATTCCAGGCCGATCCACATCGGTGACAGCAGTAAAATTCCTGAAGAATTGATCGTCGACCAGGCTCGCATCGCGGTGCTGCAAGCTGAATTGTTTGTGCCGATATTGGGTCAGTCTGGGATGATCGGGTGGGTTGCGCTTGGTTTTCGCCGCTCCGGAGATCCATATTCGCTTCACGATATTCATTACCTGGAATCTTTGTGTGACCAGGCCTCTATGGCTCTGGAACGATCCCGGGTTGTATCTGCCCTCGAAAAACGCGTCCATGAAATGGATACAATCACCAAGGTTGCGGATCAGATCAACCAAACACTTGTGCTCGATGATTTACTGGATATGTTCTACACCGAAACTCACAGCCTGGTACCCACAGTTGATTTTCGGATCACATTAAGATCTGATTCCGGTGAAGATTTTCATCATGTCTTTTATATATCTGATAATAAGCGATCGATTCGACGCGAAAATCAGCCTTTCTTAGCCCAGCACAGTTTAGAGACAGTTGTTATAGAAAGCCAGTATCCTATTGTCACAGTTGATTATTCCGGAGAATGCCGCCGTCGAGGAATTACCCCAGAATCAAAAGAAATTAATTCCTGGATGAGTGTTCCGTTAAATTCTGGTGATGATACCATCGGTGCAGTGTGTATCGGCAGCCGGGATCCTGCGGTCATCTACACTCCCGAGCAGGTAAACCTGCTGCAGGCCATTGCAGATTTAGTGGCTGGGGCGATTGTTAAGACGCGTTTGCTGGATGAATCACAAAAACAGGCTCGCCAAATGGCTGCATTGAATGAGCTTACCCGCAGCTTGACATCCACCCTGGACCTCAAACCCTTATTGAATCGCATTATGGAAGGAGCTGTCGATATTTTGGATTGCGAAGCAGGCAGCTTGCTGTTGATCGATGAGAACAGTGGAGAATCAGTGTTCGAAGTCGCCATTGGCCCTGTCGCTGAGAATTTAGTCGGCAAACGATTACCCGCAGGTGTCGGATTGGTTGGTAAAGCGATCAACAGCAAACAAGCAATTATAGAAAATGATGTTCACAGCAGCGATGATTGGTTTAATGCTGATCAGAATACGGGATTTTCCACCAAAGATCTTCTTGTCGTTCCACTGGTTGTAAAGGATCGTGCCATCGGTGTGTTGGAGGTGCTGAACAAAAAAGACGAGTCTCCTTTCAACCAAAACGATTTGGAATTATTAACTGCATTTGGGGGTCAGATGGCGGTTGCGATCGAGAATGCACGCCTTTACACCCAGACCGATCTAGCGTTAGCCTCACGGCTTGATGAACTATCCATTATGCAGCAAATCGATCAGGAATTGAACGCGTCGTTAGATTTTGAACAGGTGATGTCTATCACCCTTGATGCAGCTATGCGCCATTCTCAAGCCTCAGAAGGTTTGATAGGGTCATTTGAAATTGGTGGAATAAGGATAAGCGCTGTGCGTGGTTTTACTTCTGAGAAGCTTGAATCTGGCGTAATACTCGACTTCTCCCAGATCCCAGGTCTTGAACGTACGCTCGGAGTAGGAGCACCTCATCCATCGAATTCCAAACCCAACCAGAATGGTGGATCAGCCATCCAGGAGGAGTTTGGAGACTGGATTTCAAATCCCGACCAAACTGATCAATTGCTGGTTCCTATCAAACTTGAATCAGATATCAACGGGATAATCTTCCTGGTCAGTACAAAGCTTTCTGGTTTCACTGCCGAGAATGTTGACTTTTTGACCCGCTTAAGTGACCATGCGGCCATTGCGATCTCAAATGCCCAGCTTTACGCAAAAGTCCAGGCGGCAAATAAGGCAAAGAGTGAATTCGTTTCAGCCGCGGCGCACGAATTAATGAATCCGCTCACCTCGATTAAAGGGTACAGCGACTTATTGGCAGCTGGTTCCGTCGGACCAGTAAGCACAGAGCAGGCGGACTTTTTGCTCACCATCCGATCGAACGCAGAAAGAATGCGCACACTGGTCTCTGACTTACAGGATATTACGCGCATCGAAGCGAACCAGCTGCTCCTGAAAATTAGCAACCAATCCTTGGAAAATATGATCGAAGAAGTGCTCAATTCCTTGGAAACCCAGATATCTGAGAAGAAGCAGACGGTATCGGTTGATGTTGCAGATGATTCACCGCTGGTTCGCTGTGATAATACCCGCATGATCCAGGTCCTCACCAATCTGGTCAGCAATGCTAATAAGTATTCGCCGAAAGGTGGAAAAATTGAAATTTCGGCAATTCAGGTAGATCGCTCATCAGATTCAGCAGATAATAAACCGGTGATGCAAGTCTCAGTCGCTGACAATGGCTTTGGCATCAGCGAAAAAGATCAAAAGCTGATCTTTGAACAGTTCTTCCGATCTGAGGATAGCCAGATTAGAGAGTCAACAGGGACTGGCCTCGGGTTGAGCATTTCAAAGAAGTTGGTTGAGCTGCAGGGGGGAGAGCTTTGGTTTAAAAGTGATTTGGGACGGGGGACAACTTTCTATTTCACAATACCTATAGCTGACTGATAAGAATCAGTTTAACAGTATCTGCCTTAATACAGAATCCTTGTTGATTTAAGGGTTCAATCCTCGCGTTCTAACTGTTCTTGTTCATCAATATTAAAACGCCGCTTACGTCCAGGGGCGCGAATAATCCTGGTGAACTCATTATGGTCTAACCAGAGGTGTTGGCAGTGACTGCAATTGTCAACCACCAGATTACCAGGACCCCCGTAAAGATGTGTCGACATGCTTCGACCGCATGTGGGGCAGGTGAGTTGGCGTTCAAGTGCGGAAAAATTGACCGGGGGAGGTTCAACACGCGCTAGTGAGGAATTCTCCCGCAGGTAATCAACAACTTTGAGGAATGATTCCTGGTCGAACAGCATGCCCCTGCAGGATTGGCAGAAATGAAGTTGAGTTTTACCAATAAAACCATATACCATTAAGGTTTTGCAAACCGGACAATCATGATCGCTGTCTGCCTCAAGGATGCGCAGACCGTCCTCATTCTCATCCGGAAAATATCTCGAAGTGCAGTAATTGCAATAGAAATGCTGCTGCTCGAGACGCAGCTGCATGGGTGCACCACAATTGTTACAGTTCATCTCGTTCTCTTAAGTAATTTCCATAGGGATGGATTATTATTCATCCCCATTACCTTTCTTCCTGGTTTGATTCTCCCACGCCGCGCCGATCGCCAACCCCACTGCAGCACCAACACCGATACCAATCGCAATATTGTCCGTTGCTACTCCAATAGCGACACCGATGCCGATCCCCAAGATTAAACCAAGACCGATCTTATTTCGCATTGGCTCTTTGCTCTCATCCTTATCATCCATTTTCTATAATTCCAAGCCGGATGGATTTTAATCCTGGATCTCTACTAATGCGAAACGGATTCTTGGCCGACTCGACAAAATTCTAATCGAGTCGCATATTAATTTCGTCTCACAGGGAATAATTATGAAAATACTTCGTCTGCAGTATACTGGTCGCCTTCATAAATCCAACCTTCAACCACGCGACCTTCGACCACTTTGTAATGATTGACCCTGCGCCAGGAGTAATTCTTCCCATTCTTTTGAGCAGAGATTTCGATGATTAATACCAGGGTGCCTTCACCCTGGCTGACAGCCACGATTTCTGCTCTAAAAGTTTCATCGGTCAGTGCAATTTGTTTCTGCCAAAACTCGACGACGCCCGATTTCCCCTGGTAATCCCCGGAAATACGGTTCTTTCCCGGGCAATGCAGCGCTACATCTTCCGAAAAAAGTTTCGACCCGGGTTCCAAATTTCGCTGGTTGAAAGCCTCAACCAGCTGCTTAATAGATTCTTTATCAAGGTAAACCATCATCACCTCTCTCAAAACTCAATAATATTGGTCGATTAGGAAGTGTGATTAGAGAACGTTCTTATTTTACCCGGAAAAACTATTGGAGACAAATTAGAGTGGAATGGGATAAAAACTGGGTATCTACAAAGGATGACAATCTATGTGAAGATTGGAATTCTGCGAATCACTGGTGATCAAGATCCACGACTGGTAATCTATTTCGAATCCAATGAAATCCCCAATTGAAATTGTGTTATCAACTAACCAGTTTTCCTTGAGATCTAGTTCTATCTAGCTTTCCGGCTGTTGAGCCTGTTGGATGATATTAGATATCTGATCCAGGTGACCGTCATCATGCAGCAAGCCATAAATAAAACGAGTAGTGGCATTCATCGGCGGTGCACCTGGGTCTTGATTTATATTCGTTATCCAGGTGGGGATGATCAGGCCACATCTCCAGGCTGGCGAGACGGATTTTAAGGCTTTCTGACAGCCGGTCTTTGCACTGGTTGATAGTTGTGACAGATTGCCACGGAGTTTCATGCCGTGAGCGACCATGATAGGAAACACCGCGCGCCAACTCAGCGGCAATCGCAGCTGCTTCTTCTGAGGAGGCGGTTACATGGACAATCACATGACCCAATGTCCACGCCAGGTCGACATCCTCTACCTGTTTCGCAAATGGATCGTCAGCCTCAGGATCCTCAGGCACAAATACAACATCTGAGTCGCTGCAATTTCCAATTAATTCCTGTTGGGTCTCAACCATCTTAATAGTTAGATCTACCAAATCCTGCTTGGACAAATCAGCTGCTAATTCATTGAGTGTGGTGCGCTTCTCACGCACTGGATCGAAATCAAGCATCAGGTCTCCTCGTCAGGGTATTAACTGGAATTTATGGGTCTGGTCAAATCCTCTACCCATTGTTAATTCGATGGCACCGTTCTGTAAATTGTAAAGCACAGACCATTGGGTATTGTTCTGTGAGACGCTTGAAAGCAATTGCATAGCACTCCCGGAATCTAGATTGCCACCACTGCCTTGTATTTCGGCAGATAGTCTGTCATATCTGGCGCATTGGCCTATTGGATCATTCACTGAGCTGATGGTGAAGTTTGTTGCCATGTGCCAGGGATTATCATTTAGGATGATGTGCATTTCTCCCTCAAAATATTCGACCAGGGCAGCCTCCCCGGGCCGATCCTCGATCAGGTAATGCAAATCAGGACCACCGCGGAAGTCAATATTATAACTTTCCATGATGGCTATTGCTTCATGAATATCTGCCGCGTTATCTAATACCAGGCGTATGATTTCAAGTGATCCGATATTTGGCTTCTGAGGATCGGTTTTCATTTTCCCACCGGGCACGGCTGCCATACCAATTGCCAGACCAGCCTCGTTCATACCGTCAAAGGGCCAATTTGGAGCATCAAGCAAGGGAGTTAATTCGACCAGCTCCAGTTCATGCAGCACCCCGAAATCTTCAGCTTCAAAACCCAGGTAAGTAATATCCACCATGGATGCAGATGCATAACCATCGGGCGGATCGGTGAACAGCAGCAGCCCTGGACTGTATTCCCAATCAAAATTTCGTCCGAATTTGTGATCTTCATTGTCACCCATGGATGCAAATAGGGAGCAAGCCCAAACAAGTTGATTACGGTTGGTAAGAGGATTATCCGCTGGATGTTCATTCAACCGTGAAGAGTTTTCTAATTGCTGATATGGGCCTCTAAATTCTATTGTATAGAGTGGATAATCATCGATTTTCTGAAGGCTAATCAGGGTGGTTATTTGCTCTTGGGTTAACTTTCCAGAGGAGGGAGGGTCTCCTCAACTGCAGGGATACTAGTTGGTGTTGATATATTGTCATTAATATTTCGAGTTTCATTTGGATTGAGTGTTTCAGAGACAGGGGTACAGCCAATTTGAAAACAAATCACCAGACTCGCAACACAAATCAATAGAAGAATTTTCCTTAATGCCAGGAAAGTTATCACCTTATACCTCGGTTTGTCTGTAGTTCTTAATGGAACTACTATCCAGGCTTGTGAATTGTTCAGCAATCAAGTGAACTTAGTCTATGAAAAGTTTTCCGCCAGGCACAATTGGATGATATTGGCGTTTGGTGCAGTACCAGATCTCCTGAGATACTCATATTCAGATTTGGTGAATGATCCGGCTGGGACATTACAATAAACCTGGTAGATATTAATTCAGATCTAAAAACCACCAATGAGTTTCTTTTCTCATTGGTGGTTTCCTTTCGTTTTCTTGAATCATCCAGGTATTTGCCCCGTTAACTCCTCAGTTGAAATGGGTCCAGATCTCATAATTATCTGTTTTGCTGCATCCACCTGATCCCACACATTCCACAGGAGAATGCCCCTTACTCTCCCTTGATCCAGATAATACACGATTCCCTTGTGATAGGGATCGCTCCAATCAGCAAAGGTATCCAAATTAGGATTCAATTCCCCAACTGCTTCGTATCCAAGCTCGAACATGTCTGAATAAAATGTAGAAATGTGGTTGTAAGGCGCTCCTTTGCCTGCCATATTCAATCCAGCAGCCCTTCCACTGGATAAGGCATTATCTTCATGCTCCACTCGCATACGTGTGTCCAGCATTGGATTGTAAATACTGGCCACATCACCTGCCGCATAAATATCCTCCTGGTTGGTTTGCAAGTATTCATCCACCAGGATGCCGTTATCAACGGCGACCCCAGCCGCATTCGCCAGATCTGTGTTTGGCATTATTCCAATTCCTGCAACGACATGATCCGCAGATAATTCGAGGCCAGATTTTGATTTTATCTTAAATTCAGATCCTTCTTTCTCTATGCTGCTGACCATCTCGCCAGCAAACACCTGAACACCTTTATCGCGATAATAACCATTTATAAAGTTTGCGAGATCAGCTGGGAAAACCAGAGAACCAATACCATCTTCCGGGAAGATTATGGTGACACCCTGGTCCTGTTCAGAAAGGACTGCCGCCAGCTCGGAGCCGATAAATCCCCCACCGACAACAGCAAAACGCGATTTTGTCCTGGTCAGGTGCTGCAAATTATGGAAATCATCCAGTGTACGGAAGTAGATAATTTCTTCATCTCCATTTGGTAATTTTCGTGGTGAGCCGCCGGTGGCCAAGAGCAGCTTATCGTAAGAATATTTATCCCCTTTGTTATCGATCACCACCTTCTTTCGTGAATCGATCGATTCGGCTGATCTATCCAAATGGATTTCTGCATTCTCCTTCGCATCTTGGCGAAAGATTTTCTCTAAAGGTTTGCCTTTCCATAGCCCTTTACTCAACGGGGGACGGTTGTAAGGTGTGTTTTTCTCGTTGGAGATTATCCCGATAGATCCAACCGTATCCAAATCACGGACACCTGACACAGCTGCATCGGCGGTCATGCCGCCACCGATGATAAGGTACGTATAATTTGGCATCTTGCCTCCTGCCACAGTCAATACTTATGATTGATATTTCTGCTCTTAGTTTTCCAACTATATTTGGTAATTAGGGTGAAAATTAGTATAAATTCTATCATAATAGTCTTGATAGACTATCCTTATTACCTGTGCTAGTAAACACGTTTATTATATGCAAGTGAATTAACGGTATCCAGCCCCGGGTGTTGGCCGGGGCTGGAAAGATAGTTGAATTTTGTTGTCGTATTACGCGGGTAATTTCACCTCGGGGAGATGCTGCATAGCTTCCTTAATTTCCTGTTCCGGATAAGCATAATCTCGCAATTGACCGCCCAGATATGCTTCATAGGCTCCAAGGTCAAAGTGTCCATGACCGGAAAGGTTGAACAGGATCACCCTTTCCTCACCCTTCTCCTTCGCATCCAGCGCTTCATCGATCGCGCCGCGGATTGCATGCGCAGATTCTGGTGCGGGTAATATTCCCTCGCTCCTTGAAAACATCACAGCAGCTTCAAATGTTGGTAGTTGGGGAACAGCTCTGGCTTCAATATAGCCAGCGTCATAAAGAGAGCTCAGGCTGGGTGCCATACCATGGTAGCGCAAACCACCAGCATGAATTGGGGGCGGTACAAAATCATGGCCCAAGGTATGCATTTTTACGATTGGAGCCATCTTAGCCGAGTCTCCATAATCAAACGCATAAACTCCCTTGGTGAGGCTGGGAGAAGCGGTGGGCTCGATTGCCAGGAAGCGAGTTCGCTGACCATCCAAGATGTTTTGCCGGATGAAGGGGAATGCGATTCCAGCGAAATTCGATCCACCACCTACACATCCCACTACAACATCTGGATACTCGCCAGCCAGGTCCATCTGTTTGAGGGATTCTTCGCCAACGACAGTCTGGTGAAGAAGCACGTGATTCAGCACTGAGCCAATGCCATACTTCTTCGCACCGCCTGATGTGGCTGCGGCTTCAACTGCTTCCGCGATCGCTATTCCCAAAGAACCCGGACTGTCAGGATGATCAGCCAGCACGGATTGACCGAACTGAGTCTTGTCAGATGGACTGGCAAAGACCTCTGCGCCATATGTTTCCATCAGGATCCTGCGATATGGCTTCTGCTGGTAAGAGACATTAACCATGTACACTTCCAGGTCGAGGTCAAATAATTGGCAGGCGAGCGATAGTGCAGAACCCCATTGACCGGCACCTGTTTCCGTGGTCAAAGCCTTCGTTCCAGCGGCTTTGTTGTAGTAAGCCTGCGGGATGGCAGTGTTCGGTTTGTGGCTCCCGGCAGGTGAAACGCCCTCATATTTATAGTAAATATGAGCCGGGGTTCCTAATATCTTTTCCAGCCTTCTTGCCCTTAGCAGCGGGGTTGGCCGGTAAATCTTATAAATATCCCGTACCTCCTCAGGGATATCGATATACCGGTCCGCGCTTACTTCCTGCATGATCAGCTCCATGGGGAACAGAACATTAAGGAAGTCTGGTGTGACAGGTTCCATGGTCTGGGGGTTAAGCACTGGGGCAGGGGCGACCGGATGGTCTGCGTTCAGGTTGTACCAGGTTCGCGGAATATCCGATTCATTGAGGGGAAAACTAGTTTTGTTATTCATTTTTGGTTCCTCCATCCTTTAGAAAAACTTGGTTTAAATTTGGCAGCTGTCTGCCATTTTTGGAGGATGGGAAATTTAAAACGCGCCCATCCCCGGGATAGGGGACGAACGCCAGGTCCGCGGTACCACCCCTTTTAGGCTGACCATATCTGATCAAAAAACCCGCCGGTGCAGCGACGGGTTGAGCATGCCAGCCTCACTTCATATGGGTACGACCAAGTATTGGTTTATACCCTTTGCCTTGATAACGGTGGCAATTCCGGCACAGGCTACTCGGAAATCTCCTTTCTCCCTGCAACTCCAAGGTCCATTCTGTGCTGACGTGCGGGCGGAATTCTCACCAATCTACCGCTCTCTGACCGCCGGTTCGGCACTTACTCGTCCTTCTCAATGTCTTTGCTTATTCAATTATGATGGATTATATGCAAAAGATGAGAATTGTCAAGTCAATCGCGTTAGTTCATCTAAAATGTTACTGAAGTATCACCGTTCGGTAACATTATCTTTTGACTTGACACTGTCAATTATGAATTATCAGTAAATAATTAATCGATTGGCCGCCACTTGACCCGACTCTAAGCCAATTACAGTGGATTTTCCCATCGCTCCAAAATTATAAAAGTGAAATCATGCAAATTGTTCTCATCTGCAGGAAAATGCTCCGATTTGGTTTCCTGCCAGTCATCACTGGAAATCTCTGGAAAATACACATCCGCCGGGAGGGTGGCATGGATTTGCGACAGATAAATCCGGTCGGCAAGGTCAATAGATTGTTCAAACAATTCGCCACCGCCAATGATGAATGCCTCATTATCCATCCCCATTCGTGCAAATTCAATCCCCGTTTCCAGCGAGCGGGCGACCATACAGCCATCCGGTTGGTAGTTCGGGTTGCGAGTGACGATAATCATTGTTCTACCGGGTAAAGGATTGCCGATCGATTCGTAAGTTTTGCGCCCCATGATTAGGTGGTGACCCATAGTGAGCGATTTAAATCGCTTGAGATCAGCAGGCAGGTGCCATGGTAAGCGACCGTCCACGCCGATTCCCCTTTGCTCGTCCATCGCTACGATCAGCGAAATGATCACACGGATACCTCTGCCTTGATGTGCGGATGGGATTGGTAATCCACCAGTTCGAAATCCTCGTACTCAAAATCGAATATTGATTTAATACCTGGATTAATCTCCATTTTCGGCAGTGGATATGGTTCGCGAGTCAGCTGAAGCTGGGCTTGTTCGATGTGGTTGTTGTACAGGTGGAGATCACCGAACGTTTGCACGAATTCTCCTGCTTCAAGATTACAAACTTGAGCGACCATGTATGTAAGCAGTGAATATGAAGCGATATTAAATGGCACGCCCAGGAAAACGTCCGCTGAACGTTGGTAGAGCTGGCAGGACAGCTTCCCTTCGCTGACATAAAACTGGAAAAGCAGGTGGCAAGGAGGTAATGCCATCAAGTCGACCTCGCCGACATTCCAGGCGTTGACGATCATGCGGCGTGAATCGGGATTATTTTTAATCAAATCGATCACTTCGGAGATTTGATCTACAGTTTGTCCGTCGATTGTTCTCCAGGACCGCCATTGAACGCCATAGACAGGTCCCAAGTCCCCTTGGTCGTCAGCCCATTCATTCCATATGCGGACACCATGCTTTTGAAGGTCAGCGACATTACTCTCACCATTAAGCATCCAGAGCAGCTCATGGATGATCGATCTCAAATGTAATTTTTTGGTTGTTATAACGGGGAAACCATCTTGAAGATTGTACCGGGTTTGGTAGCCAAAAACTGAGATTGTCCCTGTTCCCGTTCGATCTCCTTTCGGAGATCCATTATCAAATATGTACTGCAGCATATCAAGATATTGTCTCATCGCTACCAGCCTCCCTCAAATACGATAGATACTACCACCAATAAATTTCAGATCAGGTTTGCACGACCAAAACACCTTTTGCCTGGATAATATCCTGCTGAATTTGGTTCACCAGAGCATCGATACCAGAAAATTTTCGTTCATCCCGCAGATGGCTGATGAAATCCAGTCGAACTTCCAGGCCATAAATTTGCTCATCGAAATCCAGGAGATGGGCTTCAACTTGTAAACGCTCATGGTCCGATGCGAATGTTGGTCGTGTGCCGATATTGGTAACTGCTCCGTATGAATCGCCGTTAATTAAGCCTTGGGTTACATATACGCCAGACTTAGGTAATGCTCGCTCTATCCATAAGGATAGATTCGCAGTTGGGATGCCGATTGTATGGCCACGCCCATCTCCAGGAACAACCTGACCTTTCACGAAATATGGGCGGCCTAATAGATTATTGACCAATTCCAAATCACCGTCCCTGAGTGCTGCCCTGATCCGGCTGGATGAAACGATCTGTCCTTCGAGCTCGAATGGAGTAATCGTACTCACGGTGAAACCCAGGCTTTTCCCAGTTTCACTCAAATATTGAATATTCCCGATTCGGTTATGTCCCAGGGCAAAATCCGGTCCCACCAGGAGATGCTGTATACCGAGGTGGTGCCTTAGCATCGTAATGAATTCTTGAGCGCTTATTTTGGAGACCGGGGGAGTGAATGGGAATGTGATCACCACATCTACGCCAAGATCACCCAGCAGGTTGGCACGTTCTTCTGGAGTAGTGAGATAAGAGGGGTTTTGTCGCTTACCAATGACAACTGCAGGATGGGGGTAGAAGGTCAGTACAACTGCCTGAGATCCATCTGCATGTGCTTGAGAAACTAAATTGCTTACGATTTCTTGATGACCGCGATGGACACCATCAAATGTACCGATCGTAAGCCAGGTATCTTGAAGCTGAACCCCCTCCAAAGACTGGAAATGACGCATATGACAAACTTTACCGATAAAAACTATTTCTCAGGATTGATAGAATACCTTGCGAGGCTGCCATTCGTTTGACTCATCGTTGTATTCAAGCAATGCAACCAGGTCACCTTGCATGCTTATACCTCTGGACCAACCTTCGGATTCTGGTTCAGCAGGAATACGGTGCCCATGACGAACCAAATCTACCTGGTCTGGGTCCAGCTCAACCATCGGCCAATCTCCGAGCGCATCCGCAGCTGGAATTAAATAGCGGTACCAATCTCCAGCCTGAAAAGCTTCCTTAAGGCTTCTCAATGGGACAGCTTCGCGCAATGTGAAACGCCCGCTTTTTGTCCTGCGTAATCCGATCAGATATGCTCCCGTGCCTAATGATTCACCGAGGTCATTAGCTAATGAGCGGATATAAGTGCCGGAAGAACAATAAGCATCTATTACAACTTCTGGGGGATCCCATTCCAGGATATCCAGGCTGTAAACCTGAATTTTGCGGGGTTGCAGCTCTACCTGCTCTCCTTTGCGAGCCATTTCATATGCCTTGCGACCTTTAACTTTCACCGCAGAGTACGGTGGTGGAACTTGCTCGATTTCACCGACATAGGTTTGCAGGATTTCGTCAAAATTCTCTTCAGTAATGTGCGTTGCGGGTGCTTCACTCGTCACCACACCTTCAGCATCATATGTATCTGTTGTCCCACCAAGACGAATGGTAGCCTGGTAGCGCTTATCAGATGCAGAAACATACTCGCTCAGCCGGACTGCTGGCCCGAGCAGAACGACTAGAACGCCGGAGGCGCGTGGATCGAGTGTGCCCGTGTGCCCAGCCCTGCGTATACCTGTACCCCTGCGGATGATCTGTACTACGTCGTGAGAGGTCAGTCCTATCGGTTTATCGATGACTAAGACCCCCGAGACAACATTTTTAATCTGTTCGTTGTCCATATCCTTTTCCCTATTTATGAATTTTAATTATCGGAAGATATTATCACCTGTGTCAGGCTATTTTATCTCTAAAATTAATTTTGTAGTATTGATTACTTTAGACTGTACTTCCTTCAGTCCTCCTTCAATACTGGCTCCTGCCGCAGCCTTGTGTCCACCCCCCCCAAACTGCATTGCAACTTGTGATACATCATATGTGGGAGCAGCCCGCCAACTAACTTTGACCTGACCTTTCTCCTGCTCGATGAACATCATCACTACATCAATTGCATCAATGGTGGAAAGAAAATTTATCAAATCCGCGTCATCCCTGCCTGGATAACTTACTGCACTTCTGTCCTGTAAGGATAAGGATGCCCAAATAATCCTTCCGTCTCGTTCAAGGTTCGTTAAACCTGCACCCCAATAGCGAGCAGCAGCATATGAGCGATTGAGTAGACCTTTTTTGTAAAGCCCGGGCAAATCTCCGCCGGCTTCCATCAGCATGGCGGCCGTTTTCATGGCACGCGGCGTCATATTATTTGTTCTGAAGCCGAGTGTATCTGTGATCATACCAAATAATAGCGCATCTGCAACCTGTTTTGGTATGGGAAAACCGAATTCAGGTAAATACTGTCCCAGCATTTCGGCTGTTGCTACAGCTGATACGTCGATCAAATTGTACCTGCCGAAATCTGTATTTGTTGGATGGTGGTCGATATTCACTTCCGGGAGGGAAACGCCATTTAGTGCATCACCAGCCCTGCTTCTATCAGAACAATCAACCACCAAAGTCATATCAAACTCACCTTCAGCTTTCTTTTTAACCTGGTCACTGCCCGGTAAGTGACGGAATATTTCTGGACATCCATCCGATATTACCATTTGGACATCTTTTCCGAGGTTATGAAGGCTTAGACCTAAACCAATAAGTGAACCGACAGCGTCTCCATCCGGGCGGATGTGCGAGATGATCAGCACCCTTTGAGCCAATCTGAGCTCATGAAATACTTTTTTCAGGAGCGATGCATCGATTTGCGCGGCATTATTCATTTCCTGGGAGCTCTTCTCCCGAATCATCTTCATTCGTTTGACTGATCGAATCAATCAGTTCTTCCAAATGCTCGGCGCGTTCAGGCGTTGGATCCCAATGAAACCGCAGCCGTGGAAAAGTTCTCAACTCAATTCTTCTGGCTAATTCGCTGCGCAAGAAACCGCTGGCGTGATTAAAACCAGAGATGACTTCTTCAGCTGAGTCAGAACCTAATGTTGAATAAATGTAGATATCCGCATAAGCTAACTCCCGATCTACCGTGACGTCCGTGATATAAGCACTGGATACCCGGGGGTCTTGGATATCGAAGATCAACATCTCGGATATTTCTTCTTGAATGCGGTCAGCGATCCTCTTGGCACGGCTTTTTGATACCACTGGGCAATTCCTTGTAACTAGAGGGGAACTTCCTCGACAATATAGCTTTCAATTATGTCGCCTTCATCGAAATCATTGAATTTCTTGAAAGTGATTCCACACTCGAATCCTGTTCGGACTTCTGTGACATCATCTTGGATGTGTTTAAGTGAGCTAACATCGCCATCATAGATAACTTCATCACCTCTCAGAAGGCGAACTTTGGCGTTGCGCCTCAGTTCACCTTTCACGACATAACAGCCTGCTACTCTACCGATCTTCCTAATCCGGAATGTTGCGCGCACTTCGGCACGCCCAATGACAGTTTCTTTCATTTCAGGTTCCAGCATACCTTTTAGAGCCATCTCGATATCTTCGACAACGCGGTAAATGATGTTGTAAATGCGAATCGAGACTCCCTCTGTGTCAGCCAGCCGCTGGGTTGCTGAATCAGCTTCGACGTTAAATCCAATCACAATCGCTTTTGAAGCAGCTGCCAGCATGACGTCATTTTTACCAATATTACCGGTTCCTTGGTGAAGGATATTGATAGAGATTTCGCCTGTACCAAGATCGTCTAACGACGATTTTATTGGTTCAAGCGACCCCTGGACATCTGCTTTAATGATCAGGCGCAGCTCACGTACATCGCCTGCCTGGAATTGCTCAAAGAGCTGCTCTAAGGTTACAGCACTGCGCGGGCTCTCTGCCGCGGTTTTTTTGTTGTTTTTTCTTTCACGTGTCAACGCCCGGGCTTGCTTGTCGGATTCGACGACCTGGAATAAATCACCTGCGACCGGAACGTCATTCAAACCCATCACTGCAACTGGAGCGGATGGTTCCGCATCTTCGACTTTGTGCCCCAAATGGTCGAACATCGCACGCAGGCGACCATGAGATGTACCAGCGACAATAATATTGCCGACATTTAAGGTTCCGTTCTGGATCAATAAGGTCGCCATCACTCCCCTGGAGCGGTCAATTTTTGCATCGATAACTGTTCCAATAATTCGACCCTGGGGATTTGCCCTGATGTCTGAGTTATCAGCGACCAGAAGTATCGCCTCCATCAGATCATCCAACCCCTCCTTTCGCTTTGCTGACAAAGGTACCACGATCGTGTCGCCATCCCACTCATCCGGAACCAGGCCAATTTCGGCCAGCTGCTGGTTAACTCGTTCTGGATCGGCGTTTGGTTTATCAATTTTGTTGAGGGCGACAATTAACGGGATTTGCGCAGCTTTGGTATGCGCGATGGCTTCTCTCGTTTGCGGCATGACACCATCGTCTGCTGCGACTACCAATACTACAATATCAGCTCCCTGGGCTCCACGTGCCCGCATGGCGGTAAAAGCTGCGTGTCCCGGGGTGTCGAGGAAGGTAATTAATCGATCATTATGTTCGACTTGATAAGCACCAATGTGCTGGGTGATTCCGCCAGCCTCATCATCGACTACACTCGTGTGGCGGATGGCATCTAATAAGGTTGTTTTACCGTGATCAACATGTCCTAGAATGGTCACAATAGGGGGTCGGAAAACCAGTTCATCTGGATTCTCGCTTGCAATCACTCGCCGCCAAAGTGGGATTTCACCAACTTCTTCCTCCGCTCCCACTTCTTGAGAATCCAATGTCGCATCGTATCCCATCTCTGCAGCCACAATAGCAGCCGTATCGAAATCGATTTGCTGGTTAATATTGGCCATAACCCCATTGGCCATTAGGTTTTTGATAATTTCAATCGGGCTGGCCTGTATTAATTCTGCCAGTTCCCGGACAGTAATTATGGGGGGTAATTCGATTGATTTTTCGTGTCCGTTCTCGCCCATTTGGCACCTCCTGCCGTTTACTGCTTAAGGCCACGTGATGCGAGTTATATGGACCGAGTTAGGCGCTTATCTCAGTTTGTGATACTCGCAAGCCTATATTTTTTTCAAGAAATCCCCGAAAATCACTCATCACAGCTCATTGCTAGCAGTTCAATCTTCCGACAGTGTAGCCATAAATTCTGTTAATCGCTTCTTATCCTCTGCTGTTAATTCTGTTTTGAGCGCTTTTGCTAATGCGTTATCCAATCCTATTTCCCAACAATGGCTTTGTTCGTGAAGATACGCACCGCGTCCCGCCATTTTTCCAGTTGGGTCTACAAAAATTCCTTCCGGATTACGCACCACCCGGATCAGCGATCGCTTTGAATGAACTTCCCTACAACCGACGCATGTCCGTTGTGGAACATGTTTTCCCCTTCTTGGCTTCTTTGCCACGCGATATACTCTTCAGTGTGCAGAATTAGTATTTCCACTCTTCTTCCCAGTCTTGTTCGTCACGTTTTCGTTTACGTTTTACGATCACGACATCCTGATCTGGATCATACTCCATCTCAACGAATTTTTTCTTCTTCTCTTTCTTCTTTTTGCGGGCTTCCTCTCCTGCCTCACCCTCTTCCTCCAACTCTCCTTCTGCCACATCAATATCGAATGCATCCGGTTCAAGTGCTAATATCTCTTCAAAGGAAGCTTCTGCCTCCGCCTCAGGATCAGCTTGCTCAGTGGGATCTTCTTGATCTTCTATGGCTTCCGCTTCACCTTCCGCCGCTTCAGCTTCGAGTACCTCTTCGGTTTCTTCAACCTCTTCGTCAGCTTCAGGCTCGGTACCAGGTTCTTCAGCTTCAACAGCATCTGTTGGCGCCTCAGCTTCCGGCTCGAGTATCTCTGCTTCTTCTTCGATTTCTTCGACAACCGGTTCAGGGAAGGTTATTTCGGAGAGGGAGTTCTGGATGTTCTCTATGGCCTTAGGACCAATGCCGTTCAATCCTAGAATTGAATCGGAATCGAGTTCCATTTGAAGCATCAAATCTCCAACAGTTTTATTGCCGGCTTCAACAAGCAGATTGGTAATTCGTTCCGTGAAATTTAGCTCTTCAAGCGGCATTTCGAAAGCCGCATCAGGAATTTGTTCCTTGGCCTGGGAGATAATTTCAAGCTCAGCGGAGCGTTCGGCCTGGTGAATGCCAATGATACCGTGTTCAACCCTGTCCACAAATTTGCTTAGGATTGTGTATTCTTCCGGTGTTACCGGTCTGCCTTCACCCTTTTTGACCAGGATCGCTTCTATCTGGGTCATAATGTCCGCTTCAGCTATTACCATTTCGGCAAGCTCAGGTTCATTTTGCAGCCTGTAAAGTGCATCACCAGTAGCTTCTGGAAGGCTCTTAATATCTATTCGCCAGGCGGTCAATTTCGCTGCCAGGCGTGCATTCTGTCCATCTCTACCGATAGCGAGACTGAGCTGATCCTCTGGAACGACAACGGTAGCGGTTTTTGTGCCCTTTGATAATTCATTCAGATATACGCCGGTGACTCTTGCTGGACTGAGTGCTTTGGCGATATACCCAGCCGGATCGGGGTTCCATTCGATCACGTCGATTTTTTCATCATTCAATTCGCGCACAATGGCTTGAATACGGACACCACGCATACCGACGCAGGCACCAACGGGATCGACACCAGCCTGCAGGGCAGAGACGGCAACTTTCGAACGATGACCGGGTTCGCGAGCGATCGAGCGAATTTCCACCTGACCGTGATAGATTTCCGGGACTTCGTTCTACAGCAGCCTGCGTAGGAAATTGCGGTGAGCCCGGGAAAGGATCAGCTGCGGTCCGCGAGGGGTGGCCTTAACTTCGGCGAGTAAAGCCCGCACACGGTCATGAAGGCGGAAGCGCTCCCCGAGAATTTGCTGGTTGCGGGGCATTATTCCTTCTGCCTTCTTGTCCAATCCAAGCGTGACAGCTTGAGAGCTGATCGCCTGGACGACACCGCTGACGATCTCTCCTAACTGGTTGTTAAAATACACTAACTGGGCTTCTCGCTCTGCCTCACGGATACGTTGTTGGATGACCTGACGGGCTGTTTGTGCAGCAACACGCCCAAAGTTATTAGGTGTTGTTTCAACAATCACCATGCCGCCGATCTCGGCCTCTGGTTCCACGAGCTGAGCTTCTGCGAGTACCACCTCAGTTCGTTCATCTTCAACATCTTCGACGACCTCTTTCTCTGCGAAGATATCTACCTTACCCGTTTCCGGGTCAATGTTAGCTTCAACATGTTGAGCATTGGATGCATTAACTGCCCTCCGATAAGCAGAGACCATGGCAGCTTCAAGAGCTTCCAGGATCACTTCCTTCGGCAGCTGTTTTTCTTCCAGTACTTCGTTGAACGCTAATGCAAAATCATTCTTCATTCTTGCAATTTCTCCAGCTTGTACAAAAACTTGAAGGGTCGGGCATATAGGGCTCTATACACAAAGAAAAGTGGGAGTTGCCCACTTTTCACCGAAGCCTCTCTTGCCACCACCCCATGGGAATCTCATTCTAGCATGGAAATACTAGAGGCGCAAGGTCAAAAAATCTTTTCCATTCTCCATGCAGGTTCGTTCACAAATTTACGGCGACCTCTGTCATCCAGGTACGACCAGATGCCCGGTTCCGGTGCAACCACGTGGTAACCTTCCCTTTCATACATACGCCTGGCAGCATCATTTTCACGGGCAACATTCAACGAAATATGCTTGAAACCACGTCGATTCAAATCTGATTCAACGGATTTCAATAACCGGCTGCCGATGCCCAACCCACGATAATCTGGACGGATTCTAAAGCCATAAATATAAGCGTACTTGGTTTTGCTGGTTTGGATCTGGTTGGGGCCATACAGCTGGATAAAAAGCTGGCCGATCAGCCCATACTCGGGCAGATCCACCACCCACATGATTACATCGCCTAATTTTTGCAGCCGGTAAGCCTCCCCAAAAATGTGCCGGAAGTGAGAAAACTCACCTTCCCATTCCAGCGCAGGTAAATCTCTTTTGACTGCCTGGCGGATAATAACTTGCTGTTCTAACGGGATTGCGACCATAATACCGGTATATAAGGGTTTCGATAAAAAGGGGATAATAATTTGCCGTATTCAATCCTTGGGAAGAAGTTTCTCGAGCAAAGATTCTTCTTCATCCGCTGAGCCGATTGTACCGTCCAGCCAGGCACTTCGCAAGGTCTGCAATATTTGGCGATAAATTGGTCCTGGAGGTATGCCCAGCTGCTGCAAAATATGACCATCAGTTTTGGGAAAGATCTGGCGCCACTCGGAAACATATTTCCAGAATATATCTTGCGCCTTTTCATCTTCGCTGGCGAGGAAATTGGCGTAGATTGCTAGAGGTTCTATACCTTCCAGCCTGATGACTACTTCACTCGGCTGCATCTTTTTGAGCGAGTTAATATCCCGCCAAATATCTTGAGCGGAGAAGATATCATTCGCCAGTTTGCGTGGCATTTTTAAGCGTTTAATCACCCTGCCAGTACGAGGGGGGGTGAGACGAAGCAGCCAGAGAATGTATCCCAGATTCACCCGCAATTTATTATTGTTTAGTTCCAAGCCCCATTCCGGTTCAGGAGAAATTTCGATCAGGGATTGTATTCGTTGGGAAAGCCATTCATCCCACTTTAAATTTCTTTGAATCGCCCTCAGCAGCTGCAGCCTGTCCAACCTGGCGAGCATTTTATACGCCTGACTTTCAGTCAGAATATGGTCTAACTCATGCCGGATACGGTCGCCAGATACTCTCTCAAGAAGGCGGATAGCTCCATCAATCAGCTCTCGAGTCCGGTCTTCGATATGAAAGTTAAAACGCTGCTCGAACCTGACTGCTCTCATCATGCGCGTTGGGTCATCAACGAAAGAAAGCGAGTGCAGTACCCTGATCAAACCGCTATTCAGGTCGTTAAGACCTCCCCAATAGTCATGCAGTTCGGCATAATGATAGCCATCAAGGCGCAGAGCCAGCGTATTTATGGTGAAGTCTCTACGGTGCAAATCAAGCTTGATGCTGCCACGTTCAACTGTGGGTAGGGCAGTTGGATATGTATAAAACTCAGTTCGTGCTGAGATCAGGTCCAGTGATTCGGGGAGATCCTCATGAGCGAGTGCTGGTTCACGGACTGCTGTATTTTTTGGTTTGGTACCTCCCAATTCTTCATATTCTAGTTTATTGAACAATTCTGTCTTTTCTTCATCAATATGCCATTTCGAAGTACCGAAGCGGGAATGGCTGGTGACCCGCCCACCAAATTTGTCCACCAAGCTGTGTGCCAGCAGTATAGCGTCCCCCTCAACAACCAAATCGAAATCAAGACTGGGTCGATCCAGCAACATGTCGCGCACGAATCCACCCACAATGTACAATGCAGCACGCTGTTCATAAGCTGTTTTTGCCACCGATTTAAGCAGCAGCAGCCGTGCAGGTGGGAGGGTCGTCTCGAGCCTATTGGCCAGGTTTTTAGGTTGTGGGAAGGCAGGTTGTTGGGTGAGTGTTTTTAACAAGTCCGTGCGCGTTACAATGCCAATCACGCGATCGTTCTCTGGATTCATCACCGGAATTTGGCCCCAGCCAGAGTCGGTCATCAATTTCTGTAGATCTTCAACGGAGTCTTCAGGATTTGCCTGCACTTGCCCGGCATCCATTAGACCTTCAGCAGTCAGGTTTAGCTTATGCGAAATTGCCCGGTCCACAGCCCTGCGGGTGAGCAACCCCAAAATTTGATGTCTTCCCTCGGGATCTTCAGAAACCACAGGGTAACCCTCATACCCGTAACGCTGCATGCGCAAAACTGCATCCCGGACCGGTGTGTCTGGAGTAAGTAATTGAGGTCCGCGAGACATAATTTCAGCTACCGTGATTGCAGGTCGAACAAAATCGGGCAGGATGTCCAACAACTGCTGGCATACAGAGTCTAAATCATTATCACGAATTAATGCAGCTGCAGCCCGTTCATGTCCACCCCCGCCGAATTTCTCAGCGATTTGAGCCACATCGATGTCGGCGTTTGTCGAACGCGCGATCATCTGAACGCCGCCGCGTGTTTTCACCAGCATGAATAATGCTTCGGGATCCAGCAAGTCGCGCAGCTTGTGGGCGACAGTGGAAAGTTCTTCATCCATCTTCTGGGCATCCCCGCAAGCCAGGATAATCGTATGCCCATGGATATCATGGATGCTGGCAGTCGACCGTAAATCATCGTATAAATCTTGCTGCTGAATGGAAAGGGGGTGATTTAGGAAATCTGCTGCGATTTCTAAACTAGCACCTTTTTCCAACAAAAAGGAAGCCGCATTCAGATCACGGGCAGTCGTCCTTGTGTAGGTGAGTGAACCAGTGTCCTCGTAAATGCCCAGCAGCAACAAGGTGGCCTGGATTGTGCTCAAGTGGATGTCTTGCTCCCGGACTGCTTCGGTGAAAATAGTTGCGGTAGCCCCGGTCAAGTCGGCGGTGATATCCCAATCAACGGGCAATTCTTCGCGGGTTGGATGGTGGTCGATCACCTGCACTTGAGTATCAGAGTGCATTCCCTTTACACTGATCATGGATTGCGTATCTACCAGGATTACCTTATCTATTGATTCTGCCGGTAAATCACGGGGATCCACGAACGGCAGTTCCATACCATAAAGCGTGATAAAGGCGCGTACGTTGCGGTTGAGCTTGCGGGGTATTACAGGAACTGTACCTTCAAATGCTAAATGAGCCCCCAAAAGGGATGCCAGGGCATCGAAGTCCGCCTGTTCGTGGGTGAGAATGATTTGCATATGTTTGCAGTTAAAAGTAGGAAAGCAAGCCCTTGATACTTATTGTAATCGACAATTCCACCGATATAATGATAGCCATGAATGCAGAGCAGAGCGGATTTGAATACTTATGGGAAACGCTGCTTTCCAGAGAACCAGACAGGATCTTGCTGGCATATGAATCATTACAACCAGATCAGAAATTAGCAGTCCTGGAACACTTAGAGAAGATGGTCAGTGAAACTGGATGGCAGCCTGAACAGCGTAATTCTGCCCAGGCTGCATTGGATGCGCTCCCGAAAGTGTAAGAAAACCTTATCGCCCCTTATGTAATTCGTCTGCAAATTGGTTTTGGATAATATGAAGGACGATCGACTAAATCTGAAGAGTGGTTATGCGTTCGGTGGCCAATTTCACATATTGCTCGTTGATCTCATAGCCAATGTAATGGCGACTGTCCCTCTTTGCAACCAGGCAGGTGGTACCGCTCCCGGCGAAAGGATCTAGGACAACATCCCTTTTGTAGGAGTACAGCTGGATCAAGCGGTGGGGAAGTTCTTCAGGGAATGGTGCCGGGTGACCCACCTTCTTGGCGGAAACTGCTGGACTCCTACAAAGGGGATGTGGTCCTAGATCCCTTCGCCGGGAGCGGTACCACCTGCCTGGTTGCAAAGA
>PVMK01117597.1_pt1 | contig 63707 bp, 60 predicted proteins | sample 1853481 | NCBI WGS metagenome assembly PVMK01 (sample SAMN08533507, study PRJNA380276) | Marine sediment metagenome, whole genome shotgun sequencing project.
ATAACGGATCCAATCTGCTTCTTGGTCAGGCCGGTGCTTTCCGCCACGCTTGCAATAATCTGACTCTTGGTCATTTTTTGCTTGCTCGCGGGTGCCGCCTTTTTCACCGGTGCAGCCTTTTTAGCTACTGCCTTTTCCTGGCAGGTGCTTTTTTGGCTGCTGCTTTCTTCGCCGGGGCCTTCTTTTTAGCTGCTGCTTTTTTCTTGATTGCCATCTTATTTTTAACCTTCCCTCATAGTGGTATGAGACACGCCTTAGCCTGGGCCACCCGCTTCACTTATTCGTGAAAAACAACACCGCCACAAGCTACGAGCAATATATAAATCATGAAACGCTGTAATACAAGTGTTTTTTGGGAAATATTTTGAAAAAGGCCTATTTTTTTAGTTCCTGCGGCATTTGGTGCCAAAAAAACACCGACCGAGTGCGACAAGCTCTCTCGTGAAAACACTTATTTAAAGCAGCGATTAACGCACTCTTCGCTCAGCAGTTCCTGAGATCAGATACATGACACTTATCCAAGCCGTGTCATGTAGGCGTGGGTGAGTCCCGCTGCTCGGTGCGCAGAGCCTGTCCCGCACAGCTACTTCGTGCCATCCCCAAGCCTGTTTACTGCTGCCGTAGGTAGCTGCTTCCGGGAGTTCTTTTCCTTGCAAAGGCATGGGGTGCTAACTGAGCAAGGCAAAAAATTCCCGGAAGCAGCGGAATATACCCAGTATCGTTTTAAGTAACCGCCATTCACGCCAAATAATACCGCGCCCAATTATTCTTTCCGGGAAAGGCGTTCGGACGTAAACTATGCTCCCTGTTTTAATCGCACTCACCGGATAGATTCATGCGTACCAGTAATTTCCTTATCGCCACCCAAAAAGAGACACCCGCCGACGCCGAGGTCATCAGCCACCAGTTGATGCTGCGCGCCGGCCTCATCCGCAAACTGGCTGCCGGCTTGTATACATGGCTACCCCTTGGCTTGCGGGTCTTGCGCAAAGTGGAGAATATCGTGCGGCAGGAAATGGACGGCGCCGGTGCCCAGGAAGTCAGCATGCCGATAGTGCAACCCGCAGAACTATGGTTGGAATCCGGCCGCTGGGAGCAATACGGGGCGGAATTACTGCGCATTAAGGACCGCCACCAGCGGGATTTCTGCCTGGGACCCACCCACGAGGAGGTCATTACCGACCTGGTGCGCAATGAAATAAAAAGCTACAAGCAACTGCCCATCAACCTCTACCAGATCCAGACCAAGGTGCGCGATGAGATACGACCCCGTTTCGGGATCATGCGCTCTCGTGAATTCCTGATGAAGGACGCCTACTCCTTCCATATAGACCAGCCATCCCTGGAGAGTACCTACAACGTAATGTACCGGGCCTACAGCACCATCTTCACCCGCCTGGGTCTGAATTTTCGTCCGGTAATCGCCGACACGGGCAGCATCGGCGGCAGCGCATCCCATGAATTCCATGTCCTGGCCAACTCCGGCGAAGACGATATCGCCTTCAGCGACGGCAGCGATTACGCCGCCAACGTCGAAATGGCCGAGGCCCTGGCACCCGCCGGTGACCGCCCCGCCCCCACGGCGCAAATGACCGAAGTCGCCACCCCGGGCGTCAAAACCATTGACGATCTGGCGGCCTTCTTATCAATTGACCCCGCTACCACGGTAAAAACGCTGCTGGTCTGCGGCGCCGAAGAAGGTACGCTGGTGGCTTTGGTGCTACGTGGCGACCATCAGCTTAATGCCGTCAAGGCCGAGAAACTGCCGGGCGTCGCCTCCCCCCTGCAGATGGCGGAAGAAGAGGAGGTACGCACGGCATGTAGCGCCGGGTTCGGCTCCCTGGGTCCCGTCGGCCTGGATCTGCCAGTGATCGTTGATCGCAGTGCCGCTCACCTGGCAGACTTCACCTGCGGCGCCTGCCGGGACGAAGTGCATCTTACCGGCGTTAACTGGGAGCGCGACTGTGCGCTACAACAGGTCGAGGATCTGCGGGAGGTCATAGAGGGCGACCCCAGCCCTGACGGCCAGGGTCTCCTGCAGATCAAGCGTGGCATCGAGGTGGGACACATCTTCCAACTGGGCAGCAAGTACAGCGAGTCCATGAACGCCAGGGTTCTGAATGAAAACGGCAAGAACGTCACCATGACCATGGGCTGTTACGGTATTGGCGTGACTCGCATCGTGGCCGCCGCGATCGAACAAAACCACGACGACAGGGGCATAATCTGGCCCGCCAGCATGGCGCCCTTCCAGCTGGCGATCGTGCCGCTTAATATGCAAAAATCCGCAGCGGTGGCAAGCGCCGCCGAAGACCTCTATCAGCAGCTGCAGGAGGCAGGGGTGGAGGTGCTACTGGACGATCGCAACGAGCGCCCGGGAGTCAAATTTGCCGACATGGAACTGATCGGCATTCCGCACCGTATCGTCATCGGCGATCGCGCCCTGGCCCAGGACAATATCGAGTATAAGGGGCGCCAGGACGAGGACTCACAACTCATTGCGCGCAGCGAAATTATGGAATTCCTGCTGGCGCAACTGCCCGGGCCCAGGGCATGGACCGCGGCGTCATAAACGCACTGTCGAGGTATTGCCTGGCACTGCTGGCGGGCGCTATATTCAGCCTGCAGACCCTGGCACAGCCCGCGGACCAGCAGGAACGCGCCGAGCTGCGCAGCTTTCTGGAGCGGACCATCCACGGTGCCAACAGTTTCCAGGACCGCTACGACGCGGAAGTCTGGCTGGTGGACATGTCCTCCCGGTTGAGCCGGTATATCAAAGACCCGCAACAGCGGCTGGATTTACTGCAGGGTATTCACGGCGCCGCCACCCAGGCCAGCGTCCCGCCGGAACTGGTATTGGCGGTAATCGAGGTAGAGAGCCACTTCGATCGTTTTGCCATTTCCCGGGTGGGTGCCCAGGGCATGATGCAGGTCATGCCCTTCTGGAAAGATGAGATAGGTCGCCCGGAGGACAACCTCACCCTCACCGCCACCAACCTGGAGTACGGCTGTCGTATCATGCAATTCTATATTCAACGAAAAGATGGCAACCTGCACCGGGCCATGGCGGCCTACAATGGCAGCACCGGCAGCAGGGTTTACAGCGACAAAGTGTACCGGGCCTGGCGCGATCACTGGCGTACCGAGCCGCTGGACTGGTCTGATTGACAAATTTTTCCGTTACTTCCGCCGAAGATGTGTGATCCTGCCTTCCAGGACACGCTACAAGCACATCCCTGTGTGCTCGGGCTCACGGATGGCCGCCCCGACCATCCATGGCCTCACACGGTCCTTGAAGGCAGGATCACACACCTCCGGCTAACATCGCAGTAAGAGCTAATCCTCGGAAAGAGGATCTAGCGATAAGAACCAGGAGATTGCCCGGTCCATTTCTTGAAGGAGCGATGAAAGGCGCTGGGATCCGAGAAACCGACCTGCTCGGCCACTTCACTAACCGTCATTCCATGCCGGCTTAACAAGGAGATGGCCACATCCCGCCGGGCGTTATCCTTGATGCGCTGGTAAGACGTACCCTCTTTTTCCAGGCGCCGCCGCAGGGTGCGGGCCGACATGTTGAGCAATGTGGTCAACTCCTCGAAACTGGGCATTTCCTCCCGAAAATCTTCCCCGAGTATTCCGCGAATGCGATGGGTGATGCTCAAGGTGGCGGCCAAAGGCTCTATTATCAAGTGGTATGGCGCCAGCTTGAGAAATTCCGACAGCTGCTCCTCATTGCGGATCAGCTCTGCATCCAGATGGCGGGAACTGAAGGTCACCGAGTTCACAGCCTGGTTGTAATCCACCGGGCAGGGGAAAAAATGTCGGATGCCCTCCACAAAGTCGGGCCTTGGCCCGGCGGAGCCGGCACTGGACACATCGATATGCTGGCCAATCAACCACCCGCAAAAGCGCACCCACATGGCCAGGTTACACAATACGCTGTGCTGCACATCATCGGGATCATCGCCACTGCGGTAGGTCAGGGTGGCCTCTTTGCGCTCTTCATCAACCCGCAGGTCGTTGACGATTTCGGCACCATGGGGCTCCCGGCAAACGGCGTTGAACTCGATAGCACGGGCCATAGCTGTGCCCAGGGTGGGGCTGTTAATCATACTGAGGGCGATCATGCGAGTGGTACCCGGCCGCGTCTGGACGCCTGGCATCACGCCACCCGATTCGTCGCCCAGTTCGCGAAACAACTCCATGCACAGGCGGCTGTATTGTTCGCGCGACACAAACACAGTCTGGGCGTCCTGACGCAGTGGGTCGAAGGGGAATTTCGCGGCTCGCAGCATAGCCTGCACATCGCGCTTGTAAATACGCGCCTGTGCCAGCAGCGCCCGGGTGAACTTCATCGGCACTGCGTCGTTATACAACCGGGAATGGACTGTCACTCTGGACACATTACTGCATCTCTTTATAAGCAATGGACAAATTATAGCGCGTTACCACTATCCTGGAAAACCGGCAGCTGTAGACGCCGATACCGCCTGCGCTGAAAAATAAGTTCGCTACCGGGTTTGACAACGCTGCGGCAGGTGCCCACTATTGGGTCAGGGGATGCACGGCAACGGGTTATAACACCGAATGACCGATATAAATCAATTGAGTAAATGGAACCGGGATATATCCAGAGCTATCGCGGCACTGGGTAGCGAGCAGTTTTTTCCCGCCCTGATTGAAGCCGTCAATGGCCAGGTTAAAATCGACTACCCGCAGATCTGGCTATACCACAAGGATTTGCCGCCCAGGGTTTTGTATCACCAGATACCCAAGAGCGCGATCCGCAGCCAGATTGAGCAGTATCTCGAGGGCCCCTACCGGGAGGATCCCTTTTACCAAACCTCCATGCACCAGCCGCGCGCCAAGATCTACCGCCTGTCCCGGGTGACAATGGGCAAGTTACAGCAATCGGATTACTACCGCGACTACTATTCCGGCACCGGCACCTCAGACGAAGCCATATACCTGGCCAAGCTGCGGGCCGGCAATGTAATCAACCTGAGTATGATGCGCCTGCCCCAGCACGGACCTTTCACTGACCAGGAATACGAATCCCTGTACCTGCTGGCAGAGCCGGTGTCAGAACTGATCAAGTCACACAGTGAGCACGACAATTTTGCCGTAACGCACCTGATCCAACCGGGCATAGACCACCAGATCGACCTGGCATTTCGCACGTTCGGGGCATCCCTGCTGTCACCCCGGGAAAAGTCCGTGTTGGAGCTGATGCTGCGCGGATACGGCCCGGGTGTTTCAGCGGAGCGCCTGACCATTGCGGTGGAGACGGTCAGGCGTCATCGCAAGAGCATCTATCGCAAGCTGGACGTGTGTTCCCAAACCGATTTGTTTTCCCTGTTTCTCAACGCCATGTCCTGTCTGGGCGAGGCCGGCGGGGAGGACCCGCTGAGCATCTATATGGCGCCACCTTAATTTTTTCGGCCTGCATATCGTGATCCCGCCCGGCTAGCGCCTGCCCCAGGTTGGGCATTGAGTATCGCACCGCAAATGGGGATAGTGCATGTTTAATGGACATGATACGGTGGATGGATGTCGCTCGAAGCCGATTGGTTCCTGCGGGCTCACCCGGAAATAACCACAATTGAAGCCCTGCTGCCCGACTGCAACGGCGTGATGCGGGGTAAATGGTTGCCCCGGCACAAGCTGGGCAAGATCTTTGACGGCGAACTAAAACTCCCCAAAACCGCCCTCAGCCTGGATATCTGGGGCCGTGATGTGGAAGAACTGGTCTTCGCCTCCGGCGATGCGGACGGTATCTGCCGGCCAGTGGAGGGATCACTGCTACCCACCCCCTGGGCATCTGGCGGACAACACGGCCAGGTGATGCTGTCCATGTTCGATGCGGACGGCACGCCCTATCTCGGCGACCCCCGCCACGTTCTCAAACAGGTATTGACCCGTTACCAGAAGTCGAACTGGCGACCGGTGGTCGCCGCTGAACTGGAATTCAGCCTGGTGCGCTGGGACGATTCCATACCCCAACATACCTGCCCCGCCCCGGTCGGTGGCTCCCCGGTCGGTGGTAATACCTATGGCCTGGACGTGCTCAATCACCACCATGCCATGTTGGAGGATCTGCGCCTGGCCTGCGAGGTGCAAGACCTGCCCTTCGACGGGGTGGTAAAGGAATCCGCTCCCTCCCAATATGAAATCAACATGCAGCATGTGGACAATCCGGTGCTGGCGGCGAAGCAGATCATCATGATGAAGCGCCTGATCAAGGGTGTGGCGGCCAAGCATGACCTGATCGCCAGCTTTATGCCCAAGCCTTTTGAAAACGAGGCGGGCAACGGCATGCATGTGCATTGCAGTGTACTGGACGAAAACGGCGTCAATATCTTTGACGACGGCACCGAGGCCGGCACCCCCCTGTTACACAATGCCATAGCGGGTTGCCTGCTGAACATGGCCGACTCTGTGGCCATCCTCGCGCCCAGTTACAACGCCTACCGCCGCTTTCAGCGCGGCTGTCACGCTCCCACCTTTCCCAGTTGGGGCTACGAGAATCGCACGGTTGCCGTGCGTGTGCCCGCCGGCAGCCATGCGGCGCGGCGACTGGAGCATCGCGTGGCCGGCGCGGACGCCAACCCCTATCTGTTGTTTGCGGTGTTGCTGTCGGCCATGCTCGATGGCATCGAACAAAACCTGTCGCCGGGCAAGCCCATCACTGGTGACGGCTACGCCCAGGAGGAAGCGGCCCTGCCGGTGTACATGCCCGATGCGGTGAAGTTATTCAGTGAGTCGGATTTCATCCGCAACGCCCTGGGCAGCGAATTACAGCGCATTTTCACGCTCACCAAGGAACAGGAGATCGATGAGTTTCGCAAGCGCATTACCACCCTGGAATACCAGTCTTACCTGGAACAACTCTAAAATTCGCACACCCTGAACCCGGATATCCTTGCATAGTACCGCCCCCACAGACGCCATCCATGGCCCGCAGCGCCAACACAGGGAATTTTCTGGCGCAAAATGCCATGGACGGGAACAGCCCACAGTGTAAGAATCAACCCCGTTGTTAAGCATGGGTTATTTTAAATGCGATATTTGAGGCAAATCCTTACCGGCTGGGTTCTGCTGGGCACCCTGATGGCGGGTTTATACCTCGCCGCCGCACCGGTGGCTGGCCAGACGGAGCAGTGCGCCACCTCACTGGGACAGGTAGTGACCCGCGCCGGGGACGAGCTCTCCGGCGAGCTGGAGATTCTCAGCTGGAATATCCAGAAAGCCGGAAATGCGGGCTGGGCCGACGATCTGGCAAACTTCGGCGCCGGTATTGACCTGGCCTTTATTCAGGAGGCCTCGGTGCAGGCTCACATTCCCCGGGTCATCCGGGAAAATATGTATCAGGCCTTCGCCGCGGGCTATACCACTGACAGTATGCAAACCGGGGTGTTAACCGTGAGCTCCAGTTCGCCCAGTGTGCATTGCAACCTGACATCCTGGGAACCCTGGCTGGGCACCCCCAAGGCCACCAGCATCACCGAATACCCGCTGCAGGGTCGGCATGACCGACTGCTGACCATCAACCTGCACGCCGTGAACTTCACCCTGGGCCTGGTGAACTTCCAGGCGCAATTCCAGGCATTGACGGATGTGCTGAGTAAGCATCAGGGGCCGGTCATCCTGGCGGGAGACCTGAACACCTGGAGCGGCAAGCGCCAGGCTCTGGTGGATAATTTTATGCGCGGGCACGGCCTGAACCCCGTCGCCTTCGAGCCGGATCTGCGCACCACCACCTTCGGCCACGCGCTGGATCACATCTATGTCCGCGGTATGCGGGCAGAGTCCGCCCGGGTTATCGAGGTAACCAGCTCGGATCACAATGCCCTGCGCGTACGCCTGGCCTTTCTATAAATGAGCCGCGGCGCGTTTTACTGTCTCCTGCTGGCCTTTGCCCTGGCACTGCCGGGGGCTGCGACCGCCGGGGCTGAGACTGAACAGGAAGTGGAGTACCTGCTGGAATTTGTCGCCGGCAGCGGCTGCACGTTTGTACGCAATGGCGATGACCACGATTCAGTGGACGCCGCTGACCACCTGCGCCTGAAATACAGTCGCGGTAAACGCTATGCCGGCTCCGCCGAACAATTTATCGACCGCCTGGCCACTGAAAGCTCATGGAGTGGCGACCCCTATACGGTGATTTGCGAGGGAAAAAACCCAGACCAGCGTCCAATGGCTGCACCGGGCCCTGGCAGAGTATCGCCAACGCCCTATGGCCGTGGCACCGGCAGCACCCATCGAGCCATAGGAGCCTGTCCGAGAATAGGAACCTAAGAGCCTGTCCGAGAATAGGAACCTAGACAGGAGGCTCCCGGTTGGTTTCCAGGCCCGCGACCGGGGTAATCTCCATTGGGCTCTCGGCCAGCGGCTGATGCTGTCCTTCCAACCGTTTTACCAGCACAAAGGCTCCCATCATCGCCAGCAAACCGAACACCACGGCGCCAAAGGCCTCCCCCGCCATCACACCCCGGGCGCCATACCACTGGGCGCCCAGATATACCGCGGGAATAGTCCCCAATAAGGCCCTGCCAAAGTTGAAGCACGTGGCCCAGTGAGGATGATGCAGATTGTTAAAACTGGCGTTGGCGACAAACAAAATGCCGTTGAATACGAAAGCACCCACCAGAAAGTGGGTGTAAAACAAAATCAGGTCCGCGGCCTCATCGCTGGCGGAGAATGCGGCCACTATCGCATCGGCGCAATACCACAACAGCAGCCACACCGCAGCTACGTAGAGCACATTGAATATCACGGCATCGCGAAGAGTGGAACGAACGCGGCCGTAAAGGCCCGCCCCGGCATTTTGCCCGATGATGGGACCCACCGCGCCGGACAAGGCGAAAACAGCGGCGAAGGCCACCGGCGTAATGCGCCCCATAATGGCCGCCCCCGCCACCGCACTGTCGCCGAACTGTGACATGGTCCGCAGCACGAAGCCACTGCCTATAGGTGTGGCCAGATTGGTCAATACTGCCGGGGCGGCGATCGTTAATATCGGCCTCATATCTGCAAGGAATTGATCCAGGGTTATCCTGCACGGCAGTTTATGCACCACCGCAATGGCATGCCAGGCAAGGGCCATTACCACGATCCGCGATACCACCGAGGCCAGGGCCGCGCCCTCCAGCCCCCAGCCAAAGGTAAAGATGAACAGCGGGTCCAGACCAGCATTGACCAATGAGCCCGCTATCGTGGCCCACATGGAGCGGCGCGCATCACCAATCGCGCGTACCCCGGCCGCCATACTCATGCCCAATACCAGTATCGGCATATTCGGCAACACGATGCCGGCGTAGCTGACCGCGTAATCCAGCGTCTGCCCGGACGCCCCGAGCACAGCCAGTAATGCGGGCAGGTTGAACCAGGCGATGGCGCTGATCACCGTCGACACCAGACCATTGAATATCAGGGAACTGGTACAGTAACGGCGCGAGAGATCGCGGCGATGGGCCCCCTCGGAGCGCGCCACCAGTGCTCCCAGGGCAATCTGCAGGCCAATGCTGACCGATACCAGAAAGAACAGGAGAGTCCCTGCAAAGCCCACCGCCGCCGCCAACTCGTGCTCCCCCAGCAGAGTCAGGAAGTACATGTCAACCATGTCTACACCAAACATGGCCAGCAGACCTGTGGCACTGGCAGCGGTCATAACCACCACATGGCGCATGGTAGAGCCCCGGGTAAAGACTGCGCCGGTCATACGCTGCTATGCCTGCGCATACCCCGGAGGCCACCCTTCTGCCGGGGTTTGGCCGGCGGCGGCGACCCGGTCGGCGGTAAGCTCAGGCTGGGGCGGATGAGGCGCATGAAATACTCTGGCAGGTTTTCACGATGTGTGGCTTCGGATGATACACAGGATACTGTACCATGCGCCGCCTGTGTCTCCGTTGGGTAACGCAGCCGGGACGCAAACACAGGACTTTTACGGCGACAGAAGCTATTATGCACAATCACTGCACCCTATCTAAGGCACAACAACGCCCATGAACAACAACGCCACCAAGCCACCGCTGATTCTGATCAACGTAATCGTCTTGATCGGGCTCCCATTAGCGGCGCTGGTGCTGGTACCCCTGTGGGGCATACAACACGGCTACGACGGCTTCCAGTGGCTATGGGCGCTGGCTTTTCTGTACCTCAACGGCATGTCTATCACCGGCGGCTACCATCGCCTGTGGGCGCATAAGGCCTATGAAACCGGCCCGGCAATGAAATGGTTCTTCGCTTTGTGGGGGGGCGGGCGCCCTGCAGAACAGCATTCTGCTCTGGGCGTCTGACCACCGCCGCCACCATCGCTATGTGGATGACAACGAGCGCGATCCCCTACTGTGCCGGGCGCGGACTGTGGTTTAGCCACATGGGCTGGATGCTGCGCGATTACTCCAGCAGCAAGCAGGGCTTCGACAACGTTGCGGATCTGCAGCGTGACCCCATCGTCGTGTGGCAGGACAAACACTATGGGCGCCATCGTCATCTTCATGAATCTCGGTCTGCCCCTGCTGTTGGGCATCTGGCACGGAGACATCATAGGCACCCTTGCTGCTGGTGGGCCTGTTGCGCCTGGTGGTAAACCACCACGTGACCTTTTTTATCAACTCCCTGGCGCATTTCTGGGGAACCCGTCCCCTATTCCGCTACAAACAGCGCCCGGGACAACGGTTTTCTGGCCTTCCTGACCTATGGCGAGGGTTATCACAATTTTCACCACAGCTTTCAGGCGGACTATCGCAACGGCATCCGCTGGTGGCAGTGGGATCCCACCAAGTGGATGATCTCCCTGTGCTCAAGGCTTGGCCTGGCCCGCAACCTGAACCAGGTATCCGACTTCAAGATCCAGCGCGCCCTACTGGACACCGAGTTCGAACGTGCCCGCAGCAAGCTGGATGAGGCCCACGGGCACCGATTCCCTGCGCGCCACACTGGAGCGGGAGTACCTGCTGTTCACCGAATCCATCAACCAGTGGACGACCCTGCAGGCCGAGCGCTACGGGCGCAGGAAAGAGCAACTGGGGAGACGCCCTGGAAGAGAAAAAGCAGTTATTGCAACAAAAGTGGGAGACGGCCGCCCTGCGCACCAAATTCAAGGAACTTGAGTACTCTCTTAAAATGCAGCGCAAGCGCCTGAGTCTGCTGATGCAGCAGGTGCAGCTACAGGCCCAGGCGGCCTGATCACCACACCCGGGAGAAACCAATATGACATCCAGCGTTTACGATTTCGCCTGCCAGACGACCCGGCGGCAAGAAAAAATCCCTGAGTGACTACCAGGGCAAGGTCCTGCTGGTGGTCAATACCGCCTCCAAGTGCGGCTTCACCCCCCAGTTTGAAGGGCTGGAGCAGATGTACGAGAAATACAAGGATCGGGGCCTGGAGATCCTCGGCTTCCCCTGTAACCAGTTCGGCAAGCAGGACCCGGGCAGCAACGACGAGATCATGGAGTTCTGCCAGCTCAACTACGGTGTCAGCTTTCCCATGTTCGGCAAGATCGAGGTCAACGGTGGCGGCACCGACCCTTTCTTCAAGTACCTGAAGAAAGAGGCCCCCGGCGCACTGGGCACCCAGCGCATCAAGTGGAACTTCACCAAATTCCTGATAGACCCCTCCGGTGAGGTAATCAAGCGGTACGCGCCGACTGTGAAGCCCAAGGATATTGAGAAAGACGTCAAGAAGCTCCTTGCATGATTTGAGTGATTACCACATTGACGGTCAGTGCCGGGAGGCCTTCCCGAAAAGGCCGCAGCGCAGTCATACGATTCGGCTGTTGCGCAACTCGGAAATGACAGAAAGCTTGCGGCCGTCCACAGAGCCCTTCGCCCCCGTCAGCCCGGCGCAGCAAAACCAACTAAAAAAACAGATCAATGCTCCCGAGTAGCCCGGAACTCCAGATCAGGCCAGCGCTCTTCCATCAATGCCAGGTTGACCCGGGTAGGCGCCAGGTAGGTGAGATACCCGCCGCTGTCTATGGACAGGTGTTCCGCCGCTTTCTTGCGAAACTCTTCCAGCTTACGGGCATCATCACAGGTGATCCAGCGGGCCGTGTAGACATTGACCGGTTCGTAGATGGCCTCCACCTTGTACTCGTCCTTGAGCCGGTAAGCCACCACATCGAACTGCAACTGACCCACGGCGCCGACAATCAGGTCCGTGGAAGTGATAGGGGCAAACACCTGGGTAGAGCCCTCTTCCGACAACTGTTGCAGGCCCTTCTGTAACTGCTTGGATTTCATCGGATCTGTCAGGCGAATACGACGAAACAACTCCGGTGCGAAGTGCGGAACACCGGTGAATTGCAATTCCTCACCCTCGGTAAACGTATCACCAATCTGGATAGTGCCGTGGTTGTGCAGGCCGATGATATCGCCCGATACCGCCTCCTCCACTACCGTCCTCTCCCCGGCCTTGAACGTTACCGCGTCGGCGATTTTCACGTCTTTACCAATGCGCACGTGGCGCATTTTCATGCCTTTGTTGTAGCGCCCCGAACATACCCGCATAAAAGCGATACGGTCCCGGTGACGGGGGTCCATATTGGCCTGAATCTTGAAAACGAAGCCGCTCATGGTTTCCTCACCGGCTGCCACCGTACGACCCGTGGTATCGCGGTCCTGCGGCGGCGGCGCCCACCGCACGAAATCGTCGAGCATTTCCCGCACCCCGAAATTGCCAAGGGCAGTGCCGAAAAAAACCGGGCTCAACTTGCCGGCCAGGAATGCCTCCAGTTCGAATTCATGGCTGGCGCCGCGCACCAGCTCGATCTCCTCGACCAAATCCTCGTATTCATCACCCAACAGGGCTCTGGCTTCAGCGCTATCCAGGCCCTCTATGCGCCGGTCATCGGACAGTACCGCGCCGCGGCCCGGGGTGTACTGATGAATCACATCCTTATACAGGTTGTAGACCCCCTTGAACTCCTTGCCCATGCCAATGGGCCAGTTGATTGGCGCACCCTGTATCTGCAGCACCTCCTCGATTTCATCCAGCAATTCGATAGGGTCGCGGATATCCCGGTCCATTTTGTTGACGAAGCTGAAGATAGGGGTGTCGCGCAGGCGGCAGACGTTCATCAACTTGATGGTGCGCTTCTCCACACCCTTGGCGCCATCGATCACCATCAGGGCGGAGTCCACCGCAGTGAGTGTACGGTAGGTATCCTCGGAAAAATCCTCGTGCCCCGGCGTATCCAGCAGGTTTACCGTGCGTCCGTGATAGGGGAACTGCATGACCGATGAGGTCACCGAAATTCCACGCTCCTGCTCCATGCTCATCCAGTCGGAGGTCGCCTTGGGGCCTTTTTTACCTTTCACACTGCCCGCCACCGCAATGGCATTACCCAGCAGCAGAAGCTTCTCGGTGATAGTGGTCTTGCCCGCATCCGGGTGCGAGATGATAGCAAACGTACGTATCTTATTGATTTCATTGGATAATTTACTGTCTGACAAACTCTTAACTCCGAATATGTACGCAGATATGTACGCACATTAAAATCTACTAGCGCCCAAAGATTGAGCGGCAAAAAAGCGGGATATTATACCCGAAGACACATACCCTATAAATTACCGCTTAATATCTTTTCCAGTTCTGCATAGTGCTGCTGGTGATCTTCTGGCCGTTTATCCTTGAAAGTAGCCAAATTGGCCAGTTTCCACTTTATCGAAGGAAAATCCTGAAAATCGTATATCCCCCAATCTGGCTCCACGCGGTTAACGCTTAGCAGAAAATCCTTATCTGCATCCGTCAGACAAGCATGAATTTCACCGATTAACTCAAGACGTGTTGCTTCGTAATCTTCATAGCTAAATGCTATCCTCGTCATCCCCTCAAACTGGTTTTCAAAAGCGGCACGTTGATCCTGAAGCCTTGGCTTTAACAGCTCATGGGTCGGCCGATTACTGCTAATCAGACCAAATATCAACCCTGTTTTTATTTCCTCTGTGAAGCCTTCATTTTCAAGTAAAAGCTTCACGTCGAACAGGTCTCGTGGGTGCTGACGATCAAGAGCGGCACATAGCTTGCCACCATACAACTGCGCCATGGACACTAAGCTCATCGAGCAAAAAACATCAAACTGATCCTGAGCGGCATCACATAGCAGGGATTTGTCAGCCTCGCCAAGCAACCCGCGCCCAACCATGTTAACTTCAACTTTGATCTGCATGCCATGATCGGAGATTTGCAGCTTACAAACCTTATCTTTGTGCTGAATACGAATACCGGGTTTAAGGGCTTCTACCCTGCCTTTTATTCGTGCTAGCGCCGCATTGATATCGGCCAGATTTTCAGCGCGCTCGCCAATTCTCACATAGGTCAAATCGATATCTACCGAAAGCCTTGGCATATCACGAACGAAGAGATTGATCGCTGTGCCGCCATGAAGAGCAAAACACTCTTCCCTGGCAACCTCGGGCAGCACATCAAGCAAAAGCTTGACCTGCCCTTTGTAGGCTTCATCCATGATCAGCCTCCAGCTCTTTGGGTACTGTTATTTGATACTTCGAAACATATACCCCATCTTTAACGATACTTCGCTTTCCTGATCCCAGATCGACCTTTTCCAGCTTTAGATAATTAAGCCAGTCATGACCGGCCTTATCGGCAAGATACAGAAACAAACGCTTAACCTTTACCGACCTACAAGCCTCTAACAGGCTTTGTACCGACGCTGGCCGAAGATTATTAAGACCCTCCATCAATTCAAAGACTTCCACAAGCGGCTGAGACTTAGGCGCAAGATACAAGCATTCCATAATGGCACGCGCCGGGCTTGAGACTTTGACCGAGAACATCTTGCGCTCGACATCCACCAATCCCAAATCAGGTGGCAAAAATGATGTCTTGTGATGGTCGATGGCCACACCCCAATCATATTTTTTAAACCAAAGCGGTAGATGCTCTTCCTGCGAACCGAATAACTGCACTCTCTTGGTCGAGAGTTCGAGATAATGCGCCTTCCCTTGAAGAGAAAGCGCGGTCTTAGCCGCCGGGTGTAACGAAGTGCCTAACTGAGTTTGCAGCGCATAGACCGCCCCAAGGTAATCCACTTGATCGCCATGGCGTACCAAGGCACCCGTACCTATGGACTTAAACCAGCGACTCTTTTTGTACCGTTTTTGCAAATCCAGACTGTAGCCCTGCTCTACCAGCCATGCAGAGACGAGCACCGTGCCAAGAGGCTGCGTGCTTAACAAGTTGTTTAATTTTGATCCTAGTTCGGTACCCATAGTACCAATTTATTACACTTTATAAACCTTAGCAAGATAAAAGTTTATTTACCCGTAATTTCAGGTACTTTAAGTACCCATACAACCAGATAAATAAACTAAAACAGCCGCTACCGCGCCCGACACGATTCGAACCTGTGACCGCCTGGTTCGTAGCCACCATGCCAAATGTAAGTCATTGATTTATAAAGGCCTACAGACGGCGCTCGTTGCCCAATTTGCACGACTATGCACAACAATGCAGGACTGTTGTCGGAAAAGTGTCGGAACAAAGCCGGGGGCACAGCAACCGCCTGATCAACCGCACACCGAGCAAATCGGATGTCTCACAGCAGTTTCACTGCGCACTTCGGACGTGGCAATCCTCTTATCGATGTAACAAGCTGGCTCGTTTTGAACCATTGCTATCTAAGGCGGAGCCAGCATGTTGGCACAAGGCAGGGATGGCCGTGACTTTGAGGGGAAGATCCGGGTGCGAAATAATCGCGAAGGTACGGCGCGAGGCGATGGCTTTGCCGAGGTCTGACATGTGGCTTCCCGGTGAAAAAAGCGCGAAGTATACGCCCTTTCCCTGTCGGCGGGTATTTCCACTTATAATGCTCAGGTGAATAAACCACTTACCAGATCTCCTCGCGCCTACAGCCCCTCGGTGGATAACCTGCGCAACCTGCTGATCATCCGCAGTATCGCGCTGCTGGGCCAGACCGGTGTGTTGATCTATGTGCTGCTTGCCAGCCGCACCACCGAAAGCCTGTTGGGGGTGACTGTCAGCCTGGTCGTGCTGGCGCTGCTCACCATGGCCAGCTTGTGGCGCACAACGCGCCCCTGGCCGGTGGCGGATAATGAATTCCTGGCGCAGCTGTTTATCGATGTACTGGGCTGGACCGCCCTGATGTACTTCACCGGCGGCGCCAACAATCCCTTTGTGTCCTACTATATTGTGCCGCTGGTTATCGCCGCCGCAGTGCTGCCCTGGCGCCACACATGGCTGATAACCGGGAGCTCGCTGCTGGCCTACAGCCTGCTGCTGTACTTCTATGTGCCCTTCCCCCTGTTCACGCCCCACGCGGCCATGGGGCACGGCGACGGCGCCAATGTGCACATTCTGGGCATGTGGTTCAACTTCCTGTTTAGCGCCGGCCTGATCACTTACTTCGTGGTGCGCATGGCGGTCATATTGCGCCAGCAGGAGGCACAGGCGGTCGTCCAGCGGGAGGACCGTCTGCGCAACGACCAGATCATGGCGGTGGCCAGCCTCGCCGCCGGCACCGCCCACGAGCTGGGTACACCACTGTCCACCATGATGGTACTGGTAGATGAGATGTTGCAGGACGACACACTGGGCATACAGGCCAGACAGGATTGTGAGATGCTCAGGGAGCAGGTCGCCCAGTGCAAGTCCACCCTGACAGAACTCAGCCGCACCGCCGAGCTTACCTCGGTGGAGCAAACCCAACACCAGGCGGTATGCGAGTTCACACGACAAACCGTAGAGCGCTGGGCCGTGCGCCGCCCGGGTATCATCTACACCATCAACTGCGGCCAGGCGGGGCCGGTGATCGAATTCGACCTGACCATGGTGCAGGCGCTGGAAAACATTCTCAATAACGCCGCCGACGCCGGTTCGAGCAAGGTAGAGGTCAACGTGGCGTGGGACCGACGTGAAGTGCGCATCAGTGTGCGGGACTGGGGCTCCGGCATACCCGCCCAGTTACTGGAAAAACTCGGCAAACCGATCATCCACGCGGACAGATCAGGTCTGGGCATTGGCCTGATGCTAAGCCAGGCCACGGTGGAGCGTTACGGCGGGCGCATCGAGTGGCGCAATGTTAAAGAGGGCGGTACGATTGCCACCCTCATACTGCCCCTCACGCAATCGCCGCCTGCGGCGGAGGTCGCCCAATGACACAGACAAGCTCCAGAATCCTGCTGATAGATGACGACACGGTATTTACCGCAGTAATGGAACGGGGCTTCCAGCGCAGGGGCTTTGCCACCCGGGCTTGTGACAGCGCCGAGGCCGCCATCGCCGCCTGTGCCGCATTCCAGCCCACCCATATCCTGCTGGACCTCAATATGCCGGGCATCTCGGGCCTGGTGGCCCTGCCGCAGCTCCTGCAACAGGCTCCAAACGCAAAGCTTGTGGTGCTCACCGGATACTCCAGTATCGCTACCGCGGTGGAAGCCACCAAGGCAGGTGCTGCCAACTATCTGTGCAAGCCCGCCACCATTGATGAGATCCTGCACGCCTTCAACAGCGGTGAGACGGCGCAGGCGACGGACATACCCGTAGATCCTATCTCGGTAGACCGCCTCGAGTGGGAGCATATTCAGCGGGTGCTGCAGGACAACGACGGCAACATCTCCGCCACTGCCCGGGCGCTGGGCATGCACCGGCGCACGCTACAGCGCAAACTGCAGAAACGGCCGGTAAGGAAATAAATTTATTTTTGCAGGCGACTGGCCACGATATCCAACAGACGCTTGCCAACAACGTCCATCTCTATGCCACTGTCGGGCAAGAGCTTCACCATGGACGTCACCTGCAATCCCTCAAAGCCACAGGGGTTAATGCGCTGGAAGGGTTCCAGGTCCATATCCACGTTCAGGGACAAGCCGTGGTAGCTGCAGCCGCGGCGTACCCGCAGGCCCAGGGCGGCTATTTTGTCTGCCGCCACATAAACCCCCGGAGCATCCGGCTTCGCGGCGGCATCGATACCGTATTCGCCTAATAGCTGCAAGATACTCTGTTCGATCAGGTCCACCAGATCGCGCACACCCAGTTTATGGCGGCGTATGTCCACCAGCAGGTAGAGCACCCACTGACCGGGGCCGTGGTAGGTGACCTGCCCGCCGCGGTCCACCTGGATAACGGGGATGTCACCGGGAGCCAGCACATGCTCCGCCTTGCCCGCCTGCCCCTGGGTAAACACCCGGGGGTGCTGCAACAGCCACAGTTCGTCCGGGGAATCGGCATTGCGCGTATCGGTGAATTGTTGCATGGCCGCTAGTGTGGGCTCGTAGTCCACCAGACCCAGTTCGCGCAGTACCAGTTCCGGCACCGGCACCGACTAGATCACCATCTTGACATGGCCGGTAGCCAGCAGATCCTGGTGCAGTGCTTCCAACTGCTCGGGACCGGTGGCTGTGATGGTAATGGTGAGGGAAGTGAAGGTGCCTTTACTGCTGACATTCACCGTCATGGTCTCCTGGTCGAAACCCGGTGCGTGACGCTCGAACACCTCGAAGATAATCGACTCGTAGGCATCGCTACTAACCCCCAGTACTTTGATCGGATAGTCACAGGGAAATTCGATTTTGGGGGGGTCGGGCTCCTGCATGGTGTTGTCCTCCATACACATCTACAGCGGGGCGGGAATCATGTACTGAACAGACTGGCAATCCACATCAGGATCATATCCCACAAGCGGGCGAAGAAGCCGCCCGGCTCCACCGCTACCAGCGCCACCACCGGCGCATGGAATACAGTCTCACCGTCCAGTGTCAGAGTCACCGTGCCCACGGCATCTCCCACCGCCAGGGGCGCTACGAGCTCAGCGTTGACTTCCACTTCGGTTACCAGGTGTTTCTTTTTGCCCCGCGGCAGGGTCAGTACTGTCTTTTCCAGCAGCCCCACGGGGACGTAGTCCTCCTGCCCCTTCCAGATACGTGGCGTCTCCAGTTCAGTCATGGGTTCGAACACGGTACTGGTCTCGTAAAAGCGAAAGCCATAATTCAGCAGGCTGCGCGTCTCGTTCTTGCGCGCCCGGGTACTGCTGGCGCCCATCACCACAGAGATCAAGCGCATACCGCGGCGCTCGGCTGAGGCCACCAGGCAATACCCCGCGGCCTCGGTGTGGCCCGTCTTCAGACCATCTACGGTGGGATCTTCCGACATCAGCGTGTTGCGGTTGTACTGCCGGATATTGTTGTAAGTGAACTCGCGCTCCTTGTAGATCGCATACTGGTCAGGATGCTCGTTGATCATGGCCTTGGCCAATATGGCCAGATCCCGCGCAGTGGTCACGTGATCCGGATGTGGCAGTCCGTGGGAATTCACATAATAGGTATCCACCATACCCAGCTTCTCGGCATTGGTGTTCATCATTTCAGCAAACACCGCCTCGCTACCAGCCACGTGCTCCGCCACAGCCACAGTGGCGTCGTTACCGGAAGATATAATGATGCCGCGCTGCAGATCCGCAATGGACACATCCATACCGGGCTCGATCCACATCAGCGAGGAACCATTGAACAACGGGTTCTGGGACCAGGCATTCTCGCTGACTGTAACCATATCGCTCTCACTGATCCGCCCCTCGGTGATCTCCCTGGCCAGCACATAACTGGTCATCATCTTGGTGAGGCTGGCCGGGGGCAGCGGCATGTCGGCATTGTGCTCGGCCAGCACTGCGCCACTTTGGGCGTCCACCAGAAAATAGGCCTTGGCCGCCAACTGCGGTGGCGAGGGCACGATGGACGCGGCCTGTGTGGCGAAAGTGGCGCATGCCAGGAATAATGCAAGGGCTAATCGAGTCATATAAAAAAGATACCGTGGGAATGAATTTGGAAGCGGGGGAATGGTAACCCATGCTTGCCTGTAGAGAAAGAATCGGTGTTCCGGAGGGATTGTTTTTGGCCACTAATCCGCCCCGAGTCTATTCATGGGCGTTCCGGGTCACGCTACAAGCACATATATGTGCTTGTAGCGTGACCCGCAAGGGGGTACATCACAGGCACAGCTCGGCTAAGTGGGAGCCGGTAACTACGAATCATGCCATTGCTAAGGCAGAGGTTGCCCAACATCGTAGCCACCTTCCTGCAACTGCTGCTGCACCGCCAGCAATTCATCGTTGCTTGCCACCGGCCCCACCCGTACCCGGTAAAGCATATTACCGCCTGAATCCACCTGGCTGATAAAGACCGGGGCTGCAAGTAAAGACTGCAGTTCACCCTGCAATCGCTGGGCCGAGGCCTCAGTGCCGAAAGCACCCAGTTGCAGGTAGCGGTAATTGCCGCTGGTGGCATCCCGGCGATCATCGACACCCGCAATATTGAGCACCTCCACCTCAACCCGTGCGGTTCCGCTCTCCATATAGCCCAACTTGACCGCCGCACCGTAGGACAGGTCAATCAACCGCTCAGAGTGGAATGGGCCGCGGTCGTTGACACGCACCACCACGCTTTTACCATTATCGAGATTGGTCACACGGGCGTAGCTGGGAATGGGCAGCGTCTTGTGGGCGGCGCTGGCCTGGTACAGGTCGTATATCTCGCCATTGGAGGTTTCGTGCCCATTGAACTTGGCACCATACCAGGAGGCGATACCCCGCTCCCGGTAACTGTGGTAGTCCTCAAGAACTTCATAGGTTACGCCATTGACCGTATAGGGGACTCTTGTTGCCCACCGCCAGTATCGGGGTCCGGGCGGGGCGTCGCGTCTGCCACATCATCCGCGCTAACAGGCTTCAGCGGGGCAGCATCATGGGCGTCCCCATAGCGTGAATCGGGGGTGGGGGCCGGAGGTGGCGAGGAGCAGGCCACAACCAGCACTGCCAGGATAGCAATTACCGCAAATAGATACCGCGCGATCACTGCGCGGCCAACCGCTGGCTGAGCTGGTAGACGCTCATCGCGTACATGGCACTGTGGTTGTAGCGGGTTATCACATAAAAATTGTGCAGACCCAGCCAGTACTCGTAACCGTCTTCCAGCTCGAACTTCATGGCGGTGGCCAGCGCCTCGGGGTCCACTTCCTGTCGGGCCACGATACCGGCGGCGGCGAATTGCGCCACGGTGCGCTGCGGTTTCAGGTCGCTTCTGGCCTGGACGAACAACTCGTCGGGGACATCGGCCGCGGCATCGGCGGCGAAAACCACCGGTTCTCCCGTACGCCAGCCATGGCGCTTGAAGTAGTTGGCCACACTACCGATGGCATCCACCGGGTTATTCCAGATATCGGCTACCCCGTCGCCGTCAAAATCGATAGCGTATTCACGATAGCTGCTGGGCATGAACTGGCCATAACCCATAGCACCGGCATAGGAGCCTTTGAGATCCAGGGGATCGAAGCCCTGCTCGCGGGTGAGGATCAGGTAATTTTTCAGCTCTTTGGTGAAAAATTCGGAGCGTTTGGGGTAGTCGAATGCGAGAGTGGACAGGGCATCTATCACGCGATAACTACCGGCGACCCGGCCGTAGTAGGTTTCCACCCCGATAATTGCCACAATGACCTGGGCTGGCACGCCCGTTTCAAGCTCGGCGCGAGCCAGGGTCTCCCTGTGCTCGGCGAGGAATTCCAGGCCCTGCCGCTCACGTTTCTCGTTCAGGAATATCTCACGGTATTCGTACCAGGGCTTGGTTTTTTCCGCCGGCCGGGAAATGGCCTTGAGAATACTCTCCTGCCGCTCGGCCTCGGCGAACACCTGCATCAGCTGCTCGCGGTCGAACCCCTCCTCCTGCACCAATTCATCGACCACCACCTGGGCGGCGGGATGGACTGCGTAATTGTCCCCAGCACAGGACAGCGTCGTCCACAGGCAGGAAAATACCAGAACAATTTTCAGGCGTACCGACATAAGCTAAAACTCATTATTTTTGAATGAAAGTAAATTGCCGGCGACGATTGGAATAATCCGTCACCGGGCCACCATGCGTTTTTCCGTACTGATCGCCATCAACATGCCAAAGCCCGCCATCAGGGTGACCACTGAGGTTCCTCCGGCACTGACCAGGGGCAGGGGCACACCCACCACCGGCAGTAAGCCGGCAACCATCCCCATGTTAACAAAGATGTACACGAAAAACGTCAGTGTCAGGCTGCCCCGCCATCATTCGCCCGAAACTGGTCTGGGCCTGGACGCCGATCCAGAAACCTCGCAACAGAATCAGCAGGTAGATGCTCATCAACATCAATATTCCGCGCAGGCCGTACTCCTCAGCCAGCACCGCAATAATGAAATCCGTGTGGCTCTCCGGTAAAAAGTCCAGCTGAGATTGGGTACCCTTCATCCAGCCCTTGCCCTGCCATCCCCCGGAGCCAATAGCAGTCTTGGACTGGATGATGTTCCAACCGGCTCCCAGCTTGTCGCTTTCGGGGTTGAGCATGGTGAGAATGCGCTGCTTCTGGTAGTCCTTGAACACAAACATCCACGCAGGCCAGGCGGAGGCCACCGCGAGGACGGCGGCGCCAAATATGTAGCGCCAGCCCAACCCCGCCATAAATAACACGAACAGGCCACTGACCGCGATCAACAGGGCGGTACCCAGATCCGGTTGCTGCAAGATCAAAACGGCCGGCAGGCCCAGCAGTATAAGAGCGGCCATAACAAAGACAAAACGGGGGGGCAGGGTGCGATCAGCCAGGTACCAGGCTACCGCCATGGGAACCACCAGCTTCATGATCTCCGAGGGCTGGAAACGAAAGCCTCCTATCTCCAGCCAGCGCTGGGCTCCCTTGGCGCCCACGCCCACAAACATCACCGCCAGCAGCGTACCAATCCCCAGCAAGTAGAGCCACGGAGCCCAACGCATATAACGCTGCAAACTGATCTGGGCACCCAGGATCATGATCACGTAAGCCACCAGGAAATAGCGTCCCCTGGCGGATTACCGCGCCCATGTTCTGGCCCGAGGCACTGTACAGCACGAACAAACCGTAGACCGTCAGGGCCATGAGCAACAGCAGCAGGGGCACATCGATGTGAAAACGCATGGCCGTACTGGGTGGCCTGGCCATGTCATCGGAGCCCTGGTGTGGCATCTGGCGAATATAATCCGCCATTATCCAGCCTCCCCCAATCCCGCCTCGCCCAACAACCAGGTATCTATTACCGCCCGGGCGATGGGCGCCGCAGCGGAGCTGCCGCCGCCGTTCTCGACAATAATGGCCACTGCGATGGTCGGTGCCTCAATAGGGGCGAAGGCGATAAACAGGCCGTGGTGGCGGTGTCTTTCCGCTACTTCATCCTCGTTGTACACCGCGTTCTGGGCGATACCGATAACCTGGGCGGTACCTGTTTTCCCCGCCATTTCGTACTCAATCCCCTTGGCCAGGTATTTCGCCGTACCGCGCTTGCCGTGCACCACCTCGCGCATGCCCAGGTACACCGTCTGCCAGTTCTCTTCCCTGGCGATCAGTGGCTCCAATGGAGGCGGCTCCACCGGCTGGCCGTCGATGGCCCGCAGCAAACGCGGCGTCTTGCGCTGCCCCTTGCTGGCCAGCACACTGGTGGCCACCGCCAGCTGCATGGGCGTCGTCAACATGTAACCCTGGCCGATGCCGGCACTGAGTGTCTCTCCGGGATACCAGGGCTGTGCCATGGTCTCGCGCTTCCAGCGTGTGGAGGGCAATACGCCCGGGCGCTCACTGGTGGTATCGATGCCGGTGCGAGTGCCGAAGCCATAGGGTTGCAGGTACTCGTGCATGCCGTCGATGGTGAGGCGCCTGGCCAAGTCGTAAAAATAGACGTCGCAGGACTGGGAAATGGCCATATTCATATCCACCCGATGGGGCGTGCCCGGTGCCCCGAATACGCAATATCCAGTCCCGGTATTTACGGCGGTCCCCCGGCAGTTTATACCAGCCGGGATCGGCCACGGTACTCTCGGGGGTCACCAGACCCGACTCCAGACCCGCCATGCTCATGATCGGCTTGATGGTGGAACCCGGGGGGTACTGGCCCTGGATGGCGCGATTGAACAGGGGTACGTCCAGGGAATCCCGCAGGGCGCTGTAGTCCACCGAACTGATACCGTTGACGAACAGGTTGGGGTCATAACCCGGGGTGGATACCAGCGCCAGTACGCCGCCGGTGAGAGGGTCGATAGCCACGATCGCACCGCGCCTGTCCCCCAGCGCATCCATCGCCGCCTGCTGCACTCGAATGTCCAGGTGCAGGGTAAGGTCGCGACCCGGTGTCGGCGCATGACTCTCCAGCACCCGCAACACCCGACCGTGAGCGTTGCTCTCCACATTCTGGTAGCCCACCTCACCGTGCAGGATATCCTCGTAGAATTTCTCCACACCCACTTTGCCCACATGAAAGGTGCCCCGGTAGTCAGACTCATCCAGCACCAGGGCCTCACGTTCATTGATGCGCCCTACATAGCCCAGGGCGTGGGCGAACAGTTCACCGTAGGGGTAGTGACGCAACAACTGGGCATCCACCACCACACCGGGCAGCCGATAGCGGTTGACAGCCAACCTTGCCTGCTCTTCTTCGGTCAGGCGAAAACGCAGAGGCACCGCCTCGTAGGGGCGACGCCGCGCAAGCTTCTTGTGAAACTTTTCCAGATCACTATCGGACACCGGCACCAGGGTCTGCAGCTCCGCCAATGTGGCGTCCAGATCAGGCACCTGCTCGCGCACCACTGACAGGATATAACTGGGGCGGTTGTCCGCCAGCAACACCCCGTTGCGGTCATAGATAAGACCGCGCTTCGGCGGCAGTGGCTGCAGCTGTATCCGGTTGCGGTCAGACTGGGTGCGATACCTTTCGTATTCGGTGATTTGCAGCGAGTAATAGCGCAGCAGAATGATGGCCAGCGAACCCACCACCAGAATAATCACGGCGATGGTACGGGCACTGTAGATCCGGGATTCCCGATGTGGATCCTTTAAGGCGATATTCTGGGGCATCTAAAGGTACACTAAACGACTTGCCTGACCTGCGCAGCTCTGGAGGTGGTTAACACTATTGACGATGATACGGGTGGTTGACGGTAATTGTCCAAGCTCGATACAGCTGTTCTGCCAAAAGAATACGCACCAGGGGGTGCGGCAGGGTCAAATCGCTGAGAGACCAGCGCCTGTCGGCCCGCTCCAAACACTCCCGGGAGAGCCCGTCCGGCCCGCCGATCAGCAGGCTGTAGTTATCCCCCGACATCTGCCAATCCTCGAGTTGCTGCGCCAGCTGTTCGGTGGATAGCCGTTTGCCCAGCACATCCAGGGCAATCACCTTGTCGCCGGCGGGAATGGCCTTGATTATCTGCTGCCCCTCACGGGTGCACAGTTGCTGCGCATTCACACCTTTACCCCGTCGGGCCAGGGGAATCTCACACCAGTCCAGCTTCAATTCCCGGGGCATGCGTTTACCGTATTCCTCCACGCCCTGGCTGACCCAGGCGGGCATTTTGGTGCCTACGGCGATGAGGCTTATCCGCATCAGGACGGGTTTTCAGGGCCGGTCCAGAATCGCTCCAGATCGTAGAGGTCGCGGGTAGCCGGCAACATGACATGTACCACCACATCGCCAAAATCCACCAGCACCCACTCACCGGCGTCATCACCTTCCACACCCATTGGGCGCACACCCTGCTTCTTGGCCTCCATGGAGACGTTGTTAGCCAGAGACTTCACGTGGCGATTGGAGGTGCCACTGGTAATCACCAGATAATCCATAACATCAGTCAACCCGGTGACATCCAGGGTCACTGTGTTGACCGCCTTGAGATCATCCAGCGCACCCACGATCAAATGCTTTAATTTATCCGCTTCCATTGCGTCAGCTTGTCCTGAAATTCATATAATACGGTTCCTCATCATCGATAAAGATTGTGCATTTTAATATAGTCCAATACCGCTTCCGGTAGCAGGTAGCGGGCAGATTGCCCCGCAGCCAGCAGATCCCGGATCTCGGTGGAGGAGATGGCCAACGGGCGCAACTCCTCAATAATGATGCCGCCAGCGACCCTTTGCCGCAGCGCGTCCACAGATGCCAGGCGATGACTCTCAAGCCATTCGGCCACGACTCCCGCCTGCGGCAGATGCCAGCCGGGACGGGCAATCACCACAATATGCACCCAGTCCAGCAGCTCTTGCCAGCGATGCCAGGTGTCGATACTCAGCACCGCGTCACAACCCATGACCAGGCACAGGCTTTGGTCGGCATCCAGTTCTCGCCGAATATCCATCAGACTGTCTATGGTATAGGACTTGCCCGAGCGCTGCAGTTCCCGGGAATCGCAAGCCAGGTGTGGCTCCCCGGCCACTGCCAGCCCCACCATTGCCGCCCGGTGAGAGGCGCTGCAGGTCGGTGCCTCCCGATGGGGAGGCACGGCACAGGGCATCAGGCGCAACTGCTCCAGCCCCAGGCTTTGCACCAGTTCCAGGGCGGAGCGCAGGTGTCCGTAATGTACCGGGTTAAACGTGCCACCCAGTACTCCCACGGGAGACAGGGACGCGGGAGTCTCGCTCAAGTGCGGATCTGCCCCTCGCCAAACACCACATACTTCTGGGAGGTCAACCCCTCCAGGCCCACCGGGCCGCGCGCATGCAGCTTGTCTGTGGAAATACCGATTTCGGCCCCCAGGCCATATTCAAAGCCATCCGCAAAGCGGGTGGAGGCGTTGACCATCACCGAACTGGAATCCACTTCCCGCAGAAAACGCATGGCCCGCGCATAATCCCGGGTAACGATACTGTCCGTGTGCAGGGAACTGTAAGTGTTGATGTGGTCTATGGCCTCATCCAGGCCGGCCACCACCCGCACCGCCAGGATCGGCGCCAGATACTCCTCGTGCCAGTCCTGCTCGGTCGCCGCATTGGCCTGCGGCAATATCTGCAGGGTGCGCCGGCAACCGCGAAGCTCCACCCCCGCTGCGGCGTAGGCCGCCGCCAGACGCGGCAGAATATCAGCCGCTTTCGATTCAGCCACCAACAGGGTCTCCATGGTATTGCAGGTGCCATAGCGCTGGGTCTTGGCGTTGACGGCTATGGCCTCGGCCATATCATCGTCCGCGCCATCGTCTATATACACGTGGCACACACCATCGAGGTGTTTGATCACCGGTACTTTGGCCTCATTGCTGATACGCTCTATCAGGCTCTTGCCGCCGCGCGGCACAATAACATCCACATACTCCGGCATGGCGATCAGCCGGCCCACGGCCGCACGATCGGTAGTTTCCACCACCTGCACCGCTGCGGCGGGCAAGCCGGCAGCCAGCAGGCCCGTGGACAGGCACTCGGCGATGGCGCAATTGGAAGCCAGCGCTTCGGAGCCGCCCCGCAGGATAGTGGCATTACCGGATTTGAGGCACAGGCTGGCCGCTTCAACGGTTACATTGGGCCGCGATTCGTAAATGATACCGATGACACCCAGCGGTACGCGCATGCGACCCACCTGGATGCCACTGGGCATGGTGTTCAATTCAGAGATACTGCCCACTGGATCCGGCAGGGCAGCCACCTGGCGCAGGCCTTCCAGCATGGTGTCGATACGGGCGGGGGTCAGTTCCAGGCGATCCATCAGCGGCGCGGCCAGGCCATTGGACCTGCCGCGCTCCAGATCCCCGGCATTGGCCTCGGCCAACCGGGCGCGGGCGCCATCCAGGGCATCGTGCGCCGCGAGCAGGGCATTATTGCGCACCGCAGTGGACGAAGCGGCCACGACACGTGATGCCGCTCGTGCGGCGACGCCCAACTCGGCCATGTACTGATCAACGTCCATTACTGCTCAACTCTGACTTTCACAAAACGGCGATTATACCTGAACGCCGCAGACGAGGTACACTAGGCTCAGCGGCAAAATAATCACGGGTAAGAACCATGACCAACACACCCGAACTGGAGTTCTTCTATGACTGCTCCAGCCCCTGGACCTACTTCGCTTTCACCCGGATCATTCCCCTGATGGACAAGCTGGGCCTACCCATTCGCTGGCGACCGATCCTGGTGGGCGGTGTATTCAACGCGGTCAACCAGCAGGTGTATGCCGCTCGCGAGGCCATGTTCAGCAACAGCGACAACAAGCGACGGCTGGACTACTATCTGAAAGACATGCGGGACTGGGCCGAACTCTGCGGTGTACAGGCCCGTATGCCCCCGGGTCATCCGATCAACAGCGTCAAGGCCATGCGCGGCGCCTTTTACGCCCAGGAACAGGGGCTGCTTGTACCCTATTCCACAGCGCTGTTCGAGACGTACTGGGGTGGTGACAAGCCGGATATCTCCAATGATGAAGTGCTCACCGCTATCTGCCGGCAAGTGGGCCTGGATACGGAGGGTTTCTTCAATGCCATCACCGACCAGCAATATAAAGACCTGTTGCGGCATAACACAGACGAGTTGATAGCGCGCGGTGGCTTTGGCTCTCCCACGATCTTTATCAATGGCGATGATATGTATTTCGGCAATGATCGCTTGCCCTTGGTCGAGTTCCGGCTGAAGGGGCTACTTTGACAGCTGCCACAGTTGGGGCCATTATTATTTTTTTGGCCCGCAAGGAGTCTGTCCGAGAATAGGAGCCGTAGCGAGGGAAAGCCATTTTGAGTCAGATTTTTTGATCATTTGAAGCGAATAGTGGTTCTATTTAATGATAATGATCGGAAAATCTGGCCAAAATGGCTTTTCCGCAGTAGGTTCCTATTCTCGGACAGACTCCCAGGAGAAACCCCATGAAAGGTGACCCCAGAGTAATCGAACACCTCAACAAGGTCCTGGGCAACGAATTGGTTGCCATCAATCAGTATTTCCTCCACGCCCGCATGTACAAAGACTGGGGCCTGAAAGAGTTGGGGGAGCACGAGTACCACGAGTCTATCGACGAGATGAAGCACGCCGATCTGCTGATCGAACGCATCCTCTTCCTGGAGGGACGGCCCAACATGCAGGGCATGGGCAAATTGCTGATCGGCGAGAATACCCCTGAGATGCTGGAGTGCGACCTGAAGCTGGAGCACCTGGCGCACAAGGATCTCAAGGACGCCGTCGAATACTGTGAAACCATCGCCGACTATGTGTCGCGCCAGCTGTTCGTGGACATCATGGAGTCAGAAGAAGAACACATCGACTGGCTGGAAACCCAGCTGGGCCTGATTGAAAAGGTGGGTCTGCAGAATTACCTGCAGACCGCCGTGCAAACGGTGAAACCCGACTGAGTCGCTACTCGGCCTCCTTCACGCCCGCAGTCTCCTTGATCAGAGTCTGCAACTCACCACTTTCGAACATCTCGGTGATGATGTCACAGCCGCCGACCAGTTCACCGTCCACCCAGAGTTGGGGAAAGGTCGGCCAGTTGGCGTAATCGGGGAGGTTCGAGCGAATTTCGGGGTTGATCATGATGTCCACGTAGGCGAAACGCTCGCCACAAGCCATCAGCGCCTGCACTGTGCGGGCGGAAAAACCACACTGGGGCTGATTGGGCGAGCCTTTCATGTACAACAAAATGTCGTTGCTCTCGATCTGCTCTTTAATCGTCTCGATAATGTCCATATTCAAATTGTCTCTTGCTGGGTCGGTATATGCTGGCACGTTGGGGACAAACCTCAGGCCTGCCCCCAACCATTGAAAGTCAGCTATTCTACCCTATTTTGACCACAAATTGCGCTCACCGGTTCAACTCGATTGCCAAGCTTTGCTTATGCGGATATAGTTGCTTGTTTACGGGCAGCTACAGCTGCCTTTTTGCGTTTTTTGGGGAATGATAAAGATGACGGCGCTGATGCAGACATACGCCAGGCTACCGGTGACGTTCAGTCACGGAGAGGGGGTGTACTTGTACGACACCGAGGGTCGACGCTACCTTGACGGCCTCTGTGGCATCGGCGTCAATGGCCTGGGCCACGCCCACCCGGCGGTGACAGCAGCCATTCGGGAGCAGGCCGACAAGCTGGTCCACACCTCCAATCTTTACCGCATCGAAGCCCAGGAACAACTGGCCGAGGCCCTCACACAAGTGGCCGGCATGGAAAACTGCTTCTTCGGGAATTCCGGCGCCGAGGCAAATGAGGCCGCCATCAAACTGGCGCGGCTCTACGGGCATCAGCGCGGCATCCAGAAACCCGCCATCGTAGTGCTCGAAGGCGCCTTCCATGGCCGCACGCTGGCCACCCTGAGCGCCACTGGCAACCGTAAAATCCAGGCTGGTTTCGAACCTCTGGTAGCGGGCTTCATTCGCGCGCCGCGCGACGACGTGAACGCCCTGCGCCAGATAGCCGCCAACAATCCCGATGTCGTGGCGATACTGGCGGAGCCAATCCAGGGTGAAAGCGGAGTCATTCCACTGGACCCGGGCTACCTGCAGGCCGCCAGACAGATCTGCGATGAGCAGAGCTGGCTGCTAATGCTCGATGAAGTGCAGACGGGCAACGGCCGCACCGGCACTTATTTCGCCTACCAGGACCTGGGGTTCACGCCGGATGTGGTGACCACCGCCAAGGGGCTGGGCAACGGCGTGCCTATCGGTGTCTGCCTGGCCAGAGGGCCGGCGGCACAAGTATTCGGGGCGGGCCAGCACGGCTCCACCTACGGCGGCAGTCCGCTGGTATGCACCGTCGGCCTGGCGGTGATGAACACTGTCAGGGACCAGCAACTGTGCGCCAACGCCCGCGCCATGGGGCAATTGATAACAGAAACCCTGCTCTCCGACAGCGGCGCCGCTGCCCGGATCACCGAGATCCGCGGCAAAGGCCTGATGCTGGGTATCGAATTGCAGCGCGACTGTGGCGAACTGGTACAGCGGGGCCTGGATGCGGGTGTGCTTATCAACGTCACCGCCGGCAACACCGTGCGCCTGCTGCCACCCCTGATCATCAACGAACAGGAAGCCCGGGAACTGGCAGGCACAGTAGCCGCGCTGATCCGGGACCACGGCTGAGACTCACCACACGGGTGACAAGGCAGAAATGACTATGTCTGATACACGGCACTTTTTGACACTATTGGATTTCAGCCCCGCTGAGCTTGCGCAGTTAATACAACGCGCCATCGAAATGAAGCGGGAACACAGGGCCGGAGCCGACCAGCGCGCCTTCCCGGGAGCGGTGCTGGGCATGATCTTTGCCAAATCCTCCACCCGCACCCGGGTCTCCTTCGAGGCCGGCATGGCGCAACTCGGTGGACATGCCATGTTCCTGTCGCCCCAGGATACACAACTGGGTCGCGGCGAACCGGTGGAAGACAGCGCCCGGGTCATCTCCTCCATGGTGGACATGGTGATCATCCGGACCTTTGGACACGGTATCGTGGAGCGCTTTGCCGCCCACTCCAGCGTACCGGTGATCAACGCCCTGACCGACGATTACCACCCCTGCCAATTACTGGCCGATATGCAAACCTGGGTGGAGCACCGCGGCACAATCGCCGGCAAGAGTGTGTGCTGGGTAGGTGACGGCAACAACATGTGCCAGTCCTACATCAACGCCGCGCGGCAATTTGATTTTGAGTTGCGCATCGCCTGCCCCCCGGGCTTCGAGCCGGACCCGGACTTACTCGCCGCCAATAGCGACAGGGTGCTGATAGAGCACGACCCCGCTACTGCCGCCAGCGGTGCCGACCTGGTGGTGACCGACGTGTGGGCATCCATGGGCCAGGAAGAGGAACAGCTCGAACGGGCCAAACTATTTGCCCCCTACCAGGTTAATGGCGAACTGATGACCCGCGCCGCCAGTGACGCACTGTACATGCACTGTTTGCCCGCCCACCGTGGGGAGGAAATCAGTACCGAGTTAATGGACGCACCCGAGACGGTGATCTGGGATGAGGCGGAGAATCGCCTGCATGCGCAAAAGGCGCTGATGGAAACCCTGCTGCTGGCGAATCGCTGATACTGATCTGCGTATCGATTGGGTGGTGCGCGGTACCCGACCGAACCCCCCATACCTGTTTGTCCCCAGGCAACTTCTCTAAATAACAATTCACTATATAGAGAGTATTTTTTATAAGAAATAAATAGAAGGAAACTCCACACCAGTCATAAAAGCAACAATTATCCCGCACTCTACAGGAAGATAAAGGCTTGCGCGGTTAGTGCCTGCAGACCCACCGCTTTATCAACATCTTATCCACAGAATAAACCCAACCGTGTACCTTGCATTGCACCCTAATGCGCATTATCTTGTACCTGAGTGGAGCAACTACCCCAACATATTGGGTGTAGCGGCCAAAAAACGATCAAATAATTTAGACCATGGCCGCTGTAAACGGGGTTTCCCCCGATAACTGCAATATAACGTCATCACCCTTCAGGGCGGCGTAGGGCGTTTTAAAAAACGTGATGTGAACCCCGGGAACACAAGTGGTAACCCCAAAAAAATAAGGCCAGGCGCCAGCAAATCGGAGAAGACATGCAGACAGAGATCAAACAGGGCGGCATCGCCGCCGACGCAACCACCCCACCCCAGGAAGCGACAACGGTCAGCGGTGGCATAGCCGCCACCGCACCGGGGCAGTTGCGGGTTATCAAACGCAACGGCACCGTGGTGCCATTTGAGGCCAGCAAAATTTCGGTGGCGATCACCAAGGCCTTTCTCGCCGTGGAAGGCGGCACCGCGGCGGCCTCCAGCCGCATTCATGAAACGGTAGCCCGGTTGACCGATCTGGTCACCGCCACCTTCAAGCGTCGCATGCCCTCTGGCGGCACCATACACATCGAAGATGTACAGGATCAGGTAGAACTGTCCCTGATGCGTGCAGGTGAGCACAAGATCGCTCGCGATTACGTTATCTACCGGGAAGAGCAGGCGCGCAAACGTGCCGCCAAAGCGGCCCTGTCCCCGGCCACCCATGCCGCGGCCGGCAATATCAGCGTGGTACAGGCGGATGGCAGCCGCGCACCGCTGGATCTCGATCGCTTGCACACCATCGTCAATGAGGCCTGCGCCGACCTCCCCGGTGTCAGCGAAACCGACATCCTGGACGAGGCCCTGAAGAACCTCTACGACGGCCTCAGCGCCGACGAATTGAGCACCTCCCTGGTCATCACCGCGCGCACCATGATCGAGCAGGAACCCAACTATTCCTATGTGGCCGCCCGTCTGCTGTGCGACAACCTGCGCGCCGAGGCCCTGACCTTTCTGGGCGTGGCCAACACCGCCACCCAGCACGACATGGACACCTTGTATGCCAGGGCTCTACCCGCTTATATAGAGAAAGGTGTGGCACTGGAATTACTGGCACCGAACCTGCAAGACTACGACCTGGATCGGCTGGGCAAAGCCCTGTTGCCGGAGCGCGACCTGCAGTTTACTTACCTGGGCCTGCAGACCCTGTACGACCGTTATTTTATTCACAGCGACGATACACGCATCGAGCTGCCACAGATATTTTTCATGCGCGTGGCCATGGGCCTGGCGGTAGAAGAGGACGACAAGAACGCCAGGGCTATCGAGTTCTACCAGCTGCTGTCCTCATTCGACTATATGAGTTCCACCCCGACCCTGTTCAACGCCGGCACCCTGCGCCCGCAGCTGTCCTCCTGCTACCTCACCACGGTGCCGGACAACCTGTACGGTATTTACGGTGCCATCCAGGACAACGCCATGCTATCCAAGTTCGCCGGCGGCCTGGGTAACGACTGGACTCAGGTACGCGCGCTGGGCGCCTATATCAAGGGCACCAATGGCAAATCACAGGGCGTTGTACCCTTCCTCAAGGTGGTGAATGACACCGCGGTGGCGGTAAATCAGGGCGGCAAGCGCAAGGGCGCGGTCTGTGCCTATCTGGAGACCTGGCACCTGGATATCGAGGAATTCGTGGAGCTGCGCAAGAACACCGGCGACGACCGGCGACGCACCCACGATATGAACAGCGCCAACTGGATTCCCGACCTGTTTATGAAGCGGGTGTTCGATGGCGGAGAGTGGACCCTGTTCTCGCCCAATGATGTACCCGACCTGCACGACCTGTACGGCAAACCCTTCGAGGAGCGCTATGCCCATTACGAGGCAATGGCCCGCAGCGGCGAACTCAAGCTGTTCAAGACCCTCAAGGCACAAAACCTGTGGCGCAAAATGCTGGGCATGCTGTTCGAGACCGGCCACCCCTGGATGGCCTTCAAGGATCCCTGCAACCTGCGCTCGCCGCAACAACACGTGGGCGTGGTGCACTCTTCCAACCTGTGTACCGAGATCACCCTGAACACCAATGAGGAAGAGATCGCCGTGTGCAACCTGGGTTCGGTGAACCTGCCCCAGCACATCGATGAGAACGGCCTCAACCTGGATAAACTGCAAAAGACCATCAACACCGCGATACGCATGCTCGATAACGTTATCGACATCAACTATTACTCGGTGCCACAAGCCAGGACATCCAACATGCGCCACCGCCCGGTGGGTATGGGCCTGATGGGCTTCCAGGATGCCCTGTACAAGCAGCACCTGGCCTATGGCTCCGAGCAGGCAGTGGCATTCGCCGACCGCTCCATGGAGGCGATCAGCTACTTCGCCATCGCGGCTTCCAGCGCCCTGGCGGCGGAGCGCGGCGCCTACTCCAGCTACGAGGGCTCGCTGTGGAGCCAGGGTGTATTCCCCATCGACTCCCTGGATCGCCTGATCGAACACCGCGGTACAGACTACATCCAGGTGGATCGCAGCCAATCACTGGACTGGACCGCCCTGCGCGGGACCGTCAAGGCGCAGGGCATGCGCAACTCCAACGTGATGGCCATCGCTCCTACCGCGACCATCGCCAACATCACCGGGGTGTCACAGTCCATCGAGCCGACCTACCAGAACCTGTACGTCAAATCGAACCTGTCCGGCGAGTTCACCGTGGTGAACCCCTACCTGGTACGCGACCTGAAAGAGCGCGACCTGTGGGACCCGGTGATGGTCAACGACCTCAAGTACTACGACGGCAGCGTACAGGCCATAGATCGTGTCCCGGCGGATCTGAAGTCGGTGTATTGCACCGCCTTTGAAGTGGAGCCGCGCTGGTTGGTAGAGGCTGCCAGTCGCCGCCAGAAATGGATAGACCAGGCCCAGTCACTGAACCTGTACATCAATAACGCCAACGGCAAGAAACTGGACATCACTTACCGTATGGCCTGGTACAGCGGCCTGAAAACCACTTACTACTTGCGTTCACTGGCCGCCACCGGCACCGAAAAGTCCACCATCGATACCGGCACCCTGAATGCCGTGTCGAGTGGGGTAGCGGCCCAGCCTGCACCTGTACCGCAGGCTTGCTCGCTGGACGATCCGGATTGCGAGGCCTGCCAGTAGGTGCCCACTAAATAACAACCATAGAGCTTATCTACATAAAGAAGCCAGGGGACAAAAGAAGATGATGAACTGGGATGATTACCACAAGGAAGAAGAGGCTCCGGCAGCGGCGGCATCCGCCATGGCGCAGTCAGGCATGGCCACTGCAGACACGCCTGAGCCGGCAGCGGGCGTGACTACCTCGGCCTCACCTCAGCCCGCCACACCGGCAACTGACAATATCACCAGGGCTGCCGAGGCGATGGCGCATCTCGATGTCGCGCCGGGACTGGAAGAGCTGGAAATGGGCGCCGAGCGGGTATCGGTGGATGAAAAAGCGATGATCAACTGCCGCGCTGACCTCAACCAGCTGGTGCCTTTCAAATACGACTGGGCCTGGCAGAAGTACATCGACGGCTGTGCCAATCACTGGATGCCACAGGAGGTCAATATGACCGCCGACGTGGCGACCTGGAAGAACCCCGAGGGTCTGTCTGATGACGAGCGCCGTATCGTCATGCGCAACCTGGGCTACTTCTCCACCGCGGACTCCCTGGTGGCGAATAATCTGGTGCTGGCCATCTACCGCCTGATCACCAACCCCGAATGCCGCCAGTATATTCTGCGCCAGGCCTTTGAAGAGGCCATCCACACCCACGCCTATCAGTACTGCATCGAATCACTGGGCATGGACGAGGGCGAGGTATTCAACATGTACCGGGAAGTGCCTTCCGTGGCCAAAAAAGCCGCCTGGAGCATCAGCCACACCCACCAGCTGAGCGACCCGAACTTTCACACCGGCACGCCGGAAACCGACCAGACCCTGCTGCGCAACCTGATCGGTTTCTACGCGGTGACCGAGGGCATCTTCTTTTACTGCGGCTTTACCCAGATCCTGTCCATGGGCCGCCGCAACAAGATGACCGGGGTGGCGGAACAGTTCCAGTACATCCTGCGCGACGAGTCCATGCACCTGAACTTCGGCATCGACGTGATCAATCAGATCAAGCTGGAAAACCCGCACCTGTGGACCGAAGAGTTTCAGCAGGAGGCCATCCAGATGATATTGGAAGGCACACAACTGGAGATCGAATACGCCCGCGACACCATGCCGCGCGGTGTACTGGGCATGAATGCGGCGATGATGGAAGAGTATCTGCACTTCATCGCCAATCGGCGCCTGTCTCAACTGGGCCTGCCGGAGCAATACCCCGGAGCGCAAAACCCGTTCCCGTGGATGTCGGAGATCATGGACCTGCGCAAGGAGAAAAACTTCTTCGAAACGCGAGTCATCGAATACCAGACAGGTGGTGCCCTGACCTGGGATTGATGCAATACGCACCTACAGTAAACGAGCGGTACACACATTGCCTGATGAGGACCCTCATATGAACGACAGCGACAATAATAATCCTTCCGATAGCGAGACCATCCTGATGGCCCTGGACCAGATCAGCCAGACCATCGATGTGATGACCAGTGTCGTGGGCCGATTGCGCAATTATGTGCAACAGGAAGCGGCCGCGGCCGACAAGCCAAAAAACCTGCAAGCGGAGATGCAGGCGGATCGCATACTGCACTAGCTGGATCGGACAGACAGTGCAATAGCTTCACCCTCCTGCAACAGGCACCACCCCTGGAGGCCGCTCTCCCCGGCCTCAGGATTTCCATCCCCCACCAATAGACAACTTCTTCACCTGGCAAGCGGTATCCCAGTGGCGCACAGGCATGTAAATGACGCCTGCACAGGGAATAATGTATTCACCGTTGACTTTCCGTTCCCCCCGCAGATTTTGCACTGTACAATATCCGCCCCCGGACCGGGTGCTCACAATAGTGTGCCACCTGGAACCAGTGTAGTTTCCACCAACCGAAACAGGACTTTGATATGATCTACCAGAGTGACGAGCTCACGGTGAAACGCCTCGATGGCGATATCGCCGAGCTGAACTTCGACCTACAGGGCGAATCTGTCAATAAATTCGACAATGCCACCGTGACCAGCCTGACTGCAGCGCTGGACGCGCTGGAAGCCGAGAGCGGCATTAAAGGGCTATTGGTCACCAGCGGTAAGCCGGTTTTCATCGTCGGTGCCGATATCACCGAATTCACCGCCTTGTTCGGTTCCAGCGTGGAAGAGATCAAGCCCTTCACCGGCACCAACAACGCCAACTTCAACCGGCTGCAAAACCTGCCCTACCCCAGCTGCGTGGCGATCAACGGTTTCGCCATGGGCGGCGGTCTGGAGATTTGCCTGGCCTGTGACTTCCGGGTGATGAGCACTGTGGCCAAGGTCGGCCTGCCGGAGACCAAGCTGGGCATCCTGCCGGGCTGGGGCGGCACGGTACGCCTGCCCCGCATCCTAGGTGTGGATGAGGCGGTCATGTGGATTACCACCGGCAAGGACCAGAGCGCCGACGCCGCCCTCAAAGCGGGCGCCGTGGACGCTGTCGCTGCGCCGGAGCAGTTGCGCGATGTGGCCATGACCACATTGCAGGGCGCGATGGACGGCAAGCTGGACTATCAGAACCGCCGCGAGGCCAAGAGCAGCCCCCTGCCCCTGAACGACACCGAGGCCATGATGACTTTCTTCACCATCAAGTCCATGGTGGCGCAGCAGGCGGGCAAGCGTTACCCGGCGCCGGTAAAGGTGGTGGACGTGATAGAGAAGGCCCGCGGCATGGGTCTCGACGACGCCCTGGAGGTTGAAGCGGAAGGTTTTGCCGAGCTCGCCACCACCGACGAGGCTACGGCGCTGGTGGGGGTATTCCTGTCCGACCAGCTACTGAGCAAGAAAGCCAAAGGCTGGGAGAAAAAAGCAGACAAGAAAATCGAGCGCGCCGCGGTGCTGGGTGCGGGCATCATGGGTGGCGGCATCGGCTACCAGTCGTCCCTGAAGGGCGTGCCCATCAAGATGAAGGACATCAACCAGGCCGGCCTGGACCTGGGCATGAGCGAGGCCAGCAAACTGCTGGCCAAACGCGTATCACGCGGCCGCATGACACCGGAAAAAATGGGCCAGATCCTGTCAAACATCGACCCTACCCTGGGTTACGAGGGTTTCGAGGACGTGGACATCGTGGTCGAAGCCGTGGTGGAGAACCCCAAGGTCAAACAGGCAGTACTGGCCGAGACCGAAAAACATATTGGCCAGGACACCGTACTGGCTTCCAATACGTCAACTATCTCAATTACCCACCTGGCTGAAGCGCTGCAGCGCCCCGAAAACTTCTGCGGCATGCACTTTTTCAACCCGGTACACGCCATGCCCCTGGTGGAAGTAATACGCGGCGAGAAGACATCGGACAATGCCATTGCACGCACCGTGGCCTATGCCAACCGCATGGGCAAGAAAGCGGTAGTGGTGAATGACTGCCCCGGATTCCTGGTCAACCGCGTACTGTTCCCCTATTTCGACGGCTTCTCCAAGCTGCTGCGCGACGGGGCCGACTTCCAGGCGGTGGACAAGGTCATGGAAAGCTGGGGCTGGCCCATGGGCCCGGCCTACCTGCTGGACGTGGTTGGCATGGATACCGGCGTTCACGCCGGACAGGTCATGGCGGAGGGCTTCCCCGACCGCATGACCCTGGACTTCAAGACCGCCACTGAGGTGATGTTCGAGAATGACCGCTACGGTCAGAAGAATGGCAAGGGCTTCTACGATTACATCCCGGACAAGCGCGGCAAGCCGAAGAAAACCGTGAGCGAAGAGACCTACAAGCTGATCGAACCGATAGTGGGTGAGCGCACCGAATTCGAGCGCGATGACATTCTCGCCCGGATGATGTTACCCATGGTCACCGAACTGGCGCGCTGCCTGGAAGACGGTATTGTCGGCAGTGCCGCCGAGGCGGACCTGGCGCTGCTGTTCGGCATCGGCTTCCCGCCCTTCCGCGGCGGCATATTCCGTTGGGTGGACACCGTGGGCATGGCGTACATCGCCGGGTTCTCGGAAAAATTCGCCCATCTGGGCAAAAGCTACGAGCTCACCGAGGGCATGCAAGCGATGCTCGCCTCCGGCGAAACCTACTACTAAGGAGAAATACTGTGAGTTTGAATCCAAGAGACGCAGTGATTGTAGATTACGCCCGCAGTGCCATGGGGCGTTCCAAAAATGGTTGCTTTCGCAACGTACGGGCCGACGATCTTTCAATCGGTGTTATCAAGGGCCTGCTGGCACGCAACGAACAGCTGGATCCGGCCGAGATAGACGACCTGATCTGGGGCTGCGTATTGCAGCGCGGTGAACAGGGCATGAACCTGGGCCGCGCCCTGATACTGGGCGCACAGCTGCCGTTCACCATTCCCGGCCAGACCGTCAACCGCCTGTGCGGTTCATCCATGTCGGCCCTGCAAACCGCGGCGGCCAATATCATGGCGGACATCGGCGATGTCTACCTGGTGGGTGGCGTGGAGCACCTGGGACACCTGCCAATGATGGAAGCGGTAGACCCCAACCCCAGAATGGGCCTGAACGTGGCCAAGGCCGCGGGCATGATGGGCATGACCGCCGAATACCTGGCCCTGATGCACGGCATCGGTCGGGAAGCGCAGGATAAATTCGGCTTGCGCTCCCACCAGCTGGCGCACAAAGCCACCATCGAAGGCAAATTCGCCCGGGAGATCATCCCTATTGAAGGCCACGATGAGAACGGCGCCCTGATCTCTGTGGAACAGGACGAGACCATTCGCCCGGAAACCACCCTGGAAGGACTGGCATCCCTGAAACCCGCTTTCAACCCCCAGGGCGGCACAGTCACCGCCGGCACCTCCTCGCAAATCTCCGACGGCGCCTCCGCCATGCTGATGATGTCCGCCGAAAAAGCCCAGGCCCTGGGCCTGACGCCCATCGCCCGTATCAAGGGCATGGCCCTGGCCGGTGTGGACCCCTCCATCATGGGTTATGGCCCGGTACCGTCAACGCAGAAAGCGCTGAAAAAGCTGGGCCTGACCATGAAGGATATCGAGATGGTCGAGCTGAACGAGGCCTTCGCCGCCCAGGCACTGCCAGTGCTCAAAGACCTGGATCTGCTGGACGACATGGACGAAAAGGTGAACTTGCACGGCGGCGCGATCGCCCTGGGTCACCCCTTCGGCTGCTCCGGTACCCGTATCACCGGCTCCCTGCTCACCGTGATGCAGGAACATGACGTGACCCTGGGTATCTCCACCATGTGTATCGGCCTGGGCCAGGGTATTACCACCGTGATAGAGCGCGTCTAGCGCTCACTCTCTTTTTGTAGCGGCGGTCTCCGAGGGCCTGCCCCGCTTTATCGGGTACCGCTGCTACAGATCCTGTTACAGGAACTCGTCAGTCCGCAATCAACGCCCTCTATCTGCCCCCACCAAAAACCGGGTACAGAAGTGGCAATCTCACCGCCGTGTACTACCAGATAATATCGAGCGGATAATGGGAAAACTGACGGTCAATACTAATGATGCTCATCGACTCAGCGATAGCCTGAGAAATTAATAAGCGATCAAATGGATCGCGGTGGTGAAAGGGTTCTTTGGCTTGTTCCCCCTGGCAATAATGATTTCTTCGCCACTCAGTGCCGCCTGAATGAGGCGTGACAAGTGGGTTTTAGCTTCATGAATGGTCACTTGTTTCACAGTGTATTGCCTGTCGAAAAATATATGACTAAGTCAAATTTTTCAAGCCTCTGAGTCACAGCTGCAAGGTGCATCATTGGCATATATTGCCAGTACTGCTAGTATTAAAATAAATTCGGTGAGGTTATGTATGCCAACAAGAAATGTTGTATTAACCGACCAGCAAGAGGTCTTTGTGGGCGAGCTGGTTGAAAGTGGCCGTTATCAAAATGCGAGCGAAGTCCTGCGCGATGGGTTGCGCCTGTTGGAGGATAAAGTACAGCGCCGCCAGGCTGAGCTTGCTGATATCCAGGCAGGTGTCATCGTTGGGTTTGATCAGGTCGAACGAGGCGAGTTTGCTGAAGGGTCAGGTGAAGAAGCCATTGAAAGAGCCTTTAAGCGTGCTGTCCATAAGCGTAGTCTGTGAGGGGTTATCGTTTATCGCTGCAAGCCGAACAAACGTTAGAAGGTATCATTGGCTGGACCATTGACCGCTTCGGCATTGAACAGGCCGCCAGGTATAAAAACCAACTGATCAGTCGACTATCCACACTCGCAACCAACGATATGCCTCATGGGCGGTCTTGCAACAGCTTGCTTGCAGGCAAGCGCAACGCCGTTGATCTTGAGTATTACTGTGAAGGTCGGCACTACATCATATACCGTAATACTGTCGACGAAATTTTTGTGGTGGATTTCGTGCATGGTTCCCGTGATTTGGAAGCGATTCTTCATGAGCTAAATGTTCAGGATTTGTCCGGGCCCGATTAAAAGACCAATTGAAGGGTGCCACCCTCATCGACGGCATCATCGTTGCGGTCCTGGGCACTTTCGTACACCTCGCGGTATATATTTGCCTGACCTTCGTGGTGTGGCGCGTCATACAAGGTGGGCAGAAAGATAAACTGCAGCCACCGGGGCAGGGTCAAAGTATCGACACAAAAAGGCTGATCCGAAGCCAGGGCCTCGGTTGAAGGCGGGGTCTGGTCTGGTGCCTTGTTTAGGGGAGCTTGCGAGTCCACTCGGGCCATTGATGGCGGACCTCACGCCGGGCGGCGGCTACCATAGTTATTTCTACCGCATACTGAAAGCGCAGGGGGAATCGGCCAGGGACGGTGCCTACAGTTACATAATTGGTGATCAGATGTGGTCGATCACCCCTGCACGCCCAGATTGGTGAAATGTCCGGGCTAAAACGTTGATGCGGTTAATGTCACATCCGCCTGCGCCCAAATTTTATCGAAGCGTTGCTGAAACTCACTTGCGTCCTTGCCTTGCGCATCCAGTGCCTGAATCAAACCGTACAACGACCAGCCATTTCTCGGGTATTGTTCAAGATCAGCTCGATAAACCTGCTCCGCTGCCGCTGCATCACCGGCGGTCAACAATGCTTTGCCGAGTGCGTGTCGGGTGGGGTAATACCAGAAAGGCGGCTCTGTATAGGGCAGCGCATCCTGGGTCTCGACTGCAAAACGGAAATGTTCGATCGCTTCGTCATGGCGCTCCTCTGCCATCGCGATTTCTCCCAGTACCAGCGAGTCGGCGATGGTCAGCAACATGGTGGCCGGGTAATAGATGCTGTCGAGGAAGGTCACGTCGGTGGCGTCACGCAAGGATGTGAACATCTCATGCTCGGCTCTCGCGCCATCGAGATCCTTCTGGTGCGCCAAAGCTGTTGCGCGTGCGTAATGCCAGATCGCATTTGAATATTCAAGGTCCTCCGGTGGCGGTGGCTCTGCCAGCAATTCATCCCAGCGACCAAATTGCGTTAGTGCGAGAAGTGGAATCGTATTGAAAAACTCCACACCCGGAAACGCATCAATCATTTCCAGCTGAACGTTTGCTGCCACCTTGCGTGCAGCTTCAATGGCAATCGCACTACGCCCTTCCATGCTTGATGCTGCCCAAAGAAAATGAATATTGTGAGGGTAATACGCGGCCGGATAAAACCCCTGTGCGTTGCAGGCTGCAATATAGGCTTCGTCTACACCGGCTGCTTTTACGTTTGCTGCAGATGCATCAGCATAACGCCCGACACGCCAGTATATGTGTGAAGGCATATGTACCAGGTGACCCGCGCCGGGTACCAGGGTAGCCAGCGTATCTGCAGGGGCTTCCGCGCGTCCGGGTTGCGACGATGCTTCTACTGCGTGTATGTAAAGATGGATGGCGAGTGGATGTTGCGGTGACCGTTCGAGCACCGTTTCAAGCACATCAATCACCTCAACCGTCAGTGCTCGCGGGTTTTCCGGGTCTATCCAATAATCCCATGGCATGGTATTCATCATTGACTCTGCGAAAATTGCAGCCGCATCGTCATCGTCCGGATATTTCTGGTGCAATTCACGCATTGCATTTACGTAAGCTTCATCCAGTGGTTCACGGGCAGTCGACGGGGCGCCGTTGTAGCGTACCGCCAGTGCTTCAATGTAGTCACGTTCGGCTTCGGTAACCATGTCTTTCAAGGCAACAGCCTTGCTTATCGCTGCGAACGCCCTGACTCTTTCGTCGTCACTCATCACAACTTTCCCGTTGCTGGTGACGTTGATATTTGGTCCGAGCGCGAGGGCTTCGCCCCAGTAGCACATTGCACATTCAGGATCGAGTGCCTGTGCGGCACGAAACGATCGCACCGATTCTGCATGATTAAATGCAAAATCTATCACCAGTCCCTGGTTGAAATACAGTTGTGCGTCGGGATCACTGCTTGTAATGGGATGATGGTGACTGCCCATGCCATCAAAAAGTGGCGCGCCAGCCCGGACCGCAAGCTCTGCAAGGGTTTCCGGTGTATCTTGCCCGGTTGTTACGGGGTCTTCTGTTTTGGAACATGCGGTCATTAACACCGAGAGTGTAATGGTGGTCATTAATATTATTTTTCTCGATTTCATCAGATTTCCTTTTTCCAGGACAGGCCGACATTCTCGACCCAGCCCGTTATTTTTTGATTGCCTCTTGGTTCTGTTGTTTTCTCTTAAATATTCTATCCCCACCTAACTTAATACATCATTGTCAGGAAAACACCAAAAATGAAGTATAGTCATTATTAAAGGGGTATTGCGAGTCAACGCGCTCGCACCACCCCGATGTGTTACTTGAACATGGCGCCCAATAATTACTGAATGGCTTGGAATCGCACTCGCATCGCTCTCATCACAGATCTTTTTCATTCGTTCTCGGGCTGTGGCGCGCAGGAATCCATGCCGACCTGTTCAGACCGAAGTGCAATTCAAGACAGTGGTAGCGCCATGACATATTGCCGATTTTTCTCGGAGATCTCGGCGGTGCTGCTATTGTTCAGCGCTGGGCACCCACCTTCTCACGGATCTCCCGTGCAGCCGTTTCCAAGTCAAAGCCGGGCCGCAAGCGGCCCTGTAGCAGGCCGCCCGGTCCGATAAGAGAAATGTGGATAGAGTGCGCAACCGTTGTATTTTCCGCCGTCCCAACTACTTCGTAACGCACACCGATTGAATCGGTGAGGGCTCGAAGGTTAAGTTCGTCACCGGTGACACCGATGAAATCCGGGTGGAAGTAGTTGGTATAGCTTGCCAGATCCGCGAGTTTATCCCGCTCCGGGTCTACCGAGACAAATACCACCCGAATCGGTTGGTCTTGCAAGGCGCCAACCAGTGGCCGCAGTTCAGTCAGGGTAGTGGGGCATATATCCGGGCAATGGCTATAACCGAACAGCAGCAGGTGCCAATCTTGTAGCAATTGCTGTTGTGTAAACGCGCCGTTCGCACCCCTCAGGGAAAATTCTGTCACGGGCCTGGGCGTGGGCAGCCATTCCACCGCCTGCGGCCGCTCGGGAGGCGGCATCGCGACAGCAATCAGCAGACCTGCCAGTATACCCAGGCCAATCAAGCACCAGGCTTGCAGAGCTTTAGGCGGGACGGCGGTCACCGCGCGTTACCACCAACAGAGTCACAACTATGATCGCAGGCAGCGCCACGCCGGCGAAGTCCTCCAGCAGGGTTGCCGGGCCACAAATGCCGACTATTACCTCCCAGATATGAAAAATTTCGTGCCCCGCTAACCACGCTGCGGGGCCCAACCAATAGGCAAAGCGCTGGTCCGGGTTGAGCCCGCCCAGCACCAGGCTGACACCGCACAGCGCGTAAACAATGCCGATATCTCTTACAAAGTGCTGGTTGAAGGGGCCTCTGTCGGGAACGCCGGGCACCATCCAATACCAGGACTCCGGGGCCACCAGTTGGTAGATGCCGTTTGCGATCAGGCTAACACCCAGTAGCACCGCTACAGAAGTGATAATTTTTTCCTTCATCGGGCAAATTCCTCCTCTGGCATCTTCTGCGGAATAACGGACTGTTCCTTATCATATCGTCGATAACGTTCTAACGGACACACGGGAGCTCGGCGAGTGCTACTACAGGTCTTGAGACAGAATTTCATCCACCCGCAACGACGCCTCTACCAGATCCGTGGTAGCCAGGCCCTGGGATGAAGGCGGAACCTTGCCCCACAACCCCACCTGTCGCAGTTGAGCCTCGATATCGATCAATACTTCAGCGACCTCGGTGTACATGCTTTAATTATTCCCCGTGAAAGACGGTATGACTTTGGAGTAAAACCCGGTCAAAATCCCTGTGTGCGCAGGTATATTATCTCGTGACAGCATCATCTCCCCAGCTTAGCGCCCCCGCGTCAACACGTAGTAGCGCGCATCATCCGGCGTCTGCAAGGGATAAAGTTCACGGGTCCGGGGCAATGTGGAACCGGTGAAGCGCAGAAACAGGTCGTCGAAAAATTCCGGCGTTTCCAGACTGAAGTTATGGAAGTTACGGGTTCGGTTCACCGGCGTTACGTCCACCAGTACCAGCTGGTTGTTGCCCGGCTCCAGCAACCCGGCCAGGCGTGCGGCCTGTTCAACCTGACCCGGGTTTTCGGGGTCCAGGGTGCTCTCGCCCAGCCGCAATCCACGGTTGATGACACGACTGACCAACAGTGCCCGGTCGTTGGACGAGACGTATACGGTGACATTGTCTGCCAGCGCCTTTATTTCCTTTATGAACTTATCGTTGAATTCCCGATGGTCAACGTCGGGAGCAGACAACACCACGTTCTCAAATTCGGTCTGCGCGTCGGACAAGTCAGCATCCGCGTACAACAGGCTGAAGGCGTCCACCACCACCTGCGCGCCCATGCTGTTGGCCATCAGCCATAATCGCTCGGGCTGCACATCCTCGATGACCAGTTTCAGGGTTGCGGCAAGCTCGGCACCAGACGCCTGTGCAACCCCGCGGGCACGCCGGTAACCCCGCAGCGAAGAGCCCTGGTCGCCAGGCCAGTCGAACACAAGTGTCGGCGTGTCGATGTCCAGCACATGTGCCAGGAAGGCGGTCTTGCGCAAGGCCGATTGAAAAGCCTCCCTGAAGCCATGCACAACGACCAGTAATGAGCGCCGCGGGGACGCCTCCACCTGCTCACGCAGCTGTGCCAGGAATATCTCCTGCTCAAGTGCCTGCACATTAAGCAGCTGGATTTCTTCATTGAGAAACCAGGCGCTGGAATCCACAATCATGCCCAGACCGAGCCTGGCTTCCAGCTTGGTGTCGAAAGAACCGAACTTGAGCGAAGCCTCCCGTGCGGATTCGAAACGGTCTTCAATATCTCCCTGGACATCCCCCGACTGACGGTTGGTAGCGTAGAAGAAGCGGAATGTGTCCTGCTCGGCAAGTTGCGTCACGTTCATGCGCCGGAACGAAAAGCTCTCTGCGTGTTCCAGCAAAGTGCGCGTGCCTACAAAGTAGACGTAGAGCGCAGGCCCTATGAGAACCAGCGCAAGTACCGTAGCCCACACTATCGGTCGTCTGAAGCGTCTCTTCCCAGCCATGCCTTGTCCCGGTCTATGCTACGTAAAAGAATAAGCATACGCCCAGCGCCGCTTGTCTAGCAAGGTACACTGGAGTTCGTCGATGGCAGGTTGATCATGCGTGAGTCACGAATCGCTGCTAATTGTATTGATATCCGTTGAAGAATAATCGCTAGTGCGGGCAATAGCAGCCACCGTCTTAATATCAAGGGTTGAATGGGAAAAATAACGGTGCCACCAGCATCGTGACTACATAGGTCAGCAGCAGCAGAGGCACGCCGACTTTGACGAAATCTGTGAAAGCATAACGACCCGGATCTACCACCAGGGTCACCACAGGTGTTGATACCGGGGTGACGAAGGCCGCGGATGCGGCAATCAATACAGCAATGGCGAAGGGGTAAGGGGAAACACCGAGGGCCTCCGCAGCGTATATGGCGATCGGTGCAACCAGTACGGCAGAGGCGGTGTTAGACAAAAAAAGTCCCAGAGCCGCCGTCAGGAAAAAGATCACCGTCATCATCACATTGGGGCCCGCATCACCGACAGTCGCCATCAAGGTATTCACGATAAGCCCGGTGCCACCGGTTTTTTCCAGTGCATCCGCCAGCGGCAGCATGCCCGCTACCAGGACGAGGCTGCTCCAGTGAATCGACCGATAGGAGTCCTCCATACTGAGGCAACCGGAAAATACCGCCGCCAGAACCGCCATCAGCACCGCGGCTACCAGCGGCACCACATTAAAAATACTCAGCAGCACCATCACGGCGAGAATCGTTAATGCCACAGGCATGCGCTTGTATTGTGGTACAACCTCTGCCTGCTCGGTGGGCGTTTCCAATACCACGAAATCGTGATGCATGGACTGTATTTGTTGAATACCCGACCAGGGACCCGTGACCAGCAGGGTGTCGGCGGCGCTTAGTTTGCGATCTTCAAAGTCGGCAACGGGCTCCCGATTGTGCCTCAAGCCCACCACGTGCAGGCCGTAGCGATCCCGAAACCGGGCCTCACGCAGTGATTTGCCAATCAACCCTGACTCCGGGTGAATCAGGATAGTGGCGCCTCCGAGCTCCCACAACCAGCGCTGCTGATGGCGCTCTGTCGGCGTATACGGGCCCAGTGCCAAACTGTTCTGCGCGCGCTCCTGATCCGCGGGCTTGCCGACCGTCAACAGGACATCTCCTGCCAGCAACTGGGTATCGGCGGACAGCGACACTATCCGCTCCTCGCCACCGCTGGTTTTTCTCAAAATACCCAACAGCCGGAGTTGGTATTCACTGTCCAGCCTGGACTCCCTGATGGTGAGTCCAGCCAGTGGCGAATGCTCGGTGACCAGCAATGTCTGGTGGGTTCGATCGATCCGAAATTCGTCCCATAGCTGAAACAGGGACCGTCCCTGCTTGTTTTCACTGATATTTGCAGCCGCGGCCGGAAGAAGCCTGCGGCCTATGGTCACAATATAGACGATAGCAACCACCAGTACCGCCAGGCCCACAGGGGTAAAGCTGAAAAAGCCGAACTCCGTGTAACCCGCGTTTTTCAGCTCCTCACTCACTACCAGGTTCGGCGTGGTGGCGATTAACGTCAGCATACCGCTGATCAGGGCGGCATAGGACATGGGCATCAGCAGCCGCGAAGAGTCGAGTTTGGTTTCCGCAGAGATGCGCAACACGATGGGTATGAAGATAGCCACCACAGCGGTAGAACTCATCACTGCGCCGAGCAACCCCGCCGCGAACATGATAACGACCAGCAGGCGCGTCTCACTGGAACCGCCCTTTTTCAGAATCCAGGTTCCGATCGCAGCGGCCACACCGGTGCGATCCAGCATCTCTCCCACTACCAGCAGTCCCGCCACCAGCATCACGACGGAGCTGCCGAACCCTGCCAGGGCCTCTCCCACAGTGAGCACACCGCTGAGCATCAGGGCCAGCACCACCAGCAGGGCAACGATATCAAAACGCACCCGGTTACTCGCCATCAGGGCTGCCGCTACGGCAATCAGGGCGAACACAAACCACATCTCAGCGTTCACCACTGGCAACAATCCCGAAAGTCACTCATACCCAATCTCAACCCCCCCTTTGTTTGCTCCTGCCACCACCCGGTGGTCCTTCACAGCAATATACCCATGTTGGCGGTAATGCCGCAAGTTACTCACAGGGTGGCCCATACCACCCGTCCAGTCTTGAAGGAGTCATAAAATTTCCTTGAAAAATCAGGCAGGTAGCAGGCCACCCAGCAATTGTTCGCAATCGAGCCGGGTCATATGGCGCGGCACCGGGTAGTTTAGCAGTGCCTCCTTCAGGGCGCCCCTGGCGATACCGGGGATATCTTCTTCGAGCAGCCCCACCGCGGTTTGTGGTATGTCCAGCTGTGTATTGAGCCGGGAGATATGATCCACGAATTTTTGTGCCAGAGCCGCCTCGCCCTCTGAGGATTTACCCAGCCCGGCCTTTACCGCCAGCGTGGCCAACCTGGGTCCAGCGGCCCCCTTGGAAAATTCAAGCACGTGCGGGAGAACGACAGCGTTACCCAGCCCGTGGGGAATCCCGTAATAGGCCCCCAACTGGTGGGAAATGGCGTGCACATAGCCCACGGACGCCTTGGTGAATGCCTTGCCCGCTTTATAGGAGGCAATAGACATGGCCTCGCGAGCTTCCAGGTCCGAGCCATCCTGGTAAGCCCTGGGCAGGAATTCGAAGATCAGTTGTATGGCCTCAATGGCATAGCGGTCTGTTTCAGAGGTACTGATAGTACTCATGTAGGCCTCGATAGCATGAGTCAGTGCGTCCATGCCGGTCGCCGCGGTCATCGCGGGCGGGATGCTCTCCATCAGACGCGGATCCAGCGCGGCGGCCAGGGGTACCGTACGGCTGTCTATCACAAAGGACTTGGCGTGTGTCGCATTGTCGGAGATAACCGAGGCGATCGTCGCTTCCGAGCCCGTTCCCGCCGTGGTGGGCACAGCAAAAAGTGGCAGGGGTCGCTTGCGGCCCTTGAAAAAGCCGACCAGCTTCTCCGGTGCCCGATTATTGGCAGCGGCCACGGCAATGACCTTGGCCGCATCCATGGCGGAACCACCGCCGAACGCCACGATCCCGTCGCAATTTTCTCGCCTGAGCAGGTCCAGGCCTTCGTTAACAATCTCGAACGTCGGATCAGGCAATACACCGTCGAAGATCACCGGGGTGATGCCCTGCATCTCGAGCGCGCGAATCAATTCAGCGGCCTGGTCGCGCTTGACGATACCGGCAGTCGTGACAATGAGGATCTTTTGCAACGAGTGCTGAGCGATAATGTCGGCCAGCCGTGTCACCGCACTCGTACCCACCAGCAACTCGGGATCGCGAATGGGCATAAGCCCTATCGCCAGTTTCATTGCCCTCATCAGTACCTTGTTCCCCATGATTTGCAGTTGTTCAACGCCGCAGTTAAGTGATGTGTTCATTAGTCGTTCCTCGTCGGGTATTACAGTGAATTGGATGGCGTTAAGTGTACCGACTGCTCGGGCGCCTGTCTTTTACCTGGGAGGTAAAGTTGTGCTAGTTTCATTGATACGGATTCTGATGGAGAAGGGAGCCATTCCAGCCATGAGCGAGAGGTCGCAAAGGGTGCATTCGGCCGCTTACTGCGGTATTGGCGCCAGGTTCGCAAACGCAGCCAGGAGGACGTGGCGCTGGAGATCGATTCCTCCATCAAGCACATCAGTTTTCTGGAAAACGGCAAATCTTTACCCAGCCGGCAAATTACCCTGCGCCTGGCGGCCTATTTCGGCCTGAGTGGGCGCGAGACCAACAACCTGCTGGCCGCGGCCGACTATTCACCCATCAACCTGCAACAGCTCAATCGGGAAGAGGCTGAGTTCCTGAGGGCTTCATTGGTCTACACACTGCGGGGGCTGGATCCGTACCCCTCCATCATCATTGATCGCACTGGCGACGTGAATATGCTCAACCGGGGCTGGCTGGAGATAATGGGGAAGCTTATTCCCTCAGTTCACCAACAGCCACATTTCAATCTGATGGATATTTATCTGGCTGAAGACGGCCTCAAACCCTATATGGAGGACTGGGAGGACACTGTGTGTGCCCTACTGGTCACCCTGCAGCAGGAGGTGCTGATGTTTCAGGACAGGGCATCGATTACCACTCTGCAGCGTTACCTGGCGGACAGCTCTATCCCACGAGACTGGCAGCTCAGGGGAGCTAATCGACTAACACTGTCCGGTATGTATAACCGGATTACCCTGCCGGGGGATGATGAGCCGCGAACATACCTGCACGTCTTCAATACCGTGGGCTCGATGCGCTTCGTGCCGGATCCGGTATTGATGATTTACAGTATTTTCCCGAGTGACCAGGAGATCGCTGACCTATGGCGATCACGCCTGAAAGGGAATAGTTACGAGCACCCCCTGCTGCAGTACTAGCAACCGGGCCGCCGGCGCCGCAGTCGTGACTGCGATAGCGAGTCTCATTTACGAATTGGAAAACACTAAAACTACTCGCCTCTTAGTTCGATCTCACCAACTTCGTAATCGTTCAGGTCCTCCTTCTTATCGCGCCCCCTGGTGCCCGGCATAATCTCAAACCTCGGATCAAATACCACCATGGTCGCAGCGAGTTGCTGGAGGATACCGACATCACCCTTGACTTTGGCAGTGCCATCCTCGATCTGGGCCGCCAGCGACTTGCTCCCCGCCATTACCGCCTCCAGGTCAGTGCGATTGATGGTAATCGTGAGGTCCGGATCATCCGCCAGGAAGCCCTCGATATTGGTCAGAGTGGAATTACTCAGTTCAAGCAGGAACTTTTCACCGTTATCCGGCGTGATCAGGTTGATGGTGAACTCCAGGTCCCCGGCCTTGCGGCTGTCCATGCGGATACCGAGGAAATCCAGGAACAACTCGGTACTCATGGCGCGCACCACATCGGGACTGGCCGAGTCGATCTGCGCACCCTCGGGGATACCGGAACGCAGCTCGAGGGCACCCGAGAGATAGCTGTTACGCAAGCCCGGGTTCTCCTGCTGGTAGCCGATCTGTTCGAACACGTCCGCCAGCAGATCCTTGCCCGCCTGGTTCTGCGGCTCGGCCTGCACCAGCTTGTTGAGTATTTCCTGGGCCTGGAAATACTCACCTGCGTCATACAGCTCCTGACCTTTGGCCATGATCTTCTTTGCCCCCCCCATCATCTCCACGTAAAGTGGCGCCGAGTCTGCGGGCGACAGTGGGATCAGAGTGGCCGGATTGGCATCCCAGTAGCCGAGAAAGCGGTTGATGACGCCGCGGCTGTTGTGCTTCGCGGAGCCGTGGTAATCACGGTTGAACCAGCTGTTGGCAATGCCGCTGGGCGTCTCATAAACGTTGTGGATCTGGTTGATGGTGACACCCTGATTCGCCAGGTGCAGCACCTGGTTGTTGATATTGGCGTAGAGGTCACGCTGGCCACGCAGGACTTCCTGGATACGCTCGTTGCCCCAGCGCGGCCAGTGGTGCGAGGCGAACATCACCTGGGCCTGTTTGCCCCAGAGCTGCAGCGTCTCATTGATATACTTTGACCAGCGCAGTGCGTCGCGTACGGGGGCACCACGCAGGGTGTAAATATTGTGGAACACCCCGGTCACGTTCTCCGCCGTCCACAGCAACTTCATATCCGGGAACCAGGTATTCATGTTAGAGGGCGCCTCGGTGTTCGGCGTGTTCTGGAAGACCATCTTGACGCCGTCTATTGTCAGCTCTTCTATATCATCTTCAATCACGATGGTCGGCGCGATGAGCGTGACATTGCCGATGGCGACGTTCTGCGACAGGCCCTGCCCCGCATGGCCATAGGGACTGGCGGGCAACAGGATACCGTACTGGTAGAACAGCCGCCGGTTCATGGCATTGCCGGCATAGACATTCTCGGAAATGGCATGCGCCATGAAGTTACGGGGTGCAATAATCTGGACCTTACCGGCCCGCACATCCGCCTCGTCAACGATGCCGCGCACGCCCCCCCCAGTGATCACCGTGTGAATGGGAGTAGACTACGGCCTTTATCGGCCGCTTGCCCAGGTGTTTGTCGACCAGTTCCAGCGCTGCGCGTGCAGTCTCCTCAGAGGTGAGCGGATCGAAAACGATCCAGCCGGTGTCGCCCTTGACGAAGGATATGTTGGCCAGATCGAAGCCGCGTACCTGATAGACACCGGGCATCACCTCGTAAAGCCCGAAGTTCATATTCAGCGTACCCTGGCGCTGCAATGAGGCGTGGACGCTGGCAAAGTCCTCACCCTCCAGGAAGAACTTGTAGCGCTCCATGTCCCAGGCCACGTTGCCGGCGTTCGCCATGATCTGCCAGGACTCGGGGGCGGCGATAAAACCCTTTTCTTTCTCGGCAAAATCCCGCTTATCAGAGAGTGGCAGGGTGGCGCGCGCCGCCGCCAGCACCTTCAGCGTGTGCTCGGATGGCATCTTGCCTTTGGGGTGGAAATGCCCGGTTTGCGCCGCTGATGTTGCTACGGACAGGGCCGTCATGACCAGAGCCAGGACGGTAAGGTAGGTAGTTTTCATAGTTGCATTCCTATAACTTCTGGCGAGTCGCCCCGCCGGGATATCTGCTGGGACAATAAAAACCCTAACACTTCGACCGGGGCCTCAGCGAGCCCGGTTCATAACTGATGTTCAACCGGCAACAACTGGATGAAGCCCGACATGAAGCGTTGCCCGAAGCTGCTCTCCGGTTCCTTGTGGTAGCGGACCTCACGGCCATTGATCCGGGTTACCCACACGAGATCCCCGTCCGCATCCAGCAGCACCCGGTAACTGTTCTGCGGCTGCACACCCTCGTCCATGTAGGCAGCCACTTGCTCAGCCAGCTCAGGGCTTTCGACATACAGGCCCGCCTCGGTGTTGATGCTGGCCGAGCGTGGGATCGAGATTGAAACTGCCGATAAACACCGATTCGCGATCGAACACGGTTGCCTTGGTGTGCAGTGCCGCTTTAGATTCACCCGAAACGGCCCTCTGCTTGATCACACCGGCATCGGGGACGCAGTTCGTACAGTTCCATCCCGTTCTCTATGAGTTGTTTGCGGCGCTTGGCGTGGCCGGCGTGGGCCGCCACCACGTCGTTGGAGGCCAGTGAGTTGGTGAGTAACCGGACCCTGACGCCGCGCTCCGTCAGCTTTTTCACCGCCTCAAAGGCTTTTTCCTGTGTGACAAAATAGGCTGACTCCATGAGCAACTCGCTGTGCAGCGAATCCGCCTTGCTGAATAAAGTCTGGATCATGACGCCTTCGGTGATACCTTCGGTGAGAGCAGCCGGGTCATCCCAGACAATCCGGCCCGGCGCCCAGATGAACTGGTCACGTATCGAAGCCAGCTCGGACCTGAGATCATCGACATCCTGATCCAGCGGATACGGGTAATTTTCTTCGGCAATCCGCTGGTGCACGGTTTCCTGAAATACCTTCAGATCGGCCTCGGTGTAAGGCCGCTTCACCAGTGCGGCAATCGGTACCGCCCAGTCACCGTTCCAGAAGTGATCGAACACCCTGGAGGTATCCCGCACCACCGGCCCCGCGGCGGCGATATCCAGGTCGCGGAAGTTGGCATCGGTGGCAACGCCAAAATAATGGTCGCCGATGTTGCGTCCGCCGACGATCGCCAGGGCATTGTCCATAACCATGAGCTTGTTGTGCATGCGGTGATTGATGCGGTTCAGATCGGTGAGAAAATCGAAAGCGTGCCTGTCGCGATGGGCAAAGGGATTGAAAATGCGGATCTCGATATTCGGATGCGCATCCATGGAGGCCATGCGTGCATCCCAGCCCGCCAGGTTGATATCATCCACCAGTATCCGGACCCGTACCCCCCGGTCCGCCGCCCGCATAACACGCTCCGCCAGGATACGGCCGGTGGCATCCTCCTCCCAGATATAGTACTGCACATCCAGGCTCTTCTCGGCCAGCGCGGTAAGTGCGATGCGGGCCGTGAAGGCCTGGCGCCCGTAGCGAATGATGGCAAATCCGGACTTGTCCGGATGCTGCACCGCCGCCGCCTCGAACAATTGGCCGACACTCGTCTCCAGGTAATCCTGAAATGCCGTCGAGTTGGTGCGCGGATAGTCTTCAGGCAGCGCCGCGCAACTTGTGAGCGAAATGCCGAGCACCAACACCAGCAAACAATGCGTCAGGAAATTCGCGCCCGTACGCATGGTCTTACTTGTAATGCTTATCCAGGAACGCGATCAGCGTATCGGCCCAGCGGCCGAACATGCGCCGGGCATCGGCATTGTTGGTCACGCTGTTGCTCCAGCTGATTTGCCCGCCGCCCCTGCGCACCGCTTGCCTGTCTGCGGCGCGGCCAATGATGTCGCCACTGAAGGAATCAAACAGCTGGATGTACAGCGTGGCCGCACCGGTCGAGGCGGTGAAAGTGCGGGACCGCCCCGCCGTACGGGTATCGGGCGCGGTAATATCCAGATCGATGATGGCCGGGCGCAGCACCAGCACGTCATCGCCCGCCACGTCCACTACCTCGTAGCCGGCAGCTTCCAGCCGCTCGGTGAACACCCGCTCGAACTGTGTGGCGACGTCCCGCTTGATCCTCTCCATGTCACGGGCGCGGATATTGCGCGACCGGCTGCGGTTCTGGTCTCGCTGCCAGTTGCTGCGGAAGGCGACAAATGGCTCGAGAATGGCTACCCGCTTGAACACGCTGAAATCCGCATCCGGGTCGATGTAGGCCATATTGACCGCGGCATCCTCGACCATCACCAGATTGTCAAAGCTGCGCTCCGGCTCCGCGGCGGCCTTCTCCTCGGCCAGCGCTGCGGGGGCGATAACTACCAGCAAGGATGACAACAACAGCGCCACTGCGCCGGTAATACGGCCAGACCTGACTGAGCTTTTACCGTTGGATTTTTTCATACCAATCTCCATCATAGTTTTACTTGAATCACCTGAAATGGCGCACATCTACTCTCGTCACAAACTCCAATGAATTCCTCTAGTTCGCCGAATACCAGATCGGTGAGGTATAGGCGCGATCCTGCACCGTGGCTGGCACATTGTCCGGCCGGTCTATATCGAAAAATGCTGCGTCAAAGGTGGTCCAGCGCGGTGTTGGAATCTCCAGCACCCGCACATAGTAGAAGGCATCCTGCTCTGGATCGAATTCCGGATCCTCCCAGTGGGCCGCCAGCACCGCTTTCCCGATAGTATTGGTATAGGTCGCTTTCTCGATATCCACCGTGCTGCCCACCGGCTTGCGGGCCCGGCCATCCACACCGATCTTGCGATCGCCGGACACAGCCACATCGTAGACGCGCTCATGGGTCTCACCCTTCTTGTCTATCCAGCCCTTGATGACCTGCACCCGGTCGAGGTTGGCGCCGTCCGGATCACGCAGGGCGCGGATCATGAAGCGCGGCGCCCCGCCCTTCGGAGCATCGGCCAGGTCGCCGCCCATGGGCACACCGCCCGAGTAGCCGCGCTCGGTGAAGTCATGGCGCGAAATCTCCTCGGGCTCGAAATCCCAGCCGGCGAACACCCGCACCCGGATCCGCGTGCCGGTGGTGGCATACACCTCTTTGCGCGCCAGGGAGTCAAAAATCGCCGCCCGGGTGTTCTCCCGCGACCACACGGCGGTGAGGCCTGCAGCAGACTCCTGCGAGGTCATAATCCTGAGCGCCGGGTCGTCCGCGGGTACCACCTCGCGGTTGTGGCGTTCCGGCGACGGTTCCGTGTGCTGGTATTTACCGAAGTAGTTTTCCTCGCGGGTGGTGGGCAGGGCCGTGTGGGTATCGGTGGAGGCGTTCATACCAAATTTGTAGGGATTGACGCCGAGTTCCCTGCCTAGTTTCAGACCCAGTTTGAGGGCCGAACGGGCATACTCGTACTGCAGCATCCCCGCTGACTTGGCCGCAGAACCGCCCAGATTACTGACATCCCAGGTCTCAAAATCGGCAAACTCGTCTTTTGGAGAGAGCAGTGGATGGGTCTCCTCGTCACCCTTGATCTGGCTCATTTCATGCAGGGGCTCCCAGCGGATTCGCTTCCGTGCGTAGGCGCGGGTCATCGGCTTGCCATCGACCATCTTGTCGGAAAACATCAGGCCGTTGCTCAGGTTGCCGTTGTGGGGAATGGCGACGGCCCGCCCGCCCGTTTTCTGCTCATAACCGGCCAGGTAATCCCAGAGCTGCTCCGGGCGGCTGCCGTCGAAAAACGAGAAAGGCACGGTCTGGCTGGTCTTATCGGCACCGTCCGCAAAAATCACCACGCGGTGCAGATTGTCACCCTGGGGAGTGTAGGTCCATTCAAAGCCGGTCATCGCGGTGAATCGTCCTGGCTCGTTGTACTGCTCGGCGACCTTGATAAAACGCTGCCAGATCGAGTGGACCAGCTCGTCCGAACTGAACGGGTTGATTCCCTGTACAGTGGCTTTCTGAATAATGTTCGCAAAGACCTCCATGCGACCCTCTGACCCGGCGTTAAACCGCTCATGTACCCACTTGCCCCAGGGGTCGTTGAGCAGGATCGGGCTTGATTCATGGATCGCGGGCGCCAGTCCCAGCAATTCAGCATGGTCCGTGATGACCAGAAAATCCAGTGGGCGGATGAGCTGTATCGGCTGGCCACTGTTCGAGATCACCTTTTCACCACGCGCTACTTTAAAGCCATCGTGGGCATCGAGGGAGGTTCCGACCAGCCCTGCATCGAAGGACAGATCGGTGTGAAAGTGCATATCACCAAACAGCACCTGGTCAGGGTAATCGCGCCCCACATAAGGGGAGTAGACACGGTCCGACTTTACTTCCACAGCCTTCTCCCCGATTTTGAGGTCATCGGCGGTAACCGAGACCTCATAAGGAGAAGAAAAAGAAGACTGGCTGCCCAGGCCGAGAATCAGAACCGAACTGCAGATGGCCAACGTGCGCTGAATGATCATAGAGTCCTTCCTACACTAATTTTAGTCAGATAAGCCTGTTTCATAGTTGAGCCCTTTATTGAGAACGGTTATCTGCGCTGAAATCTTCTTCAGCCATGATTTCCCCTGCAAAATCAGTGGCCTCCTGCAGGGAAGTGAAACGAGCTGTTCTTCCCGTGCCAATATGCTCGACCCGGCCGCGGTAAACGCCCGCCTCCGGCTGCGTAGCGTCGCTAAAGCGCAACAGAAAGGTGCGTCGGCTGGGCAGGCGTTCCTCACTGCCGGGTTCGGTTACCGGCATAGGGTCCTTGATCATTGTTTATGCTCCAGCAACCAGTGCATTATTAACATCAATCCCTTCCGCGGCCTGCGCGGATGATTGGTTTGTGCACGACATACTCACCAATTACTGTCCGCGAGTCTTGAAGGAGTTCTGAATCTTCTTTGAAATAACTGAATCAACACCGGGACCCGGCTGTTTTACCGGGGTGATCTTCAATAACTCACCAGCGCGTTCGAATACCGTATCAGGAACACCAAAAGCGCTTTTCAAAGCCACGTCGCGGTCCCACAGGTTTTCAATTTCACTGACTTCCCGGGCTTTCCCGGCACCGATGTGGTTGACGTGGTACCAGGGCGATACCAGCGGGGAGAACTGCAGAGGCCAGTCGGTGCCGTAGATCATGCGTTCGGTGAGACCCTCGACTTGCAGTGCCCGGGCCAGGTAACCCAGTTTGTTGAGTTGGGTAAGACTGGATATATCGGTATAGAGATTGGGGTACTCGGCAAACATGGGCAGGATACGTTCAAAGTTGTCCTGGCCCTCGCTCTCACCGGTGGTGGCGATATGCGCCGCGATGACGGTGACGCCCAGCTCAAGGGGCAGACGTAGCCGGTGAGGATCAGCCAATTCATCACTGGCACCGGCAAACGATTTTTCCATGCCCGTGTGGGTCAGCAGGGGTATCTGCAACTCAGCCATAGCCCGGTAGAAAGGCGTATACTTCGGGTTGGCCGGGTCGATATTCATGATAGAGGGAATCCATTTGACCAGCACGGCGCCGGCGGCGTGCGCACCGCGCAGGCGTTTGACCGCATCGACCCTGTTGGGGTTGATGCTGGCACCAAATAACAGGTTGTCGTACTGGGCCACTTCGCGCGCAACGAAGTCGTTGGGGACAAAAATCTGTGTTTTTAGGAGATCAAGTTCGCCGCTGTCAGTGACATAACCGTCCATGGCGAGGGTGACCGCGTGGCTGACACTGTCCGAGGCGGCGATCTTGTCGCTGAGTTGTCGAAACAACAGGCGGTCACCGTGTTCTTTAAGCTCATCCTCGGTGACACCCATGGCCCAGAGGTAGAAGGGAAAGCGGAAATTTTCGCGCATGCTTTCATTGATGAAGCATCCGCTATCACCATAGCCCAGCCCGGCAACGTGGACATGTATGTCAACGATGGTCTTTGGCGATGTGGGCCGGTGGCGCCGCCCCGGCCATGGGGATAAGACCGGCAATGAGGATGATGCCGATTGCAGCAAAGATAGTCGCAGGCGGTATTTGTATTTTCATTATGCGATTCTACTGCCCTGGTTCATGGCTACATAGTGATCATTGACCCTCAGCGCAAGTATGCAGGAATATTGCGCTCACTTATTGCTTTTGCTCCAGCAGCCAGGGCAGTGTGAGATTAATTTCCTGTGCGGCCTGCCCGAATAAATAGTTTGTGCATTGCATACTTACCAATTGCCGCTGCGAGTCTTGAAGGAGTTTTGAATTTTCCCTGAAATTTTCCTCAATCAGTGCTAAAATTCGGCTTACAACGCCCATCAATAGAAAGTGAAGCTGAGTTGGACGCGATCGTACAAAAAGGATTTATCGAAGTTGCAGGACTGCGACTCGATTTGCGTACCCAGCGCCTGGCGCTGAACGGCCGCACCATAGACTTGCGCCCCAAGAGTTGGGAATTACTCAAGTACATGGCCCAGCGACCAGGACAACTGCTGACAAAGGATGAACTGATGGGGGCCGTATGGGCCGGCAGTGTCGTAACCGATGCCAGCCTGAATCAGGCCGTGCGGGAATTGCGCAAAGCCCTGGGAGACGATGCCCGGTCACCGCGCTATATCGAAACTGTCCATCGCCGTGGTTTTCGTTTTATTGCCGGCTCGCAAGAGCTCAATGATTCGCCGCTATCGAACGCCTCCGCCACCCCCGGCCTGCAACAACTGTTCGGGACGCAACCGGGAGATTGCGCGCTTGCAGGAACGGCTGGATTTGGCCGCTGCCGGCCAGCGCCAGCTCTGCTTCGTGACCGGGGAACCCGGCATCGGTAAAACCCGCCTGGTTCAAGAGTTTCTCGATACGCTGCCGGCGCGGGTAAACGGTGCAACACTCCTGGTCGGCTGGGGACAGTGTATTGACCAACACGGCGAGGGCGAGGCCTACCTGCCGATCCTGGAAGCCCTGGATCGCCTGGCCCGTGGTCCAATGGGAGACCAGGTACAGAAGCTATTGCGACGTTACGCGCCCCTGTGGCTGCTGCAGATGCCCTGGCTGCTGCCCCCCGATCACGTCTATGACGCCGAATTGGTCGGCTCAAGCCCTGCCCGGATGCTGCGTGAATTCTGTGTATTCCTCGAAACACTGGCGGCCGATACGCCACTGATACTCTGGCTGGAGGATCTGCACTGGGGTGATAAAGCGACCATCGACCTGCTTGATGCGATGGCGCACAGGGAAGATTTAGCGCGATTGCTGGTGGTGGCGAGTTATCGACCGGTTGACGCCGCCGTGCTCGATGCCCCGGTTCGCCAGCTCAAGTTATCCCTTGTTCAGCATCGCAGGGCTGCTGAATTGGTGCTGGAATTGCTCGATGCAGAGGCGGTGGGCGAATTGCTGGCGGCGCGTTTTCCAGGCATGTCTGCGCTGGCTGAGCTCACATCGCTGGTGCACCAGGCCAGTGATGGCAATCCCTTGTTTGTGGTTACCCTGACGGATTACCTGGTGGCGCACCAATTGCTCAGTCAGCAGGGGGGTGTATGGCAAGTCACAGCGCCAATTGAAACGATCCTCGTAGAAATTCCCAATAGCCTGAAAGACATTATCGAATTGCAGCTGCAACAGGCGTCTGCGCAGGAAGTATCGCTGCTTGAAACAGCCAGTGTCGTGGGCACCGACTTTCCAGCACAGGCAGTAGCGGCAATGCTGGGGCTGGAAACGGACGCGGTGGAGTTGGCCTGTGACCGATTGGCACAGCATCAGCAATTCCTGGTGCTGGCCAACCCTGTTGAGTGGGCCGACAGTAACATCGGCCGGGGTTACCAGTTTGTACACGATGTTTATCGACGAATGCTATACAACAGTCTCTCCCCCGCCAGGCGCCAGCAACTGCATCGACGGGCAGCGATAGCTATTGAGTTGGGCTACCGCGACGGGAGAGTGAGGTTGCAGCGGATCTCGCCCTGCATTTTGAACTGGGCAGGGAACCGGAGCGTGCTATCGCCTATCTGCAGCTGGCCGCAGACCAGGCACACCAGCGGGCGGCGGCTGGCGAAGCCCTTGCTTACCTGAACCGGGCTCTGGGGCAGGTTGCCACATTACCGCAAAACACTGAGAACGAGGCACGCGAGCTGGAACTCCGCTTGCGCTTGATGCGTGTGTTGATCACGGCGGTGGCTTATACCGCGACAGAGCAGCAAGACAATTTGCAGCGGGCGCTTAAACTGTGCGAGCACCTGCAGGACAACTCCAGCGAAATACAAATACTGGCGCTACAATGCGGCGCCACTATCCTGCGAGGTGATATCGCGGCGGCTGACATGATCGTTAGCAGAGCCAGAGAAGTCGGCAAGCACCTCAATGACCCCGTACTGTTATCACACGAGCCACTCGGCGCCGGCCTGAGTGCTCTGGTAAAAGGTCAACTCACGTTGGCAGAGGAGCAGTTCGGGCACAGCATCGACCTGTTGAGTGATGCGGATTTGCGCGAGCCGACACGCCTGTTTGGCCATGATCCCGCGGTCTTATCCCTTGGTTATTCCACGATTTCCGCCTGGCTACTGGGAAAACCGGACGAGGCGCGGCGTCGTGCACAACTCGCCCTGGCACGCTCCGAGTCTATTGGCTTTCCCCAGGTTCTGGTGAATGGATTGGATGTGGCCCTGTCTGCAGAGCACTTTCGCGGCGATGTGGAGGCGGCGCGGCCGCTGGCGGCCGCTCTCGATGCCTGTATGGCCAGGTATTGCGTCGAATACCCCTACTCCCGACCCGTCTCCGCCCGCAACTGGCTGCTGCTGCGGTCGGGTGATGCAACAGCTGCGATTGCCGGTATAAGGCGAGGCATCGACAAGGCGCAAGCGGCAGGGCATGGCCTGTTCTTCCCGCTGATGTACATCACCCTGGCCGAGGCCTGCCTGGCGACCGGGGCCATCGCTGACGGTCTTGCAGCGATCGACGAGGCGCTACGGATAGCGCAAGGCGGGGAGCGAGTGCTGGAAGCCGAGGCATGGAGACTCAAGGGTGAGTTGCTGCGCCTGGAAGAGGACCATGAAAAGGCGGAGCAGTGTTTCCGCACTGCCCTGGCGGTTGCCGGCGAACAGTCTGCATTATCCCTGGAGTTGCGCGCGGCCAATAGTCTCGTCAGGCTGCATCGCGACACCGGCTTGGCAGTGGATGCCGGGGAGCAACTGGAAAGGGTTCTCGGGCGCTTTACCGAGGGGTTTGACACGGCGGACCTGCGTGAAGCCCGCGCGCTTTGCCAGGCAGCATAATTCAGAGAAGCTTCAGAACTTATTCAAGATTATCTAACCGGATTTAGCGAGGATATGACAAAGTCACTGCTCCGGTAGAAAAACAATGCGTACATTCTATACAATTCTGGCCCTTATCCTTGCTACTGGCACTACTGCACTCGCCCAGACCAGCACACCTTTGGTAGAACGCGTTCTGACCCAGGAAGAGCAAGCTGCTCTTACGCCGAGTGACGTTTTAACAGCCCTGAAACAGGGCAATAAACGCTTCCTGGCGGGTACCGTCACCCATCGGGGTCACTCGGCTCAGGTTCGTAAAGCAGCCAATGGGCAGTTCCCCAAGGCCATAATTCGCTCCTGTGTTGACTCTAGAATCCCGGTGGAGGATGTATTTGATCGCGGCATTGGTGACATTTTTGTCGCGCGCGTAGCGGGCAATTTCGAAAACACAGATATATTGGGCAGCATGGAGTTTGCGACCCGGGTGTCCGGTGCCAAACTCATCCTGGTGATGGGGCATTCGGACTGTGGCGCCGTAAAAGCGGCAATCGATGGCGTCGAACTGGGTAACATCACCGAGATGCTTGAGAACATCAAACCGGCGATAGATTCTCTGGCTTCCTACAAAGGGGACAAGACCAGCGCAAATTCCGAATTTGTACGCCTGGTTACCGAGCGGAATATTCAGATCAGCATGGATGATATTCGCAAGCGCAGTCCGATAATCAAGGAGATGGAGCGACAGGGCGACGTCGCGATCGCAGGAGCTGTCTACGATATGTCGACTGGCGCTATTGAATTTCTGGACTGAATCAATGCCTGTGCGGGGAGCGCTAACACATTTCTCAACATCGAAACTGTTTAATCTCGGAGGATTCACCATGAAAAAACTACTCACGACACTACTGACGGCATCAACTCTTATCATCGGCAGCGTTCTCGCAGACACACTGGAGCTCGCCGATGGCACGCTCCTTGAGGGTAGCTTTGTCGGCAGCAGCAACGGCATCGTCATGTTCGATACCGGCGGTAGCATCGAGGCTTTTCCGGAGCGTGAAGTGGCGGGCATTTTCTTCAGTTCCGGAGTCGCTACAGCGCAGGCCAAGGCCCAGAGTCCGGCAACCCCGGCGACTGTGACTGTACCGGCGGGTACCCGCCTGATCATTCGCACCTCGGACAGCATCGATTCCAGAAGGCATCAGGCGGGGCACCGATTCCGCGGTCAGCTGGAGGGCGCCATCGTCATCGACGGTATCACCGTGGTGCCCCGGGGCGCTTACGTACACGGGAGGATTGCCCAGGCACGCCAGGCCGGGCGCGCGGTGGGCTCCTCCGAGATGTCAATCGAGTTCACCGATATCATGATCGATGATCAACTGTTCGAGATTGCCACCGAAGGCATGCAGAGCCAGACCGGTAACGAAGCGGGACGCACTGCGGGCCGTACCGCCCGG
>PVMK01125557.1_pt1 | contig 63691 bp, 65 predicted proteins | sample 1853481 | NCBI WGS metagenome assembly PVMK01 (sample SAMN08533507, study PRJNA380276) | Marine sediment metagenome, whole genome shotgun sequencing project.
GCGCACTGCATCCGTCTTGTCCAAGATGGTGATGAAGCCTTCCGTCACACCATATACCTCGTAGAATCGGTCGGGCAGAGCGTCGTTCAGGCGATTCTTGTACTCCAGATGCAGGGGCGCGCCCAGGTTCTGGATCATTTCCAGGCTCTGCAATGCATCGGCGTCGAATGCCGGATGATTGAGCAAGGCGATGATTTGCGACGGCACCATGATGATGTGGGTGACAGTTTCCTGTTGGATAGTGCGGATCACCGCTTCGGCGTCGAAGGTCTGGTGAAGAATATATCTGCAGCCGACGAACATCCACGGCATCATGTCCAACATCGCGCCGTTGAACACGATGGCGCCTGCATGGAGCACGATGCTCTCGGGTGTCATCCGAAACGCGGAGGCGAATAAGGTGCAGTACATGGCGCGTACGTAGTGTGTATGCACGATGCCCTTGGGCGCCCCGGTGGTGCCGCTGGAATACATGATGTTGTAGACATCGGAGTCGGTGAGCTTGGCATCCGCGGGCTCGCTTGCGGGGGCCACGGCGAGCCACTCGTCGTAGTCCCGAAAGCCCGTGTTTTCGCTCCCGTTTCCCACCAGCACGATGCCGTCTTCCAGCAGACAGGGAAGCTCGCCACGAATGCGCTCCAGCGTCCCGGCGAAGGAGGCGTCCGCCAACACCAGCACCGTGTCGGAATCCTTCAGCAGGGTAGCGAGGCCAGTTTCCTGGAGCAGTGTGCTGCACGGCACGATGACGACGCCTGTCTTGGCCGCCGCCCAGTACGCCGTCATCAGCTCCAGGCCGTTGGTGAGAACGGTGGCGAACTTCTGTCCCTTGCGGGCACCGGAAGCCAGTATCGCATTGGAGAGCTTGTTGACGCAGGCGTTCAGCTCTCGAAAGCTCAACCGATGGTCGCCCACCACCAGGGCAGGGTGGTCAGGCCGATAACGCGCATGGCGGGTGAGAAGCGTGCCGATATTCAAGATGGACATCCTTTCATGCCCGAAGAATGCGCCACGAGGCATTCTTTTGACGCAGATCAAGCTCGAAAACTCCTGAGCGAGTATACCAAAAACGTGGGTGTTCCTGTTTGCAGGTGGGATCTCAGATGCGACTGTCACACTCTCGGAGTAGTCATCGGTCTTCGTCGGCTGCCCATGCGTTCGTTCGTAGTTCCCTGTCTCGCGCCGGCATATCCATCGGCGAGGATTCGCCGGGTGATATCCAGGTGCACGACGAGCGATTTTATGACCGCGTCGTGGCTGAGGGAACACTGGGCCTGGGTGAGTCCTACATGGATGGTTGGTGGGATGTGGAACAGCTCGATGTTTTCTTCGCCAAGTGCATGCGATCCCGGTTGGATGACGTCGTCAAGTCAAAGCACGATCTTCTTCTATTTCTGAAGTCGAAGATCATGAATATGCAGTCCCGGAAGAGGGCCTGGCGAGTCGCACGGAAACACTACAATATTGGCAACGCATTCTATGCTGACATGCTCGGCCCCGGGATGCATTACACCTGTGCGTATTGGGATGGCGCAAAGACTCTGGCGGAAGCACAGAATGCCAAGTGTGAGCTCGTGTGCAGAAAACTGATGTTGGAGCCGGGCGATACGATACTCGAAATAGGGTGTGGCTGGGGTGGCTTCGCCGAGTATGCAGCCAGGCGCTACGGTTGTCGCGTCACCGCATACAATATCGCCGAAGAACAGATGCAGTATGCGAGGGAGCGATGCCAAGGTCTGAACGTGGATTTCGTGCTCGGTGACTATCGAAGTGCAAAGGGGCGTTATGACAAGATCGTATCCATCGGAATGTTCGAGCATGTGGGGCCGAAGAACTATCGAGCGGCCATGGAACTAGTGGAGCGTTGTCTCAATGATGACGGACTGTACCTGCTGCACACGATCGGAGGAGATGAATCCCGGATAACGGTGGATCCGTGGATCGAAAAGTACATATTTCCGGGAGGAGTTCTCCCTTCAATGCAGGAGATTGTGGAAGCGACAGAAGACCTGTTTGTGGTGGAGCATTTCCACAGCTTCGGTCAATACTACGATCACACATTAATGGCGTGGTACGACAATTTTCGAAATAATTGGTTTAAGTATGAGCACAGATATGGAGAAAGGTTCTTCCGCATGTGGTCATACTATTTGTTGTCTTGCGCGGGTGCGTTCAGAGCCAGGAGAAATCAACTCTGGCAGTGGGTCTTTTCGAAGCACGGCATGTTCGGCGGGTACAACGCTCTAGCATGTCCCGCGGCCCGACACAGTTCCCCTGCCATCGAGGCCGAAAAGGTTTACGAACACTCCTGCCTTTAAGGTCGTTAATGGGGTCGTTAATGGGGTCGTTAAAGGCGTTAAAGGTGCCGAAGGCGTTAAAGGTGCCGGGGCCGATTTAATCCTACGTTAAAGGTGCCGGGGCCGATTTAATCTAGAAAAGTATCGGCCCCAAAAGTATCGGCCCCGGCACCTTTAGAGGAGGGATCTTTTGGAGAGAGTTCAGGAATCGCTCTTGAGGTTGTAGTAGCGGTTGTTCAGATACTCGGTGACGTCGTCGATCTCTGTTGCTCCCCATTGCAGCTTCAGTTCTTCGCGCCAGCGGCGTATCCAGGTCTGGATTTCCTCTCGGGTGGTGGCCTTGCGTGTCTCGCGCACGTGCACGATGCTGGTGTGGCAGACTTTGCAGTGGTTCTCGTAAAGAAGCTGGCCGCGTTCCGCGTCGGCCGCACGCACGTCGCTGCCGGCGAAGGCGAGGCCGGTGGAGATGAGGATTGCGGCAAGTGCTGCGGTTGCGTTGAGACGGGGGTGGTTAGGTCCCTTGTGCATGGATGGTTCCTTCAATGGGCAAGCAAAGTGGCAATCGTCGCGTGGGCGAGCACGTGGGCCGTGACGCCGCCGAGGAGAATCTCGCGCAGGCGCGCGTGGCCGTAGGCGCCCATGACCAGAAGATCGGCGGAATCGTCCCTGGCGGCATCCAGCAACAGCTCGCCGATGGCCGCCGGTGCACCGTACAGGCTTTTCGTCAGCGTCTCGATGCCGTGGCGGGCCAGGTGCAGGCCGATGTCCGCGGCGGGAATACCGGCATTTTCCGGATCGTCGCTCTCGGAATTGATGGTGACGACACTGACCCGTTCGGCAGATTCCAGTAACGGCATGGCGTCACTGATGGCGCGCACGGCTTCGCGTTTCGCATTCCATGCGACCATGACGTTCTCGCCGATGATGCCGCTGACGCCGCCCGCGGGTATCACCAACACCGGGCGCCCCGAGGTAAGCGCCAGATGGTCGGCCAGTCCGTGGCTCACGCACTCCGGGTCGGCAGGGTCCGCCTGCCCGACTACCAACAGGTCGGCATAGCGCCCGTGCAGTGTCAGCGCGTCGATGCGGCGGTCCTCCACGCAGCGCCACTCCGGACTGATGTCCGATTTGCCGGTGATGTCGCCGAATTCCCGCTCCGCGGACGCCGCGGCGGAGACCAGAACCGCCCGCTGGTTGTCCAGGATCGCCATGGGGATCTGGGCCTCGGCGTAGGACGGCAGAACCGGTATCTCGATGACGTAAAGACCGGTGAGATGGGCCCCGTGGCGCCGGGCCAGGTCTGCCGCGGCGCGCACGCGCCCGGGGCTTGCCCGGCTGCTGTCCACATGTACCAGTATGTCTTTTATGGCCACGGCGCTGATCCTCGTAGAGTACTTCCCGGCGATTTCATTGTGCAGGTTGGCTGCGCGGGGTGCATTGACGAAGATCAAGAGCCGTTTCCGACCCACCGGGGAAGCTCAGTGGCTGGTTCCCCTTGAACGCGTGATCTTGTTGTAAACGTTGTATTTTCCCGACGGTTTCTTCATGGGAAGCCGCTTGACCTCTTCCAGCGTATCCGCGTCGTAGACGACCAGGGCGCCGTCCATATCCCAGATGCTCAGAAGCGCATAGCGCCCATCGCGGGTGAACTCCACGTGGGCAGCGGTTTTACCCGGTGCCGGGCGCAGGGTTTTTACGATCTCCAGGCTTTGCTTGTCGATGACGTGCACGGCATCCTTGTGGGGACCGAAGAAAACGTCCACCCATGCGTAACGGCTGTTTTCGTGGCTGCGCATGAAGAAGCCCGGACCCAGGGTATCGATGCGTTTCAGCGTCTGCCAGGTATTCATGTCGATGACGCTGACAATTGCCTCGTGAAGGTTGGGCGTCGCCAGCACCGGCACGCCACGATAGTCCCAGGTGATACCGGAGCCCAGGTGCGGTAGTCCAGGCAGGTCGATGTCGGCGATTTTGCGGCCCACGTCCAGGTTCACCACCTGGCCATTCTTCGCGTTCCTGGCGGCGCCGATGATGTGCTCGTAGGTGGGGTCGAAGAAGAAGTCATCCAGGTAGTCGTCCAAGCGTATGCGGCGCACCGGGAAGCGTTCCTCGATCTCCGGTGGGCCTTCGATACGGTAATCGTGGACGAAGCCGTAGTAGACCGGATCGTCGCCGTACTGAATTTCCCACACTTCTTTCAGATCTTTGAGGGCGGCGATGAAACTATTCCGGGGCGCGGCATCGTAGACGGCACTTACCCGGGAGCTCACGCCGTGTTCATCCTCGACGGCGATTATCTGCTCGAGGCTCAAATCCCTCGCACTCAAAATCACCAGCGTATGGGGAAGGTAGTTGCCCACTAAGACATAGCGGCCATCACCGGATACCGCCAGGTTGCGCGTGTTGATACCCGCGCGCACCTCCGCCACCATCTCGAGTCTGTAGAGGTCGAACATTGACACCCAGCCGTCCCTGGAGGCGAAGTACACGAATCGTCCATCGGGAGAAAACTTTGGTCCTCCGTGCAACGCGTAGCGGGACTTGAAGCGATGGATGGGGGTGAGCGTGTCGCCGTCCAGCACGCTGACGTGGTGATCGCCCATTTCCACCACTACGAACAGGTTCAACGGATCGGCGGCGAAGCGCGGCTTCTCGTCCAGGTCGACAACGGGTTGCTGGACGATTCGGCTGGCGATGATTTCGGCGCTTCCCCATCGGGGAACCTGCGGCAATGGCGTGTAGATGAGCTCGACCAGGGATTCGATCTCGGCGCCGCTCAGTTTGTCGGCGAAGCCGGGCATCTGTGAGGCCGGCAGGCCCTGGCTGATGGCGTCGACGGCTTTCGATTTGCGCAGCCGGCGCAGGTTTTCCGGGAGCAGGGCAGGGCCGACGCCGCCCAGGCGATGGGCACCATGGCACGCGGCGCAGTTGCTCGCGTAAATGCCGGCGGTGTCCCTTGGTGCTTCACCGGCGAAGGTGGCGGCCGGTATGAGCACACAGGCCGCCACCACCACGGCTTTCAGCGCTCCCTTGCAGGCCGGGCCCGGTCTCAAACGTCGGCTCCCCTTACGGGAATCGTCGGCAACGATTGCGCCGGCGGTGCCTTCGCGGCTGACCAGGCGCTGCCCGCGGCACCGTCCGGCGGGCCGGCAACTCCTATCTCGGCATCGTCGAGATAGCAGGCCGGATCTTCGGCCCACACGTTGTCGCTCATCTGAAAGGCGCGCACGCGGGTATTGCCCCCGCACACATCCAGGTACGCACAGGCGCCGCAGCGACCCTCTACCGGGCGCGGGCGTTTTCTGAGCCCCACCATCAGCGGATCGGAGTTATCGGACCAGATCTCCGAGAAAGGCCGTTCGCGGACATTACCCAGGTCGTAGTGCCACCAGAAGGTGTCCGGATGCACGTTGCCGAGGTTGTCGATATTGGCGATGTTCACCCCTGAGGAATTGCCGCCCCACTGGGCGAGCTTGCGGCGCAAATGTGCGACTCTGTCCGGGGCGTGGCGCTGGGCCCAATGCAGAAGGTAAACGGCATCGGCGTCGTTGTTTCCGGTAACGAATTCCCGTTTGTGCGCCGCATTGGCATCCTGCCAGCACTTGTCGAAGAGCAAATCCATGGCCCAACGGGTGGTCAGGTGCACGACATCGGATTTTCTGTTGCGATTTCCGCGCCCGGCGTAGTTGAGATGCGACAGATAGAATTTGTCGATCCCTTCCTCATCCATGAGCGTCAGCAGCTCGGGGAGCTCCGAGGCGTTGTCCTGGGTCATGGTGAAGCGCAAGCCCACCTTTATCCCGCGTGCCAGACACAGATGGATGCCTGCCATGGATGCATCGAAAGCACCTTCCCGTCGCCGAAAACGATCGTGAGTCTCACGCATGCCGTCGATGCTCACACCCACGTAGTCGTAGCCCACGTCCTGGATGGTATCGATATTTTTCTCGTCGATGAGCGTGCCGTTGGTGGACAAACCCACGTAGAAGCCCATGGCCTTGGCGCGTCGTGAGATTTCGAAGATGTCGCCGCGCAGCAGGGGCTCGCCGCCGGACAGTATCAGCACCGGAACGCCGAAGGCGCGCAGATCGTCCATCACCCGGAATACTTCATCGCTGGACAGCTCTCCGGGAAAATCCCGATCCGCCGAGATCGAATAGCAATGCTTGCAAGTGAGGTTGCAGCGCCGGATCAGATTCCATATGACCACCGGCCCGGGAGGCTTGCGTGCTTCGGTCACGGGCGTAGGCGATACCAGCTCGCGCATGTACTGTGATATTCGGAACATGTGTCAGTTGCCTCCGTTCAGACGCATACCGGTCTTTTTCAAAATGCGCTTGCTGTAGAGCACTTCATGGGCGCGCTGCCGCTCACCCAGCACTTGCGCGATACGGGTCACCTGCTCCTCCACGGTTGCACGGTTGCGTCCGTGAACCATGGCGAAAAGGTTGTAGCGCCACTGGGGTGGATGGCGCGGACGCAGATAACAGTGGCTCACGAAGGGCAGGGCACCGATCTGCCGGCCGCATTCTCGTGCGTGCTCATCCGCTACGTCCCAGACCGACATACCGTTGGCGGAATAGCCCAGCGCGTAGTGATTGGGCACCGCCGCGATGCGCCGAACGCTGCCGTCGTCGATCATGCGCGAGAAACGCGCCAGCACCTCGGCCTCGGATATGCCCAGATCCACCGCGAGCTTGGCGAACGGGCGTACGCACAGAGGCAGCCCCGCCTCGGTGGCGGCCACCAACCGGCGAGTGGTGGGGTCGCGTCCGTGACCACGACCCTTCGACGCCGTCTCTGCACTTTGCATGTTCGCGTTCATACTTCGAGCTTCAAGCCGATGAAGAACTCTTCCAGCTTCGGAAATCGATACACGGCGCATCCGGTTTCCGATTCGATCTCTTCCACGACCTCGGAAATTCGCTCCGTCCTCCCCGTCGCCAGTACGAACCACATGTTGAGCACGTGATCCCGCTCGTAGTTGTGGGCAACCTCGGGGTGTGCGTTAACCAGCGCCGCAGTCTCGTCAAAAGTCTCCAGCGGCGCGCTGAGGGCGCAGAGGCTCAGCGCGCCCCCCAGGCGCTCGGCGTTGTACAGAGGACCGAATCGCGATAGATAACCGTCGGCGAGCAGTGCTGCGACGCGATTGACTATCTCTTGCTCGGTAATCCCCAGATCAGCGGCGAGGGTTGCGAACGGGCGCTCGCGCACGGGCAGGCCGTCTTGAAGCGCATTGATGATTCTGCGGTCCATTGAGTCATCCATTGGCGCAAGCCTTGGAAGCGGTTGCAGGCGACAGGTAGCGCGCTCCGCGCTGCTTGAAGCGCCGGCGGCTGAACAGGACGCAGTAAGGAAGCTTGTGTATGCCGGTGGCGAGCCGCAGCGCGGAGATCTTTTTTTCCACGCTACGGCGGTCCTGGCCGTGGATCATGCAGAACAGGTTGTACGGCCAATCCGGCAATCGACGCGGCCGCCGATAGCAAAGGGTTACAGCGGGGTCCAGCGCCAGCCGTTTGGCCGTGACGTAAACCGACTCGTCGGGTATATCCCAGACGACCATGGCGTTGGCGCGGAAACCGAGTTCCAGATGGCGCACTACGATACCGAATCGCTTGATGACACCGCGCGCCTGGAGATCGTGCACGGTATCGATGACCGTTTGCTCGTCCGTACCGACACTTTCGGCGATGAGCGCAAAGGGGCGGGAGTTGAGCGGTAGCCCACCTTGTATCGCATGGATGATGGATTGCCTCAGGTCTGCCACAGGGGGAATCCCAGATCGATGTGAAACTCGTCGGTCAGGGGGAGATCCATGACGGCCAGGCCGGTACGGCGGCGCACCTGGTCGAGCACCTTGGCGACGGCCGCCTGGTCGCAGGCCGTTACCACGAACCAGAGATTGAACGCGTGCTCGCGCTCGTAGTTGTGGTTGACCTCCGAGTAGCTGTTCACCAGCCTCGCCACTTCCTGCAACCGCTGGGCGGGCACCGCCATTGCCGCCAGGGTGCTGGCGCCCAGGCGATTGGGGCGGAACACCGGCCCGATGCGACTCACGTAGCCCCGCTGTTGGAGCCACTCGAGTCGCTCGAGTACGGTTGCCTCGTTGCAGCCGAGTCGTTGCGCCATGGCTGCGTAGGGGCGTGGGCAAACGGGGAAATCGCGCTGAAAGTCGTCCAGCAGACGCTTGTCGAGCTGCGAAAGTTCGTCGCCGGCGGTGGAATCCGGTGCCCGGGTGCGAACCGATTCGCGCACCCCTGGAAGCAGCGCCGCCGGTGGTGAAACCGCGCTTGCGTCAGTCATGATTACAGTCCGATCCGGTGGGCGCGCGCGGCGAGGAAAATCCCGCTGGGCTTGTCCGCGGGCAGTTCCGCAAGCTTCTGGTAGGAGGCGGTATCGTAGATGTCGACCCTGTCCTCGTCGCGCACCGATACCCAAACTTGCTCGCCCCGGGGCGTGAACTCCATGTGTAACACGGCCTTTCCCGGTTTCATGGTGTGGATCACGGCCAGGGACTGGACGTCGATGATCTGTATGGTGTCGTTGTCCGGGAGCGCGAAGTTGACCCACACCTCGCGCGCATCGGGGCGCGCCATGACGAATATGGGCTGGCCGTGGACCGGGATGCGAGCCCGCTCCTGCCAGTTGTTGCGGTCGATTACCAGCACTTCGTGGCGTCCCACCGCGGGCACGAAGGCGAGTTGGCCGGCCATGGCCCAGCCTTCCATGTGCGGCATCTTGTATACGGGTAAGCTCTGCTCGCCACGACCGTAGTTCTGCATGATGCGCCGCGTGCCCTTCTCCGGGTGCCACAGATCCAACAGTGCGAGACCGTCCTCGCCAAATAGTCCGGCCACGTAGTAGCGGCCTTCCGGAGTGATCATGGCGTCGTAGGGTTTGCTGCCCACATGGGTGAACTTCTGAACCCGCGGCTGGGATCTGGTGGAAAGATCCGCGATCCAGATCTGGTCGGCATCATAAAGACTGAAGACAAAACGCTGGCCGGGTGCATCCACGAGACCGACAACCTTGGAACGCGTGCCCGCGGCATCGAAAACGGCCGGTATGTCGGCCACCGGAGTCAAGGTTTCCGCGTCGAAGATGCGCACACCTCCGGGCTTGTAGTTCGAGACCGCCACCAGGGTGCCGTCCTGGGAGATGGCACCGCCGATACTGTTACCGGCCTGCACGATGCGTTTGTCGATGCGACCCTCGAGGAGATCCACCTTGGTAAGCCCTCCGTCACGGCCGAAGACGTAGGCATAACGTTGGTCGCGGGAGTAGACGGCGGAAGCGTGGGACAGATCGCCGAGCCCCTGGATCTGAGAGAGTTGGGCGATGATGGGTGGTTTCCACCACCAGCACGCTGCCGGTGGCACGCTCGACGACGATTCCCAGATCGCCGGTGCCGCGAACCTGGGTACAGCCGACCAGGCTCATGGTCAGGAACGCGCAGGCCAGAGCCGCGCGGCAAAGTTTTCCCATCATCTCTTTTCCTCGTTTACGCTCATTCATTCGCGCCCCTCTCACTGATGCCACGCTTCATCAGGTCTACCAGCCAGCGCGCTTCTTCCTCGCTGACGAATGCACCCCAGGGGGGCATCGGCGTGCCTGGGCGTCCGTGCCGAATGGTCGCCGTCAATGCCGGTGTCGGCTTGTGGGCCAGGGACGCCGGCGTCAACGGTGGCCCCAGGCCGCCGGTGAGGCGTAAGCCGTGGCAGGACCCGCAGTCGTGCTGAAGCAGATGCAGGAGCTGTGCCTGGCGCTGGGGCGCAAGCTCCGCACCGGCAGCGAACGGCACCAGCATCGCCGCCAGCACCAGTGCTGGCGAATAATTGCGTTGCGGGACGATATGCGGGCTATGCATACGAACGTACGCTGTCGTCCAGCAGTTCCGGCTGCGGTGCGCCCTGGGGCGTGAACCAGGCGAGTTCCCGCGCCAGCGCGGCTACGCGCCCGATAATGACCACGGCGGGAGATCCGATCCGGTGCTCGCGGGCCGCACGCACCATGCCGTCCAACGTGGTGTTTACGCAACGTTTGCTGCCTGGTGGTGCCGGACTCCACCAGTGAGGCCGGTGTGTCGCTCGCAAGACCTGCGTTCAACAGACGCTCACGCACTTCATCGAGATTCATCAGGGCCATGTAGAAAACCAGGGTGGCTTCCGGGTCGGCAAGCGCCTGCCAGTCCAGATCCAGCGGCACATCGCCGCGGCAGTGGCCGGCGACGAAATGCAAGTGCCGCGCCAGGCCTCGATGTGTGAGCGGAATGCCCGCGTAGGCGCCGCATGCCAGGGCGGCCGTGATGCCGGGGACCACCTCGAATGCAACGCCATGGCGAACCAGGTGCAACGCCTCCTCTCCGCCGCGCCCGAACACGAAGGGATCGCCACCCTTGAGGCGTACCACCCGATGCCCGGCCCGGGCGAGACGCACCAGCATGTCGTTGATGCTGTCCTGGGAGGCGTGGTGGTTGCCCGGTGCTTTGCCGACGAAGATCTTCGGCACCGCCCGGTTGCCACCATTTGCAGCACATCCTGGCAGACCAGGCGGTCGTACACGACCACGTCCGCCTCCTCGAGCAGGCGCGCTGCCTTGATGGTAAGCAGCTCCGGGATCACCGGGCCCGGCGCCCACCAGATACACTTTGCCGCTATTGCTTTTCACTACCCCGGGCCATCAGTAGATGTCGTTGTTGGTGTTGTACACATTGAACTTGCCGGTGGGCGTGACCAGGCGCTTGTCTTTGATGACGTGCTTCAGCTTGCGCGTCTTGTCGTCGACGATGACGATGGCCGACTCCTGGTTTGCGCCGCTCCACACCGAGAACCCAGACTTCGTCACCCGCTTTGTTGTATTCGGGCTGCACCACGCGTTTCGGTCCTTCGCCGAGTTCTGCCCATTCGGCGATGGGTAACACCTCGAAGCCCTTGTCCAGGTTTCGATATCGAAAACCGCAATGGACTGACTGATCTTGGCGTCCGGATTCAGCGGTGAATCCACCCACAGATTCTTCGACTCCGGGGTGGCTCTTGACGAACAGTGATCCGCCGCCCTGACCCTGCAGCACGCGAACGGCCTTCCAGGCATTGTCGGCGTGTTCGGCCGGGTCCGTGCCAATGAAGGTAATGTCGGCGCTGCCCAGCGCGCTCGTGATCCACACCGGACCATGCTTCGGATCGTTGATATTGGCGCCGCGCCCCGGGTGCGGGATCTTCTGCGCGTCGACCAATGCCACCAGCCGGCGCTCCCTGGAATCCACCACCGCGATCTTGTTGGATTTGTTGGCGGCGGTGAGGAAGTAGCGATGGGTGGAATCCCAGCCGCCGTCGTGCAGGAAGCGCGCCGCCGGGATCTTGGTTATCTGCAGATTGTCCACGTCCTCGTAGTTCACCAACAGGATTTCTCCGGTTTCCTTGACGTTGACGATGAAGTCCGGATGCTCGTGGGAAGCGACGATGGCCGCGACCCGCGGTTCCGGGTGATACTCCTGGGTGTCCACGGTCATCCCGCGGGTGGAGACGATTTTCAGCGGCTCCAGCGTGTTGCCCTCCATGATCACGAACTGCGGCGGCCAGTAGGTACCGGCGATTGCATACTTGTCCTCCCAGCCCTTGTACTTGGAGGTTTCCACCGAGCGTGCCTCGAGTCCGATCTTGATCTGTGCCACCGTATCCGGCTTCTCCATCCACAGATCGACGAGATTGATCAAAGCGTCGCGTCCGATGGTGTAGAGGTAACGCCCGGAGGAGGACGGCCTGGAGATGTGCACGGCATAGCCGGTTTCGACGATGCGGATGATGTCCTTGGAAGCGCCGTCGATGAGCGCCACTTGACCGCTGTCGCGCAGGGTTACGGCGAAGAGGTTGTCCAGATCGTAGTCGTTCATCTTCTTGGTGGGGCGCTGGTCCACCGGCACGTGCACTTTCCAGCTGGCCTTCATCTCCGGCATGCCGTACTCCGGGGGGACCGGTGGCTCGTGCTGGAGAAAGCGCGCCATCAGATCCACCTGCTCGTCGGTGAATTCCCCCGAGGTGCCCCAGTTGGGCATGCCGCCTGGCGAGCCGAAGTTGATGAAGACCTTCAGGTACTCGGTGCCGCGCGCCTGGGTGATATCCGGTGTCAAGGGTTTTCCGGTGGCGCCCTTGCGCAATACGCCGTGGCAACCGGCGCAGCGCTCGAAGTAAAGGCGCTGGGCGACTTCGAACTCGGAGGCGCTCAAGGTCGGTGCGCCCGGCGTGATCACCTGCCCACCTTCCATGGCCTCGGCGGGCGAGCCCTTGTAGCGGAGCTCGCCGGGCGTGGTCTTCGGGTGGGATGCGGTTTGCGCAGATCCGATGACAGGTGACAGAGACAGTGCTACGGCCGCCGCCATCAATGCGGCGCGGGAGTGTTGGAACGTGAACATCATGGTGAGGCCTTCCTTACACAGCTGGGTTCGAAGCGTGCCGATCTTGAGATTGATCTTTTAGTCCCCCGGCGCCGGGAGGGCATTGACCTGGATCAAGATGCGCCGTCGCGGGTCAAAGCTTCCGCTGGAATGGTTGCCCGCGCCGCTCGCAGCGTTTGCGGCGCTCCACCATGGGCGGGCACTTGTAGGCATCCCAGTAGGTCACCTGGCAGTCCAGGCAGTAGTGGCACTCGTTGGCGTTGATCTCGCCGTTGGGGCGAATCGCCTGGGAGGGGCACTCGACGGCACAGGTCTGGCAGGGCCTGCCGCATTCCCTGTGGCGGCGCAGCCAGTCGAAAATGCGGAAGTGGCTGGGGATGGTGAGCGCTGCGCCCAGGGGGCACAGGTACTTGCAGAAGAATTTGCCGTTGAACAGGGACACGATGATCAGTGCGAGGGCATAGGCGACGAAGGGCCATTCCCGTTGAAAACGCAGGGTGATCGCCGTCTTGAATGGCTCGACCTCGGCGTAGCGCACGGCGTCGGGCCGCCGATTGCAGGAACAGGGCGAACAGGCCCAGCAAAATGATGTACTTGATGGCCAGCAGCCGCTCGTGTATCAGCGCAGGAACGAGAAACTGTCGCAGACCCAGGTGCACGGCCGCCTTGTTGGTCAACTCCTGCAGCGCTCCGAACGGGCACAGCCAGCCGCAGTAAACACCCCTGCCCCAGAGCAGCAGGGTGACGGCCACGAAGCCCCACAGGATGAAGGTGAGGGGCTCGATGAGGAAGGTCTCCCAGCGGAAATCGCCCATGAAGGCGCTGATGAAAGTCAGGACGTTGATCACCGATAGCTGGGCCAGGGCATACCAGCCGATGAACACCAGCGTGTAGGTCAGAAAGGCGAGACGCAGGTAGCTGAGCAGGGTGGCATGCCAGGCGAACCAGTCCTGGAGCACCAGAATCAGCGTCAGGACCAGCAGGCCGGCAGCCAGCACCCAGATTCTGGCCCTGCGCGATTCCCATACGCCCTCCCATATGGGCTCGTCCACGGTGGCTTCCACGGGCTGTGCTTTACGAAGCGCGGCTTCGCCTCCGGCCGTGGCGCCTGTTGCCAGGGGCACGCCCCGGGACTCGGCCACCGTGCGTGCGGCGCGCGTGATGGATGCGTTGAGAACCATGACCGTGATGGTGGCGCCACTGATACCGTCCACGGTGATGAACCCGGGGCGCTCCTCGCCACCAATCTTGAATCGGTCGAAGACATTCCTGCCGAGGTACTGATCCACATAGGTGGTGAGATTCTCTTCGGTGACGCCCACCAGAAGGATCGGCTCCTGGTGGGCGACGATGCGCACGCCCCTGATGACTCCGGCTACGTCGAAACCCACCAGCACGCTGATGGGTTTGCCGGAATAGGCCGGTATGCGCACGACTTCGTCGCTGAGAAACACGTAGCCGAGCAACTCCCGGCCACGGAACAGCGGCGCCGCCGGAGGGGTGCCGTCGATCTCGCCCATGTGTTCGGCGTCGGGGAAGAAGGACAGGGCGAGGTCGCGCATATCCGCTGGCAGCGTGGCGGCCTGGGCGGCAGCGCAGGTCAACCACAGGAGCAGGGCGGGGCCTGCAAGAAACCCGGCGAGGCCCCTGTAGAGGCGCGTGGGTGGGGACGTCAGGCGCGGCATGGATCTCCTGTCGGCGAGGGGATATGCAGGTTGGTAGGGTGATTTTCAGGTGTCGCGAACAGGGCGCGCCTTGATCCGCGTCAATTTCCCCACCCGGGCTGGAGGCACACTAGGCCCAGTCACCACCAGTGTCGGGTCACCGCCCATGAATGCCAGCATCCAAGAAGTCACGCGCCCGGAAGACAGGTCCGATGTACGCGCATTGCTGAGTGCCACTGCGCTTTTCGGTGGTCTCGGTGAGGCAGCGCTTGGCAGCCTGTCCGCCCATACGTCGGTGCGCTGGTTGCGAGGGAAAGAAATCCTCTATCTGCAGGGGCAGCCGGGAGACTGCGTGTTCGTGCTTATCGAGGGGTCCATGAAGCTGGTGCGCCGCACCGGCGGCGCCCGCGAGCACGTGGTGCGGCTGCTTCGACCCGGGGAGGTGCTCGCGGAGACGGTCTTGTTCTCCAGCAACGGCTACCCCGCCACCGCCGTGGCCCTGGAGGATTCACGCTTACTGGCCCTGGACGCGATGCCGTTCGCGACCTGTTTGCGCGAGAATCCGCTGCTTGCCTGGAACGTGATGGAGCGCCTGGGTAAGCGCATCGAGGAGTTGCAGATGCAGACGGAGCTGCTGGCAACACATACCGCGGAGCAGAAGGTGGCAGCCTATCTGGTGCGCCGCTACCGGGCGCTGCCAGGAACCGACCCGGTCGTCTCGGCCAGTTGTCGTCGCAGTGATCTGGCGAGCCTGTTGGCGTTGGCGCCGGAAACACTGTGCCGGGTCATCACCGCGTTCAAACGCCGCGGTCTGATTCGAAGCGAACATGGCCGCATCGCCGTTGTCGATGCGGAGGGTCTCGGAAGAGCAGCGCCCTGAAGGGCTGCCGGGTTGTCGTTTACTCGGCCTGGCCCATCAGCTTGTCGGCCAGGGCGTGCTCGCGGCGTTCGTGATCGTGCAGGTGGTCAAGCACTTCGGCCACCTCGGCGAGCAGCGCGGACTCATCGGACTGCTCGGCGGTGCGCGTGTGCTCGAGCAGGGCGCGCACCGCGGAAAGAATGACGCAATGATCCCGCACGAGAATTTTCAGCTCGTCGTGATAGCGGGACCCGTAGGCGCCCATGCATTCATACATCCCGCCCGGAAACTGTTCGTGGGAAAAGTGTTTGATGAGCGACGTATGCAACTCTTCCAGCACCGGAGCCAGGCCGATGATGCCGCGAAAGCCACGGACCCGCTCCACCAGCACCATGAGTTCACGATGCTCGGCTACCAGCTCGTTGTATACTTGCTCGAAGGACGGCTTCAATTTTGCGGCACCCGCAAATATTCATCTCGAGGATCAGCTGCTATGAGTGTACGAACTATTCTGGTCGAAAACATCATGAGCACAGATATCTTCACGCTCGGTCGAAACGACAAGTTGAGTGTCGCCGACGATCTCATGAAGCAGAAGCGCATCCGCCACATACCGGTCCTGAACGCCGACGGTGATCTCTGTGGCATTCTCACCCAGCGGGATCTGTTTCGTGGAATCCTGCTGAGAGCGCTGGGGTATGGCAGTCGTGCGGAGGAGAAAATGCTCGATTCTCTGTCCATCAAAGACGCTATGCACGATGAAGTATTCACCACCACCCCGGAGACGACACTGAGCGATGCCGCTGACCTCCTACTGTCCAACAAGGTCGGTTGCTTGCCGGTAGTCGATGGCGAGCGGCTTGTGGGTATGATAAGCGAAGCCGATTTCGTAAAACAGTTCGCGAGCCACGATTCCTGATCCCGCATTTGACGCGGATCAATGGTCGTAGCCCACGAGCGGGTTATGCTGGCTTGGTAGCTGAAAAACCGAAATCGGAGGTGGCGTCATGGCCGAGAAAATCCTGGTCCCCATCGACGGGTCTGAGCACGCGTTTCGAGCATTGAAGGTGGCTTGCGCACTTGCCAGGGCCGAGAATCGAAACCTGAAATTGTTGCATGTGGTTCCCAGCAAGGAGGTTCCCGCGGGCCTGCGGCGGTATACGGAAGTCGAGCACATGCGGGACACACCGGAGTATCTCTACGAAACTGCGATAGCCGAGAGGGTTCTCGATGACGCCCGCGGTCAAGCATTGGCGGATGGCGCACAGAATGTGGAATGCTCCGTTGGGCACGGCGATGCGACCAAGGGCATACTGGAATTTTCCGGTCGCGATGGCGTTGACACTATCGTCATGGGTACACGTGGCTTGAGCGACATTCAGGGTATGGTCTTCGGCAGCGTTGCCCACAAGGTGGCGCACGCCGCGGATTGCCGGGTGATCGTCGTAAAGTGACGAAGCCGATCCCGCTGGGCAGCGCGGCGATTGGATCTGTATCTGGAAGCCTGGACTTGTCGGGCCCCCTATGGATAGTGTAAATGCATCAGGGGAAAGCCTTTGGAGGATCCGCCGTGTCTGATTCCTACGACGAACTCAGTGAGTCACAGTTGGCTTTGCTGGAAAACAAGCTCAGGGAGCAGCAGGCGGAATTGCGCGCGGAAGTAAAAGAAGAGCGGGCGGAGTCGGACAATGAGCGCGACCGGCGCAGCGCGCGCGAGGTGCAGGACCGCGGCGACGAGGCGAATACCGACCAGTGGCGCGAAGCCAATGCCGCCATGATCGATCATCATGTGGACGAGATAAGCGGCATCCAGGCGGCCCTTTCGCGTGTGGATTCCGGCACTTATGGCCTGTGCGTGGACTGCGGCGAGGTCATCGGCTTCCAGCGGCTGCAGGCCTACCCTTCTGCAAACCGTTGTCTCCAGTGCCAGTCGAAGGTGGAAGCAGGTTAGTCCCGGTTGCGGCGCGACTTGGGGGCTGGCAGCTCAAGCGACCAGCACCACGGGCACGGTGAGGGACTCGAGATAGCTTCGCGCTGCGCTGTCTTCCAGCTCCGGGCTTTTTCTGGCCAGCACCAGCAGGCTGCCCGTGTTCGGTGCCGGCGCCTTGCGAAGTCGAGAGAGGTGGTCGTCCGCCACCACCAGGTAGCGCAGAGCAACCTCGTGGGCGGCGATCTGTACCTGGCGCTTGCGGGCTTCGATCTGGTCGACGCCGCTCACCGGCAGCACCACCACCAGCTGAACCGCCAGAGTACCCGCGAGCCTGGCCGCCACCGCCAGAGCGCGGTGACTTGCGGGCGACCCATCGAATAACGTCCACAGGGGTTTTCTTCCGGCGGCCCGGCGCGTCCGCCCGGGCGTTTCGCCGGTGGCCAAGGGCCGCCCGCCCGCGCTCGGCAGATGCTCGCCGGGCAATGGGCGCCTGGCGCTGTGCACGAAAGTCAGCTCCACGCTCGCCGATGCCGCCAGCGCCTCGGTGAGATAGTGGCCCCGTACCACTCTCAGGGTCGAGCGAATCGAACTGGCCCTGCCGATCCGGGCAAGCTCCTGGCGCAATTGCCGGGCCTCGCCATGCAGGGCACGCAGCATGCGCCGGGCGTCCAGCTCACGGCTCCTGCCGGAGATCCGGTCGATTTCCCTGGTGACGGGAACATCCGCGAGCCGCAGCAGGTCTGCGTCCTCCACGAACACGACCTCCAGATCGGCGCCGACGCTGGCGGCGAGGGCCGTCGCCAGCTCCAGCGTCTCTGCGCATCGCCGGGCGGCATTGGTGGCAACTACGACAGGTGGTGTGGCGTCGGAGGATCGGTGCTCAATCACAGTCGCCGCCCGCCTTGTCGTGCTCTTCGCTCTTGCCGCCGAATTCGCGCCGAATCTCCGAGAGCTCGATCAAGCGCGCTTCGACCCGCCCGTTGACGGAGTTCTTTTGAAAGCCGCCTTTCTTGAGCGGATCGCCCGCCGGCATTCCCATGAGCAGCTGAACGGCTTCATCCACCGTCGTGACCGCATAGATCCGGAACTGCTTGGCCCTCACCGCCTGCACCACGTCGTGGCGCAGCATCAGGTGGCCGGTATTCGACTGGGGGATGATGACGCCCTGATCTCCGCTCAGGCCCAGTGACCGGCAGACATCGAAGAAACCCTCGATCTTCTCGTTGACGCCGCCGATGGGCTGCACCTGCCCGTGCTGGTTGATGGAGCCCGTGACCGCGAAGCATTGCCTGATGGGAGCGTCGGCAAGTGATGACAGCAGCGCACAGAGCTCCGCCAGCGACGCGCTGTCGCCATCGATGGTCCCGTAGGACTGCTCGAAGACCACGCTGGCGGTGAGCGAAATCGGGTGGTGTCGAGCGTAGCGCGACATGAGGAAGTTCGACAAGATGAGCACGCCCTTTGAATGGATCGGGCCGCCCATCTCGATTTCCCGTTCGATGTCCACGACTTCACCGTCACCGACCCGGGTGGTGGCGGTGATGCGGCCCGGTTGCCCGAAGACCAAATCGCCGTGTTCCAGAATCGACAGGCCGTTGATCTGACCCACCGATTCGCCCGCGGTGTCGATCATCATCGTTCCCCGCCGTATCTCTTCCTGGAGCCGCATCTCCACGCGGCTGAGCCGGTAGCGCTGCTGATCCAGTGCGTGTTGGACATCTTTGGCGCCGATGCGTTTTCGTTTCGCCTTCAGGGCCCAGTAGTCGGCTTCCTTCAGCAGGTCGACGAGATTGCGCCTGTGCACGGACAGCTTTTCCGCGTCCTCGCACAGCCGCGAGGCGCGCTCGATGACGCGGCCGACGGCGTGTCGATCCAGGGCCTTGAGGCCCTCGCGCCGGGCCAGCGTGGCGATCAGTCGCGCGTAGTCTCGTTGGCTGCCCGGCGTTCGATCCACCGTATCGTCGAAATCCGCCGCCACCTTGAACAGGTTGCTGAAATCCGTGTCGAGCTCGTGCAGGTAGTAATAAAGGTAACGCTCGCCAACCAGAACAACCTTGACGTCCAGAGGTATGGGTTCGGGCTCCAGGGACGTGGTGCTGACCAGGCCGAGGGAACGCTCCGGTGACTCGATGCGTATCTCTGCCGACTGCAGGGCACGTTTGAGGCTTTCGTAGGCAAGAGGTTGCATGAGTACTTTCTGTGCATCCAGCAACAGGTAACCGCCGTTGGCCCGGTGCAGGGCACCGGGTTTGATCATCGTGAAGTCCGTCACCAGGGTGCCCATCTGCGCTTGATGTTCGACGCAGCCTACGAGGTTGCCGTGGTTGGGCAGGCTTTCCAGGGTCACGGGTGCGCCGCGGCACTCGCTGTTGTCCACCATCAGATTGACGCTATAGCGCTTCAGCGCCGGCGCCGGTTGCGCCATCAACCCGGCGATGACGGCGATGCCCTCGGCTGACGGGAGAAAATCGTTCACGTGCTGGACGATGTCGGTCTCGACGGCGGTCAGATGCGCCTGAATGGATTCGATACCGGCATAGTCCTCGCGCAGGCTATCGATGAGATGCCCGACCGCGAAGCGGGCAATTTCACGGTGCAGCGCCTGCAGTTTCTCGCGGCTTTCCTTTTGCCAACCCTGAAACTGGCGCAGCAACTTCTGCAGGCTCTCCTGGAGCTCGGTGACGATCTTCTGAATGCGTGCCTGTTCGGCCTCGGGAAGGTGTTGATACTGGGTGGGATCCAGGATCTGTTTGGCTTCGCCAATGGGTGCGAAGGTAAATCCCGCGGGCGTCTCGACCAGTGCGATGCCGCGTTGCATGCCTGCCTGGCGCAACCCGTCCAGGGCCTGGGTGCGGCGTTCGCGAAACTCTTCCTCGATCTCCGCCAGGCGGGCGTGGGTATCGTCGTTGTCGAATGCCGCCGGGATGACGCTGCCCAGCTCCTCCACCAGAGCTTGCATATCCTTGCGGAACAGCACGCCCCTGCCGGCCGGTAGCCGGATGGCAAGGGGTTGCTCGGGGCGCTCGAAATTGTGCAGGTAGCACCAGTCCGAGGGCACGTCCTGGTCGCTGGCCACCTGCTGCAGGCACTCATGGACGGCGGTGAACTTGCCGACGCCGGGAAATCCCAGGGCGAAGACGTTGAAGCCCTTCTGGCGGATATCGAGCCCGAAGTGGAGCGCTTCCATGGCCCGGGTCTGGCCCTTTACGGCGCTGATATCGGCAAGATCATTGGTGCTGGTGAAATCGAACTGGCGGACGTCACAGGCCCGATACAGGGCTCTTACAGGAAGTGGTCTCGGGGTTCTCATATGTTCACTCGGTCGCCATGCGCGTCATTGACCGAGATCACCCCAGTCGACCCGTTGGCCGATTATAGTTGCCACGCTTGGTGCCGGCTGCAGGCGCGAACGCTTGACAGGAGGGATTCGTTGACCATGCAGGCCACCTGGGTGGTAGTGGCAGACTGCCAGTGCGCGACCATCTACACCGTGCCACGGGGCATGGCACGGCTGCGCTCGCTTTGCCAGCTGCAGGATTCTCCAGCAGCGACGGGCCTGGGCGAGGGCCAGCCCGTCAGCCCCGAGGCGGGCAACCCGGAGGAGGTTTCGGCGTCTTTGGAGCGACAGGCGCGCGGCTTTGCCGAGCAGGTGGCGCTTCATGTGGAGGATGCGCGCCTGGACCGGCGATTCGATGAGCTGATCCTGGTGGCGGCCCCGACATTTCTTGCCTACCTGCGCGAGAGCCTGAGTCAGGCGGCGCGGGATGCGGTCATCGGGGAGATCCCCAGGAATCTTAACCGGGCGCTACCGGACACCCTGCAGGAGCAGGTGCTGCGTGTACTTTAAGGGGACAGGAGGGGACAGATTTCAAATCTGTCCCCTTGGCATGTCTCCCGCAAAAAAAAAGGCGGTCCGGGGGAGACCGCCTGGAAGACACCTAAAGATTCAAGGAAGAAATAGCGATGACATTGCACCTGCCATCGGCTACTACTCTATTCCGGACGATGCTGGCGTTTCCATAAGGGATACTACGTACGTTGCGCACTATTCAGGCTAGTGCACAGTGCTTGCACGTCTGCATGCCGGAAAGCTGGCTTCCATGGTTTCCTCGGCGATGATGGCCAGATGGTCCAAATCCAGAATTTGCACCCGGCTGCGCTGCACCTTCAGCAGCCCTGATTCCTGTAGCCTGGTCAGCACGCGACTCACGGTTTCCACCGCCAGCGCCAGATAGCTGGCGATGTCGGCTCGGGACATGGGCAGATTGATGTCCACTTCCGAGAGTCCCAGCCGTCGCTGCTTCTTCGAATGATGCAGCAGAAATGCGGCCATGCGTTGCTCCGCAGTCTTCTGTCCCAGGATCAACAGCAAGCCTTCGTGGTCGACGATCTTGCGGCTCATCTTTTCAATGAAACGCCGTTGAATTTCCGTTGAGTGCGCACTCAGGCGGCACAGCGCCTCGTAGGACAGGGGGCAGACACAGGAAGTGTCCAGGACCATGGCATTGCACACGTAGCGGCCCGATTCGATGGCGTCCAGAGCGACGATATCGCCGGGTGTGTGGAAGCCGATGACCTGCTCCTCGCCGCTTTGCAGGATGACGTAGGTCTTGATCGCCCCGGAGCGCACCATGTAGATGTTCTGGAATTCCTCGGCGGTGCGAAACAGATGGTCGCCCCGATGCAAAATCCGGGGTGCCACCGGGATCTCCAAGCCGGCGGCCGCCAGGCAGTCACCCTCCGGCCGTGCCAGGCACTCGCCCGCGGAATGCACACTCGCTACACTGAGACTCCCGCGCCCTGATTGGGACAATTTGCGCGCTGCTCTGCATGATTCAATCCCCCTTGGTTCACTTGCTCATTAACAGTGTTGAGGAAGCAGCGGCTGGGGAACATACGTAATTACCCCTAGACTGGTAGGGGTTTTCTCAGGTCAGATCCTGGCCCGGGGGCAGCACCATTCGTACCAGCTCGGCCAGGGAGCGTGCCTGCATCTTCTTCATGATGCGTGCTCGATGCAGCTCCACGGTACGTTCGCTGATGGACAGGTCGATGGCGATGACCTTATTGGCCTTGCCCGCCACCACCAGTTCCATGACCTCCTGCTCCCGCGGGGTGAGCAACGCTTTGCGCTCGGCGAGCCTGGCCTCATGGGCGGCCTGCGCGCGGATTTCGGCGTCTTGAGCGATGGCCTGCTGGACCAGATCCAGCAGCGCCTGGGGGTTGAAAGGCTTCTCCAGGAAGTCCACGGCGCCGCCCTTCAGCGCCCGTACCGCGGTGGGCACGTCGCCGAAGCCGGTGAGAACGATGACCGGGATGTGGTGGCCGTCCGCGCACAGCCGCTCCTGGAGCTCGAGTCCGCTCATGCCGGGCATGCGGATATCCGTGATCAGACAGCCGCGACGGTCGGGCCGGTAGCTATCGAGAAAATCCCCGGCGCTGGCAAAAGTCTCCACTTGGAGGCCGACAGAGTGCACCAGCAGGGCAAGGCTGTCGCGCACCGCCTGATCGTCATCGACGACGAATACGGTAACTTCCGGGCTCACGCGGGCGCCGGCTCAAGCGCTGGGAGAGTGACGTGAAAAATCGCCCCGCCGCCCGGGCGTGGGCTGGCCCACAGCCGGCCGCCGTGGTCCTCGATGATGGTGCGGCTGATGGGCAGGCCGATCCCCAAGCCGTCGGCTTTGGTGGTGAAGAAGGTCTCGAATATCCGTTCGCCACCGTCGGCGCCGAGTCCCTCGCCGGTATCTTCGACGGTGAGCTCGATGATGCCCCCCGTGTCGGCACGGGTGCGAATGGTGAGCTCGCGTCCCTGCATCGGCCCCGCCTCGAGAACATCCATGGCATTGCGCACCAGATTGAGCACCACCTGCTCGACCTGGATGCGATCGCATTTCACCCCGGGCAGGCTCTCGTCGAGCATCAGGTGAAGGGCGATGCCGCTGGCGCGCAGCTCGTTGTCGACTAGACCGAGCAGGTCCCGTACCAGGTCGTTGAGCTCGACCTGGACGCGCTCGCTCTCGCCCTTGCGCGCCAGCCGGCGCAGATGCCGGATGATGTGTCCGGCCCGTTGCCCCTGGGCGGTAATCTGCCCCAGCGCGTCCTCGAGCTTCTGAGTATCGGCGTTTCCGGAGCGCAGCATGCGCAGGCAGGCCTCGGCGAAGTTGATCATGGCCGTCAGGGGTTGGTTGACCTCGTGGGCGATGCCGGAGGTGAGCTCACCGATGGTGGAAAGACGGGCCGCGTGGGCGAGATCGGCGCTCCTGCGCCGGGCCTCGTCTTCGGCCCGGCGTCGGGCGGATATGTCGCGCACCAGGCCCGTGAACAGCCGCAAGCTGCCCACCTGAACCTCACTGACCGCAAGGTCGATGGGAAAGCGCCTGCCGTCCTTATGCTGCCCCTCGGCCTCCCGGCCGATACCGATGATCCGCGGCTGGCCGGTACGCAGGTAACGGGCGATGTACTCGCCGTGTTCCTCCCGATAGGGCGATGGCATCAACATGGTGATGTTGTTTCCCACCAGCTCGTCGGCGGTGTAGCCGAATATGTGCTGGGTAGCGGCGTTGACGGATTCGATGATGCCGCCCTCGTCGATGGTGATGATTCCATCGACGGCGGTGTCGAGAATGGCGCTCAGGCGCGCCTCGCGGTCCTCGAGCAGCTCACGGGTGCGCGCGAGCTCTTGCGCCGCCGGCGGCGGCGTAGCCGTGCCGTCTTTCCCGTGCGAAATAGGCCTGCGGTTCATGACTCCTGCTCCAGATGCGCTTCGCCGCCGGACCAGCCTCGCCCGAACAACCAACAAGAATTTTGGCTACACGCCGTGACCGGAGTAGAATTTCCGGAAAGCGATTGACTCCGGTCAATGTTGCTGGAATCCGGGATGCAATAGTTTACTTGCTCATCGGAGGGGTTGCCGAGGTAATTGCGCGCCCCCGGCGCGCATCAGGGGAGGGACTCATGCCGTTCAGCCATGTGCTCAAATTGTTCGTCGATCCCGTGGAAGGATGGAAAGCCATCCACAATCGGCGCTACTCCGTCGCCGCTATCGTTCTCGGGCACACGCTCATATTCGCCTTGATCCCCGCCGTGGCAGGCTTCTTCGGCACCACCCGGGTGGGCTGGCAGGTGACGGACGGCGAGGTCGTGCGTCTGACCACCGCAAGCGCCGGCAACATCGCGGTGCTCTACTATCTGGCAATGCTGGCCGGCGTGGGAACCGTGGGCTGGGCGATCCACTGGATGGGCAAGACCTACGATGCCGACCAGCCCATCGGCCAGTGCATCGCGCTGGCATCCTTCACCGCCACGCCCCTGTTCTTGATCGGTTTCCTGCAGGCCTATCCCGTGCTGTGGCTGAACCTGATCGCGGGGCTCCCGGTGCTGGCATTCACCACCTACCTTTTCTACACCGGCGTTCCCATCATGATGGAGATCTCCCGGGAGCGCGGATTCCTGTTCTCCTCGGCGATGCTTGCCTTCGGTCTCGTGGCCCTGGTCGCGATGCTCGCCGTCACGGCCCTGCTCTGGGGCACCGGGTTCGCCCCCTCGTTCACCAGCTGAGTCGATGTTCGTCACCATCCTGGAGAGATAGATGGCCGAAGCGCAAACGTATAACTATAAGGTAGTCCGGCAGTTCGCCGTGATGACCATCGTGTGGGGCATCGTGGGCATGCTGGTGGGCGTAATAATCGCCTCCCAGCTCGCCTGGCCGGCGCTGAATTTCGATATTCCGTGGCTGACCTTCAGCCGCCTGCGGCCATTGCACACCAACGCCGTCATTTTCGCCTTCGGTGGATCGGCGCTGTTCGCCTCTTCGTACTACGTGGTGCAGCGCACCTGTCATGTGCGCCTTTTCTCGGACCGGCTGGCGGCATTCACGTTCTGGGGCTGGCAGGCCGTGATCGTGCTGGCGGTCATCACCTTGCCGCTGGGCATTACCACCACCAAGGAGTACGCCGAGCTCGAATGGCCCATCGATCTGCTGATCGCCGTCGTCTGGATCGTCTATGCGGTCGTGTTCCTCGGCACCATCGTCAAGCGGCGGGTCTCGCACATCTACGTGGCCAACTGGTTCTTCGCGGCCTTTATTCTCGCCGTGGCGATGCTGCACATCGTCAACAGCGCGGCATTACCGGTGAGCATGTGGAAATCCTACTCGGCGTACGCAGGGGTTCAGGATGCCATGGTGCAGTGGTGGTATGGGCACAACGCGGTGGGATTTTTCCTGACCGCGGGCTTCCTCGGCATGATGTATTACTTCGTGCCGAAGCAGGCCAACAGACCTATTTACTCCTACCGCCTGTCCATCGTGCATTTTTGGGCACTGATCTTCACCTACATATGGGCGGGCCCCCACCATCTGCACTACACGGCGCTTCCCGATTGGGCCCAGTCCCTGGGCATGGCAATGTCGCTCATTCTTCTGGCGCCGTCCTGGGGCGGAATGATCAACGGCATCATGACGCTGTCCGGCGCCTGGGAGAAGCTGCGCACGGATCCCGTGCTGCGATTTTTGATCGTGTCGATATCCTTCTACGGCATGTCGACATTCGAAGGGCCCATGATGGCTATCAAAACCGTCAACGCGCTGTCCCATTACACGGACTGGACCATCGGGCACGTGCACTCCGGGACGCTGGGCTGGGTAGCGATGGTGACATACGGCACCATGTACTATCTCATTCCGCGGCTGTTCGGTCGCGAGCTCTACAGCTTGAAGCTGGTGGAGCTGCACTTCTGGGTCGCCACCATCGGCATCGTTCTTTATATCACCGCCATGTGGGTCTCCGGCATCATGCAGGGGCTGATGTGGCGGGCCGTCAACACCGACGGCACCCTCACATACAGTTTCGTGGAATCGGTGCAGGCCATGCATCCCTTTTACATCATCCGCTTCCTGGGCGGGGTCCTGTTTCTGAGCGGTGGAATCATCATGGCCTATAACCTCTGGAAGACCGTGGCCGGCGCCAAGACCGTCGACGCCGCTATCCCTGCTCCGGCGCACTGAGGAATCGCAGCAATGGCAACAGGACACGAGAAGCTGGAGACCAATATCGGTCTGATGGTCGTGCTGATACTGCTGGTCATGAGCGTCGGCGGCATCGTAACCGTCCTCCCGCAGTTTTTTCAGGGAGAATTGACGACACCGGTGAAGGGGCTCCAGCCGCGCAACCCGTTGCAGCTTGCCGGCATGGACATCTACATCCGTGAGTCGTGCGTGGGCTGCCACTCACAGATGATCCGGCCCTTTCGCGCCGAGACCGAGCGTTACGGACACTACTCGGTGGCCGGTGAGTTCGTGTACGACCGGCCGTTTCAGTGGGGCTCGAAACGTACCGGGCCGGATCTGCACCGTGTGGGCGGGCGTTACAGTGACGCCTGGCATCGCGTGCATCTCATCAATCCCCGGGACGTCGTTCCGGAATCCGTGATGCCGGGTTATCCGTGGCTGGCCGAGAACGCCGTGGATGCCAGCGATATCCGAACGAAGATGCGCGTGCTGCGCGTGCTCGGCCATCCCTATACCGATGAAGAGATCGAAAAGGCACCGGGAATGCTGGAAGGGAAATCCGAGATGGATGCCATCATCGCTTATTTGCAAAATCTTGGCACGTCCATCAAGACGCGCAGGTAACGGCTTTGGATGTGTCAGTCTTTCACGGCCTTTGGACCGGCGTGCTGCTGGTGATATTCATCGGCATCGTGGTATGGGCCTGGAGTGGTAAACGCAAGCGCGGCTTCGATGAGGCGGCGCACATACCGCTGGACGACGACGAGATGGGTACCCCCGGCGCCGAGACCAAGAGGAATCAACATGACTAGCTTCACTGACGGTTTCTGGAACATGCTCATCTTTGTTGGCACCGTCGGCGGAATCATCGTGTTGTATCTTTTCACCAGGAGCTTCTCGGCGGAACGGCCTCCTGGTGAAGGCGTGCAGAGCATGGGTCACAAATGGGATGGCGATCTGGAAGAGCTCAACAACCCGCTGCCGCGCTGGTGGCTGAATATGTTCTACATCACCATGGTCTGGGCTGTGGTGTATCTGCTTCTGTATCCCGGCGTCGGCACCCATCCCATGTTGCTCGGCTGGTCCCAGGTGAAGCAATACAATGAGGAAATGGCGGCTGCGGAACAACGCTATGGACCGATCTTCGAGCAGTTCATGAGCGAAGACGTCGCCGTGGTTGCCCGCAGTCCCGAGGCGCTGAAAATCGGTCGTCGCCTGTTCGTCAACTATTGCGGCAGTTGCCACGGTTCGGATGCCGGCGGAAATCCAGGCTTCCCGAATTTGCGCGATAGTGACTGGCTGTACGGCGGCAGCCCGGAAGCCATCAAGACCTCGATCATGAATGGACGCAGCGGCGCCATGCCGCCGTGGGGCGAGGCGCTGGGCGAGGGCGGCGTCTACAACGTGGCCCAGTATGTGTTGAGCCTCAGCGGACGCAAGGTGGATGGGTCCGCGGCCAAGGCCGGCGAGGCACAGTTCAATCAGTTCTGTGTCGCCTGCCACCAGGTCGGCGGCATCGGCAATCAGGCCTTGGGCGCCCCGAATTTGACCAATGGCGTCTGGTTGTACGGCGGCTCCCCGAAAGCCGTGGAGGCCTCTATTGCTGGGGGCCGGAATGGTTTGATGCCGCCTCACGCAGATTTTCTGGGTGAGGCCAAGTCGCATTTGCTGGCTGCCTACGTCTACAGCCTGTCCAGTAAGTAGCTCTAAGGTGGGCGAATTCGTTGCCCCCTGGTGAGGGTGCCAACAAGGAGCAGCTCCCTATGCAAACGAACGGCGAATCGCCGAGCATCCCCCTCGTGCAGCGCATCAGCGCGGTGCTATGGCCCGCTTTTCTGTGCGCCGGCGCCGCCACCGGCGTCTTCTTTACCTTCTTCGACCCCGTCGTGTTGCTGGAATGCGAGGGCGAGCCACCCATGAGTCGCATGGGAGCCTATACGTTGGGTTTTTTCATGTTCTGGTTGCTGTGTGTCGTATCTTCCGTCGGGACGTCGTACTTTCTGGGCCCTCAACCCCGGGGCTCGTCCCACCCTGCTCAGACGCCGTGAGACCGTCGGTGGACGACACCACGAAAATTCCGGTGGAAATTGCGTCTCTGGACGAGCAGGTCGCGCAATCTCTCTACGCACAACGCGAACGGATTTACCCCCGCGAAGTGCACGGTATCTTCGCGACCATGCGGGTGTTGGCCGTCGTGGTTCTGCTGGGCTTGTTCTACGGAGTCCCATGGCTGCATTGGAACGGGCAACAGCTTCTGCTCTTCGATCTTCCCGCGCGGCAGTTTCACATCTTCGGTCTTACCCTGTTTCCTCAGGATTTCATTTACCTTTCTGCGATTCTGATCATCAGCGCGTTGACATTGTTTTTTTTCACTGCTCTCGCGGGCCGCCTGTGGTGCGGTTATGCCTGTCCGCAGACGGTGTGGACCGAAGTCTTTCTCTGGATCGAGCGAAAGATCGAAGGCGATCGCCGCAATCAGATGAAGCTGGACAAGAAACCATGGACGGGTCGCAAGGTGGCTATCAAGGCAACCAAGCACGGAATCTGGATTCTTTTTTCATTGTGGACTGGATTCACGTTCGTCGGCTTTTTCACACCTGTGCTGGATCTGGGCGCCCGAGTCATGACGTTGGAGCTGGGTCCCTGGGAGACTTTCTGGATCCTGTTTTACGGCTTTGCCACATATGGAAATGCGGGTTGGATGCGCGAGCAGGTGTGCCTGTATATGTGCCCGTATGCGCGCTTTCAGAGCGCCATGTTCGACAATGACACACTCGTCATCTCCTACGACTCGGGCCGGGGAGAGGCGCGCGGGGCGCGCAAGCGCAGCACCGACTACAAGGCCGCCGGCCTCGGCGATTGCATCGATTGCACCATGTGTGTGCAGGTGTGCCCCACGGGAATCGATATTCGCGATGGTCTTCAGCATCAGTGCATTGCCTGTGCGGCTTGCGTGGATGCCTGCGACACGGTTATGGGCCAGATGGGCTACGACAAGGGCCTGATCCGCTATACGACGGAAAACGCGCTCTCCGGGAAGCAGCCAAAAATCCTGCGCCCGCGCATCATCGCTTATGCTTTTGTGCTGATTTCCCTGGTGGTCGCGGTCGGGGTCGGCCTTGCCGGCAGAACCCCGTTAGGCCTGGACGTCATCAGGGACCGCAGCACGCTGTTCCGGGATACCGATGAAGGGCTGGTGGAGAATGTATACACTCTCAAACTCATCAATATGGACAGTAAGGATCATCTGTACGAAATTGCAGTTTCCGGAATCGACGGCATGGAGCTCAGTCTCGACGCAGATCAGGTTCCCGTGGCCGCCCACGAGGTCTTGAGCGTCTCCGCGCGGGTGCGGGCGGATCCGTACTCCCTGGAACGCGCCAGCTCCACCATTGTCTTCACCCTGCAGGCCATCGACGACGACTCGCTGAGGGTTGACGAGGAAGCACGCTTTTTAGGACCGGTTTCGCCGGCACGGTAGGTGCTTCGTGGCTGAGGTAAAATTCCAGAGCAAGCCATCGGTCTGGTACCGCGAACCGATGGTGTGGATGATCATCTTAATCCCGTTTTCTGCCGTCATCATGGGTGGCGTCATGCTGACGCTGGCGGTGACTTCCGATGACGGCCTGGTAACGGATGATTATTACAAGAAGGGTCTGCGCATCAATCGTACCCTGGAGCGCGACGCGCTGGCGGCGAGATACGAGATCGCCGCCGAGATCATGCTGGGTGCGCCGGGTGAATCAGTGGAAGTCTCTCTGGCAGGCAACGCGGACTTCCAGGCGCCGGAAATCGTGCACTTGCGCCTGTTCCATACCACGCGCTCGGGCCTGGACCGGGAACTGCGACTTCGCCGGGTCGCCACCGGGCGCTACCTGGCCAGCGGGCCGCACCTGGAGCCCGGCGCCTGGCAGGTGCAGCTGGACGCCGACGGTTGGCGCCTCAATGGGCGGCTTCCGTCCTCGGCTCTGCCCCAGCGCGTGACGCTGGGGCCCCGGCGTTCAGCAACGCAGTGATGCTCTTCGACCTGTCACTGCTGGTGGCGGCGGCCATGGGGTTGTTCGGCTCCGGCCACTGCGTCGCCATGTGCGGCGGAATTTCCTGCGCCCTGTCGGCCGGATTGCCGGACAGCGTGCGCCGTTCACCGGCGCGTATGCTGCCCTTCATCATCGCTTACAACGCGGGGCGATTGACGTCCTACATGGCGGCCGGCGCACTGTTCGGTGGATTTGGCGCTGGCGCGGGGATTTTGCTGCCGCCTTCCTGGGCGCCGGGCCTCGGCATCGGGATCTCCGTCGCCTTCGTCATTGCTCTGGGCTTGTACCTGGGCGATTGGTGGCGGGGCTTGAGCGTTTTCGAGCGCCTGGGGGCGAAGTTCTGGCGGCACCTGGAGCCCCTGGGCCGGCGGTTCCTGCCTGTGACCCGCCGGCGCAGCGCCCTGGCCATCGGGTTGTTGTGGGGTTGGCTTCCCTGTGGCCTGGTATACGCCGCCCTCGCCCTGGCGCTTGTTTCGGGCGGCGCCCGGCAGGGCGCGCTGACCATGCTTGCGTTTGGTCTGGGCACGCTGCCGGCATTGATCGCGCTCGGTTTTGCCGGTCGCTGGCTGGCGGCCTTACGTCACCCCAAGGCACGGCGCGCGGCCGGAGCAAGCTTGTGCGTGCTCGGCGTGGCCGCGTTGCTGGTTGCGTATTTCGGCCACTTGCACGGCCTGCCGCCGGGCTAGCTTTCGCGCTGGATGTAGTCGTACAGAGAGCGGAACTCGTCGGCCACTATCGGTCCGAAGATCGGATCGGTGTGCGCCTTGATGTTGGACGCCACATCTTCCCAATCCCTTTCGGAGAGAGCTTTTTCGGCCCTCGGGAAGGCGTCGTTGTCCTCCACCTCCATGTGGCTTCTGAGAAAGGCGATGTAATCGCGGCCGGTGTCCTCGAGAGCATCGCGCTCCACCATCGCGCCGTCCACCACGCGCTGGAGCATCTCCGTGAAGCGTTGGCCCTTCTCGGCGAGCGCCTGGTGCTCGCGCTTCAGCTGCGCGACCATATCGCCGGCGCTGTCGTCGCGGTTGGTGAGCTTTGCGAATACCAGATCTTCCATGGGGTGGTGCGTGTGATCGGGGTAGTGGGTCATGTACACCATGATGTCGTGCATGAGCTCGAAATCGGCGTTTCCTTCGTCATGAATGACGACCATCTGTGCATCCAGCGTGGCCATGAGGCGGGAAATGTTGCCGTGGTCGGCTTTGAGCTGCTCCATGATCGCGGGCATGCCGTTCTCCCCATCGTGTGTCTTCGTTCTTGCGCTGGCTCCATATTAGAGGAGGCCTTCCCCCACGGCTATTGATTTTGATCAACGCTCGCCGGCACCCCGGTTCCGAACTCGCTTGTCTTCGTCTTCGTCTTCATCTTCGTCTGGCGGTGGCGCCGGTTGCTCGTCGTCATCGAGCAGGATGCGATGGGCGGGACCCTCCAAATCGTCGAACTGTCCGGAGCGGATGGCCCAAAGAAATGCCGCTACGATCACCGCTACCAGCACCACCGACAATGGAATCAGCAGATAAAGGATGTCCACGGGTTCACTCCTCTTGTGAATGGACATGCATGCGCGCCAGACGCAGGCTGTTGGCTACCACCAGCAGTGAGCTCGCCGACATGCCGATGGCTGCCATCCACGGTGCTACCCAGCCGGCGGCCGCGGCCGGAATCGCGAGAACATTGTAGCTGACGGCCCACAGCAGGTTCTGGCGGACGATGGCCAGGGTCTTGCGCGCGATGGCCACACCGGCGCCCAAGCTCGCGAGATCGTTTCCCAGGAGTATCATATCGGCGCTGGCTCGCGCTGCGCGAGCGCCATCGCCCATGGCGACGGAGACGTCGGCTCCGGATAGAACCGGGGTGTCGTTGATGCCATCTCCAATCATGGCGACGATTTCGCCGTCGGCTTGCAACTCGCGCACCCGCTGAAGCTTGTCTTGCGGCGACAGGCCGCCGGCCACATGGGTGATGCCGATCCTTTCGGCCACATGCTCTGTGACTTCCGGCCGATCGCCGGAGTAAAGCGTCACCGTCACCCCTTGGTTCTGCAAGCAACGCACCAGCTCCGGGGCGTCCGGGCGAATCTCGTCGCTGAGAACAAAAGCGCAGTGTATGCATTCTTCGTCTGCCAGTAACACCAGCGAGCAGCCTTCGTCCATGCTGTCCGTTGGCTGCCCGCCCACCAGGCGATGTCCGGTCTGCGATTCCACGAACGACGGCGTGCCGATGGTGTACCGATTCCCCGCGATGGTCGCCTGCAGCCCGGCGCCGGGTGTGTTGACCACGTCGGTTGCGACGTCCTTCGTATCATGGTTTTCAAACAGCGCCCGGGCCACGGGGTGCTCGGAGCTCTGCTCCAGCGTGGCGGCGATCGTCGCGCACTCTTCGCGGGATGTGTCGGAGGTTGCCACCGTCGCTACCACACGCGGTCGGCCAAAGGTCAATGTACCCGTCTTGTCGAAGACGAAGCGCGTCGCCCGGGCCAGAGTCTCGAGTGCGTTATTTCCCGTGATGATCAGAGCTCGCCGCGTCAGCGCACCGGTGGCGGCCGTGATGGCAGTGGGCGTCGCCAGGGACAACGCGCATGGGCAGGTGACGACCAGTAACGCGATGGTCGTCGGCAACCACCGCTCAGGTGCCACCTGCCACCAGTAGACGGCGGTGGCGCCTGCAAGAGTCAGCACGCCGGCGACGAAGTAGCCCGCCAACCGATCGGCTGCCCGTGCAAGGGTCGGGCGCTCGTCCCGGGCGCGCTCCACGAGATCGAGAATCCGCGACAGTATGGTGTCCGGACCCGTCTGCTCCACCAGGACCTGCAACGGACTGTCGAGATTGATGGTGCCGCCGGTGACGAAATCGTCCACCCCCTTAACGACCGGTCGGCTTTCACCGCTCAGAAGCGCCTCGTCGACGCTGGCACGGCCTTCCAGCACGTGGCCATCGGCGGGGATTTGCGCACCGGGACGCACCAGCACGCGATCGCCCACCTGGAGCTCGGCCACCGGCACGACGCTGAGCCCACCGGACGCGTCCATGCGTGTCGCCATCGCCGGCGTCTGGTGCACCAGGGCCTCGGACAAGCGCGCACTGTGCCGGCGCGCCACCAGCTCCAGGTAGCGTGCAAGCAGTAAAAAGAATACGAACATGACCACCGAGTCGTAGTAAACGGGTCCTTCGCCTGTCACCGTGGCATACACGCTGCCGATGAAGGCGATGCTCAAGCCGAGGCTTACGGGCACATCCATTCCGAGGCGCCGGTTGCGCAGATCGCGCAGTGCTCCGGTCAAGAACGGGCGTCCTGAATACAGCAGTACCGGCGTCGTCAACGCCAGGCTCAACCATCGGAACAGGTGCCGGAAGTTGTCCTGTATCCCGTGCCAGTCCCCCACGTAAAGCACGATGGCGACCATCATCACCTGCATGCCGAGGACTCCCGCCAGGCCGAGCCGTCGCAGGAGTCGCTTGCGCTCATCATCCAGCAGCGTCTCTTGCCGAGCCGGGTCGTAGGGATGTGCCTGATAGCCGATACGCTTGACGGCCGTCAGAATATCACTCAATCGAGTCACAGCCGGGTCCCAGCGTACCCTTGCCCGGTGAGTGGAAAAGTTGACCTGGGCATCTTTAACACCCGGCAGTTGGCGCAGGCTGCGTTCGTTGAGCCACGCGCATGCGGCGCACTCGATCCCTTCGAGCATCAGTGACGCTTCACGCTCGCCGTTTTCCAACTGGCGAACAAAGGTGCGTTGCGCGTCTGGGTGATCGTAAACACGTGCCTCGCGAAGAAAATCCGGTACCAGTGCTTCCGGTTTCGCCGGCGTCGCGCTGCGTTGCCGATAGTAATCGGCGAGCCCGCCGGCGATGATGGCTTCGGCAACGGCCTTACAGCCCGGGCAGCACATGGGTCGCGAAGCGCCATCGATCTCCACGCAGAGATCGGTGCCAGCGTCTACCGGCTGGTCACAATGATAACAACAGGAGATTGTCTCGCTGGCCTGCATTTTTCACCGGCATCGTGGTTCGAAGCCGGCATCATAACCCAGGATCAGCTACTGACGAGGCCCGCTCCGTGGAGCACGAACAGCCCGATCAAGAGAAGGATGAAGACGATGAAGTAGACGAAAAAACGGCGCTGATGATGCCGGCCCTGATTAGTGTAGGCACGGGGAAAATCGAGCCACATGGGCTTTTGCGTGACCACATCGCGCGATCCGCTCTTGAGGTCCCGGCGCAATCGCGCCCAATGAAACAGGGCCAGCGCCAGGCACACGACGGACAGGACGATGGCGGAAACCAGTAGTAATTTCATGGCTTCCACGCCCGGTCTTCTCCCGCTTTATTAATCATCCAGCCTCTCTGAGGTTGTTTCGCACTGCCCGGGCGCCAGGTTCAAGTATGCGCTGTGATCTTCCGGGTGCAAAGTGACGCGGGCCTCAGTTTGCCCAATTGACCGCTGGCCGCCGGTGAGTGCTCAAGCGCGGCCCTTCCAGCTCCGGGGGCGCAGCAGCTGTGGTTCCACGTTGGCTGCCAGGGGCAGGGCGCGCAGCCGTCCAAGCCGGGACAGCGCTTCGTCGATGCGCCCCGATTCCTGTTCCAACCAGGCGCAATGGGGTGCGTGCATGACAACCTCATCGATCCTGAATTCCAGGGCCTCGATATCGTCGCGCACGGTTTCCATGGACGCACCTTCGTCCAATCGAATAAATATCCGCCCGGTGGCGACCGCGGGCGTCGAATTGCCGGATGCCGCGTAGACCGGCAGCAGCTCCAGAGTCGACGCCGCATCCGCCGGCGGAGCTCCGCGCAAAATGCTGATATCGTCGCCCGTCAATCGCATTTCCACATCAGCACTGAGTTGCTTCGAGATACTTCCCCGCAGCGCGTAGAGATCGTGACGTTTGTGTAGTCGCACCGATTGGAAACGATCGCCGATATCGATGAACTCCGGGCAACGATTCCATTGCTGGAGGGAATTCATGGGTGTCATTATACTCTCAACCGAGCGTTGAGTTTCCCAGCTCATTTCGGAAAGGAGTATTCCGATGGCAAAAATCACCAACATCAGATTCGGCGGAAAGAAGGGTAAATCGTACCGGTTGCGCATGAGCGACGACATCCTGGTGGTGCGCACTCTCAGTCGACGCATCGTACGTGAGGTTCCGATCTCCACGAAGGCACGGGACATACTTTCGCAATTCGATCCATTGTTCGCGATACCGGAGGTGGGGGTCGAGGTTCTCCGTTGTAATGCCCGACGCGCAGTGCGCTCCTTCCGCGACAAGGCACGCATTGCGTTGCGGCGGGAGGCATCTGTGCGATTCGCCGGCCGTGGCCTGTGCGGTTCATCGGGACGACCGATCCTGTACACGGAGAATCTGTTCGTTCAGTTTCAACAGCGATGCAAGAGCGCCGCGGTGAAGCGCCTGCTCGAAAAGTTTGGCCTCAAAGTCAAGCGACGGCTTTCCTACGCGGTGAACGCATGGTTCGTGGAGCTTTCCGAGGGTAGCGGGCACCAGAAACTGCTGAACACCGCGGCCCGATTGCTGGCTCACGACGACGTGTTGCTGTGTCACCCCGAACTCGTGCAGGAGATGGGAAAACGCAGTGCATTTCCCGAGCAGTGGCATCTCAAGCGCGCCACCATCGACGGCAATATCGTCAATGCCCATTCCAACGTGGAAGCCGCCTGGCCGCTGAGTCAGGGCGACGGCACCACTATTGCCATTATCGATGACGGTGTCGATATGGATCACGAGGAGTTTACGGGTGCCGGAAAAATCGTCGCGCCCCGGGACGTCACCCGCGGAAACGCGGATGCGAACCCTGGCTCCGGCGATCGCCACGGCACGGCCTGCGCCGGGGTCGCCTGCGCCAACGGACTGCACGGCGCCTCAGGCGTTGCTCCGAAAGCACGCCTCATGCCCATCCGATTGGTGTCAAGCCTTGGCTCGCAAGCCGAGGCGGATGCTTTCGTCTGGGCCGCGGACCATGGGGCGGACGTCATCTCCTGCAGCTGGGGACCCATGGACGGCGAGTGGTGGAATCCCGCCGATCCCAGGCACGACGACGTCGTGCCGATGCCCGACTCGACCCGGTTGGCCATCGACTATGCGGTGGGCGAGGGCCGCGGGGGAAAAGGTTGTGTCATCACCTGGGCGGCGGGAAACGGCAACGAGTCGGTGGATAACGACGGCTATGCCAGTTACCCGAAGGTCCTGGCCATCGCCGCCAGCAACGATCGCGGCAAAAAGGCGGACTACAGCGACATGGGAGCGGCGCTATGGTGCGCCTTTCCAAGCAGCAACGGCGCGCCTTCATTGACGCCGGGCATCTGGACCACCGACGTATCGGGAGCCGGCGGATACAATTCCGGCAGCGAGGGCGACGGCGATGCCGCCGGACACTATACGAACTCCTTCGGCGGAACCTCCAGCGCCTGTCCCGGCGCCGCCGGTGTTGCGGCCCTGGTGATCGCCAGGAATCCGGAGCTTCGTTGGGATCAGGTCAAAGAGCTGCTCAGGCGAAGCTGCGACCCCATCGACGCTTCCGGGGGAGGTTATAACGGGGCCGGCCACAGCAGCTTGTACGGTTACGGGCGCTTGAACGCGAAAAGCGCGGTGGAGCTCGCCGCACCGGCGAGGCCGCGATATACGGTGGTGCACAAGGCCATCCAGTCGGTGCCCATTCGGGATCTGAAGACGGCTCGACTACAGGTCGCCGTCGCCGATAGGCGCAGCATTCGCGCCATCAAGGTGCACGTGGACCTGGAGCACAGCTGGATCGGCGATCTTACGGTGAAACTGAGACCCCCGGCGGCCATGAGCGTGGCCCCGGTCGTGCTGCACGATCGTCAGGAAGGCGGCGCGCGCAATATCCACCGGGTCTTCGATGTGGCGTCGACCCCGGCGCTGGCGGCTCTGGCAGGCGCTGTCCCCGCGGGCATCTGGAAGCTCGAGGTCCACGATAGCGCCAAACGGGACGTTGGCCGGATCAGCAGCTTCGCGGTGGAGCTGGAGCTTTAGCCCGGCGGAGTCGCTATACTTCACGGGCACCAGCCCTTGGGCAAGCGCTTCCGACCACGCACGATGAGCTCTTATTACTCTCGATCGTCAACAAGAATGCGGGTTCTGGCGTCCTGACCGGTGCTCCAGAAAGTATCAAAATCCATGAAGAAGCTCGACGATTATCGACTGCAATTCGACGGGCACGACTATCTTCCGGTAATGATCGGTGGCATGGGTGTGGATATCTCCGCCACCGGGCTTGCATTGGTTGCGGCACGTCTGGGGGGCATCGGGCATATCTCGGACGCCATGCTGCCCACGGTGGTGGATCAGGAACGCCGTACCAGCTTTCGTCCGCAATAAGCTGCAGAAATACAAATTCAACGTCGCGAGCAGCGATAAATCCGTGGTCCAGTTCGACCTGGAAGACCTTGCACTGGCAACGCGCATGCACGTGAGCTCCGTCATGGAGGCCAAGAAAGGGCAGGGCATGGTGTTCCTCAATTGCATGGAAAAGCTGACCATGAACAACCCGGGCGGCACTCTGAAAACGCGCCTGGAGTCCGCCATGGATGCCGGTATCGACGGCATCACCCTGAGTGCCGGCCTGCACCTGGGTAGCTTCGCGCTGATGCAAGATCACCCGCGCTTTCATGACGTCAAGCTGGGCATCATCGTGTCCTCCGCGCGCGCCTTGAATCTTCTGTTGAAAAAGGCGGCGCGTACCCAGCGCCTGCCCGACTATGTCATCGTCGAAGGCCCACTCGCTGGCGGTCACCTTGGGTTCGGCATGGACTGGGCGGATTACGATCTGAAGTCCATCGTGATAGAGGTGGTCGAATTTCTTGCCGAGAAGGAATTGGCCATTCCGGTGATCGCTGCCGGCGGTGTGTTCACGGGTTCCGACGCTGTCGACTATCTGGAGCTGGGGTGCGCCGGTGTGCAGTGCGCGACCCGGTTCACGATTACCAAGGAGTGCGGTCTGCCGGATCCCGTGAAGCAGGAATACCTCAATGCCGTGGAAGAGGATATCGTCGTCAATACGATCTCTCCGACGGGCTATCCCATGCGCATGCTGCAGCAGTCCCCGGCCATCGGATCCGGCATTCGCCCCAACTGCGAGGCTTACGGGTATCTCCTGGACAGGAACGGGCACTGTGCCTACATCGACGCATACAATGCCGTGGTCGCGAAAAAACCCAAGGTAGTGAAAGTCCTCGACAAGACGTGTTTGTGCACCGCCATGCGGCGTTTCAAGGTATGGACCTGCGGACACTACACTTATCGCTTGAAAGAAACCGCGAACCTGCTTGCCGACGGTACCTATGAGCTGCCGTCGGCAGAGCACATTCTCGGTGACTACCTGTACAGCACCGACCATCAAATCCATCGGCCTCCCCTGAAAGCCAACATCGTTTAGCCTGCGTATCGCTTCTGAGCGCGGTTACTCGCCGGCCCCGCAATGCAAAAAGCCATCGGCTGGTTGTTGACACCACTGCACCTGGCGCTGTTCATGGTCGTGCTGCTGATTTTTCACGTGGCGCAAATTCTCACGCTTCCTTTCGGTTACGCGGCCCACAAGCGGGTCGTGGACTATCTGAACTTCTGCATATTGGCGAGCCTCAAGGTAATGGGGACACGCATGGAATTCCGCTGCGAGCACGAGCTGCCGGTGGACACACCGTTGATCGTCGTCGCCAACCATCAGAGCATGTACGACATTCCGATGCTCGGCTGGGTATTCAGAAATCATCATCCGAAATACGTGGCCAAGATCGAATTGAGCAAGGGACTGCCCAGCATTTCCTACAATCTGCGTCACGGTGGATCCGTATTGATCGATAGAAGCGATGCCCGCTCCTCCATGCGCGCCATCAAGACATTCGGCAAACAAGTGGAAGCCCATCGATACGCAGCTTGTATCTTTCCGGAAGGGACGCGGGCCCGGGACGGAGTGATGAAGGAATTCAATCCTGCCGGATTAACGATGCTCATGCGGGCCGCACCGTCCGCCACAATCGTCCCGGTGGCCATCGATGGCTCCTGGGAGTTGATGCGCTATTCCATGTGGCCGATCCCCTTCGGCGTGCGGGTCAAATGCACGGTGCTCGCGCCCATCAGTCGGCACGAGCAATCCGACAAGGAAGTCGTCAGGGTGGTGGAGGATAGAATTCGGGGAGCAATGGCCGGCGATAGCTGAGTCGCCGCAACCCGCCGAGTGTCTGCGTTACGATGTACGTGGGCGGCCCATATTCTTTATCTGCAGTACTCCAATCTCCATCGAAGATTCTGATCTCAGTCCTGTAGCACATCTCGCAGGACACGCGCCGCGATCTCGACACCTGCACGATCCACGTCGATATGGGTTACGGCGCGCATGAGGGTATCGTCCATGTCGCCGATACGCACACCCTGCGCCAGCAATCGTTCGTTGACTTGCGGCGCACTCAGTCCCGATCCGCTGGTGTCGAAGTAGATCATATTGGTCTGCACGGATTCGAGGTCCAAGCTGACGCCCGGGATCTCGGCGATAAGCTCCGCAAAGTGCCTGGCATTGGCGTGATCCTCCGCCAGGCGCTCCACGTGATTTTCCAGCGCATAGATTCCCGCGGCGGCGATCATCCCGGCCTGGCGCATGGCGCCGCCGAACTGGTGCTTGAAACGCCAGGCACGATGGATGAACTCGGCGGAGCCGGTCAGCACGGCACCAACAGGTGCCGCCAGGCCTTTGGTCAGGCAGATCCACGCGGAATCGAAGGGTGCCGCGAAGTCGCGCGCCGCAACGCCGCTCGCCACCACCGCGTTCATCAGCCGGGCGCCGTCCAGATGAGAGCGCAGGCCTGCCTGCTTCGCCACCGCCGTGACTTCGCGAATGCGTTCCATGGGCCACACGGTTCCGCCGCCCAGGTTCGATGTGTTCTCCACCGAGAGCAGCCGTGAGGCTGGATCGTGGTGCCCCGGTTGGCGTATGGCCGCCTTAACCTGCTCGGCGCTGAAGACTCCCCCGCACCCCATCCAGGGGGCGGGATCATGACGCCGGACAATGCCGCCGGGCCGCCGGTCTCGAAGTGCAGCGCGTGTCCGGTCTTGTCGACGATGATCTCGTCACCGGGCTCGCAGTGCACACGGTAGGCGATCTCGTTACACATGGTGCCCGACGGCAGAAAAATAGCGTCTTCCTTGCCCAGCAACTCCGCGACCATCTCGCACAGACGGTTGACACTTGGGTCCTCACCCCGTTGTTCGTCGCCGACCTCTGCCTCCAGCATGAAGCGGCGCATCTGCGCGCTGGGGCCGGCTCTGGGTATCGCTGTAGAGATCGACGCGAAGTTGATTCATGTATCAGGTAATTTCCTGTTTGGTCGGAAGGGTGCGACTCGGAATATACCCGTGCCGTTCGGAAATAGCAGCAGGCCGGAAATCACGTGCTACCATTGCGCCACTTTTCAACGGGTGAGAGGCCGAGGTACGGGCATTGAATCGCGATCCAGATACCGGCAACCCTCTGCTCGGCAGCGAAGATCCTCCACCGGTGGAAGTTGTGCGCGCAGGCGCATCATCGCCTTTCTTCCTCACCTGCGAGCATGCTGGCAAGATTTTCCCCAAGCGACTCGGAACCCTCGGATTGGATTCCATCGATGTTGAACGCCACATCACTTACGATATCGGTGCTGCCGCCGTGGCCAAGGATCTGTCGCGGCGTCTCGATGCGCATCTGGTGTTGCAGACCTATTCACGGCTCGTGGTGGACTGTAATCGCTCGCCCGGATGCCAAGGATTTCATCGTGACCGTCAGCGAAAATACGGAGATCCCCGGTAACCGCTCGGTCGACCGGCAACAGGCGAAGGCCCGGGCCGATGCGATCTTTCACCCCTACCATGACACGATCGCCGCGGCTCTGGATGAGCGGGAGTCATCCGAGCGGCTTTCCGTTCTGGTGGCGGTACATAGTTGTACGCCGGTCTTTCACGGCGTGTCACGCCCCTGGCACGTTGGGATCCTCTACGAGCACGACGCAAGGTTTGCGGAGATTCTTCTCGACCTGCTCGCGGACGAAGGGCCATCTCTGCGTAGGTGACAACGAACCGTATTTCATGACCAGCGACAAGGACTACGCGGCGCCCGTGCATGGGCAGAATCGGGGCATCCCCCACGTTGAGCTGGAGATCCGCCAGGATTTAATCGAGACGGTGGAGGGCCAGGAAGAGTGGGCGGAATTCCTGGCCGATATTCTGCGCGAAGGACTCGGACGCCTGCGAGAGGCCGGGCATATCTAGCGTCCTGTCCCGCAAGTAGGTCAAATCCGGCGTACCCCCAGTCCCGGCCGATCCGTGGTGCGCATGTATCCGTCTTCCAGAACGAAACCGCCGTCCACCACATCCCGGGCCAGATCCAGACTGCCGTCCAGATCCAGATAACGTGTCGCCGGCGACGCCAGCGCCGCGTGCAGGGCCGCGCTGATGCTGACGATACTTTCGTCCATGCAGCCCCACATCAACTCGATTCCGGCGCTGTCGGCAATATCGGCGATTCTTCGCGCCGCGTGCACACCGCCGCATTTCATCAGCTTGATGTTGAATATGCCGCAGGCCCGGGGCGGTTCGATCAAGGTCAGGGCATCGTGGGCATCCAGCAGGGTTTCGTCGGCGGCCAGGCGCGCGCGCACGTTCTCCGGCAGTGCACGCATGGCATCGATGTCGTCCGCAGCCATGGGTTGCTCGAGGAATTCGATATCCAGCTGAGCCGTGCGCTGGACAAAGGCGTTCAGCTGTTGCGCGCTGTAGCCCTGATTGGGATCCACGCGGATGCCGATGTCTTTACCGATACTCTCGCGCAGGCGTGCGAGCCGTGCCAGGTCTTCGTCCAGGGAATGTCCGAGCTTGACTTTCAGTATCTTGAAGCCGCGCCCCACATACTCGTTGGCCTCTTCGACAGTTTCGTCCACCGGCTTGATACCGATGGTGATGGAGGTGGGCAGGCTCTGGTGGGCACGGCCCAGCATCTCTACCAGCGGCACTCCCAGATGCTGCGCCAGCAAGTCGTGCAGAGCAATATCCACCGCCGCGCGCGCAGCCGGAGTTTGCGGCATGCGGGTCTCGAGCTCGCGGCAGAGCGCGGGTAGGGTGCGGGGATCCCTTCCCTGGAGCCAGGCGAGCGCGTCTGTCTCGAGAGCGGCGCTGCATGCTGCGCGCGTCTCCCCCGTCACCATTGATTCGGGTGATGCGCAGCCGATGCCGGTAAGTCCGTCGTCGGTGCTCAACCGTACAAAGCTCATCTGCACGTCGTCGACGCTGCGAAAGGCGATGGTATACGGCCGCGCCAATTGGAAGTCCTCGACGTTGCTGTGAATTCCCGTAATCCTCATGAGCGCTCTTCCTCAATGTATTCTTGAATTACGGGCACCAGGCGATCCAGCCCTTCCTGCAACGGCCGCAGCACCGGAATGCCCAGGTTGCGTTCGTAGTCCTGCTGGCAGGCGATCAGTTCGTCGGCGCTTAACCCCGTGTCGTTGAGGGTAACGGCGAGGGTGCGCGCGCCGTACATGGCGATGAGCGCTATCTCGTCGGCTACGGGCGGAATTCGAAGCCTCTGCTCCTCGTAGCCGTCGAAGAACTCACGCCCCGGTGCGTGCTGCAGCACCACGCCCCGGGCGCCGCCGGAGAGCAGGAACTCCGCACCGCAGGGACCACTGGGGTTGCGCAACGACGACTGGCCTTCGATCACCATGATATCCGGTTGCGCTTCCCGGTCGCAGCTGACGATGGCGTGCTCTACCTCGCCGCTCACATAGTCGTTGACCACCGCGTCGAACACCAAGCCGAAACGCGCGCCCTGCATCCAGCCGGTTTGTCCGGTATAGATCATCTCTGCGCGCACCCCGGCGTCGTTCAGCGCCTGCACCAACAAGCGTGTCGTGGTGCGCTTTCCCAGGGCGCAGTCGGTGCCGAGAACCGCGATCCGGGGAGCGCGTACCTCGAGGACTTCCCCTTCCCAGAAGTGCAACGTGTTCTTGGGCGGTGACTTGCGTAGATCGATAAGCTCGACACCAGCGGCTTCGGCCGCTGCCGCGATCTCGGAATCTTCCGAGGCTGCATCGTGCAGGCCGTTGACCACGGACAGTCCGCCCTTGACCGCTTCGAGCACCGCGGTGCGCAACTCGTCGGTGAACCGCCCGCCGTGGGTGGCGATGCCGACCACGCACCAGCCGGGTGTTTCCTGGGAAACCGACAGTGCTTCTTCCAGGTTTGCTACGATGGGAATGCCGCGCCGCTGGCCGTCCAGGGCTTCGCCGGCATCCTCTCCGGCACAATCGGGATCGACCACGGCGGTGACCTGGAAGCGGTCGCTTCCGCGGATCAGGCCATGGGCCACCTTGCCGTTCGGTGTCTTGAACAGGCGGTTGGCAAGTACGATGGCAGGACGTTTCATGGTGGTCAGATTCCCCGAAGCGGTTGTTGTTGTTCGATGTGCGTCGGCGTTGCGCCGCGGCCCTGTTTACTCGGTTCCGGCCGCGCTGACAAGTGGGCCCGGGGCAGGGGAGGGGCGGGTGAGCCTAGCGGGCCGCCGCCAGAAGTTGGTCGGCCTGGCGGTACTCGGTAAATAGCGTGTCGAGAGTTATTTGCGGCCATTTGCGCAGCTTCATGGCATCGAGGACGTAACGGGCCTGGCCCAAGTGGCCGCCGGCTTTGTCGAACTGGCGAGAGCCGGTGGCTTGTCGGGCCTTTGCCAGGTACCGCTGCACGATTTGCTCGACGCCCCGGTGCGCGGCTTCGCTGTGCTTGTCGATGGCCAGCGCCGTCAGGTAATCGGAAAGGGCGTTGCGCGTTTTCGGCTTGGTGAGCCGGTCGGCGCGCAGATTCTCAGCGCCGCTGATGAGAAGCGCCGCCACTTTCTCTTTCCGGGTACGTGGCTGCACGGCCTTCTTGGAAGTCGTCTTCTTGGGTGTCGTTTTGTTCGACGTCGATGGGGCTTTGGGGGATTTCTTCGCGGGTGCCGGCGCGGCCTTGACTACTTTTTCCGGCGCCTTCTTCTTCGGCGCCGCAGGGGGCGGCGTCACTTTGGTTGCCGGCGGCGGTGCTTCGTCGATGGTTTTGGCGGGGACCGGTGCGGGCGCGGCATCTTGCGGCGCTGACGCGGTTGCCGGGGCCGGCGCGCCAACCGTGGCCGTCATGGCAGTGGCGTCGGCGATGGACGGCTTCTCTTCTACCGGCGTGGCGTTGCTTTGCGGAGCCGGTGCGGCCGGCATGTCGTCGGGCTCGGGTGCTTGCGTGACATCGAGGTTGCTATCTTGCGCCGGAGGCTGGTTGACGGATGCCGCTGCCGACGGGGTCGGTGCGGGCGCGGTGGCTGCTATCTCGGTGGGCGGTACGGTGTCCCGCGTCGCCGGGCGCAGACTGAACCATGCCGCCAGGGCGACGCCGGTTATGGCGACGATGCTGGTGGCGATGAACCAGGCGCGGCCGGACGCCGCCGCCGTGGGTGGCGTCCTGGCAGCCGCTTCCAGCTCGGCCATGGGCACCGTCCTGGTAGCGGTATCGGTGGTGGCCGCAGACGCCGCTGTTGCTCCGTCGTCTTCCAGGGCGAAATCCACCTGTTTGATCGAGGTCCCATGGGTGCTGACGGCGACGGTGCTGGCTTCCCGGTCCACTGCGCCGGCCGTCACCAGTTGCCGCCAGGCAGCCACCGACTGGGGCCGATCCCCCGGCGGAAAGGCCAGCGCGCGGTCGATGGCCTGGAGAAAGTCCTGAGAAAAATCCTCCAATTCCATCTGCGCGCAGGGCCGGAAGGGATCCCGTTGCTCGTCCAGGAGCAGATTGGCGCGCGCTGCGGCGTCGACGGGGCCCTTTCCGGTCACCGCCCGGTACATGGTCGCACCCAGTGCGTAGATATCGGTCCAGGGACCCTGCTTATCGCTTTCACGGGTGGCGTTGTACTGCTCGAAGGGCGCGTAGCCCGGGGACACGAGGCTGGTCAAGGTGCGCGTTTCCACGCCCAGGGCGAGTCGTGCGGAGCCGAAATCCAGCAGCACGGGTACGCCGTCATCGCGCAGGTACACGTTGCTGGGCTTGATATCTCTGTGAATGAACCCGGCGTCGTGAACCAACTCCAGTCCGTCCAGCAAAGGCAGGAGAATATTCTTCAGTGATTGCTCGCCGTCTACCTGTTTGAACTTGAGCATGTTCTCGAAGCTTTCCCCGCGTTCGTACTCCATCACCATGTAGGCGGTGTTGTTGGCTTCGAACACGCTCATGACGCGCACGATGTTGGGATGGCGGAACTTCGCCAGGGTGCGGGCCTCGGTGAGAAATCGATTCAAACCCCAGCCATAGGTGTCGGTGTGATCGCCGCTCAAGGGTTGCACGGCGCTGTCCTGGGTGCGTACCGCCAGGTCGCTGGGCAGGAATTCCTTGATAGCCACCAGCTGCTCGAGGTTGGAGTCCCGGGCCAGATAGGTGATGCCGAATCCGCCCTGGCCGAGGATCGAATCGATCTCGTACCAGTGCAGACGATAGCCTTCAGGCAGGGCGTGGTGGTGTCTGGACGGGCTCAAGGTTGTCGCCGGGATTGGTCCTGGTTACAACAACATAGCGGTTCGGGGGACGGGGCTCAATTCCAGGTCCTATCTGCCTGGATCCCGTATACTGTATATAAAATCAGTATGCGAGGTCGGTTCAAAGACAACCCATGCCAGCGGCAGTGAAAGCCGGCTATGCCGAGCTGCACGCGGTCTCCAATTTCAGCTTTCTCAGGGGCGCCTCGCACCCGGAGGAGCTGGTGCTGCGGGCCGCGCAGCTGGGTTACGCCGCCATCGCCATTACCGACGAATGCTCCCTGGCAGGCGTGGTGCGCGCCCACACGGCGGCCAGGGAGTGCGATCTGGCGCTGGTTATCGGCAGTGAGCTTACCGTGGAGGAGGGGCTGCGCCTGGTGCTGCTGGCCACCGATCGGGCCGCCTATGGCCGGCTTGCCCGCCTCATCACCCGCGGGCGCCGGGCCGCGGGCAAGGGCAGCTACCGGCTTGTGCTTGCCGATCTGCAAATGGATTTGCAGGGCTGCCTGGCGTTGTGGTTGCCGGGGAACCAGGCGACCGGGCCCGGCCCGGACGAGTCTCAAGCCCGTTGGGTTGCCGAGCGTTTCCCCGGGCGTGCGTGGCTTGCCGTGGAACGCCTCTGTGGCCGCGACGACGCACTGCTTCTCACGCGTTTCACGCGTCTGGCGGAGCGCGCGGGCCTGCCGCTCACGGCCACCGGAGATGTGCACATGCACAGCCGTTCCCGGCGGGCGTTGCAGGATACTCTTTGCGCCATCCGTCTCGGCCGCACGGTGGCCGGTGCCGGCTTGCACCTTTACGCCAACGGCGAGCGACACTTGCGCAGTCGCGAGCGCCTTAGCCGTCTCTATCCCCGGGAGCTGCTCGAAGAGAGCGTTGCCATCGCCGCGCGTTGCCACTTTTCCCTGGATGAGCTGCGCTACGAGTATCCCGCGGAGCTGGTGCCGGCGGGGATGAGCGCCGGCGAACATCTGCGCGCGCTCACCGAGGAGGGTATCCGCAGGCGCTGGCCGGAAGGTATTTCATCGAAGCAGCGCGACCAAATCGAGCACGAGCTCGCGTTGATCGCCGAGCTCCGCTACGAGCCTTACTTTCTTACCGTGCACGATATCGTGCGCTTTGCACGCCGCCGGGAAATCCTGTGCCAGGGTCGTGGCTCCGCCGCCAACTCCGCCGTGTGCTTTTGCTTAGGCATCACCGAGGTGGATCCCGCGCGCATGGAGATGCTCTTCGAGCGTTTCATTTCCCGGGAGCGCAACGAGCCGCCGGATATCGATGTGGACTTCGAGCATCAGCGGCGCGAAGAGGTCATCCAGTACATCTACGAAAAATACGGGCGTGAGCGCACCGCCATTGCCGCCACCGTGGTCACTTATCAGCCGCGCAGCGCGGTGCGTGATGTGGGCAAAGCATTAGGCTTCGATACCGCCCAGGTGGATCGTCTCGCCAAGTCGCTCATGTGGTGGGACGGTAAGCAGGTAATACCGGAACGGTTCCGTGAGTTGGGATTCGATCCGGATAACCCTTCAGTGCACCGTCTCGCAACTCTGGTAGATAGTCTGGTGAGTTTCCCCAGACACCTGTCCCAGCACACCGGCGGTTTTGTCATCGCCCGCGACGCGCTGTCGGCGCTGGTGCCTATCGAGAATGCCGCTATGGCGGATCGCACCGTCATCCAATGGGACAAGAACGATCTGGAGGCTCTGGGTCTGCTCAAGGTGGACGTGCTGGCGCTCGGCATGTTGACGGCCATACACAAGAGCTTCGATCTCATCGCCGAGCATCGCCACCGGCAACTCAGCATGGCTACGGTGCCGGCGGAGGATCGCCGGGTCTATGGGATGATCCAGCGCGCCGACACTGTCGGTGTGTTCCAGATCGAGTCTCGTGCGCAGATGGCCATGCTGCCGCGCATGCGGCCTGAGTGTTTCTACGATCTGGTCATCGAGGTGGCCATCGTGCGCCCGGGCCCCATCCAGGGAGGCATGGTGCATCCTTACCTGCGCCGCCGCCAGGGTATCGAGCCGGTGAGCTATCCGTCGCAAGCGGTGCGCGCGGTGCTCGAGCGCACCCTCGGCGTGCCCATTTTCCAGGAGCAGGCGATGCAGCTCGCGGTGGTGGCGGCCGGCTTCAGCCCCGGTGAAGCGGATGGGCTGCGCCGCGCCATGGCCGCCTGGCGCCGGCGCGGCGGTCTCGCGCCCTTCGAGGAGCGCCTCATATCAGGGATGCGCGAGCGCGGTTACGACGAGGCTTTCGCGCGCCGGATCTTCCAGCAGATCCAGGGTTTCGGCGACTACGGTTTCCCCGAATCCCACTCGGCCAGCTTCGCCCTGCTGGTATACGTATCCGCCTGGTTGAAATGCCACGAACCCGCGATTTTCGCTTGCGCGCTCCTGAACAGCCAGCCCATGGGCTTTTATGCGCCTTCCCAGCTCGTCCAGGATGCCCGCCGTCACGGCGTCCAGGTGCTCCCGGTGGATGTGGCGGCAAGCTTCTGGGACTGCACTCTGAAGAGCAACAATAGCGGTGAGCTGGCTCTGCGCCTGGGTTTTCGCATGATCAAGGGTTTCGCCGAGAAGAGCGCCGAGGCCCTGACAGCGGCGCGCGCCGAGGCGCCCTTCGCCAACGTCGCGGATCTCACCAGACGCAGCCGTATCAGGCATCAGGACTTGAACCGGCTGGCCGGAGCCGGCGCGCTGGAAGGTCTCGCGGGTAATCGTCACAGGGCGCACTGGCAGGTGCTCGGCGTCGAGGAATCGTTGCCATTGCTGGCAGCGCCTGACTTCAACGAAGCGGAGCCGATGCTGCCGGTGCCCAATGAGGGGCAGAATCTGGTGGCGGATTTTCACAGTCTCGGGCTCACCCTCGGCAGGCACCCGGTAGCGTTGCTGCGCACCCATTTGAAAACTTTGCGCATGGCGACGGCTGACGAGATCCGGCGTTGCCGCCACGGTGAGCATGTGCGCGCCGCAGGCATCGTCATCAATCGCCAGCGTCCTTCCACCGCCAGCGGCGTTGTCTTCATGACCCTGGAGGACGAGACCGGCCATATCAACGTGGTCGTGTGGCCCTGGGTTGTGGAGCGCCAGCGGCGCGAGGTGGTGGGGTCCCGAATGGTGGGTATCTACGGCACCATCGAGCGCGAAGGCGAGGTAGTGCATCTGGTGGTCGGGCGCATTACCGATCTCAGCCATCTGCTCGGGCGCCTGCCCACCAGCTCTCGAGATTTTTAAAAATCCCTCAGGCCTGGCGTGCGCGTTTGCGCGGGCTTTCGAAGGCTCTGGGTTTGCCGACAGCGGGGCCGACGGCGAACTCCACTCCTATCTCACGCAGCACCTGGAGCACGGCCTCGGATTCCACCCACGGCGCGATGGACTGTTTGCCCGTTGCTTTCGCGATTTCCACCATGTTGCGCGCAAGAATCCGCGCAATGGGATTGTCGACCACATCGTTGACGATATCCGGGTGCAGCTTGACGGAGTCTACCGGCAACTGCGCGATGGCACGCACGGTGGCGTGCCCGGTGCCGAAGCCGTTGACGGAGAAGTGGGCACCAAGCTCGCGCATGCAGTCGATAAAACGGCTGCTCGCCGAATTGCCGTCGAGCAATGCCGATTCGGAAAGTCCGAAGCACAGCTTATCGGCAGCAATCTGGCTCTCGTTCAAAAGCACGATGGCATGGTCGACGAAATCGTCATCGCGCAACGACGCCGCGGTCAGGTCGATGCAGCAATGGGTGAGTGTGCGCAGTCGCTCCGCGTCGTCGCCGAGCCAGCACAATGCCTGTTGGAACGCCCAGCGATCGAGCTCGGGCGCGATGTGGTAGCGTTCGGCGGCCGGCAGGAACGCTGTCGCCGGAACCTCGCTGCCGTGCTCATCCTGCATACGCAATTGCAAATCGAAGGATTGCGGTCCATCGGCGGATGACGTGGGGCTCAATGGCAATATGGGATACACCATCAGGGACAGAAGTTGCTCTTCGAGTGCATTGTTGATGCGGGTCAGCCAGTGTGCTTCCTGGCGGCGGCGGGCGAGCTCGAGATCGTCGCTGGAGCAGACGTGCACGCGATTGCGGCCGTGTTCCTTGGCGAGATAGCAGGCGTTATCGGTGGCGGATAGAATATCCGCGATGCTCTGGTCGGTGCGAGATATGGGCATCAAACCGATGCTGACTCCGATGCTGAAACTCGCCCCCTGCCAGACAAAGCGAAAGCTGCTGATGGCCTTTCGAATCGACTCGCTGAGGCGTTCTGCCTGTTCGAGGCTGCAATGCTCGATGATGACACCGAACTCGTCGCCTCCGAGCCGTGCCAGCGTATCGCGCTGGCGTACCTGGGTGCGCAGCAAGCTGCTCACCTGCTTCAGCAGGTGATCGCCCGCGGTGTGCCCGCAGGTATCATTGACCACTTTGAATTGATCGAGATCCAGATAACACAGTGCGTGCTCACCGTTGCCGTTGCGCGCCCCATCGAGCACGCGGCGCAGACGCTGCTCGAATTCCCGCCGGTTGACGAGGCCGGTCAGCGGATCGTGACTGGCCTGGTGCGCGAGCAGGCGTGACATGCGGTGGGGCCCGGTCACGTCGCGACCGGTCCCGCGGTAACCTTGAAAGGTACTGTTCTGGTCGAAAACGGGCTTGCCGCTGATGGCGTGTATGCGCCGCTCGCCGTCGGCGCCGATGATCTCCAGCTCCAGGTCGTTGAACTGTTTGGCACTTTCGAGTTGCTCGATGTGTGCCAGACGGACTTTTTCGTCGGGGCAGATGGTCTCCAGCCATTCCGTGTGCATGAGGCCGAGCAGATTCTGCGCCGAGTTGCCGGTGATCTCGTGGTAACGCTCGGACAAGTAGCTCAAGCGAAGATCGGTATCGAGTTCCCAGAACCAGTCGGCGGCCGTATCGGCAAAGTCGCGAAAACGCTGCTCGCTCCAGCGCAGCCCCTCTTCCGCGCGCCGGCGTTCGGTCACGTCGATTATCGTGCTTTGAATCGCCGGTTCACCGTCCCATTTCACCACGCGGGCGACATTTTGCAGCGTGACGATGGTGCCGTGTTTGCGCACGGCGTCGAACTCGTACTGACTCGGTGCCGGTTCCCCGCCCATGCGGGCCTCCATGTACCGGCGGCGGCGTTCGCGCTCGTAGGGTGCCAGGTGGTTCTCCACGCTGCCCAGCGCCATCAGCTCTTCGGGCGAGTCGTAGCCGAGGATTGCTGCGTAGGCGCGATTGACAAACAACGGTGTCCAGTTGCGATGGATCAGGATCCCCTGAATCGAACCTTCGATGAGATTCCGGAAGCGATCTTCGCTGTCCTTGAGCTTGATTCTGAGCTCTGTGTTGGCGGCCATCAGCAGCCTCCGCCATGACAGTGGCTGCCGCCTGGGTTAAGCTCCGGGCCGTTGCGCCGCGGGCTTCTGGTTGCGCGCGGCTTGCGCAAACGAGGCAGGTAATCATGAGTAAGCATCGCATCGCCGTGATCCCCGGCGACGGTATTGGAAAAGAGGTGGTGCCAGAGGCCATTGGCGTTCTCGAGGCCGCGGGCCGGCGATTCGGTATCGCATTTCAGTTCGACGAGTTTCCCTGGAGCTGCGAGTACTACGCGCGCACCGGGCGCATGATGCCCGAGGACGGCATCGATCAGATTCGCGGCCATGACGCCATATTTCTCGGCGCCGTGGGATTTCCCGGCGTTCCCGATCACGTGTCTTTGTGGGGGTTGCTGATCCCCATCCGGCGCGACTTCCAGCAGTACATCAACCTGCGCCCGGTGCGGCTGCTGAAGGGAATCGTCTCGCCGCTTCGCGATCGGGACGCCGCCGACATCGACTTTTACGTGGTGCGCGAAAATGTCGAGGGCGAGTATTCGGAGATCGGTGGGCGTCTCTACGAAGGAACCGATCATGAAATCGTGATGAAAGAGACGGTCTTCACGCGCATGGGGCGTCGACAGAGTGATGCGCTACGCATTCGAGCTCGCGCGCACGCGGGAAGCCCGGCATGTGACGTCGGCCACCAAGTCCAATGGCATTACCCACACGATGCCGTACTGGGACGAGCGCTTTCGCGCCATCTCCAGCGAGTACCCCGACATCCGCACCGATCAATATCATATCGATATTCTCACTGCCCACTTCGTGCTGCATCCGGACTGGTTCGACGTCGTCGTCGGCAGCAATCTTTTTGGCGACATTCTTTCCGACCTGGGTCCGGCGGTGGCCGGTACCATCGGCATCGCTCCCGGGGCCAACATCAACCCGCCGCGGGAATTTCCATCCATGTTCGAGCCGGTTCATGGCTCGGCACCCGATATCGCCGGCTCGGGCGTCGCCAACCCCATCGGCCAAATCTGGTCCGGCGCCATGATGCTCGAGCATCTCGGTCACCCGGACGCTGCCAAAGCAATCGAGGAGGCCATCGAGACCGTCCTCGTGGAGCCATCCCTGCATACCCCCGACATGGGAGGCAAGGCGACCACCGCCGATCTGGGCGGCGCGATTGCCGAAGCGCTCGGCTAGTCCCTCGTCATCGGCATTGCGCACAGGGTGCCGACACGCCATCCGTGGAGGAGAGGGGGGTTGGACGCCGCTACCGAATATGCATTAGTCGGCCGCCTCCGACGTGGTGCCATAGCAGCGGCGTCCGTTTGAAATATCGGTCAGCGTGGGGCGATCTTGAGTGATTTTCCGCCCTTTGGCGGGTTCGGGACCTCCTCCTGGATGGAAACCGAGAAATCCGTCACGCCAGCGGGAAGTTTTCCGTAGGCGCGAGTACAAGCGGACGGTAGCTGCAAGCCATGACCCTGCCCATCGAAGCTGCCGCGCTGGTACTGTTGGCCGCCCTCCTGCACGCCTCATGGAATGCGCTGGTCAAGGCGGGCCACGATCGTCTGGTGGTGCTGGCCATCGCCAACGCCATGGGCGTGCTCATCTCAGTGTTGATCGCGCCCTTCGTGCCCTTGCCCCTGGTCGCCAGCTGGCCGTATCTGGCGGTCTCCGTGGTTCTGCACACCGGCTACTATTTCTTTCTTATCCGCGCCTACCGCGTCGGGGATCTGAGTCACGTCTATCCTCTGGCCCGCGGGCTCTCGCCGATGCTGGTGGCGTTGCTCGCGGCCCTTTTCGCCAACGAGATCCCGCCTCCCTGGGGCATGGTGGGTATCGTGCTGGCCTGCGCGGGTATCGTCAGCCTGGCCTTCGACGGGGGGCCAACCTGGCGAGGCGACCGGCGCCCCGCTCGGTTTTGCCGTGGGAACCGCGGTCTTTATCGCCGCCTATACCCTGGCAGACGGAATGGGCGTGCGGCGCGCCGGACATGCCCTGGCGTACATCGTCTGGTTGATGATCATCGATGGCATTCCAATTATTTTCTTTACAGCCTGGTTGCGCCGCCACCAGCTGGCTGCCTCGCTGGCTGGAAACTGGCGCGCCGGATGCACCAGCGGCGCTTTGCAGTTCGGCGCTTATGCCCTGGTTATCTGGGCCATGAGCCTGGGCCCCATGGCGTCGGTATCGGCGTTACGCGAGACCAGCGTCATCTTCGCCGCGTTCATCGGAGCGTTCGTGCTGAAGGAGCGGGTTGGCATTCTGCGTATCGCGGCCGCGATCCTGGTGGCCTTGGGGATCGTCTTGATGGGTGCCGCGGACTTATAATCGCCCTATCCGGGGGTGCGATTCATTGCTGACGCCATCGACGGCGCCGGGCTCCCGGTAAATCGGATAACGACAATCAAGGGAGAAAGAACATGGCCAAACCCACCCTGTACGGTCCCGGCTACAGCACATACGCCCGCGCCGCCCGTCTGGCGCTGGAGGAGAAGGGCGTCGACTACGATCTGGTGGAGGTGGACTTCATCGGCGCAGGGATGCCCGACGAGCACCTGGCCCGGCATCCATTTGCCAAGGTGCCCGCTCTGGAGCACGACGGATTGATGCTCTACGAAACCGTCGCCATCGAGCGCTACGTCGACGAGGCATTCGACGGCCCATCCCTGCAGCCGTCGGATCGCTGCGCGCGCGCGCGCGCATGACCCAGATCATTTCCATCATCGACTCCTACACGTACCCGTGCACCGTCGGGCGATCTGGTCATACAGCGGCTGGTGCAGCCCGATCTGGGCGGCACCGCCGACGAAGCCATCATCCAGGCGGCGCTTCCCGAAGTCGACAAGAGCATGGCCGAGCTCGAAAGGCTTCTCGGTGACCAGGAATACCTGGCGGGCAGCGCCCTGAGCCTCGCCGACCTGCACCTGGCCCCGATCTTCGCGTACTTCGCCGCCACACCGGAGAGCAAAGCCATCTTGGAGGACAAGCCCGGTCTCACTGCCTGGTGGCAGCGCATGGAGCCCCGGGAGAGCCTGGCGAAGACCCAGCCGCAACTGGGCTGAACCCGCGATGGCGCGCAGCCGGGAAGAGCAGGAACTCAGCGAGCGCTTCGCCGACGAGTACCGGCGCGCGCAGACGCCGGTCATGCTGGATCTGGAGCGGGCCGTGTGCGGATGCGACTACGGTGGCACCAGCTGGACGACCCGGGACGAAGCCGAGCAGATGGGCCGGTTGCTGGAGCTCGAGGAAGGCAGAAAACTCCTGGAAATCGGCGCCGGCTCCGGCTGGCCGGCGCTCTTTCTGGCCGCAGAAACCGGTTGCGATGCGACCCTCGCGGACGTGCCCTTCGAGGCGCTTCGCATCGCGGCCGATAGAGTGGCAAGGGAGCCGGTTGGCGGCGAGATTTCCCTGGTAGTGGCCGATGCTGCTTGCCTGCCGTTCAAGTCCAACCGCTTCGATGCCATCAGCCATTCGGACGTGCTCTGTTGTCTCGCGCCGAAACGCCGGGTATTAATTGAGTGCAGGCGGGTTATTCGTCGCGGCGGGAAAATGGCATTCTCCGTTATTTCGATCCCAACGGATCTCTCGTCAGCCGACCATGGGCGTGCCATCGACTCCGCACCTCCATACGTGGAGGCTGAGTGCGCCTACCCGGAGCTGCTCGACAAGACCGGCTGGAAGATCATCGATCGGATCGACGTGTCGGCCGCCTATGAGGAAACCGGCAGACGGTATATTCGCGAGGTGCAGGCACGGGCGGATGCGTTGAGTGAGCTGCTCGGCGAAGTCGAGCTCGGTGAATTGCTGGCGAAACGGTACCGGAACGTTGAGTCGGTGTCGGATGGAATCGTGCGCCGGGATCTGTTCATTGCGAGCCCTTTCGGGGCGGACTGGTAGTATCGGTCTGTTCTAAAAAGTGCCCGCTTACTCCATTTTCCGCGTGACGGGAAGAGGGGGCAAGCGGGCGGTAACCGCGGTAGAGTAGCTTCATGGGACACTCCCTGAAGTTCGTGCTCGCCGTCTCCCTGTGTTTGGCCGCCCAAGCCCAGGCCGGTGACCATCGCTTCGACGCGGCCCGCCGACAGATGCTCGCAGAGATTCAGGAAACGGTGGCCGACACCGGCCGGGCGACGGGTAAGGCGCGGTTGGCGCCGGAGGTCATGGCCGCTCTGGGCACAGTGCCGCGCCACGAGTTCGTGCCCGATGCCCTCGACGCCGTCGCTTACGCCAATCGGCCGCTTCCCGTCGGTCATGGTCAGACGATTTCCCAGCCCTACATCGTCGCCCTCATGACCGATCTGCTGGACGTCGGCGGCGACGCCGTGGTGCTGGAAGTCGGTACCGGGTCCGGCTACCAGGCGGCGGTGCTGGCGGAGCTGGTTCGGCAGGTATATACAATGGAGATCATCGAGCCCCTGGCGCGGGAAGCGAGCGCGCGGCTCGCGCGGCTGGGTTACGGCAACGTCGAGGTCAGATTTGGCGACGGCTACCACGGTTGGCCCGAGAAGGGACCCTTCGACGCCATCATCGTAACGGCGGCGATCAATCACATCCCGCCGCCGCTGGTAGCGCAGCTGCGGCCCGGGGGCAAGCTGGTGGTGCCCGTGGGGGAACGATTCACCGTGCAGCATCTTCTGCTGGTGCACAAGCTCGACGACGAACGTGTGCAGGTCAGGCAGATTCTGCCGGTCCGTTTCGTGCCGCTGACGGGTGGCCATGACTGACGAGCGCCGCGTGTCGACTGTCGAGTCATCGATGCAGCGCGTGTTTTTCTCCGTAGCGATCTTGTCGGCGGGAGTGCTCGCCTACGAGATACTGCTCACACGCCTTCTTTCCATCGTCCAGTGGCACCACTTTGCCTACATGATCATCAGTCTCGCGCTGTTGGGTTTCGGCGCCAGCGGGACCTTTCTGACATTCGCGGGACGGCGTCTCGCGGCACGATTCAAGGCGGTTTTCGCCGTCAACGCGGGATTGTTCGCTCTGTCGTCCTTCGTTTGCTTCCAAGTCGTTCAGAGCCTGCCGCTGAATCTCCTGGAAATTTCCTGGAGTGCGGATCAGCTCGTGTGGCTCGCTCTCGTCTACGTGCTGCTCATGCTGCCGTTTTTCTTTGCCGCTAACTGCATCGCTCTCACCTTCGTGCGCTATCCGGACGTTCTCGCCACCACCTATTCCTTCGACCTGGCGGGCGCCGCGCTGGGCTGCGGCGCCGTGTTGTGGATGCTCCATGTGGCCGCGCCGGGCGGGGTGCTGGCGCCGGTGGCCGCGGCCGGCGTTCTGGCCGCCGTCGTCACCGGTGTCGAGGCGCGCTGGCTGCGCTGGAGTGCGTCCCTGGTCGTGCTCGGAGTTGCGGTGTTTCTAATGCACGCTTCGCCGCTGGCGCTGCGTGTTTCGGAGTACAAGGGCCTCGCCCAGGCCAAGCGGGTGTCGGGCGCGACGGTGGTTGCGACCCGTTCCAGTCCACTTGGTCTTCTAACCGTGGTGGAAAACCCCACGGTGCCGTTCCGTCACGCGCCGGGCTTGAGCATCACCGCACCGGCTTCGATTCCCCAACAGGTCGCCATCTACACCGACGCCGACAGCGCGACCATGATCACCCGTTACGACGGCGATCGCGACGCCATTGCCTACATGGACCGTTTGAGCTCGGCCCTGCCGTATCACCTGGCAAACATCGATTCTGTCCTGGTGCTCGGCGCCGGCGCAGGGGCCGATGTGCTACAGGCCTTGTATCACGGCGCCGAACGCATAACGGCGGTGGAAATGAACGCCCAGTTGGTGAACGTCGTGCGTGACGAGTATCCCGAATTTTCGGGGAATCTTTATCGCGACCATCGCGTCAACGTGCAGATCGCGGAGGCGAGGGATTTTGTCGCGAGGGATGGGCAGCGCTACGATCTGATTCAAATGACGGGGCTGGATGCCTTCGGTGCTTCGGCGAGCGGGCTGCGCGCGGCAAACGAGAACTATCTCTACACTGTCGAAGCCCTGCAGGCCTATCTGGATCGCCTGAACCCGGGGGGGCTTCTCGGCATCACGCGCTGGGTAGACTTGCCGCCCCGTGACGGTGTCAAGCTGTTTGCGACGGCCGTAACGGCCCTGGAAGCGCGCGAAGTAAAAGATCCGGGCTCGCGACTCGCCTGGGTGCGCAGCTGGAACAGCAATACGTTGGTTATCAAGAACGGGTGAGTTGACCGGCAAACAGATCGACGCCCTGCGCGAGTTTGCCGGGAGCCGTCAATTCGACGTCGCATACTATCCCGGCATGTCACGGGAAGAGGCGAATCGCTACAATATTCTCTCCGCGCCGCAGTTCTTCGATGCCGCCACGGCACTGTTGGCCCCGGGCGCGAAAGATTCTTATGGAGCTACAAGTTTCGTGTCTCGCCGTCCACCGACGATCGACCTTTCCATTTCCACTTTTTCAAATGGCGGCATTTTCCGGAGCTGCTCGCGCTTCGTGCCCGCGGTGGCATGGGCCTGCTGGAGCTGGGATACATCGTGCTGATCGCGGCGTTGATCCAGGCGGTGGTCGTGAGCATGGTGTTGATTTTGCTTCCCCTGGTGTGGATGCGCCGCAACCGTGGTGCTCGTTCCGATTCCCGGTGGTCCCGCGGCATGGTGGTGGGCTACTTTCTGTGCATCGGCTTCGCGTTTCTGTTCATCGAGATCGCGTTCATTCAGATGTTCGTTCGCTTCCTGGGTCACCCGGTTTATTCCGTGACCGTGATGCTGGCGAGCTTCCTGCTGTTTGCCGCGGTGGGCAGCCGGCTGGCGGCTGCATTTGGAGATGGCGCCGCCGATCGACGCAAGCTGATGGTGGCGACATCCGTCATCGTCGTGATTTGTGTCGCTTATGCCGGCCTCCTGCCGGCGATGCTTACGCACTTGGCCGGCATCGGCAGCGTCTGGCGTGCCGTCGTATCGGTGGTGCTGGTGGCACCCCTGGGGGTGGCAATGGGCATGCCCTTTCCTCTGGGCTTGCGTTCGCTGCACGGCGCCGACCTGATTCCCTGGGCCTGGGCGATCAACGGCTGTGCGTCGGTGGTGAGCGCCGTGCTCGCAGTGGTGCTCGCCATGCATTTTGGCTTCACCGCCGTCATCCTGATGGCGGCAACCTTCTACTGTTTTGCTGCGCTCATTGGTTGGCGTGGCCTCGGCCGGGGTACGGCGGCGACCATGCTCGAGCCCGCCTAGTCCTGGAGCAAGCGCGTCCCGCCGTGCCTTTATGGCCATGAGCGGAACGACGGCGGCCGTCCGCGCTATTCGTCCTGTTAAACCCGTGGAAAATGCGCGGGGTAATGCCCGGTGGCGGGATCCAGTTGCAAGGCGCCATCACGGTGGAGCAGTCCCTCCACCGCCATGGCGACATCCATCCGGGCGCCGTTGCCTGGGAAAACGCAAGTTTCGGCATCGATGTCCAGGCCCTGCTCGCGGTTCAGGGATTCGATATTGGTATCGCCAAATTACTCCGCGGAGTTTTTCCAACGGCTTCGGTCTGACCGGCGGCATCGAGCTCCCGGCGGCGCACATACATGGCTTCGCCGGCGGCGGCCAGGGCCTCGAGAACGATGGCACCGGCTTCCGGCGGCAGGCGCGCCTCCAGGATCAGGGCGCCCTCATCGTCGTGGTGGAATTTCACCGAGCGTTGCTCGTGCAACGTGTTGGCCCGCTGGCCCTCGGCGAACGCTGCACCTTGCGGTAGTTGCACACCAGGCGCTCCGTGTGCCTGCCCCCGCAGGGGGGCGGCGGTGCCGTGGTGGGCAATATTCAGCAGGTAGGTTTCGTTCTCCGGCGTCGCGACGTGGGTCATCGCGCGCACCTTGGAATAGCTCACCTGGCCGCTGCGGAACGCTTCGCTGATTTTCGGCAGGGACTCCAGGCTGCGGGCCACCCGCACCTTGTCACGGGCGGCGCCTAAGCCGATGCCGCCCATCCTGATCAACATGGCAGTTGAGCCAATGGGCGCAGGAGAGGATCCCCCATTGGAACCAGCCCTCGCGGCGATCGAACTCGGCGATGAGGCACAACAGGCGGTAGTTGGCCGCGTGGATGTGGGCGGCGAGCTCGGTAATTTGGTGTTCCAGGGAATCCAGAGAGCAGGAAGGCACGGGTGAGGTTGTCGCGTCGCAAGTATCCATGGGGAGGCCCCTTTGCGGTTTGGCACAAGCGCTCATGATACTGGAAAAATATCCAGTAATCAATCATGATGGATCAGAGTAGAGGTCCGCGATTCGATCACGACGTTGATGTTGTAGCTCCATGCACACGATGAAAGACCGAATCGAATATTGGGAACAACGTCTGCGTGTCAGCGGACGACATGACCCGGTGCCGTCGCCGGAAAAATTTGCTCACACGTTTCCGGGTCCGGCCGTTCACTGCCGTTCGGCTTGATTCGCTCCACTGTACGACTATGTTGCAGTGCGATAGGCAAGAATGGGCCATCTCCGGGCATTCGACGTAGCCTAATACTAGGCTCCCGAACGTCCGGTGCTGACCCGATTGCCGCCGTTCGTTCGCCACCCACAAGCTGCCGCGATAGTATCTCGAAGAACGAGCCCCAGAACCCGAAGAACAGGGCAGATTCGTGGCAGAGCGTCCCTCGCACAGGCTAGTCGTTATTCTCCACGCCGATGTGGTGGGATCGACAGCGCTCGTTCAGCACGATGAGACGGTCGCCCACGAGCGCATCCAAGACAGCTTTCGGCGCTTCTCCGAAACCATTGAAGCCTACAGCGGTGTCACCCATGAATTACGGGGGGGATGCGCTAGTAGCAGAGTTTGACCGCGCATCGAATGCAGTCTCGGCCGGAATCGCGTTTCAAGCCGAAAATTCTCAGGTCAACGCCACGTTAGAGGATGACGTCCGCCCCGAGGTCCGTATCGGCATCAGCATGGGTGAGGTGGTGATTGCTGACAACACGGTTACTGGAGCGGGAGTCGTTTTGGCTCAACGGCTTGAGCAGCTAGCCGATCCCGGAGGGATGTGTATTCAAGATGCTGTCTACCAAAGTGTGCCTAAGCGTTTGCCGTTCGAGTACGAGAGTTTGGGTGAACAAGAGGTCAAGGGGTTCGAGGAGCCCGTACGAGCCTATAGAGTCGCCCTGAAGTCGGGGATGTCCATACCTTCACCGGACCTACGTAGCGACACGAGGGAAACCAAACCAGTTTGGCGACGCGCCGCAGGCGCTGTGGTTGTTCTTCTTATCGTAGTAGGTGGCGGGTTCGCGTGGTGGCAGCCGTGGAAACCTGAGTTCGAACCAGCCTCGGTTGAGCGCATGGCATTTCCACTACCCGACCAACCCTCCATCGCGGTACTACCGTTCACCAACATGAGTGGTGACCCTGAGCAGGAGTATTTCGTCGACGGTATGACCGAAGACCTGATCACAGATCTGTCCAAGCTCTCTGGCTTGTTCGTCATCGCACGCAATTCCACGTTTACGTACAAAGGGAAGTCAGTGAAGGTTCGGCAAGTTGCCGAAGAGTTGGGTGTGCGCTATGTGATCGAGGGCAGCGTGCGCAAGGCGGGTTCGCAGGTTCGCATCAGCGCCCAGTTGATCGATGCGACCACCGGCAGCCATCTTTGGGCCGAGCGCTACGACGGCAGCCTGAACGATATCTTCAGCCTCCAGGATCAGGTGCTTGAGAAAATCGTCGGTTCGCTGGCGCTCAGGCTTTCGGAAAACGAACGCGAACGCATGGCGTTTCGCGGGACCCGTAGCGCCGCGGCGCACGATCTCTATCTGCGCGGCGTGTTTCAGGAGTCCACCTCCACCCGCGAAGGAAGCCGGGAGGCCATGCGGCTCTACGAACAGGCGCTGTCGATTGACGCCGACTACGCCCTGCCCTATGCCCGAATAGCCAATATCCTGGAACTGAGTGCCCGTAACGGATGGTCGAACGACATCCAGGCCGATCTCACGGAAGCCGTCGAACTTACTGAGAAGGCAGTGGCCCTCGACCCGCAAAACCCCAGCCTTTACTGGAGCCTGGGTCGGGCCACCGCGCGGCTCAAGACGCCGGGGGCGCTGAAGCGCGGCATCGAGGCCCTGCAGCGGGCCATTGAACTGGACCCGGATTTCGCCGACGCCTATGCCTATCTGACGATGTTGTACGTTGCGGGCGGTCGCGGAGAGGACGGCCTCAGGTCCGTGGAGACCGCCATGCGGCTCAACCCGCAATATCCGTTCTGGTATCTCGATATGCGTGGGACGACCCGTTACGTCCTCAGGAACTACGAGTCGGCGATCGCGGATTTTGAGGCGGCGGTGGAGAGAAACCCGACGGCACTCTTCCTCCGGTGGATGTTAGCTGCGTCCTACGCCCAGGCCGGACAGATGGAGGATGCCGAGTGGCAAGTCGAAGAGCTACTGAATTTGGGATTCGAGGGCACGCTCGAGTTAATCGTCGAAACATCGCCCATCCAGGATCCCAGGTATCTGTCGCTTTACGAGGAGGGGTTGCGCAAGGCGGGGATACCGGAGTGACGGAACCAAGCTCCATCTTGGGTGACGAGATGACTCCGAGTCCGGTTGTCACGTATGTCCGTTTAGTTGCGTAGCGGACGTTCGACGATCAGATCGCGGCTGACCAAAAGGGGTCGATCTTGGACCTTCGAGGTCTGGCGGCCCGTCCAGTCTTCCCGAGCGGCCGGAGTCGGCCAGAAGAAGTCAATCACATAATGCTGGTGGACGGCAGGTTCACACTATGAGAAGACATCCAGAAACAGCTTGTGATCTGTATCCCACCAACCCGATTCAGCTGCTAACGCAGCGAATCAGCCGCGCTTTTGGCCGTCGGCTGCATTTACTGTGTTAGACGATCCGTCACTTTCATTCCAAAACTCAACCAGTTGCCGTCGCTCAACTAATAGTGCGGCAACCAGCCCTGCGATAATCGCCCAGAAGGCTGATGTGATTCCAAAAACGGCAAACGGTGTCAACGCAACGACGAACGCTACCACGGCGCCAAAAGGCATTGGTCCTCCAAACGCCTTCGCTAGAGCATCCTGGAGGGAGGATAAAATAGCCAGCCCGGCCAAGGCGAAGATGTAGGTTTTTGGTAGCACATTCAATAGTGATGCAACCGGTGTTGCAGCCAGCGCCAAGACAATGGTGAGAGACGCTGCGATTACTACCGCCCAATACCTACTAGATTTAGGCCCCGCTTCTGAGGACGCGAGAATGGCTGCGCCAGTTCGCGCGACGGTGGCAGCATGACCTCCAAAGAACGCATTGACCAAGGAATTAATGCCTACGACTGTGGAAATTGTATTCACCGGAACGGCGTAACCCTGTGCTGAAAGAAATCCCAAACCTTGAACGTTACCAAGACCCATTGCCAATACAACCATCGGAAGGGAAACGGCGACAACCGCCGAAAGAGAAAATGTCATTTGAGGAAAAACAACGGAAGGTAGAGCCCACTCGACCGGCTGCACTCCGACTGTTCCAGTTATAGCGATCGCAACTGCACCACCCACGACGGCCAAACCTACTGGTGGTACGCGAGGATTGGCTATGAATCGTCCGAGCAAATAACAGCCAACTGTAGTTCCCGCGATTACTATGTCTTCGATAGTCGCGGCAACCATGCGGATCACGTACCCGAGAATGCTTCCACCAAACATTCCCATAATTATTGGTAACGGGGAGCCATTTCATGATCCGACCCACCCCACACCGAGTAAACCCAACGTCAACAGCAATACGCCTGCTATGAGATTTGCTCCGACAATTTCTGCGAAAGTGAAGCGATCGGCCAATGTGCCAAGATATATCAAGCCTGGTATGGTCCAAGTGATGGGTATGGGTTGCCGAAAGTAAAAAGATGCAACAATGGATGACAGAGCACCGCTAAACCAGACAATGAATATCCAGCTCGAAGTTTGAGCAATTGACAATCCCAACTGCTCCGACACACCGATATGCAAAGGCACGGCCCCAAACGCATACCACACAAAGGCCGTTAGCCCTGCCCATACCGCGGGGCCACTGAGGTCGCGTATCACAATTTGGAGCTCACGATTGATCGTCTAACAGTATATTACGGCCGATTCCGAGTTCAATTATGTTGCAGCGCGATAGGCGGAAATCGGCCAGAAGCGGACATCGACGTAAAACGAGTAGCCGCCCATCTTATAAACTAGTTTATATTAATGTCCGATAACTAATCCCCGCTTAATGTAACTCCACTTTGGAGGATTTAGATATGTTCGGATTTCGCATTTGTTTACTAGTGGCTCTGGTAGTAACTACGACCTCGGTCACTTCTGCCGAAGATTATGTTGTTCCAACCGGGGTGACGGTGCTGACCGAAAAACAGCTTTTTAGCCAGATAATCGGCAGCACAATAGGTAGTGCAAATAGACACTGGTTCGCATATTTTTTGCCCCCATCAGGCGATCAGAAGAAGGGAAAGTTTAGGGGAAGGTCGGCTGCGGGTGGTCCCACTAGCGGGGACTGGACGGTGAAAAGTTCACTGATGTGTTGGCATTTCGATAAAATCACCATGTCCAGCTACAATGGCTGCTTTACCACCAACTTAGATGGAGACACAATCACTTGGTACCTGGCTACCGGTACTCCCCGCTACTCGCGCTATGGCCGCTTAAAGCTGATTTCGGGAAATCCTGAAAA
>PVMK01127408.1_pt1 | contig 63673 bp, 58 predicted proteins | sample 1853481 | NCBI WGS metagenome assembly PVMK01 (sample SAMN08533507, study PRJNA380276) | Marine sediment metagenome, whole genome shotgun sequencing project.
CAAGCACATCGAGCAGACAACACGCCCGGGTGGAGTACTCTTGCCTGAGAGTTCCGTGCGGGGCGCGTTAAAGCTCATGCGCTCAACGTTATACTGTAGGACGAAGAGCCACACCTGTGCTGATATATTTGGATAGTACCCCATATAAATGGGATTGGTTATTTTTATAACTTCAATCTAGCAGAAAGAATATGCAGCGTACTATACAAATCTCCACCCCCGCCCACAACGGCCTCTACGACATCACCCAGCAGGTGGAGGCCATCGTATCCGAATCCGGAGTACAGACCGGCATGGTAAATGTCTATGTTCAGGGCGCAACCGCTGGGATCATGATTCAGGAGAATTGGGACCAATCGGTTCAAAACGATGTGGTGACGCTTTTTAACAGATTGGTTCCGGCAGGTATCTGGGAGCATGATGCGCAGGATAACAATGGAGACTCGCACCTCAAAGCCGGTATCGTGGGTCCCCAGGAGACCATTCCTATCGTAAACGGTCAGATGGGGCTCTCCACCTGGCAGAATATTTTCCTGTGTGAATTTGACGGTCCACGCAGCAAGAGAAATATCATGGTGACCGTACTAAACACTGAACCAATGTCAGGTGAATAATAGTTACAGATTTCCTATCCATCTCCTCCTTTGGAATGTGGGGGCTTTTATCTGAATTAACGTACAGAATGTTGTTCCTGGTCATGAGTTTTGTTAATATTACTCTGTATTTCAGATGTTTAACTGGTTCCACCGATCTCAGTAATGATGTTATCGTATTCACCCTTTTTACCAAGCAGGGTAATCCTCCTTTTGATCTCATCGGTAATATGAGGGATCACCTGGACATTCTTTCCCAGGTAATATTCCCTGGCGAGTACGTTGTTCGGGAACTTGATAACCTGACCTTCTATCGAGGTAAACCAAGATACATTCGTGTAGATAACGGCCCAGAGTTTATGTCAAAAGCATTTATCAAATGGTGCGACGAGGACAGAATTAGAAGAAAAAAACAAATATCATTTAGGAAAAATGTCTAAAATTACTGCGTCCTAAAACAGGGAAGGCTACAGTACAACGAGTTAGCTAAGTATTTTTTCTCATATTTGTATATTTTAGAATGACTTTAGAATTTATATAGGCTTGTCGGTTAAGCAATTACTATTATATCAATGATAATCAACAATCAACAATATAACGAGAACACATTTCTAATTGAAATAAAAGGTTTGGTGCAAGGTGTCGGCTTTCGTCCATTCATATATCGTCTTGCTAAAAGCTATAATTTAAAAGGGTGGGTTAAAAACAGTAACGATGGGATAGATATTAAAATCACCTGTAACACAACTATATTAGATCAATTTTTAGCTTCAATCAAACATACAGCTCCTCCTGCATCAATTATTGAATCAATAGACTTCAGACCATCAGACAGAGAAAATTTCATTGATTTTCAAATTGTTAAAAGCAAGACACTCACTGACCAAATAACTGATATCAGCCCTGATATGGCTGTTTGCAATGATTGTCTGAAAGACATGAAAGTTCAGAAAAATCGCATTGATTATCCCTTTATCAATTGTACGAATTGCGGGCCACGTTATACTATAATCAAAGAACTTCCTTATGACAGAGACAACACAACCATGAAGGATTTTGAAATGTGTCCTGTTTGCGAGAAAGAATATTCTGATATGGCAGACAGACGTTTTCATGCCCAACCTATTGCCTGTTCTGTTTGCGGACCTGAATATTCCCTTTTATATGATAATAAAGTTATAAAAGACACCAAAGATATTATCAGCAAATTGGTTGCTCTTACCAAAAACAAAAAAATTATTGCCATAAAAGGATTAGGCGGATTCTTTTTAGCCTGCGATGCACTATGCGAAGAAACTGTTGCCCGACTCAGAAAATTAAAAAGCAGAGAAGGAAAACCTTTTGCTGTAATGTTCTCTGATATTGATACACTAAAAGAATATTCTTTTGTTGATATTACTGAAGAAACTTCTTTAATGTCGTGGAAAAGACCTATTGTGCTTCTCAAGCAAAAAAAGAGTCTCGCCCCTTCTGTATCTGTCGGCTTTAATACAATTGGCGCCATGCTTCCTTATATGCCTTTTCATCATTTATTGTTCGAAAAGTCAGATATTCCTGCTATTGTCTTAACCAGTGGAAACATATCGAATGAGCCTATAATTACCGATAATAAGAGAGCTGTTGAGAAATTAAGCGGAATTGCAGATGCTATCCTGACATACAACAGGGATATTTACAACAGAACCGATGATTCGGTAGTAACTGTTATTAATAAAAAGGAAAGAATTTTCAGGCGATCGCGTGGATATGTACCTATGCCGGTTAACTTAAATATGAATGTTGATGGTATTTTGGCCACCGGTGCAGAACTTGTCAACTGTTTTTGTATAGGCAAGAATAATCAGGCAATAATCAGCCAACATATTGGAGATTTAAAAAATATTGAGACCTATGAATTTTATTGCCAAACTATAGAACAATTCAAAAAGCTGTTTCTGTTTAAACCCTCATTGATAGTTAGCGACCTGCATCCAGATTATTTATCCACACAATATGCAGTTGAGACAAAACTGAAACACTTTAAAATTCAACATCATCATGCACATATTGCTTCCTGTATGGCTGAACACAATTTAGATGAACGAGTCATTGGCATTAGTTTTGACGGGACAGGGTACGGTGACGATAACAATATATGGGGTAGTGAGTTCTTTATCTGTGATTTAAAAGAATATACCAGAGTTAATCATTTCGATTATATACCTATGCCCGGAGGCGATAAAGTTACAGATGAACCATGGCGTATGGCTCTGTCCTATTTATATAAAATCGATGGGAACAAATTCAGGGACTATGATTTGCCCTTTCTGAAGAATATCAATCCCTCATCTATTGAATTGTTATGCTATGCTATCGACAATAAAATAAACAGTCCGTTGACATCAAGTTCGGGCAGGTTATTCGATGCAGTGTCAGCACTGATAAACCTTTCACCATACAGCAAATTTCATGCAGAAGCGCCCATGCGATTAGAATCTATTATTGATAAAAAAATAAAAAAGGCTTACCCTTACGCCATCTGCGCTACAATTTCTTTTGAAGAAACAATTAAAAACATCATCAAAGATTTAAAGAATCAGGTTCCACTTTCTGAAATCTCTGCTAAATTTCACAACACCATTATTTCAGTTATTCTTGACGTTGTGAAAGAAACCAGGGACAGGCATCATTTAAATAAAGTAGTATTTTCGGGTGGAACTTTTCAGAATAAATACCTTCTGGAGAAGCTTGAGAATTTATTTTTAAAAAATGATTTTCAAATGTTTTCGCACAAAAAAGTTCCTACCAACGATGGTGGAATAGCACTCGGACAATTGGTAATTGCTGCGAAGAACAAATCAAGTATAAATTAAGGATTCTTAATTATTGATTTATCCGGGAAAATCCCCAATCACTATTTTAATTACTACCTTTCTGTATAAAATTTAAACTTATAAACCAACTGATCATGTGCTTAAGTATTCCATCTAAAGTTATATCAATCAATGGCAATAAAGCCATTGTCTCAGTTGGAGATACTGAGTACGAAGCTTCAATTGAGCTTGTAGAAGATATTAGAGTTGATGATTATGTATTATTACATACTGGGTTTGCTATTCAGAAAATTAGCGAAGAAGATGCTCAGGAAACTCTTAAATTGCTCGGCGAATTATGTGAAATTGATCAGAAAATCAGGGACAACGAAGAGAATAGAACTTAATTTATACTTTTGATTTAAATAGGATATTATTTTTGAATTTTCTCTATACATTAAAATTTAAATTCGATAAATAAAAGTAAAATTTGAGCTAACAGTAAAGTTGATGTTGGTACTACCTTTTCTTTCTTCTGAAAAAGGAAAATAACTGATAATTTTAATTCATATCAGATGCAATATATTGATGAGTACCGCGATAAGGGACTCGCCAACTTGCTATTAGAAAAAATTTCTTCGATTACTACCAAAGAAATAATTTTAATGGAGGTTTGTGGTGGTCATACCTGGGCAATTCAAAAATTCGGGATTCCATCTTTATTACCAGATAACATCAAACTCTTATCAGGACCTGGGTGCCCTGTATGCGTTACAAGCAAAAAATATATTGATCAGGCAATAGCATACAGTCGTTTAAAGGATGTTATCATCACAACCTATGGTGACCTTATCCGGGTCCCGGGTTCATCATCTACATTGAATAAAGAAAAAAGCAAAGGTGCTGATATCCGTATTGTTTATTCAATTCTCGATGCACTTCAGATCGCCAGAGAGAACCCTTTAAAAAAAATTATTTTCCTGGGAATAGGTTTCGAAACAACCGCTCCCGGTAGTGCTGCAGGTATCATTAACGCAGCAAATGACAAGCTGACCAACTTTTTTCTTTTCAGTTCTCACAAAATAATGCCTCCTGCTATGGCTGCATTAATTGACGAAGGAGTGACAATCAATGGATATATAGCTCCTGGTCACGTAAGTACAATCACCGGTTCACATATTTATAATGATATTCCTGCAAAATATGGAGTAGGATGCGTAATATCAGGCTTCGAGCCTTTAGATATTCTTCAATCAATCTATATGTTAGTAAAACAGGTAAATGATGATAAATTCAAGGTGGAAATTCAGTACAAAAGAGCTGTAAAGCCCGAAGGAAATATAAAAGCACAGAATATTATGAAGGAAGTTTTTAAGCTAAGAGATGACTGGTGGAGAGGATTAGGAACACTAAATAAAAGCGGACTTGTTGTTAATGAAAAATACAGTGATTTTGATGCTGAAAGAATGATAGAAGTGAACGTGGAAGATACAAAAGAAGAAAAAGGTTGCATCTGTGGTGAAATACTAAAAGGATTAAAAACTCCCAACCAATGCAAACTCTTTGCAACGGTTTGTTCAACATCTAATCCTGTTGGTGCATGTATGGTTTCGCACGAAGGCGCCTGTAATGCATATTATAGATTTAACAAATAATGGAAAATAATATCTTATTAGAACACGGCAGTGGTGGTAAATTATCCCGCAATCTTATAAAAGACCTGTTTATTAATTATTTTGATAATCCGATTTTAAAACAACAAACGGATTCTGCCTTGTTGTCCCTAAACAGTTCTAACATTGCATTTACAACCGATTCTTATGTTGTCGATCCCATATTTTTCCCTGGTGGCAATATTGGTAAACTGGCTGTATGTGGAACTGTCAATGACCTTGCTGTTTCAGGAGCAATTCCTAAATACATAAGTGTATCTTTTATCATCGAAGAAGGTTTTTCTATCAAAGAACTTGAAAAGATAGTTTCTTCCATGGCTGATGAAACAAAAAAGGCAGGTGTTTTAATTGCTACCGGCGATACTAAGGTGGTTAACAAAGGACAATGCGACAAGTTATTTATTAATACTTCCGGTATCGGCATCCTTGATGAGAAATACAAATCTATCAGTTCAGGAGAGAAAATAAAAGCGGGTGATAAAATAATTGTAAACGGCACTATCGGCGATCATGGAATGGCTATCATGGCTACCCGAAACTTCGGGAATTTCAAAACAGAAATCAAAACCGATTGTGCTTGTCTCAACCTCATGATAAAAGATATTTTAAACACAAATTGCCCGGTAAAGTTTATGAGAGACGCCACACGGGGAGGTATTGCCACTATTTTATGCGAACTTACTGAAAATAAAAACATAGGTATTGAGATTGATGAATCAAAGGTTGCAGTTAATGAAAACGTCAGGGGTATGTGCGAATTGCTTGGCTTCGATCCTTTTTATGTGGCAAATGAAGGCAAAATAATATTAATAACCTCAAATGAATATGCTGATAAAGTTGTTGCAGTGATGAAGCAAAACGAGTTTGGAAAAGCTAGTTCCATTATCGGTGAAGTTACAGACAATCATCACGGGAAAACTATACTTAAAACCGGAATTGGTGGCAAAAGAATTATTGATATGTTGGCGGGCGAACAATTGCCAAGAATATGTTAAAGTAAAAAATTATGCATGAATTTGCAATTACCATGAACGTATTGGATATTGTTGAGGAAGAAGCAAAAAAACTCAATGCTAAAATTGTTCACGAAATTGAAATAGATGTTGGCGAATTGAGCGGTGTTGATTATGATGCTTTGGATTTTACTATGCAATACACCATAAAAAGCGAATTACTTGAACATGCCAAACTAGTTATTAACAAAATACCTGCAAAAGCCAGGTGTAATACCTGTAATCAGGAATTTGACATAAGTGATTTTTATGATGCCTGTCCCAAATGCAATAATTTTGATCATACTATTTTACAAGGCAAAGAACTTAAAGTTAAAGCCATAAAAATTGATTAAAATGCAGTATAATAAAATAGCTACATTCCTAATTTACTTTTGTATAATTAAAATAACAACATATGTGTGATACTTGCGGTTGCGAACAGACAAACAATCCTATAACCTTCAAAAAACCAGGAGAAGAGAATGAACTTATACAGAATGTTCATACCCATGACCATGAACACAACGATCATGACCATACTCACAGTACAGTAATACAAATTGATCAAGATGTTCTGAAGACAAATAATCTGAAGGCAGAAAGAAACAGGGGGTATTTTGAAGCAAAAAACATTGTTACATTGAACATGGTTAGTTCACCCGGCTCCGGCAAAACAACACTGCTCGAAAAAACCATTAAAAATTTGGGGAAGGAGGTTAACTTCTATGTTATAGAGGGTGACCAGCAAACCATGAACGATGCCAACCGAATTAATGCCACAGGAACACCTGTCATTCAGATAAACACCGGCAACGGCTGCCACCTTGATGCTGATATGATAAACAAAGCAGTAAAAAAACTTGAAGTTGCAGATAATTCTGTGCTGGTAATCGAAAATGTAGGCAACCTCGTTTGTCCTTCATTATTCGATTTGGGTGAAACTTACCGTGTTATAATAATAAGTGTAAGCGAAGGAGACGATAAACCTATCAAATATCCAAATATGTTTCATACTTCCGATATCTGCATCATTAACAAGACAGATCTTCTCCCCTATGTTGATTTCAATATTGAGAAAGCAAAAGATTACGCCCTGAAGGTGAATCATCACCTGCAATTTTTCGAACTATCCGCAAAATCAGGTGAAGGAATGGGTAAATGGTATGAATGGCTAAAAGGAATAAATGAATAAATTTTCAGTAATGTTATTTCTTTACCCATTATTTATAATCTCATTTATCCTATTACAAACTTCCGGTATAGCATCAATTATATATTTTGAAATAGAAGCAGTAACCTCTTCTGGAATATATTCAACCTGACAAGTAATAATTATAACATCAACTTTACAAAAATCTTTTAATTCCATTAACAGATTTGAAGTAGGAAGTTGATGCATTGAGAAATCATCAATCTTCTTTACGGGAATTTCATCTATTGGAAGTTCAAATATATCACCGGGCGTTTTTCCGGCATCTACAGCATCAATGATAATGATTTTTTGTGGTTTTTTTTCACTAAGAATAATATCAAACAGCATATTTCTAACACTGCTACCTGCATTTATTACACTTACATTTCCAGGAAGGGTATAATTTTTCTGGAGTTCTTCAGCGACATGAGGACCAAATCCATCATCACCAAACAATATATTACCGCATCCTAAAATAAGAATTTTACAATTACAATAAGAAGGTATATTCTCCATAAAAAACCAAGAACAGTGTTAAATGTATTATTTCACAAAAACACTGTGCTTCTAATTTTAATTCTCTAGAAATTTTTCAGTATATCAAGCAATTCGCCTTTGTTATCAACAATATCAATCTTAACGGCAAGTCGTCCGTCAAGATTATGGGTTGCGCAGGAGAGGCACGGATCATAGGCCCTGTAGCACATCTCAATCTTATTTATCAATCCCTGGTCATATGTCCCGTCCTTTATCAGGTCAATCGCTGCCCTTTTCACTGACATATTGATAGGAGCATTGTTATGAGTCGTGCCAACAATTAGATTTACATTTGTAACCATTCCCTGTGCATCAGTTTCATAGTCATGGATTAAAGTTCCTCTCGGCGCTTCTACAATGCCAATTCCTCTTGCTGCTCGCGGGGTTACAGGTATCCTTATATCTTTTGAAGTAATCTCCGGGTCTTTTAATAACTGAACTGCATATTCTGCATTGTAGAGTAATTCAATAAGCCGTGCCCAGTGGTAAAGAAGGGTCAACTGAACCGGTCTTCCAAATTTCTCTCGGAATTCTGTCAGTTCTTTCTGTGCCAGCGGGGTTCTGATTCTTTCACAAACATTCAATCGTGCAAGTGTATTTGTCCTGTAAACTCCAACCGGGTTATCCAGATCCATAGAGAGGTAACCAACTTTTTTCATATATGGAAATTTCATATATGTCCAGGGTTCAATATGTTCTCCTATATAATCAGTATATTCCTCATAAGTGAAATCCTCATATTTCCCATCAGCGTCCATCATTCTCAATTTACCATCATAAAGGTCAAGCGTTCCATCCTCGGTTACCGTACCCAGGAACCCTGTTTTTATTACTCCAAGTGATGTAATTGTATCTAAATAATCCGGGAAAATAGAATTTTTTGCAAAATCAATTGAGAATTTTGCAAATTCTAAGACCTCTTCTGCCATAGGCAATACAGTATCTCTCTCTTTTTCAGTCAACGGTTTACTGAAACCACCTGGAACAGCAGTTACAGGGTGTATTGATTTACCGGATACGATGCCGAGCATTTCGCCACCGAGCCATCTTGAACGGACAACTTTCTTTGCAATATCAGGGACTTTCCCTGCTATCCCAATAATATTTCTAACAGAAGGGTCGGCATCAGGTCCCATCACAAAATCTGCACCTGCCAGGAAATAAAAATGCAATATATGCTCTTCACAATATGCAATACTATTGCATAGTTCTCTGAGTTTTTTTGCTGCTGGAGGTATTTGAACCCCGAATACTGCATCATTTGCTTTTGCGGATGCCAGATGATGTGACCAGGGGCATACACCGCAGATACTTGTAACTATCCTTGGCAATTCCTCAACAGGCTTGCCTATGCAGAATTTTTCAAAACCACGCAGTTCAAGTTGCTGAAATTTTACATCATCCACATTTCCTTCATCATTGAGTAATATGGTGATTTTCGCGTGACCTTCCAATCTTGTTGCCGGATGTATTACTATTTTTTTCATATTCTTGTCCTCCCTTTTTTTAATTTCTCTTTGGTATTGGCCTTAGTCTTCCCTGAGCTCCAACATACCTGTTGAATGTGGCTGCTCTGTCAGGGATCTCGCGCGCATTCAGTCCGATTGAGGAGATTGCTCCCATCATATCAACCATCGGATTTGCATCCATTCTTATGGGTCCGAAACAACCTCTGCAGGGCATTAATCCTTTAATACATCTGGGAACATGCGGCTCTTCTTCACCGCTTGTCATGTAGCAACCTGTTTTTGTGACGGGTCCCAAACACAAATATCCTTTTTCCATAAAGCATCTCGAATCAACCAGTTCTTCTTCTTCTAAATCAAGTATACTTTCAAGAGGTCTTTTAATTGAAACAAGCGCCTTCTTTTCTCTTTTTACAGGACAGTCATCACAAACGCTTCTTTCAGGCAGGTCAAATGATTTACCCTCAAGCAGTGAGGTCAGCGCCTGCGCGATAATTTTCGGGGCAGTGGGGCATCCCGGTATATACACATCGATCTTCACCACTTCGTCAAGTGCATATACTTTGTCAAGCAGGGGTGGGATATCCTGATCCGGAGTGTCGGCACTATCCGTTGTGACAGAATCCCTGTAGACTTTGTCATACAGTTCCTGCAACTGGAACTGGTTTGCCAGTGCCGGTATTCCCCCAAAGCAGGCACAGGATCCCAGGGCAATTAATGTTTTACACTTGTTTCTCATCTCGATGGTAAGTTCTTTATGTTCTTCATTTCTTATACCACCTGAGATTATTCCGACTTCTGCCTCCGGAATCTCCAGTGTGTCTTTCTCTCCTGTTTGCCCAAAATATTTATGGTCTGTCAAAACAGGAAAATGGACAAAGTCCAGTTTAGGTAGTAGATCAAGCAGTGGCTCGCCAATGTCAAGTATGGTCACCTCACATCCGCCACAATTTGCCAGCCATTCTTCAGCAATTTTTAAAGCCATAATATGTCCTCCTTTTTTGATTAATATTTAATGGATATCTTACTGTTCTTCTACTTCAATTTCTGTGACTATTCTCTTGGTAAACAGGAAATACTCATCTCCTTCCCGGACCAAGCGGGTTTCAAAATTATTTTTTTCATATTCTGCTTTAATGTTATTTGCTTCGGACTCGCTTATGTATGTTCTGCCATCCCACATAAACTTTTTTTCATCAAAGAATTTTACATTATCCATAATTCTGTATTATATTTTTTCGCAACTAATTCATTTATAACATTATGGTGGCTAAACCTTATATGGGCTCGGGCCTAAGTTTTTAGTTTCTTCGGTAAATTCATTCATTACATGTGCAAACCTTGGACCTTCTGATGCTGAAATCCATTCAATCCTGAACCGCTCCTCCTCAATGCCAAAATCCTCTAACATTAGTTTTATTGCATCCGCCCTGCTTTCTGCTACTAGATTTCCTTCAAGGTAATGGCAATCACCCCTGTGACAACCACAAATTATAACACCATCAGCGCCTTTCGTTAAAGCATCAATTACTAAGTTCGGATGAACCATCCCAGAACACATCACACGGATTATACGGACGTTTGCAGGATATTGTAATCTTGAAATACCTGCAAGGTCAGCACCTGCATACGAACACCAGTTACAACAGAATGCCAGAATTATTGGATCAAAATCAGTATCAGTCATAGATTATCTCCTATTCTACAGTTTGTAAAGCTGCTTCAATTTGTGCAGCAATATGTTCTAATTTAAAATTCTTGACATAAATTCCTTTCTTGGGACAGGTTGCCATACAAGTTCCGCAGCCTTTACACTTTAGATCATCTGCTTCAACTGTTTTCTTAATTGAGCCTTCTCTCATATATTCAATCAAAGTCAATGCTTGATATGGACATGGATCAATGCAGTAAGCGCAACCGTCACAATTTTCATCCACAACATGAGAAATCACAGCCGCCAGTTCAATATCCTCTTTAGAAATTATTGTACTTGCCCTTGAAGAAGCAGCCAAAGCCTGTGCAATGCTTTCATCAACTGTTTTCGGAAAGTGAGCAAGACCGCACAGGAAAACACCCTCGGTAGCAAAATCAACAGGACGAAGTTTCATATGTGCTTCTAAAAAGAAACCATCACTTGTTAATGGCACTTTGAGTTGCTGGGCAAGGTCCTTAGCATCGTCCCTGGGAACGACTCCGGTTGACAGGATTAAAAGATCTGTCTTAATATTTACTTTGGCATTAAGTACAGGATCATACACAGATACTTTCAATTGTCCGTTATATTTTTCTACATCAGGTTTTTTATCTGCATTATATACTATAAACCGGACATCTTTTTCTCTTGCCCTGGTATAATATCCTTCATTAAATCCATATGTTCGTATATCCCGGTAAAGGATAAACACATTAGTTTCAGGGCTTTTCTCCTTGATCAATAAAGCATTCTTGATGGCCTGCTGGCAACAGATCCGGCTGCAGTATGGTAGCTTTTCATCACGCGAACCAACGCACTGGATCATAACTACGGTTTGGATTGCGTGGTTTGTAGTCTGCAGGGCTCCATTTGCGAGTTTTTCTTCTAATTCTTTCTGTGTGATTACCTTTTTATCCTGACCATACAAGTATTCAGTCGGATTATAATTCTCTGCACCAGTAGCCACAATAACAACTCCGTGATTAACTGTATGAACATGATCATTGGACTTAAATTCTGTTGAGAAATTACCAACCGAACCATCAATCTTAACTATTTGTGAATTAGTATAAATATGAATTTTAGGGTGATGCTGGACCTTATCAATCAATGATTTCAATGTATCCTGAGGGTCATCTCCATTTAACAGGAATTTCACGTTCATAAAATTACCACCCAGGGTATCACTTTTTTCAAGCAGATAAACTTCAAAAGACTGTTCCGCTAGATTAAGAGCTGACGTCATACCGGATACACCGCCGCCAATTACAAGAGCATCCCTGCTGATTTTAATTTTTCTGTTATAAAGTGGTTCAAGTAGGGGCGCTTTTGCTGCTGCTATCCTGACAAGATCTTTTGCTTTCTTTAATGCGAAGTTAGGTTCGTGCATGTGAACCCATGTACACTGATCCCGGATATTAGCCATCTCAAAAAGGTATGGATTCAGCCCAGCTTCCCGAATAATGCTCTGAAACAAAGGTTCATGAGTCCTCGGTGTACAGGAAGCAACAATGACACGATTAAGATTATATTCCTTAATTGCCAGCTTAATGCTTTCTCCTGATTCAGCAGAGCAGGTGTAAAGATTATCCTCTGCATAAACTACATAAGGCAGCGTCCGGGCATACTCGGCAACTTCAGGAACACTTATCACACCCCCAATATTTTTCCCGCAGTGGCAGACAAAAACTCCAACTCTTGGCTCTTCTCCTGTAACATCCGTTTCGGGTGGATACTCTTTCTCTTTCACCAACTTGCCTTTTTCATTAAAAAGGAGTGAAAGTGTTCTGGCGGCAGCAGCACTCCCTTGCATGACGCTTTCAGGAATATCTTTCGGTTCAGTAAATGCACCTGCAATAAAAACACCTTCTTTTGGAGAATCAACAGGAGCAAATGAACTGGTTTCACAGAAATTAAACTTATTTAACTCCAGACTAAACTCTTCGGCAAGTTTTTTAGCCTGTCCAGGAGCAGTCAATCCGGTTGACAGGACAACCAGTTCATATTCTCCGGATAATTTCCTGTCGTCTTCTGCCAGATAATCAATAATGAGATTATTTGTTTCGGGTAGTTCTTTGATGGAAAGTGGGCGACAACGTATGTAATTTACACCGAGCTCCTGCGCCCTTATGTAGTACTCTTCAAAACCTTTGCTAAACGCACGTATATCCATGTAGAATATATCACACCCTAATTTCTCACCCTCGTGCTCTTTCGCAATGATTGCCTCTTTTGTCGCGTACATACAACAGACAGTAGAACAGTAGTCTCTTTCATGGTCGCGTGAACCAACACATTGAATCCATGCGATTTTCTCCGGACCGGTTTTGTCGGAAGGTCTTAAGATTTCTCCCTGGAATGGCCCGGAAGCTGAAAGGATCCTTTCAAACTCAAGTGCTGTTATCACATTTTTGAATCTGCCATAACCATAATCAGGCTTTAATTCAGGATCAAAAGGATCGTATCCCGGAGACAGGATAATCGCCCCTGCATTCAATTCAGATTTTTGTTCCTTTTGTTCATAATCAATTGCTTCTGCCTCACAAACTTCCTTGCAGATTCCACACACATCATATTTTAAATGAAGACAGGTGTTGTTATCAATAGCCGGTTTATTAGGAATTGCCTGGGGATATAAAACATGAACCGATGCTCTCTCATTTAAACCTATATTAAAAGAATCCGGAATAGGTATGGGAAGTCTGTCACTGGTAAAGGATTGTACTTTTTTACCTACGGGGCAAATAAAATTACAAGCCCCACATGTCCAGCACATCTCATTATGTTTACCATAAGGGGTTTCCTGTTTCTTTCTTGGACCTCTACCGGTAAACCCGATTGAACTTCTGCCCATCCTCTGTTCACACATGCGAACACAAAGTCCGCAAAGGATGCAATCTTCATTCTTCTTCTTAATTCTGGGTTCCTTGACACCATATTCCTCTGCTAACTTTTTTATCACTGCTGAATCCGGGCATCTTGCAAGAAGCAGCTCAGCCACAACTTTTCTCGCTCTGAATATCCTTTCATTATCAGTAAATACATTTATTCCATTAGTAACAGGATAACAGCAGGAGGCCTGTAATGATGAAGCTCTTCCCGGAACATGAACCTCCACAACGCAGAGTCTGCAGCCACCGTATGGAATAAGGGCTTTGTGGTAGCATAAAGTCGGGACTTTGATCCCAAGGCTCTCAATTGCTGTTAGAAGATTTATCCCTTCTTTGACTTCAATTTCATGGTTATCAATCGTAAGAGTTACCATTGCTTCCTCCATTGTGTATTTTTACATAATCAAATTTTAACTCTATTTCCGGATGGGTAACTTTTAAACATGTAATCGTTTCATTTATATTTCCCAGGGGCTTCCTGTCAATGTGCCCCAGCCTGAACGTAGCCATGATCGTGGTCCCCCTGCCCTTTTCACTTTCTATTTTCAAAGCTCCGCCAGCCTCCTCTGCCGAGTGGGAAAGAAATGCCAGGCCCAGACCCACTCTTTTATCCTTTTTTGTAGTGAAAAACGGATCCAGAACAGACTTTTTTGTCTGGTCATCCAAACCCACTCCATCATCTTTTATTGTCAGGGTCATCAGGTCGTTCTTCTTGTCCTCTGTAATCGTTACAACTATATTTTTCGCTTGTGCTCTTATTGAATTTTCAGCTATATCAAGAATATGTAATGAAATATCTTCCATGTTAAACAATCACTTCCCTCCCGTTTTCTTTACAGAGACACGACCGGATTTCTTCAAATGTGCTCTCCTTCATAAGGAAACAGGAATAGCGTTTCCCAATATCATCAATCACGTGTGCATCAGATGAAGTGATAAACACAAAGTCTCTGTCCCGGTCAATCTTTTCTCTCAAAGCAGGTTCCATGATTTCAAGTGCATCGAGCTTAAGCCCTTCAGGGATGAACCCGAGATTTGTGATGATACTGAATCCTTCTCTGTCGACATGAGAGGCAATGGCAATGCCATTATACTCATGTATCAGATCAACCACTTCCTCAACTGACATTTCAGTAGCTCCAATGAGCAGCCTGTTATTATAACCCAGGACCTCATCCTTTTCATTGACTACCACCTGAAGACCGTATCGCTCTTCATCATTAACTCCGCGCAAGCTTGAGTAAACAGCCTCCTGCATGGAAAACAAATCTCTTTCGGTTCCGAACAGACCCAGGATATGAACCTCTTCCATTGATGTAATTTCAATCCCTCCAATGGCCTTTATTCCCGCTATATTTGCACATTTTTCCAATGCAGGAAAATTTTCTGCTGAGTTATGGTCACATATTCCTATGATATCAAGCCCTTTCTTTTTTGCCTCCTTAATTATGTTCTTTGGAGACATTTCCAAATCCGCACATGGAGAAAGACAGGTATGTATATGCATGTCGGCTTTGAATTCTTTCATATCACTTGATTCCCATTTCATATAACCTTCCTGCAACTTCATAGGTTAATAAATTGCTGATCATTACAGGCATTTTTTCTTCTTTTGCTTTCTTCAGCGTTTCTTCCTCCGGTTTTCTTCCATTAACTATTATTATTCCGGAAAGCTCCTTTGAACTTGCTACTGCGATGATGTTCTGATGTATTTGTAATGTAATCCATACATAACCTTTTTCTGAATTTGCAAGGACGGCACTCAATAAATCCCCCGCATATCCTCCTGTTACCTCTCCCTCCAGCAGCTCATCACCCGATACAACTTCCAAACCCAATGTTCTTACAATGTCACTGATCTTCATTCTTATTTGTGTAAATGACAAAATTCAAATTTGTACCTTCATTCACCTTGCTCTCCAGGGTCATCTTATCTGAATAGTTTTTAATATTCGGGAGCCCCATCCCCGCACCAAATCCAATTTCTCTGACCCAGTCGGGTGCAGTAGAATAGCCTTTTCGCATTGCTTTGTTTACATCTGGAATGCCAGGGCCCGAATCAACCGCATTGATCATAATATTACCTGGCTGGATCTTTGCCACAATTTCTCCTCCGGGAGTGAAAATGACCATGTTCATCTCGGCCTCGAAAGTTGCAATTGCAACTCTCCTTATTGTTTCCGGCAGGAATCCCAGTCTCAACAGACTCTTTCTAAGCTTGCTGGTTTGTTCTCCTGCTTTTTTAAAATCTCCTCCTTTGATATGGTATTTTAAGGTCAGCGTTGAGTCGTCCGAGATGACATCTTCAAAAATATGACTTTCTGTTCCCCTGCGAATTTCCTCTTTATGATAATCATTCTCAAGCTTTCTCAACAATCCCTCTATGATATCACCCTTTGTTATAATTCCGATAAGTTTCTTTGTATCCCTGTCAACAACAGGAAATCGTCCATAGCCACTCTTAACAAACTTGCTTACTGCCTGAACGATGGGCTCATCCGGATAAACAGTAATAACCTCTTTTGTCATCCTGTTTTCAATTCTTTCTTCAATCCCTCCATTTTCAAGAAGGTAGATTATAAAGTCTTCTATGGTGATTACTCCAACCAGCACTCCATCATCCACAACAGGTATTCCGGATATATTTTTATCCCTGAGGATCCTTCTTACATCGCACATTGCACTTCCCGGCTTTAGGGTAGTGACATCTTTACGCATTACCTGCTCTACTTTCAGCTCGTATGTCAGCTCCTGAGTCTTAGATGGGGTTTTATGATCCAGGGTTTTCATAGAATAAGTTGTGCCCGGTTGTTCATGTTATCCTTTTAATGGTTCCATCCTTATATAGCCATATCGTTAACTGTTCATTGTTACTGCCTAATGATTACTGTTTCTTGATTTCGGAACACCCTATAACACCATTTTTATATAGCTTACCACAAGTCTCAAACATTGGGTGTTTTGTGGCAATAAGTACTATCTGTTTTTCTTTTGCAAGGTCAACAGTTTCTTTGTTTGGTCTTTTCCCTCTGACAAAACATACTACATCGACCCCCGAGTTTTCAGCACTGTATATAACCTGCGGAGTCGTTAATCCTGTCAGAAGAAGGGCCTCAGACTTTATAAACGCCAGAACATCGCTCATCAAATCGGCTCCACAAGCCATTTTAATATTGACATTTGATTTATCTTTTACATTGCACAATATTTCGGCATCAATAATTGAAATTACTCTATCAAGTTTCATTTTTCCCTCATTTTGACAGGATAGGGTTCCTCTATCCCTGTTATGTTTTCCGTTTCTTTACCTGATACTTTTATAATAGCAGATACCTTCGCAGGACAGACATCGAGACATGTCCCGCATTTTGTACATTTGGACTGATCAATAATATGAATATGTTTCAACTCCCCTTTAATGGCAGCTGGAGGGCAATTTTTTAAACACAGTCTGCATCCTGTACATTTTTCGGGCAGGATATAATATTTGATCAGATTCTTGCAAACAAGTGCTGAGCACCTTCTCTCCTTAATATGTGCTTCATATTCATCTCTGAAATATTTAAGTGTAGATAGTACAGGATTTGGGAGGGTAGTCAGCCCGCACATTGAAGCATCCTTTACGGCATTACTGACTTCATAGAGGAATTCCAGGTCCCCCTCTTTCCCGTCACCATTCTGTATGTTGGTCAGAATTTCGAGCAGGGCATCGCTTCCATCTCTGCATGTGCTGCATTTTCCGCAGGATTCATCATTGGTAAACTGAATAAAGAATTTTGCCACATCCACCATACAGGTCTCTTCATCCATCACAATCATTCCGCCTGAACCCATCATAGAACCTGCTTCTGTGAGACTTTCATAATCAATAGGCACATCAATCATACTGGAAGGAAGACATCCTCCCGATGGACCGCCGGTCTGGACGGCTTTAAATTTCTTATCGTATGGAATTCCTCCTCCGATATCATAAATCACCTCCCTGAGTGTGATCCCCATTGGAACTTCTATAAGCCCCGTATTTTTTATCTTTCCAACCAGTGAGAATATCTTGGTTCCTTTGCTCGTCTCAGTTCCTATTTTTGAAAACCAATCTGCTCCTCTGTTTATTATTACAGGGATATTTGCCCAGGTCTCAACATTATTTATAACGGTCGGGCAATCCCATATACCTTGTTGCGCCGGGAAAGGGGGGCGTTGTCTGGGTTCCGGATTCTTTCCTTCGATTGAATGAATGAGTGATGTCTCTTCTCCGCATATAAAGGCGCCTGAACCTTCTCTGATCTCCAGGTCAAAGCTAAAATCGGTACCAAGGATGCTCTTTCCGATAAGACCATAATCCCTGGCCTGTGAAATAGCCAGATCCATTCTCTTTATGGCAAGCGGGTATTCTGTTCTGACATAGATGTAAGCATGGGAAACGCCAATTGCAAAGGCGCCAATTATCATTCCTTCAATTACCGTATGCGGATCTGATTCAAAAACACTCCTGTCCATATAGGCTCCGGGGTCGCCCTCATCGCAATTACAGATCATGTATTTTGGTGTCTTTGGCTCCGCTTTGCAAATCTTCCATTTAGTCCCTGTTGGAAAACCCCCACCACCCCTTCCTCTCAATCCCGAGCGTGTTATCTCATCAATCACCTTATCAGGGGTCATTGAGCTCAGGACCTTTTCGAGAGCGGTGTAGCCATCCCTTGCAATATAATCGTCAATCTTTTCAGGGTCAACTATCCCCTTGTTTCTCAGAGCAACAAGCATTTGCTTCTTGAAGAACGGAATCTCAGACAATAATGGAATGGGCTCTTTCTTTTCAGGTGGTGTGAACATCAATTTTTCAACAGGTCTGCCTTTCAGAAAATGCTCCTGAACAAGAAAGGGAACTTCTTCCGGGGTTAAGAACCCATAGAATATTTCATCGGGCTGGACCACCATAAGAGGTCCCTGTCCGCAGAAGCCATTGCAGCCTGTGATGACAACAGATATCTCCTTTTCGAGGCCCTGTTTCCGGATCTCCTCTTCAAGAGCCTCGAAAATTCTGAATGCTCCGCCGGCAACACAGCCTGTTCCTGTACAAAGCATTAACTCTATCCTTCTTACAGCCATTTTTTCAACCTCCTTTTTCTGAACCAATGCCAATAGCGTATTCTTTGACAATGGTGCCGCCGAGAATATGTTCCTTGAAAATCCTCCTTGCTTTCTCGGCGTTCAGGTTACCATATTTAACTAATGTTGAATTCAGCAGTTCAACTGTAGCCATCGGTTCCATGGAACATAGACCCGCACAGCCCGATGTTGTGAGCATCACATCCTTATCAGTCAGGATTTCAATCTCTCCGAGAAATGCGGTAACTATCTCTCTTGCACCTGCAGCTATGCCACATGTTCCCATATGAACAATGATCCTGCTTTTGTAATTTCCCTCTCTTAGATAAATATCCTTCTTTGCGTCTTTTCTTTTTTTTCTTAATTCATCTAAAGTTAGTTGTGCCATAATTATTCTAATGATCTGTATTTTTCAATAATTCCAGGAATATCCTTTGTAGATAATTTACCATAAACATCATCTCCAATCATTGCGGCAGGCGCAAGTCCGCAGCAACCAATGCACCTCACCGATTTCAGAGTAAATAACATGTCAGGCGTAGTTTCATTCTCTTCTATTTCAAGAACATCGCTGAATCTTTCTATCAGCCTCTCACTTCCTCTTACATAGCAGGCCGTCCCCATGCAAACATTTATAACATGTTTGCCTCTTGGAACAAGGCTGAAAGAACTATAAAAGGTCACGATCCTCAGAACATGAGTCAGCGGATATTCAAGTTCCTGTGAAATGTACCGTAACGCGTTTTCTGGAAGGTAGTTGAATGTTGCATTCAACTGCTGAAGCATTGTCATGAGCGGACCTTTTCTATCCTTATTCTTCTCTATTATTTCCAGCACTTCATCCCTGAATTCTGGTTCAAGCTCCACTTTTGTTTTTTCAAGGGGTTGAACAAAATTTCTTGTGGGGCAGTTAGTTATACATGTTCCGCACCCGGTGCATTTCTCTTCGTTTATATATCTGGGTTTTTTATTAAGGATTACTTTAAAATCTCCTGCCTCACCTTCTATTCTTTCAATATCCGATAATGTAATTATTTCTATGTCTTTATGCCTTCCTATCTCGACCAGGCGTGGAGCCATAGTACACATAGCACAATCATTGGTAGGGAAGGTTTTATCCAGCTGGGCCATTACTCCGCCTATGGCGGATTTATTGTCAACAAGGTAAACTTTGAGCCCTGATTCGGCTAAATCTAATGCAGCCTGCATACCGCTAATGCCGGCACCCACGACCGCTACTGCTCCTACTTTATCTGTCATTTTATTTTACCTCCGATGTAGATAAATTAGTTAATTTTTGCTGTTGTAACTGCAGTGCATTTTCTTGAATCCTATAAAAATATAATGCTAAGGAACGATAAAGTCCATGTGACCATTTCCCAAAAGGAATTTCAATAATTAACATTGGAACTGTTATTATCATATGAACAGCATAAGTATAATGCGTAGCAAGTTCCATTCCTGAATATCTGAAAATATGTGACAAAATACCACTGATTGCAGTTAGAAATAACAATGTGGGAAATACAATATCAGAATTTTCTGAAAATTTATGTATCTCTTCCTTTTTCCTTAAACGACCTATCAAAATTTCCCCTGTCCCATAAAGTATTGCAAAAGTTGCCAAATAACCAAGCCATCTCTGAGGATGGTATAAAGGATGAATACTATCAGTTTGAAACCATTTCAAAAAGAATAAAACAATTACGCACATTAAAAATGTCCCTGATGCAATCAAAAAATGTTTTAACCATCGGGTTTTATCAGTACATTCTCTAAACTTTTTCTGAAAAAGAAATTGGGGAAGTAGTGTTTTAAATTCAGTAAGATATGAACCAAAAGGTATTTTAACATGACTACCTTTTGTAATTATAAGCCAATGCATTCGAAAAGCATTTGTAAATAATAATAGGAGGGGAATCAAAAAAACCACAATTGTAAAAGAAGTCATCATACCAAACATATGCTCCATTCCCATTGGTGTGATTCTGAAATCAGGAAAAGATAGCATTGCAATTTTTACATGGTAGAAAATAATAAGAAATAAAACAAATGCTCCGACTACTAGAAGAGAACCTATTTCCCATAGTTTTGATTTATAGAATTTTGAAGCTAAACCAGTCCAATCATATTGTGCTGTAAGATAGCGTCTGAGCGTCATCATAGTTTCTCCAGGATCTGCCTGCCTCGGACATGATGTAGAACAGTCACCACAGTAGTAGCAAAGCCATGGGCTTAAACTGCTTAATAATCTTTTTTTTAATCCAGTCCGCACATACTCAAGACATATGCGGGGTGAAAAAATTGTCTCGTTTGACGATAAAGAACAGGTAATTGTGCAACCGCCACAATTAAGGCATGCATTAGTATCGAATTTCCCATATTTACGGACTTCCTTTAGTAGCCCCGGGTCAGCCCATTCTTCCAATTCAACTTTTTCCATTCCTTATTAAAAATATTCTATAGATATAAGAGAAGTCTTTTTAATAAAATAAATGATATTAGTCAGGACATTTAACATGATATAAATTTTCACCAAAGATTTCGATGATTATCCCATTCTTTTCTAAAGATGCTAAAGAGGTTTATTCATATTATTTTATTCTTATATAAATGTACAATATTGTTATACTAATAACAATAGAGAAATGTATTTTTTTACAGTGTAAACACTTCAGACCCTCCTGGACACTTTTAAGTAGGGTTTGCTGATAAAGTCAGTTTAACAAAATAGTAATCCACCGGATTTTTCTCCTGTGTGATATTTCAGGTCAAAGTTTTGCTTTGAACGCCTCAGTAGGGTGGAAAAAACCGATACGATGACCACTCCAGGCCGATTTCAATTGACCATCCCAATACCTTAGTAATCTGGGTTTTACATTTGTCACTATATTCCGGCACAAGGTGGTCACTGCTTCCGTTTTTTCCACTGTCAAATAAGCATGAAATAATAAATTAATATTTCTAATAATCAATAATAAAGGGGTATATGATATAGAAAAATATCATGATTCAGGAGAATTGGGACCAATCGGTTCAGAACGATGTGGTGACGCTTTTTAACAAACTTGTTCCCCCTGGTATCTGGGAACACGACCACCAGGATAACAATGGTGATTCGCATTTGAAAGCCGGCATCGTAGGCCCCCAGGAGTCCATTCCCATCATAAACGGTAAGATGGGGCTTTCCACCTGGCAGAATATATTCCTTTGCGAATTTGATGGTCCCAGGGAACAGAGAAACATCATGGTTACGGTGATGGGGATCGAACCTTCCTGAGGGGAAGCTGTTCTATTAAAAACCCATATGATGAATCACCAACTCGAAGTAAAGAAGACCATTGAGATCACCGCATCACTCATGGAGGTATGGCATGCACTAACGGACCGGGAGACTGTGAAAAAGTACTTTTTCGGAACCGAAGCCATCTCCGACTGGGAGGAGGGTAGTTCACTTGTTTTCAGGGGAGAATGGGAGGGGAAATCCTATGAGGATAAAGGAACCATCCTGGAAGCTATTCCTGGTGAGATGCTAAAGTATGATTACTGGAGCGGATTATCCGGATTGGAGGATAAACCTGAGAATTATTCAGTGGTGACCTATACCTTAGAGCAATCGGTCGACGGAACGATCGTGGAACTGAGGCAAAAGGGATTTGCCGGTGAAGAGGCCCTGACCCATGCGGAAGGTGGCTGGACTATGGTACTGGACAATCTGAAAAGTCTTCTGGAGACCTATAGCTAGAGCTGGGCAGTAAAGTGGAGCTCATCCACCCCGGCTACTTCAGCAAGGTTCTCCAGCAGATCGCAATCCATGCGACCGCGCACATGCACCAGCACATTATCATCGCCCCCCACTACAACAATCAGGTCCCTGAGTTTGCCGTTTTTTTCCCGGGCAGCGATAATCACATCCTCATTACCATCATGCACCTGCATCAACATCTTGTAACCATTCTTCATATTGGAAAGATTAATTTCCTCGGTGAAGTTTACCTCCGGGTAGAGGTGCGACTCTTCAATGGTAAGTACAGTTACAGAACGAAGTGACTTAAGAAGTTTCTTTTCTTCCCGGTCAAGGTCAGCAATGGATGCGGCCAGTTTCATTACAAAACCAGGGATTTTCAGGGCTACCACACCCTCTTCACCCTTATATTGGTAGTAGAGCCTGTCAAATCCTGAAGGTTGTGCGAAAAGTGAAATGCTGAAAAATAGTATGGCGGCGGAGATAAATATCTTTTTCATGATGTTCGTCTTTGGGTTTCTTTAAGTAAGACGAACACCTCCCCATCTTGTTACAGAATTTAGGTCTTTGATTCCTGTTTTTTTTGAAGGGAGGCCAGATTGTTTTTTAATTTATTGTAACCGGCCCTTTGCACAGCCGATTCAGGGAATAGAAGTTTGTACTCCTCCCGGCTCAGATTTTGCCAGCTCTCCAATGACATATCCAGTAGTTCTTCTTTCGGGTTGAACGCAGGTTCGTGGTGGTTTAATGCTTTCCTGTTCCAAGGGCACACATCCTGGCAGATGTCGCAACCAAACACTCTTCCCGATAATTTTCCTTCAATTTCAGATGAGATCTCCCCTTTGTTTTCGATGGTCTGATAGGAGATGCATCGCTCCGAATCAATGCTTCGTGTGTCCAGGATGGCCTCAGTGGGGCAGGCTTCAATACACCGGGTACAACTACCACAGAAGTCACTTTCCGGTATCTGCATATATTCCAGCTCCAGGTTCAGAATAATTTCCCCGATAAAGACAAAGGATCCGGCCGAGCGGGAGATCAGATTGGCATTTTTTCCGATCCATCCCAATCCGGCCCTTTTGGCCCAGGCCCGATCCAATACAGGAGCCGAATCCACGAATACCCTCCCTTGCGCTTCCGGATGCATCGATTTGATAAAATCAAACAGCAGATGCATCTTATCCTTCATCACAAAGTGATAATCTTTACCATAGGCGTATTTTGAAAGAATGGGTGCTTCCGGATCTGACTGTACCCTGTCTGTATAATAGTTGTAGAGCAGGGAGATAACAGTCCTGGCCCCTTCCACCAGAAGGGTGGGATCGGTGCGTTTCTCGAAATGATTGGCCATATAGCCCATGCGTGCATGGTGGCCCTCGTCAAGCCAGGTTTTCAGGCGCCTGGCATCTTCGGACAAGGCTTCTGCTCTCGAAAAACCACATCCGGCAAATCCCATTTCCAGCGCCTTCTCCCTGATGGCCGCCGATAACTCAGCTATGGATTTATCCTGATTCATCTTGCTAGAAACAATCAAACCTGGTACTAGTTACTACAACAGGCCCAGTTCCAATTTTGCTTCTTCTGAAAGCATCGATTTATCCCACTGAGGTTCAAACACCAGGTTGATATTGGTTTTTTCAACCTCCTCCAGCGCATTGACCGCATTCTCCACGTCCATCATCAGAATATCCACCATGGGACAATTGGGAGCGGTCAGGGTCATTTCGATTTTGGCCTCTTTCTCATCGGTGTAGTCGATCTCATAAATCAGTCCCAGGTCATATACGTTCACAGGGATCTCAGGATCATACACCGTTTTCAGTGCCTCCACGATCTTTCCTTCTATCTCTAAAAAATCCAGTGATTCACTCATGATTCCTTGTTTTTGTTTTCTTTGGCCTGATATGCCATGGCGTAAAGGCGCATCTTTTTTACCATAGCCAGCAGTCCGTTGGATCTTGCGGGGGAGAGGTTCTGACGAAGTCCGATCCCATCAATGAAGAATAGATCATTCTCCAGGATCTCGGCCGGTGTACGGTCGTTCATCAATTTGACCAGTAATGCCACAATGCCTTTAACAATTATTGCATCGCTATCAGCATTGAATTGCAGTTTTCCGTCTACCAGGTCGGCATGAAGCCAAACCTTCGACTGGCACCCATTGATCAGATATTCGCTGGTACGGAATTTCGGATCAATGGCAGGAAGATCATTCCCCAGCTCAATCAGATAATTATACCGGTCGAGCCAGTCCTCAAATACAGAAAACTCCTCTACTATATCCTCTTGTGTTTCATTAAAATCTATCATATTCTGTTCTTCTTATGCGAGCATCTCCATGGTCTTTTGAATCCCTTTAATCAGGGCGTCTACTTCTTCCATGGTATTATAGAACACCAGGGAGGCCCTTATGGTTCCCTCAATTCCAAAGTGATCCATGACCGGCTGGGTGCAGTGGGTGCCGGTTCGGACTGCAATGCCCATCTTATCAAGGATCATGCCTGCATCATAGGTATGAATATCATCCAGCAGGAAGGAGAAGACTGAAATTCGTTCAGCTGCGTTCCCGTATATCTTCAATCCCTGAATTGCTTCCAGTTTTTCCATGGTATAGGTACTCAGCTCCTGCTCATATTGCCCAATTGCCTCGAATCCGATAGTCTGAAGGTAGTCAAGTGCAGCAGCCATACCAATGGCTCCAGTATAATTGGTGGTCCCGGCTTCAAACTTAAATGGCAGGGTATTGTAGGAGGTCCGGTCAAATCTTACCTGGTCTACCATATCGCCCCCCCCCCTGGTAGGGAGGAATTTCCTCCAGCATGGATTCTTTTCCATACAACACTCCCGAACCGGTGGGTCCGAATATTTTATGGGAGGAAAAGACATAGAAGTCACAGTCGAGATCTCTTACATCCACCTCACCATGTTGAACCATTTGTGCTCCATCGAGCAATACCGGAATCCCCCTGGCATGGGCCTTCCTTGTAATCTCTTTCACAGGATTAATGGTTCCCAGGGAGTTGGAGGCATGGGTGAGCGCCACAATTCTTGTATTGTCGCTAAGCAGCTCATCCAGCTTCTCCAGATCCAGTTCTCCCTTTTCATCAAATGGAATGACCTTCAAATTAGCTCCTTTGCGCTCACATAACATTTGCCAGGGGACAATGTTGGAGTGGTGTTCCATTTCCGAGATCAGAATCTCATCTCCGGTACCAACATATTTTTCACCAAAGGAGAAGGCTACCGTATTGATCGAACCTGTAGCTCCGCTTGTGAAGATAATCTCCCTTGTGGAGCTGGCATTCAGAAAGGCCCGGACAGTCTCCCTTGCTGCTTCATAACGTGTGGTCATTTGCTCACTCAGATAATGAATGCCCCGGTGGATGGAACTGTTCTGAGTCTCCTGTATTTCCCTGATAGTATCAATCACCACCCTCGGTTTCTGCGTAGTGGCCCCGTTATCGAGATAGACCAGGGGCTTGTTGTAGACCTGCTGCTGCAGTATGGGGAAATCCCTCCTGATCTGTTTTATATTGAAGCCCATGATCCTTTGGATTAGTCCTCGCAGTGCATGGCACAGTTATTACACCTGGAAAGCTCTCCACGGAGTCGCTTACTTACCAGATCGGTAATCCGGTCCCGTAAGGAGGCTTGCTTTATTTTGGAGAGCACATCCCAGGTAAAGGCATCCATCAACATTAGTCGGCTCTCCTCCTTAGGAATTCCTCGCGACTGCAGATAGAAAAGTGCCTCTTCATCCAGTTGTCCTACTGTTGCACCGTGACTGCATTTCACATCGTCGGCATAGATCTCCAGCCGAGGCTTGGAGTGCATCTTGGCTGTATCTGAAAGCAAAATATTGTTATTGGTCTGGAAGGCTTCTGTCTTCTGTGCATCAGGATGGACATGGATTTTTCCATTGAAAGCACCTGTGGAGGAATCGTCCAAAACCCCTTTGTAATACTGGTTGCTGGTTGAGTGTGGTTTGCTGTGCTCAATTACCGTATAGCTGTCCACATGTTGCATCTTATCTGTGAGAAAGAGTCCCAGCGCACTGGTTTCGGCTCCTTCTCCCTCCATATTGATTCGCAGGTTATTTCTGACAATCCCCCCGTGCAGGGTAATGGTACCATGCTGGCAACGGGAGTGGGAATCCTGGCTGATCCAGGTGTTGGTCACCTGACAGGAGTTGTTATGCTCATTCTGTAATCGAAGCAGGTCCAGGTCAGCATACTCAGCTGTATATGCTTCAGTTACCGAATTGGTCAGAAACATATGGGGACTCAGGGTGTGGTCACAGATAATTAACTGTGCCGAAGCATTACGCTCCAGCACAATAAGATTCCGGTGGTGAACCATTTGGTTCTTGTCCGAGAGCAGCAGGTTAATGATCTGGATAGGTCGTTCCATCCGGACCCCATCGGGCACATAAAGGAATATTCCATCCTGCGAAAATGATGTATTCAGGGCTACAAAAGGCTCATCTTCTGTGGGAGCATTTTTCCCCAGGTACTTTTCAACCAGTTCAGGGAACTGTGTAATCGCCTCTTTCAGGCTTCCGTATATGGTGCCGTCATCCAATGTAGTAAGTGCCTCCTCACCGGGGTGATGGAAGAAACCATTCAATACGGTCAGAACGTTGGCGTCCAACAGGGGAACATCGCAGCGAAAGATATCCTCGTCATCGAACTGTATCTTCCTGGGTTGGAAATCAAAGGAGAGTTCTCCGTCAAACACAGGTTCCAGGTGGGTATATTTGTAGCGCTCCTCTTTACGGTGAGGGAATCCAATGTCCTGAAAAGACTTCATACCCGCATCGCGAAGTTTGTTCAGGAAGGGCGGATCATCCTTTCCGATCAGCTCCCTGTTCTCTTGAAACAGTTCCAGGTATTTATCAAGCGTTTGCATCTACCTCCTGTTTGATCCAATCGTATCCATGCTCTTCCAACTCTCTGGCCAGCGATTTATCGCCCGATTTTACAATGCGCCCTTTGTACAGCACATGCACCACATCGGGAACAATATAGTCCAGCAAGCGCTGGTAGTGAGTAATGATGATGGTAGCGTTTTCGGGCGAACGCATGTTATTGACCCCGTTGGATACGATGCGCAGGGCATCGATATCAAGACCCGAATCGGTTTCATCCAGTATGGCCAGTCTGGGCTCAAGGAGCGCCATCTGGAAGATTTCATTTTTCTTTTTCTCACCTCCTGAAAAACCTTCGTTCACTGAGCGGTTGGTCAGGTCAGAATCAATCTCAACCACCTTTTTCTTCTCCCGCATTAACTTCAGGAAATCACCTGCAGGCAGGGGATCCTGTCCTCTGTACTTCCTCATGGAATTAATGGCCGTTCGTAAAAAATTGACCATGCTTACTCCAGGAATCTCTACCGGGTATTGAAACCCAAGGAAGATCCCTTCCCGGGCCCTGTCCTCCGGACTTAACTCGGTAAGGTCCTTTCCTTCATACAGTATCTTTCCGTGGGTGATGTTGAAATAGTCACGTCCGGCCAGTGCCGAAGCGAGGGTACTTTTACCCGATCCATTGGGTCCCATAATGGCATGTACCTCACCGGCATTAACCTTCAGGTTGATCCCCTTCAGGATCTCTTTATCTTCGATACTTACTTTTAAGTCTATTATTTCTAGCATATTGTTTCGCTTCGCTCATGTTAGTATGTTAGTGTGTTATTATGTTATTTCACTAACTTACTTACTGGTTAACAAACTAACTTTCCTAGCCGACACTTCCTTCCAGGGTAATGGCCAGTAATTTCTGTGCCTCCACTGCAAATTCCATAGGCAACTTGTTCAGCACCTCCTTGGCATAACCATTAACAATCAGGCTAATGGCATTTTCGGTATCGATGCCCCGCTGATTGCAGTAAAATATCTGGTCTTCTCCGATTTTGGACGTGGTGGCTTCATGCTCCACCACGGCAGTCGGATTGTCAACTTCCAGGTTGGGGAAGGTGTGTGCCCCGCATTTGTCACCCAGCAGAAGGCTGTCGCACTGGGAATAGTTACGTGCATTATGAGCCCCCCTTAATACTTTCACCAGACCGCGGTAGGAATTTTGGCTCTTTCCGGCGCTTATCCCTTTTGAGATAATGGTGGAGCGGGTGTTTTTTCCGATATGGATCATCTTGGTGCCCGTATCGGCCTGCTGATAGTTGTTGGTCACTGCCACCGAGTAAAATTCACCCACCGAGTTATGGCCTTTCAATATGCAGCTTGGATATTTCCAGGTAACTGCAGACCCGGTTTCCACCTGGGTCCAGGAAATTTTTGAATTGTCCCCTTTGCAGATTCCCCGCTTGGTTACAAAGTTGAAGATACCGCCCTTTCCGTTCTTATCACCGGGGTACCAGTTCTGGACCGTTGAATATTTGACTTCGGCATTTTCCATGGCCACGATTTCCACAATGGCTGCATGTAACTGATTTTCGTCGCGCCTGGGAGCGGTACAGCCCTCCAGGTAGCTTACATAGGAGTCATCTTCGGCCACAATAAGTGTGCGCTCGAACTGACCTGTATTAGCAGCGTTGATCCGGAAATAGGTGGAGAGTTCCATGGGACAGCGCACTCCCTTTGGGATGTAACAAAATGATCCGTCACTGAATACAGCTGAATTGAGGGCAGCGAAAAAGTTATCGGTATATGGAACCACTGAGCCCATATATTTTTTGATCAGGTCGGGGTGGTTCTTGACAGCTTCGCTGAACGAACAGAAGATGATCCCCTTGTCGGCCAGGGTATCCTGGAAGGTGGTTTTCACCGAAACACTGTCCATAACTGCATCCACGGCCACTCCGGCCAGCTGTTTCTGCTCCTCCAGGGGGATTCCCAGCCGGTTAAAGGTGTCGAGCAGCTCTGGATCCACCTCATCCATGCTCTCATATTTAGCCCCCTGTTTGGGTGCTGCATAGTAGATAATATCCTGGTAATTGATCTCCGGGATCCTCAGTTGGGCCCACTCGGGCATCTTCATGGTTTGCCAGTGTCTGAAGGCCTTCAGCCTTGATTCAGTAAGCCATTCCGGCTCCTCCTTTTTGGCAGAGATGATCCGGACCACCTCTTCGCTCAAACCCTTCGGTATGGTTTCGGTATCTATATCGGTGTGGAATCCAAACTTATAATCGCTACCCGTTACCTCGTTTAATATCTTCTCCTGATCTGTCACTGCTTCTCCTGTTTTGGGTAATGTCCGGCTAATTGTAATAAGATTAATTTAAAATAGAGCCCAAATATACAAAAACTTGTTCTTACATTTGTATTACAACAGGCCAATTGAATTGTTCAGTAAATAATATCTTATTATGACCTCAAAAAAGATCCGTACCATTGAAGAAATGGGCGAATTCGGACTCATCGATCACCTTACTTCGGGCTTTGAAAACAGACAGGAAAGTACCCATATTGGAGTGGGTGATGATGCCGCCGTGATCGATCACGGAGCTTATGTACAGGTGATCACCACCGATTTGCTATTGGAAGGAGTTCATTTTGACCTGGTTTATACTCCCATGAAGCATCTGGGTTACAAGGCAGTTGTGGTTAATCTTTCGGATGTCTATGCCATGAATGCAGCTCCACGTCAGATCACCGTATCACTTGGAATCTCAGGAAAATTTTCCGTGGAGGCACTGGACGAGTTTTATGTGAAACTGGCCTGCGAAAAATTTAATGTGGACCTGGTGGGGGGCGATACCTCCGGCTCCATGACTGGATTGGTGATTACAGTAACTGCAATCGGGACTGCTCTCAAGGAGGAGCTAAGCTTGCGAAGCAGTGCTCAAAACAACCAGCTGATCTGTGTCACAGGAGATCTGGGCGCAGCCTATATGGGACTAAAAATCCTGGAAAGGGAAAAACAGCTTCATGCGGAGGATCCTGGTTTCCAACCCGAACTAAGCGGGTATGATTATATCCTGGAACGCTACCTGAAGCCTGAGCCCAGGGTGGATGTGCTGCTGGCCCTGAAGGAGGCAGGCATTGTGCCTGGTGCCATGATTGATATCTCGGACGGACTCGCCTCTGAACTGCTGCACATCTGTAAAGCTTCGGAGTGCGGATGCCAGGTTTACGATGAGCGCATTCCCCTGGCCGAAGAGACCAAAGAGGCTGCCGGGGAGTTTCAAATGGAACCCATGGTGGCTGCTCTGCACGGGGGGGAAGATTACGAATTACTCTTTACAGTTCCACTTTCCGATCACGATAAAGTTTCAGCCATGGAGGGGGTGAGTGTCATTGGAAACATCACCGACAAGAAGGGATCAGCCCTGCTGGTGGGCAATGACGGGAATGCAATTCAATTGCAGGCCCAGGGCTGGAACACACCTTCAGAGTAAACTAAGAGAGATGAATAAAAGCTTAAAGTTCTTAATAGTCCTGAGCTGCTGTCTGATGTTTAGCATCAGTACCGCTGCCCAGGAAAAAGAATTTCAGTGGCCTGAAGGTAAAAAAGCAGCTGTATGTCTGACCTACGATGATGGAATTTTAAGCCAGCTTGAGCAAGCCATTCCTGATCTAAACGAAGCTGGTATGCATGGTACTTTTTATATTCAGGGTACAAACCTGCAACCTGAATTTGTGGAGCGATGGCGAGAGGCTGCTTCCCAGGGTCACGAGCTTGGTTGCCATTCCCTGTTTCATCCCTGCAGCGGGGAGTTTGACTGGGTGCCTGAGGAATACCGGACAGAGGATTATACGCTTAGAAGGATGCTGGATGAAGCAGCAGTGATGAACCAGTTTTTGTATGCAGTTGATGGACAAAGCAGGCGTACCTATGCTTATCCCTGTTATGAAAAAGAGGTAGGAGGGATCGATTATGTTGATTCGCTGAGCAGAAGTGGGCTTTTTGTTGGAGCCAGGGGTGGAAAGTCTGATGAAGCTGTGACCACCAAAAATCTGAAGCTCTTTGATATCCCAAGCATGAGCATTACCGATGAGCTAAGCTTTGAAAATGTTATTGCACATATTGATAAGGCTGTGGAGAATGGGACGCTAGCAGTCTTCTGCTTCCATGGAATTGGAGGCGATTACATTGTTACCTCAAGGGAATATCATCAAAGGATCATCGACTACCTTAAAGCGAATGAAGATCAAATCTGGGTAGCTACCATGGCAGAAATAGCCACTTACCTTGACAAAGCGGAATCTCAGTAGCTTTCCCCTGGCCAGGCGTGTTGCTAAAAGATCCTGATTAGCTAGATCCGCTCAATCCGGCGCTTATCCGAATCCCACATGGTCCGGCAATTCTCCCGGTAGCTTATGTCGGCCATGGCGATAACCACTCCCTCTTCAAAGGCCATTTCTATGTTAGCCGAAGGAGTCCCTCCATTACGTATGACCTCCAGCCACTCTTTCAGGTGGAGGTGGGTTACGTCCCAGCTTTGACCCCCGATATTGGTAGAGGTCAGTCCCCGCGAGGCATAGTACTGGGCAGTTGCCGAGCTCACCGCATCCACGGCGCTGGCAGTGCTGGAGCCTTTAAGCATCTCCAGCATGGGCGATCCGGTGGAAACAAGACCTCTCCCCAGCAGATCTGAGAATTGCTCCGAGTTCCCGTCGGGAGTTACCTCCAGGTTGTTACCCACGGTCATGGATGCATCCCTGCCATAAAGGGTCCTGCCCCTGGCCTTTGAAGAAGTCAGGTTTGCACTGTAGGTAAGGGTCAGGTCCTTGTTTGGATATTCAAAGGTGGTATGGAGGACATCAGGCATATCGCCAAACTCCTTGTAGGTGTACTGACCCCCGGAGGTGAATACAGTTTCTGGAATTCCCATGTGCAGCAGTTGATTCACAGCATCAAACTCATGGGAAAAGAGCTGCCCAAATAATCCAGTTTCATATTCAAAATAGCGGGCCCAGCTGTAGTAGCGCCTTACGCTAAATGGTACTTCGGGTGCTTTGCCCAGCCACTGTTTCCAATCGATGGATTGTGCATCTCCTGGTTTTGGTTTTCCTTCACTATCCAGGTGTCGGATCCAGGCCCCGTTGGGCGAGTTACGGTTGGTAGTGGTCTCCACGTGGGAAATCTTCCCCAGTAATCCCCTGCGGAGAATTTCATTGGCAACCTGGAAGGCTGCGGTCTGAGGATACTGATGTCCCTGCTGGAATACCAGCTTACTGTTTTTTACCGCCTCATAGGTAGAGTAGACCTCCTCCTCCCGGTGGATCAGGCTTTTCTCGCAGTAGACATGCTTCCCGGCCTGGATGGCATCAATGGTCATCTGAGCGTGATGGTGATCGGGAGTGGCAATGATCACGGCATCGATATTGGGATCGGCAATCATCTCATGGAAGTGCCGGAAGCGTTTCACGGAATGTTTGGATGCAGCCTCTCCCTCGGAGTGAATATCATGGGCTGCGGTGGCCAAACCATGCTCGGCATGCACATTATATACATCACAGATCCCAGTAATGGCAACATTCAGGTGGCCGTGTCGGATTTGTGTTTCCAGTGATTTATCACCCCTCTCCTGTTGTTCATTAAATTCTTTTTCAAACCTTGATCTCTCCATAAAGCCCAATGCCTTGGCGAGCTGGGGACCGCGAACACCAAATCCGACAATCCCCACACGGATCAGATCCCCTTTCTGGTGGACTACCGGTTTTACAACCTTCATCAGGTCCTCCAGACCCAGTTCCCGGACAATCTCCTCCTGGATATTGTGGCTGTCATCGTAAGATGTTTTTCTGAAAATCTGAATTCCAAGGGCACCAAGCACGGGAATCCCTGCCAGTGCTTTTAACATATTTCTTCTATCTATTCCGGAGTTGTGTTCTGATGTCATGCTGCGAAGATTATGTGTTATACTTTTTTCGAAGAGTGTCCAGCCCGAAACTTCTGGACAGAGGGGTCACTGCCAAATAGAGTAGTGCAACTGCTTCGATAAGGGTTTTATTTACCATCAGGTAGTTCCCTTCCATGGGGCCGCTAAGCTCCATTCCTATGAAGGGTGGATTGAAAAGGTAATAGAGAAGGAGCAGCATGGCTCCTGCAATGGATGCGGCCCGGGTGAAGAGTCCCAGGATCAGTCCCAGTCCAATGGCGATCAGTCCCCATGTGTTCAATGTATCCACCGTGTTCAGTACAACGGAGTTGGAAATAATCCACTCTGACAAACCGGAGAAGATCCACTGCGAATTGGCCAGGAAGCCCAGTGCGGACCATTCAGGATGGATTAGTTTGTGGAGGCCTTCATAAAGGAAGTGCCATCCAATGAGAATACGCAGGGCAACTAGAGTACCCTTCTGCCATTTCAAGTCTTTGCTCCGGATCTCCATAGGGGATTTTTCAAGATGAGGTCAATACCAATATTATTTCACGAGCTCAAATGTAGAAAATCCTGCTTGAGATACAATGGTCGTTTTTGTGATTGTCAGAGACGGAGTTTCCGTGCTTAGCTATTCAGACTTCCCGTCGAAATAGCCTCTGATTATTCCTCTTTTTGAGGCACGAAGAAATAGGATAATCTCGTCCCGCTCTTTAGAGGCGGGTAGGTTGGCTTCCACAAACTCCATGGCATCGGAAATATTCAATCCGCGCTGGTAAATAATACGGAAGACCTCCTGGATGGCATAGATGGTGTCATTGGTAAATCCCCGGCGGCGCAAACCAATGGAGTTGATCCCGGTAAATGAAACAGGCTCTCTTCCTGCCATGGCAAAGGGAGGAACGTCCTTACCAACCTTGCTGCCCCCCTGGATCATTACATGGGCTCCGATGCGTACAAACTGGTGAACAAGGCTCCCTGCGCTTACATTGGCCCAGTTATCCACTTCCACCTCACCCGCCAGTCCGGTATAGCTTCCCAGGATCACTTTGTCTTGCAGGACACAATCGTGGGCAATATGCACATAGGACATGATCAGGCAGTCCTTCCCCACTACGGTGCGGCCATTGGCTTTGGTCCCTTTATTTATGGTTACATATTCCCGGATAATGGTATTATCGCCAATCTCAGCGGTGGTAATCTCTCCTTCGAACTTTAAGTCCTGCGGATCACCTGAAATGACTGCTCCTGGAAATATCTGAACATTCTTACCAATTCTGGCACCATTCATAATTACTGCATTGGGACCGATCCAGCTTCCCGAACCAATTTCCACATCTCCATATATGGAGGCAAAAGCTTCTACTTTAACATCTTTGGCGAGTTTTGCCCCGGGATGTATGTTTGCCAGCTTGTCAATCATTGCTTTTGTTCTTTATGATCTGTGCCATCATTTCACCCTCCATCACCAGCTTATTGCCAACGAAGATCTCTGCAAACACCAGAGCGATGCCACGTCTGATGGGTTCAAGCAGGTCTACTTTGATGATGAGTGTATCCCCGGGAACCACTTTCCGTTTAAATTTTACCTTATCGATTTTAAGGAAATAGGTGGAGTAGTTTTCAGGATCGGGAACTGTTCCCAGTACCAGGATTCCTCCAACCTGGGCCGCAGCTTCAATCTGCAAAACCCCTGGCATTACAGGTTCCTCAGGGAAATGCCCTGTAAAAAAGGGTTCATTGGCCGTTACATTTTTAATACCCACTACTGATTTTTCATCCAGGTGGATCACCTTGTCGACCATCAGAAAGGGGTAGCGATGAGGCAGCCTTCTTTTTACCTCATTGATATCGATAAGAGCCTCGAGGGTGGGATTATAAACAGGAATTTGTTTTTGAAGTGATGCCTTTTTCATTACCTGTCGAAGTGCTCTGGCAAATTCGTTGTTGCTCTGGTGACCCGGCCGGGTTGCAATGATTCTGGCCTTGAACCATCTTCCCACCAGCGCCAGGTCGCCAACCAGATCCAGCAACTTGTGCCTGGCAGGTTCATTGGGAAATCGCAGTTTCACATTGTTAAGGATCCCTTCTGGCTGGACGCTGATATGCGGTTTGTTGAACAGGTCGGCCAGACGGTCCAGCTCTTCCTGCTCCCACTTCCGGTCCACAATCACAATGGCATTGTCCATGTCCCCACCCTTGATCAGATTATTCTTGGCCAGGTACTCCAGTTCGCGCAGGAATACAAAGGTACGACAGGGTGCAATCTCCTCTTTAAAATTTTTCACCTCCTCCAGTGAGGCGTACTGGTTGCCCAGGAATTTGGAGTTGTAATCGATCAGCACATTGATACTTTGGATCTTATCGGGGTAAGCAATGATATGGATGCCATTTTCCTCATCGTAATATTCTACCTTTTCCTTAAGTATAAAGTATTTGCGGTCTGTGGCCTGATCAACTGCCCCGGTCTTATCAATGGCTTCTGCAAACTCCTTCGCACTGCCATCCAGGATGGGTGCTTCGGGGCCATCCACCTCCACCAGTACATTGTCGATACCCATGCCCACAAAGGAGGCCAGAACATGTTCGATGGTGGCGACACGGGCACCGTTCTCTTCAAGTACGGTTCCTCTTGTAGTTTCCACCACATTTTCTGCCAGTGCATTGATAATGGGTTGTCCGGGAAGGTCGGTGCGTTTAAAAATGTATCCGTGACTGTCGGGTGCAGGAAGAAAGGTCATATTGACCTCCACCCCCGTGTGGAGCCCCTTTCCTTTAAAAGATATGGGTGCCTTAAGTGTTCTTTGTTTTTCCGCCATAAATCGCTGCAAATATATAAAATAAAGATAAACAGCCTTTAAGCTTATTGGTTCATTCTATCCACTTTCCTTTCCAGTTCATTGATTTGTTCGCGTATTTTGGGCAGGTTGCGGAATAGCAGATAAGAGCGCTGGTAGGGCCCGAATTCAAATGCAGGAGATCCCTGAATCACAATCCCTTCCTCCTTGATGTCCTTGGTGATTCCAGACTGGGCAGCAATCTTCACTCCGCTGGCAATGTTGATGTGGCCGATCAGCCCTACCTGTCCGCCAAACATACAATTCTTACCCACTTTAGTTGATCCTGAAATTCCACTTTGCGCAGCGATAACTGTATTTTCGTCCACCTCCACATTGTGGGCTATCATTACCAGGTTGTCCAGCTTAACACCTTTCCGGAGAATGGTTGCCCCCATGGTGGCGCGGTCTACGGTGGTGTTGGCCCCTATTTCCACATGGTCCTCTACGATCACCTTGCCCACCTGGGGGACCTTCTCATAATTATTGTCCTGGTTGGGAGCAAAGCCAAATCCGTCAGCACCCACAACGGCTCCCGCATGGATGACGCAATGGGACCCTATCTCACAGCCTTCGTACACCTTGACTCCAGGGTGAAGGATGCTTCCCTCTCCGATTTTTACATTATCGCCCACGTAGACCTGTGGGTAAAGTTGTACACCGTCTCCAAGGCTAACATTCTCGGAAATTACGGTGAAGTCGCCCACATAGAGCTCTTTTCCCAGGGATGCAGTCTCTGAGATAGACGCCATTTTGCTGATACCACTCTTTTTGGGTTTGCTCTGTTCGTAGAGCCGGAGCAGGGCTGCAAAGGACTCATAAGCGTTATTCACCCTGACCAGGGTGGCGCTGATATCTTTCTGAGGCTGAAAATCGGCATTTACAATAACAATGCTAGATTGGGTGTCGTAGATATACTTTTCATATTTCGGATTTGCCAGGAAGGAGAGTGTTCCCGGCATTCCTTCCTCTATTTTGCTTATGTCGCTAACGGTGGCTTCGGGATTGCCCTCCACCGAGCCTTTCAGGAATTCAGCAATAATAGCTGCAGTGAAATTCATTCAGGTTAATTTTATATGATTAATTCTGTTTAAGCTCATTGATGAAACGTGGGTAGCAGAGGAAATATTTTCGTACAGTCTTGGAAAGTACTGAAATATTCAGAATATCTGAAGCCTCCGCAATATCACGGGTATTCCCATGCTTATCCATGATGGTAATCCGGTCGTCCATATCACTGTAGGCGTAGTTGCTGACACTATCCGATACCACCAGGTATTCGGCCTCCTGTGGGCTCATATCCAGCTTTTCTTTTACAATGCCCCTGATCTCTGCAACACGTTCAGCACTGAAAGGCTGGTTATCCAATTCCACTGAAAACAACTTCCGGTTGACCAGTCCGTTCGCTAACATAGACAACACCCTGTCCGAATTGTTGCACCAAACCTTTGCCGAGGCAAGAATATCGTTATCATCGAGCAGAGCAAACTGTTCCAGGGAGATCTGAGTTTGCTCCTGAAGGAAGTAGGCCAGGGCAGGAGTTGCAAAGAGCTCTTCTCCCTTGGAGCTAAGAGTCTGCGCCCTTTTCAACATCAGCACCAGGACCTGTTCGGAGGCCACCACGGTACGGTGAAGATAAACTTGCCAGTACATCAGTCTTCGTGCAATTAAAAACTTTTCAATGGAGTAAATTCCTTTTTCTTCCACCACCAGCTGATCGTTCAACACATTCAGCATCATGATGATCCGGTCCGATCCGATCACTCCCTCGGTAACCCCGGTGAAGAAACTGTCGCGCTTCAGGTAATCAAGACGGTCCATGTCGAGCTGACTGGAAACGAGCTGGTGTAAGAATTTTTTTGGGTAACGATTCCTGAAGATTTCAATGGCCATGCTCAGTTCCCCGGGGAACTCCAGATTGAGTTGTTCCATCATCAAGAGGCTGATCTCCTCATGGGACGTGTTCTTGATCAGACTGTGTTCCAGGGAGTGAGAGAAAGGGCCGTGCCCAATATCATGCAAGAGGATGGCAATGGTCACTGCCCTGGCCTCCTGCTCACTAATGGCGTGACCTTTGGAGCGGATCACTTCTATGGCCTGGCCCATCAGGTGCATGGCTCCCACGGCATGCTGGAAGCGTGTATGATTGGCACCCGGATAGACAAACTGCGTAAGCCCCAGCTGTCTGATTCTTCTCAGACGCTGGAAAAGCGGGTGTTCGATCAGGTCAAAAATCAAATCATATGGAATTTTGATAAATCCATAGACAGGATCATTGATGATCTTCAGCTTATTGGTGGAAGAATTGTTCCCCATTTGGGTTCTTTGTAGCACAAAATTATGTTTTTATTGCCATAATCGGGTTTGTATCAGCGAAAAAACGATCTGTTTTTTGCAAATTTCATGATTTTATGTACTTTTGCGCTGTCGTTAGGAGAGATTTGTTCTGGGGGGCTTTTGTCCCCTATTTTATTACCAAAAAAATGATTACAACCGAGCTTATAACAGAACTGATTGCGCAACACCTTGAGGGAAGTGATATTTTCCTTGTGGAAGTTCTTGTGAAGCCTGGCAATGCCATCAGAGTTCATGTGGACAGTCCGGATGGAATCTCCATTGATGAGTGTGTGAAGATTAGCCGCTTTCTGAATGAGTCGCAGGACCGCGATGTGGAGGACTACGCACTGGAGGTAAGTTCACCCGGGCTGGGAGGAGGCTTCAAGGTAAAGCAACAGTATGAGAAGAATGTGGGTCGTGATATTGAGGTGCTTTATACAGATGGCATCAAGGTAAAAGGCAAACTGGTCTCGGTGGCTGAGAATGGAATTGTCTTACTGGTAAATGGCGACGACGAAGAGATAGGTTTTGAAGAGATCAAAACAGCAAAAGCAATAATATCATTTAATTGATTCAATAGTTGAGCAATGGAAAATCTTAATTTGATAGAGACATTTTCCGAATTTAAGGAATTAAAGAATATCGACCGTGTAACCATGATGAGCGTCCTAGAGGATGTATTCAGGGGTATGCTGCTGAAGAAATACGGAACCGATGAGAATTTTGACATCATCATCAATATCGATAAGGGGGACTTTGAGATCTGGAGAAACCGTGAGGTGGTTGAGGATAATGATGTGGAAGATGCAGCTGTACAGATTACCCTGACCAGGGCCAAGGAGATAGATGAAGATTACGAGGTGGGTGAAGAAGTCACCGATGAGGTAAAACTGGGTGATTTTGGACGACGTGCCATCCTGGCACTCCGCCAGAACCTCTCTGCAAGGATCATGGAACTGGAGAAAAATCACCTCTACAACAAGTACAAGGACCGGATTGGTGATGTGGTTACCGGAGAGGTATATCAGGTGTGGAAAAGAGAGATACTGATCCTGGATGATGAAGGCAATGAGCTGATTCTGCCCAAGGCTGAACAGATTCCATCCGACTATTTCCGTAAAGGGGATACCATCCGGGCGGTTGTGGTAAAAGTGGATATGCGCAATGCGAATCCGCTGATTATTCTTTCCAGAACCTCACCCGTATTCCTGGAGCGTCTGTTTGAGCTGGAGGTTCCGGAGATTTTCGACGGACTGATCACCATTAAGAAGATTGTCAGAGTTCCTGGGGAAAGAGCCAAAGTTGCAGTGGAATCCTATGATGAACGGATCGATCCGGTTGGTGCCTGTGTGGGTATGAAAGGATCCCGCATCCATGGCATTGTAAGGGAACTGAAGAATGAAAACATCGATGTAATTAACTATACAACCAACATCCAGTTGTTTATTACAAGGGCGCTGAGTCCGGCCAAGATCACATCCATTAAGCTGGATGATGAGGAGAAACGTGCAGAAGTTTACCTGCAGCCCAAGGAGGTCTCCCTGGCCATTGGAAAGGGTGGTCTGAATATTAAACTGGCCAGTCAGCTTTCAGGATATGAGATTGATGTATACCGTGAATCGGACGAGGACGATGAGGATGTGAACCTCGAAGAATTTGCTGATGAAATTGAAAGCTGGGTTCTGGATGAATTAAAGGCAATCGGATGCGATACTGCCAAATCGGTACTGAACCTGAGTGTGGCGGACCTGGTCAAAAGGACCGATCTGGAAGAGGAGACCATTGCAGACCTGGTCAAAGTGCTTAAAGCAGAATTTGAATAGATTTATATGGCTGAAAGAAAGGCAACAAGGCTTAGTAAGGCTGCCAGGGAGTTTAACGTGGGGATTTCCACCATCGTTGAATTTCTTGGAAAGAAGGGACATGAGATCGATTCCAATCCAAACAGTAAATTGGATCCGGATCTGTATGAACTCCTGCAGGAAGAGTATAGTACTGATCTGAACGTTAAGAAGGAATCTGAAAAGCTGACCCTCAAGAACCTTAGAGAGAGGCAGGACTCACTCACTCTGGATGATATCCCGGAAGAAGTCGAACAGGAGGAATCCGAAGAGTTAATTATTACCGATCATACATCCGGTACTATCGAAACAGCAGCACCAGTTGTGGAAAAGGTGGCCCCGGTTTCCAAAGAGGAGCCAGAGCCTGAGAAGGAGAAGCCGGTTGTTGAGGACAAACCCGAGACTCCCAAGGAGCCAAAGGCGCCCAAAGCGAAGAAGGCAGAACCCAAGGCTGAGAAGAGCGCGGAGCCTGCAGAGAAAGAGGCGGAGCCTGAAGTAGTAGTTGAAGGCGGACCCAGGGTCGTAGGGAAAATCGACCTGGAATCCATGAATCAGAAGACACGTCCCAGCAAGAAGTCAAAGGCCAAAGTGGAAGAAGCTGAGACCAAGGAAGAGGAGAAGGTAGAAACTGGAACGAAGGTAAAAGCTGCTGCGAAAGAAAAGGCTGAAAAGAAGGCAGATACCCCGGAAGTATCCGATTCACCAGCGGAAGAGGTGAAGGCAGAAGTGACTGAAGCACCTGTGGAGAAAAGCGCTGAAGAGGAGAAGAGGGCTAAGAAGGAGAAAGAGGAGGAATCAAACCTGATACCCACCCGGGTGGTGAAATTGACCGGCCCGACAGTTGTTGGTAAGATTGAGCTTCCCAAGAAAAGAGAACCCAAGAAAAAGCCAGTGGCATCCAGTAAGGATGACCAGAACCTCGACCAGAAAAAAAAGAGGAAACGGATCAAAAAGGAAAGTGGTCCGGTAGATATTGACCGGCAGAAACATGTTGGTGCAGCAAGAGAAAAGGGAGGAAAGAAGCGGAAACGTGCCAGCAGACCCGAGGTGAATGAAGAGGATGTACAGAAGCAAATTAAGGATACCCTGGCCAAACTCACGAGCAAAGGGTCCAAATCAAAAACATCCAAATACAGGCGGGAGAAGCGCGATGCTGTACAGGTCAAGCTCCAGGAGGAAAGCGATCAGATCGAGCAGAGACAGAATGTCTTACAGGTAACTGAGTTTGTCTCTGTAAATGAGCTGGCTAATATGATGAATGTGCCACCTACAGAGGTGATACAAACCTGCATGAACCTGGGACTATTTGTGTCCATTAATCAGCGTCTCGATGCAGAGACCATGGCATTGGTTGCCGATGAGTTTGATTTCAAGGTGGAGTTTGTTAGTGTGGATCTGGTGGCATCGATCCAGGATGAGGAGGATGCGCCGGAAGATTTACTTCCAAGATATCCCATTGTGACCGTTATGGGGCACGTGGACCATGGAAAAACCAAACTCCTGGATGTGGTACGCGATGCCAATGTGGTTGCAGGTGAAGCAGGAGGCATCACCCAGCACATCGGGGCTTACAGTGTGAAACTGGAAGATGGACGTAAGATCACTTTCCTGGATACACCGGGTCACGAAGCATTTACGGCCATGCGTGCCAGGGGTGCACAGATTACCGATGTGGTCATAATCGTGGTAGCCGCCGATGACGGGGTGAAACCCCAGACTGTGGAGGCCATCAACCATGCCGCAGCAGCTGGAGTTCCCATTGTTTTTGCCATTAACAAGATAGACCTTCCTGCGGCCAACCCGGAGAAAATTAAAGACGAGCTTGCCCAGATGAATTATATGACAGAGGACTGGGGTGGCAAGTTTCAGAGTCAGGAAATTTCGGCCAAGAGTAATATGAATATTGAGGAGTTACTTGAGAAAGTACTGCTGGAGGCAGAGTTATTAGATCTGAAGGCCAATCCAGAGAAAGCAGCAAGAGGAACGATCATTGAGTCGACCCTTGACAAGGGAAGGGGCAATGTTGCCACCATCCTGGTTGAGTCAGGTACCCTGAAGATAGGCGATGTGGTACTGGCCGGACAGCATTTTGGTCATGTAAAGGCCATGTTCAATGAAAGAGGAAAGAAAATGACAATTGCAGGTCCATCCACTCCCGCCCTGATCCTGGGGCTGAATGGAGCGCCGCAGGCAGGTGAGAGTTTCAATGTCATGGATACGGATAAAGAGGCCAAGGAAATTGCTAACAAGCGCGAACAATTGCAGCGTGAGCAAGCGCTGAGGACCACCAAGCATATTACCCTGGATGAAATTGGACGCCGAATTGCCATTGGTAATTTCCAGGAACTGAACGTCATTGTGAAGGGTGATGTGGACGGATCCATTGAGGCCCTCTCTGACTCCCTCATTAAGCTGAGCACAGAGGAGATACAGGTCAATATCAAGCATAAGGCTGTGGGACAGATTTCGGAATCGGATATCCTGCTTGCTGCAGCATCCAATGCCATTGTTATAGGATTCCAGGTGAGACCCTCTCTCAGTGCCAGAAAGCTGGCCGAAAAGGAGCAGATCGATATTCGTCTCTACTCCATCATCTATGATGCCATTGAGGAGGTGAAATCGGCCATGGAGGGTATGTTAGCCCCGGAGATCAAAGAGGATATTATTGGCACGCTGGAGATCCTGGAGGTTTTGAAAATCACCAAGGTGGGAACCATCGCAGGTTGTATGGTCAGGGAAGGCAAAATCAGACGGACTTCCAAAGTGCGCCTGATCCGTGATGGTATTGTTGTCTACAGCGGAGAGCTTGGATCACTGAAGCGTTTCAAGGATGAAGCCAAAGAGGTGGTTTCGGGTCTGGAGTGTGGTTTGAACATAGAGAACTTCAACGATATGAAGGTTGGGGATATGGTCGAGGCTTACGAAGAGACCGAGATGAAGAAAACTCTCTAACAGTTGCTTTCGTTTTTGTTATATATTAGCATACCAAAAGCAAGGGTATGTATGAATATATCGAAGGAGAATTTGTTGAGAAAAGTCCGGCACACCTGATCGTTCAGGCAGGCCACATGGCCTACTACATTCACATTTCAGTTTTCACCTACAGCCAGGTAAGTAGCCAGAGCTCTGGAAGGATCTATCTCCATTTCGTGGTCAGGGAAGATGCTCAGATTCTCTATGGTTTTGGGGGTCGGGAGGAACGCGAAATCTTCAGAATGCTTATTTCTGTCTCCGGTGTAGGTGCCAATACGGCACGCCTGATTCTCTCCTCACTTTCACCAGATGAGATTAGCCAGGCCATATTGGCCGGAAATGTCACACTTTTGCAGGGTATTAAAGGGATCGGGGCCAAATCTGCCCAACGGATTATTATTGACCTGAAAGACAAGCTTGGAAAAGGTGCAGGAATTGATGAATTATTCTTTTCGCAGGACAATACCAGCCGTGAAGAAGCGTTATCTGCTTTAGTGGCATTGGGTTTCCCAAAGAAAACTGTTGAGAAGGCAGTGACCCGCATTTTATCAGAGCAGCCTGAGCTTTCTGTAGAGGAGTTAGTGAAGGCTGCCTTGAAGTTTATGTAGTGAACCATCGACTTATTCACATATTCCTGATAGTCATTGGATTCTTGCTGGCTATAGAAGCTAATGGCCAGGATTCCACCCTACATTTTCCTTTTTCTGACAAGGGTTCTTATCCCCTATCTTCCTCAGGATATAGTTCACCCCTTTATCTGCAGAATCCATCCAACATCAATTCGCAGGTAGTTTATGATCCGCTGACTAAAAAGTATGTATTCACCGAGACCATCGGAAGCTGGAACTACAGGACTCCTACCACCATGACCATGGATGAGTTCCAGCGATATGAACTCAAACAACAGGTGAACGATTACTGGCGCTTGAAAGCAAGTGGCTCCTCCCTGGAACAACAGCTTTCCTTTATACCTCCTATCCAGGTGGGCGGAGAGGCATTTGATAAACTTTTTGGATCCAATGTGATCAATATCATTCCAACAGGTTCTGCAGAGCTGATTTTCGGATTTAACCTGAGCAAACAGGATAATCCCAATATTAGCGAGCAGCTTAGAAGTGTGCCTTCTTTCACTTTTGATGAAAAAATTATCATGAATGTGGCTGGCTCCATCGGCAATAAGATGAGCATGGATATCAGCTACAATACGGAAGCCACTTTCGATTTTGAGAACCAGACCAAGCTGGAGTATACAGGAGAGGAGGATGAGATCATCAAGAAGATCGAGGCTGGAAATGTGAACCTGCCTATTCCGGGCTCCTTGATTAATGGGAGCCAGAGCCTCTTTGGTTTTAAGACAGAGCTGCAATTTGGTAAATTGACGATGACCAGCGTATTTTCTCAACAACGGGGAGAATCGTCAGTGATCAATGTAGAGGGTGGCGCACAGCTGAGCGAGTATTCCATCACTGTGGATGATTACGATGTGAACATGCACTACTTTCTATCGGATTACTTTCGCGAGAACTATAATAAAGCATTGTCACGTCTGCCTATAATTACCTCCGATGTGGCCATTACCCGTATCGAAGTGTGGGTCACCAATAAGACCACCAATTTTGAACAATCCAGGAATATTGTGGTGGTCAATGACCTTGCCGAACCCTACCCCATGTTTTACGACCGCGATCCGGCTCAGACAGGAAATTACCCCAGGAATGCACTGAACAATGCCTATGAAGAGCTTACCACAACCCACTCGGCCATCAGGGATATCAAGAACGTGACCTCCGAGCTGGAAGCTGCCGGTCTAACCCTGGGAACTGATTATGAGAAGATCGAAAATGCCAGATTGCTTTCACCAAGAGAATATACCTTCAATGACAAGCTGGGTTATATCTCCCTGAATACTGCCCTGAATACCGATGAGATCCTGGCTGTGGCCTATGAGTATACGTACAGAGGTCAGACCTACCAGGTGGGTGAACTTTCGCAGGCCAGCGGGATCTCTGCACCATCATCGCTGATGATGAAGTTGATAAAACCTACCAATTACACACCCAGAAGCTATACCTGGGATTTGATGATGAAAAATGTCTATGCACTTGGGGCCTACCAGGTGGTTCAGGATGAATTTTCTCTGGATGTTCTGTACCGCGACGATGAAACAGGGAACTCTGTTAATTATCTGCCTGGAGGTGACCTGGACAAAACCATATTAATCAGGTTGTTGAACCTTGATAACATGAACTCTCAAGGAGACCCATATCCGGACGGTATTTTTGACTACATGGAAGGAGTTACCATCGTTCCCTCCAACGGGAGGGTCTTCTTCCCATTACTGGAGCCTTTTGGATCGGACCTGGAAAAGATTTTCAGGGACAGCCTGGATGCAGAGGCTGCAGATGCAGCCATAGACAAGTATGTGTTTCAGCAACTGTATGATTCTACAAAGACAAAAGCCCAGCAGATTGCAGAAAGGAACAAGTTCCTGATAGCCGGCCAGTATTCCTCTACGAATGGTTCGGAGATCATGCTGAACGCCATGAATGTTCCTCAGGGTTCGGTGAAAGTAACAGCAGCGGGGCGAGAGTTGATGGAGGGAGCTGATTATACTGTGGATTATATGCTTGGCAGGGTCACCATCATCAACCAGGGGATCCTTGAATCCGGGACTCCCATTCGTATTTCCCTGGAAAATCAGTCCCTGTTTAACTTTCAGACCAAGACACTGGTTGGCACCCATCTCAACTATAAAATCTCGAATAATTTTAATCTGGGGGCCACGGCCTTGCACCTGACCGAGAAACCCATGACCCAGAAAGTGAATGTTGGGGATGAACCCATTTCCAATACCATCTGGGGGATCAATGGTAGTTATACTACAGAATCGCAGTTACTTACCACCCTGGTGGACAAACTCCCCTTCCTTGAAACCAAAGCACCCTCCTCCTTTACTGTGGTGGGAGAATTTGCGCAACTGATACCGGGGCACTCGAGCGCTATTGGGAAAGAAGGCGACGCCTATTTGGATGACTTTGAAGGCAGTGAAACGTCTATAGATCTGAAACAATTCTCCTCCTGGAAACTTTCCAGTACGCCCAGGGGATTTTTCCCTGAAGCCGAACTCAACAACAACAGGGCCTATGGATATAACCGTGCAAAGTTTGCATGGTACCATATCGATCCGCTCTTTGTAAATCCTGATTCACGGACCCCCGATTATATGAAGGACGATCCCGATTATATGTCCAGTGCCTACGTATATGAGGTATATGAGCAGGATATTTTCCCCAATAAGGAGAATCCAAACGGGATTCCCACCAGGATCTCCGTTTTAAACATGGCATTCTATCCGGAGGAACGGGGGCCCTACAACTATGATTATGAGAGAATCGGACAGGAAGGTGAACTACTGGATCCAGAGAGCCGCTGGGGAGGAATCATGAGAGAGATTTACTCCAGTGATTTTGAACAGTCCAATGTGGAGTTTATTGAATTCTGGTTGATGGATCCCTTTGCCGAGATGCCGGATCATAATGGAGGTGAACTTTATATTAACCTGGGTAATATCTCCGAGGATGTATTGAAGGATTCACGAAAGATATTTGAGCACGGACTCCCCACATCTGAAGTGGTAGAAAAAGTGGATACCACTGTTTGGGGCCGAATCCCACTGACACAATCGCTGGTACAGGGTTTCAGTGCAGGCGACGCGACTCGTAAATTTCAGGATGTGGGTCTGGACGGAATCTCTTCGCTGTATTCCAATGATGAGGTCAGCTTCTTCTCCATGGAACCGGAGGATTACCTGAACCAGATTGAGTCGCGCTTCAATTCAGGACTACTTAGCTCGGAAGCCAGGGACAACATCTTCCTGGATCCCTCTTCGGACGATTATTCTTATTACCGCAGTACCATATACGATAATGAAAAGCTGGGTATCCTGGACCGTTACAAAAAGTATAATAACCAGGAGGGTAACTCGCCCAGTGACCAGGACAATCCGGAGTCATATCCCACTTCAGGTACCTCCCTCCCGGACATCGAGGACATTAACCGGGACAATACCCTGAGTGAAGGAGAGAGTTTCTACACTTACCGGGTCGATATCAATAAAGGTGATATGGAGGTGGGTCGGAACAATATTGTGGATAAGGTGGTCGACAAAGTCACTTACGAGAATGGGGAAAAGGCCGATGTAACCTGGTATCAGTTCCGGATTCCCATCTTAGACTATGAAGATACTGAAGGGGATATCAGCGATTTCAAAACCATCCGCTTCATGCGAATGTTCATGACCGGATTTAAGGATACCACCTACCTCAGGTTTGCTAAACTGGATATGGTTCGCGGGGAGTGGAGACGTTACTATCAGCCGCTGACCCAGGGAGGTGAAGACTGGACAGGGGTCGAGCCCTCATTGGGTGCACTTACCATTTCAGCTGTTAACATTGAAGAGAATTCAGGAAAGGAGCCGGTAAACTATACCCTTCCCCCTGGCTTCTCCCGTCAGATCGATCCTACACAACCCCAGCTCAGACAGCTAAATGAGCAGTCAATTGTGTTGAAGGTGAGTGAGCTGGCCGATGGAGATGCCAAGGCCGCCTATAAGAATACAGAATTGGATATGAGGCAGTATAAGAAAATCCAGATGGAAGCGCATGCCGAGGCCATCATAGGAGAAGTACTGGAAAACCATGAGCTGGTGGCCTTTATCCGATTGGGGACCGATTTTAAGGACAACTACTACGAGTATGAAGTTCCCATGGAACTTACGCCCCCCGGGAGATATAATAACGACAGTGATGCGGATCGCCTGATTGTATGGCCGGATGGTAACAGGTTTGAAGTGATACTTGACGATTTTACGGAGGTGAAGCAGGCCAGGAACAGGGCCATGAGCGATCCGGAAAGTGAAGTGACCATCAGCACAGTCTTTAGCGTGATAGACCAGAAAGGGAACCGCATGTCGGTAAGCGGAAACCCGAATTTGAGTAGTGTACGTACCATCATGATCGGGGTGCGCAATCCCAAAGTAGGGGCCAATCCCTATGGTCCGGATGACGGATTGCCCAAGTCGGGTGAAATCTGGCTGAACGAGTTACGCCTCTCCGGTTTCAACGAACACGGGGGTTGGGCAGCCACCGGAAGGGCCACTCTGAAACTGGCCGATTTTGGAAATATCACCTTTGCCGGAAACACCAGTCAGCCTGGATTTGGGAGCATAGAGCAAAAAGTGCAGGAGCGGCAGCAGGAGCAAATTATCCAGTATGATGTCTCCACCAATCTTCAGATGGGGAAATTCTTTAAGCAGGAGAGTGGGGTCAACATACCTGTGTTTATGAATTACTCCAAAGCCATTGTGAATCCCGAGTACAACCCTCTCGACCCGGATATTCCCTTGAAAGAGGCCATTGATGAGGCGGAGACGGAGGCTGAGCGTGATTCTATAGTTCGGAATGCGAGGGATATGGTTGAGCGAAAATCATTTGCTGTAACCAATGTTAGAATGAACAAAGCAGGGACAAAAAAGCATTTCTACAGTCTGTCCAATTGGTCTACCAGTTTCTCCATGAACGAAATGGCAAGTCATAGTCCCAACCTGAGTTATTACAATACCCGGAAGGTAAGGGCAAATATATCCTATAACTTCAATACCAGGCCTAAGAATGTCCAACCCTTTAAATCGGTGAAATGGATGAATTCGCAGTGGCTGCGACTGATCAAGGATTTCAATTTTAATTATACCCCATCCAGGATCTCGTTCAGGACCGATATGGACCGTTACTATCTGGAAAAGGAGGTTAGGAACATTAACAACCCGGATTATTATGTGAAGCCCACCTTTAAAAAGGACTTTTACTGGAACCGCTTTTTTGATTTGAAATTTGATCTTACCAAAAGTCTCCGCTTCGATTTCTCCTCCGTACATAATGCCAGGATAGATGAGCCCGAGGGTCGTTGGAATTACGATTATGGTTGGGATGCGCTTAAGGATACGATTTTAAACTTTGGACGGGCCACCAGCTATTATCACCAGTTTAATACCTCTTATACCATTCCCATTAACAAGATCCCCCTGCTCGACTGGACCTCCGCCACTGTCCGGTATAATGGAACATATGGTTGGGATGTGGGCCCCATAATCCCGGATGATCCCATCTGGGGTCCCATTAATCTTGGGAACACAGTAAAGAACTCCAATACCATTCAGCTGAATGGGCAATTGAATTTTGTAAACCTCTATAACAAAGTTCCCTACCTGAAAGATATTAATGACAAATACCGCAGTTCCCAAACCAGGCAAAGGGAGGCCAAGACACGTGTTAAGACCAGAGTCTATACCGATGACAACATCTACCTGCGGGAGGGCCGGGCCCGTTATGTGGTCCATAAACTGAAGACCGAAGACATAGTAGTCGAAGTATTCGATGAGAATATGCAAGCTGTGGAGGTAACAACAGAGATTCTTAATGATGTGCGGATCAGGATCACATCTGACAAGGCGATTCGGAATGCCCGGGTGAGGGTGACAGGTACCATCGAGAAGGGAGAGAGTCCATTCACCTTTATTTATGAAAGCACCTTGAGGATCATCATGAGTGTACGAACTCTGAACCTGACTTATTCAAACAGTGGAGGGACCTTGCTCCCCGGATATAATTACGGCATTAGTAATTTTGGATTTGGTACCTATACAAGCAATGGACAGATGGAGCCGGGCTGGGGCTTCATTGCAGGATGGCAGGATCCGGAATATGCCTACAATTCCTTTAACAGGGGTGCCCTCAGCACCGATCGGAATCTCAATGAAGCCTATGCTATGAATCATACCGATCGCTTCACAGCCAGGATGAGTATCGAACCATTTAATGGCTTGAAAATTGACCTGACGGCCAACAGGATGTTTTCTTCCAACTTCTCAGAATATTACACGGCCCTTCCAGACGGCTCTCTTCCCGCCGATTCGGCCCGGGGACGACTTTACAGTGGGAATTTCAGCATGTCATACATTAGCCTGGGAACCGCATTCGAGAGGATCGATAACAATGTGGAGTCGTCCAGTGCCTTCGACCTGCTTAAGAACGAGTACCGGGCCACCATTTCACAACGTCGGGGTATCGACTATACCAATGAGTCTGGTGAGGTACTTCCTCCTGACAGTACCAACTCGGATTATGTAACAGGTTATGGACCCACCTCGCAGGATGTACTTATTCCAGCCTTCCTGGCTGCCTATGGTGGAAGATCGGCTGACAATATCCCCATGAATGCCATAAAGTCCATCTGGGAAATGCTACCCAACTGGCAGGTGCGTTTCGACGGCCTGGGAAAAATAGAAGCTCTTCAGAGATTTGTGAACTCTATTGTTATGAATCATTCCTATCGCTCGACTTATAGTGTTGGGTCCTTTATCAATAATCCTTTCTTTATAGCTGATTCGATTAGCGGGGTTCCTATCTTGGTTGACCTGCAGGGGAATTTTATGGTGGAGCAGAACATCAATGTCGTGAGCATCAATGAAAGTTTCAGTCCCCTTTTCGATATTAATATGAACTGGAAGAACAGCCTGACCACTCGTGTAGAGTACAAGCGCTCCAGAACCGTGGCCATGAATATGTCCAATACACAGGTGAATGAGGTGAACAGTGCTGAATTCATAATAGGTGCAGGCTACAGGTTTAATCAGGTTCCTTTAGTCATTAACCAGAAGGAGCTCTCCAGCGACCTGAATGTGCGGGTCGATCTCTCCATGCGGAACAACAGGACAGTGATCCGGAAGCTGGAGGATATTTCAGGCAGCGAGATTACCGCCGGACAAACCATCTTTAGCCTGAAAGCTGCGGCCGACTATATGCTGAGTGATAAGTTTACCTTACGCGTGTTCTACGATCAGCGACTCACAACGCCTTATATATCAAATAGTTACCCAAATGCCAACTATAATGTAGGCTTCAGTATGACCTTTACCTTGTAAGTCAGGAAGGTGCTATTTTATGATTTTAAGCAGCTAAAAATTCAGCAGGAATGTATTACATTTGAATAAATATTAACTTTTTTCTTATGACCGTTCCTGCAGAACTTAAGTACACCGCGGAACACGAATGGATTCGTGTGGAAGGTGATGAAATCGTGGTTGGCGTAACCGAATTTGCCCAGGGTGAACTCGGGGATGTGGTTTTTATTGAGATAGAGACCGAAGGAGAGACCCTGTCAAAGGGAGAGACTTTTGGGAGCATCGAAGCCGTGAAAACTGTTTCTGATCTCTATATGCCCGTGGATGGAGAGGTGGTTAAGGCAAACCCGGCCCTGGAGGATACTCCTGAGCTGGTTAATTCTGAGCCCTTTGAAGGTGGGTGGATGATCAGAATAAAACTGACCGATCCTTCACAACTGGATGATTTAATGACGGCCGATGCATACAGCGCTTTGATCGGCTAGGGCTTAGCTTTCTGATTTCCGGCAGGGTTTTTGTGCTTGATCCAGGGTCAAACACCCGTGCTAATGAAGACTTTTTTCTCCCTGTCGATTTTGCTCTTGCTCTCCTTTTCGTGTACGGCTCCCAGGCTTGTTACAAAAATAACTCCGGAAGCTCCTGAGGGGCATAAGGCCAATGGGCGGGAATATATCCCCCTTGAAAGTGACCAGATTGATGTGGAACTCGGGTATGATGGTATCCAGGGTGCTTATCTGGTATTCGATTTCGTATTACACAATAATTCTGTTGATACACTTTCCATCCAGCCTGCCGATTTTTACTATGTGTTACTCGATAGTGCCCATGCAGAATCATCAAATTCCAATTCCTGGCAGACGATTCATCCAGATACAGTGATGCTGCACTACGATCTGGTATTGGAAGAAAGGAAAAAAGTGAAGGGGACAAATACCTTATTCGGGATTCTTCAGGCCAGTGCTAATATACTTTACTACGCCTCCGGCTTTATTGCCACCCAAGATCCCGGTTTCATTGTTGATGGTGTTTTCCAGACAGTAGGTACAGCCGATCAATATATTTCTCAGGATAAGATGATTAACTCAGAAATGGCTTTGATCGGTGAAGAGAAAGAGCTGGTGAGAGAGGAGATATTCAGAAGATGTGAGCTTCCGCCGGGAAACGTGGCCAGCGGGTATGTCTATTTTCCAAAGCATGACAATACTGCCTTTTACATGTTCTGTTTTCCTGTTGAAAACCAGCTATTTCAATTTGTTTATAATCAGCGCACCGAGCTGGTGTATTACTGATAATCAGGAGATTTCCCGTCAGGCAGAAGGCTCCAGATCCTCTGGCGATTCATCTTTTCCGCCGTTTTTAGTTTTTCCTGCAGCCAGGGGATCAGCAGAGATTTCTTTATATAACTCCCTGTTGCGTGCAACATCAATTGCCAGGTAAAGGGCATTTCTGAAAGAAGTGGCTGAGGCTAGATTTTTGCCAGCCAGTTCGTAGGCTGTTCCGTGAGCCGGACTGGTACGGACCACCGGCAAACCGGCGGTAAAATTCACACCACTATCCATAGTAAGAGACTTAAACGGGGCAAGCCCCTGGTCATGGTACATGGCAAGCACAGCATCGAATTTGCTAAATCGTCCGGCACCAAAAAAGCCATCGGCTGCATAGGGACCCAATGCAGTTATTCCCAACTTTTTGGCCTCAGCGATGGCCGGGGTAATGACCTTTTGCTCTTCACTGCCAAGCAGTCCGTCATCGCCGGCATGCGGGTTCAGTCCGAGTACGGCAATGCGAGGATTTCTAATACCAAAGTCTACCAGCAGCGACCTTGCAAGAATCTTCAGCTTTTCAACAACAAGCTCCTTGCTTATCATGGAACTCAAGGCCGATATGGGCACATGTCCAGCCACCAGCCCCACTTTTAATAGCTCACTGACCATTAACATCATTACCTCGTCGACATGAAAACGGGCCTGAAGATACTCTGTATGACCGCTGTAATTGAATTCGGAGTGTTGGATATTCTGTTTGTTGACCGGTCCGGTGACCAAGGCATCAATCTTTCCTGATTCCAGAGCGTCTGTAGCCGCCTTCAGTGCCTTATATGAATCAATCCCGGCACTCTCAGTAGATTTGCCAAGTTCAACACGAATGTTCTCATCCACACAGTTGATAATATAGGATTTGTTTCCCCGTGCCTCATCAGGGGAAGAGATCCCAATGGGAGAAAATCCCTCAATATCAAGTGCTTTCCTGTGGTAGGCAGCTACTTTGGGTGAACCGTAAATGATGGGTGTACAAATCTCATTGATTCGACTGTCCAACAGGGTTTTTATGATAACCTCATAGCTGATCCCGTTGATATCACCATGGGATATGCCTATTTTGAGTTTGTCTTTCATTTTTAGTAGAGATTAATGGGTGCGGTCAAGAAAAAAGTTGTAGAGGATCCTGACTCCTACACCGCTGCCTCCCTTCCCCCTGTAGTTGAAAGGAACCTTATTAAATGAAGGTCCTGCAATATCCAGGTGGACATATGGATAGTCGGTGAAGTGTTCAAGGAATTTACCGGCAGTTATGGCCCCGCCATACTTCCCCCCAATGTTTTTCTGGTCGGCTATATCTGATTTTAATTGTTCTTTGTATTCATCCCAGAAAGGAAATTCAGCGATTCTTTCGCAAGTATACTCCCCGCTTGCTTTTAAGTTATCCATCACTTCGCGGCTGGCATTTCCCATGCCCACCATTCCAAACTTATCGATGGCCATATGTGCAGACCCGGTCAGCGTGGAGAGTTCAATGACCAGTTCAGGATCATATTGTTTGGCATAACTGAGGGCATCAGCAAGGATCATTCGCCCTTCGGCATCTGTATTCAGTACTTCAACAGTGGAACCGTCGTACATGGTGATCACATCGCCGGGGACATAGGCATTTCCATCGGGCCTGTTATCAGTGGCAGGAATCAGACCAACTATCCATACAGGTAGTTCGTTTTTTGCCACAGCATAAAATGCTCCAGCCACAGCAGCAGCCCCTCCCATATCACATTTCATATAATCCATGGAGTCATGAGTAGGCTTCAGACTGAGTCCCCCGGTATCATAGACAACTCCTTTTCCTACCAGCACAACGGGGCGGTCATTCACAGCATTTTCGGGTTTCCATGTGAGGATAGAGAAGGTAGGTGGGTCAATGCTTCCCTTATTCACCGCCAGGAGGCCCCCCATTTTCAAGGATTCGATCTTAAGCTTGTTGAATACCTCTACGGAGAACCCAGAATCTTTCCCCATCTTCTCGATCTCTTTGGAGAGCTGCAAGGCAGTCAGGTAAGACAAGGGTTCATTGACCAGGTCGCGGGTCAGATAGACTGCATGAACCAGGTTGGCCAGCTTCTTCACATGATCATCGCTAAGACCCTCATCATACATGGATATTTCAATCAGAGAATACTTCTTGGAACGATCTTCACTCTGGTATTTCAGAAACTGGTAGTTGCTCAGCGCCACACCTTCGGCAAAAGCCACACACACCTCCTGGTCCACCCCTCCATTGATCACCGTAAGCGATGCTACCTCATGGTCCATAAGCACTGAATGCAACTCAAATCCTGCTTTCCTGGCATTTTCAAGACCTATGCCAGGTGGGACTCCCTTTTTTTCCAGGTTCCGGTAGATAAGCACATGATCCAGTCGGTTCAGAATGGCCACATTTTTTTCTCCTGCCAGCCGTTCACTGATATAAGCCAGCTCCGCCGGATCAGTTATAAATGCGTCCAGCTTTGTATTCTCATTTACCAGTATGATCCGGCTACCTTTAATATCCTTTTTTCGTGTCTTGTTAATCTTCATCTCAACTCTCTTTTACCATAGGAAGGGTAAATGTAAAAGTGGATCCCACTTCGACTTTACTCTCTATCTCCAGTGTTCCATTATTTTTTTCAATCAAATCCCGTACAAGCTGTAATCCAAGTCCGGTTCCAATCTCCTGATCGGTTCCTTTGGTACTGCCCAGGTAACCCTCCTTATTGAACTGTTCCAGGTATTCGGCTTTCATACCAATGCCTGTATCAACAACGGAACAGTTAATTTTATCAAGCTCCTGCCAGGTCCGAATGTGGACAGTGCCCCCTTTGCGGGTAAATTTAATGGCATTGGCCACCAGGTTCCTTAAAACAGTATTTATATATACGGGATCTGCATAGGCCCTTATGCCGGTTGGGACATCGGAGCTAAGGGCAATATCTTTTTGCTGAGCCATATGTTGATAAAGTGCTTCTACCTTTTTTATAAGGCTCTTCATCTCAATCTCTGCGGGGGCCACTTGCATTTGGTGGGCTTCGCTTCGACCCCAATAAAGCAGGTTGTCGAGGAGGGTTACAGCAGCCTGTGAAGATTCATGAAGGGAGTGTGTAATATGTTTTTTGGAGGCGAGCTCTGGTTTGGTGGCAAGAAGTTCGGAGAATTGGGCCATATTGGCAATGGGATTTTTCAGATCGTGTGCGATAACCGATAATACCCTGTTCTTAAACCTGAGAGAGTTTTCTAACTGAACCCTCTCCTGATTATTATGGACCCATTGCATGATAATAAGCACCGCCATGGCTAATATAAAGAGCTGGAAAGAGATTGGTGAAAGGTAGTTGCCAGAGAGGGAGCCGGCTGTATTGGCCAGCAGAATATCGTTGATCAGTGTAAAAATAAAGAAGGCGAGTGATACAAAGAATACAGTATCCATCGTTCTCCTCTTTATTGTTCCAAACAGGCTTACGAATAGATAGTAAGCCAGGAAGAGTACCAGGACTGGCTGGTAGCCAAACATCTCATAGGAAAAGAGGTGCACGGGTAAAATAAACAGTGAGATACTGGCCAGAGCCATCAGAATGGTGTTCACTCTTATGATCCTGTTCATAAAGCGATTCGGGAATATTTTATGAAGGAAGATCATCCCGAATAGTTGTGCCAGGTAGGAGCCCAGGTACTCCATCCGTATCTGCCATGCCCAGGGTGTATCGAGAAAGGCATTGGAGGTGTAGAGGCCTGTATTGACCGATCTCAGTAGGATTCCCAGGGTGGTGAGGGCAAAGAATAGCATCAATACCTCCTTCCTGGTAAAGGACCAGAAAATCAGGAAAAAGACCATAAAAAAGAAGAGTACCCCGATGGTGGAGTAATTAAATATACGCCGCCTTTCTTTCCTTTCCATAACTTTGCTGGCACTGCCGATCACAAGCGATTGCCAGAATCCACCCCTGCGGTGATTAAAGTTGGAAACCTGGATCAGGATCTGGAGTGTATCGGTATCCGGGATATAGCAGAAGCTGGCAGGTTGATACCAGGGCTTTTCTTCTTCCCGGCTGGTTCCTACCTCTCCGTTTTCACTTACCAGGCGCTGGTTAAGGTAAAATTTGTAAGCCACATCGAAGAGTGGAATATCAAAACAGATGGCAGAATGATAATCCTCCGGAAGGATTACCATCAGGCTGTATGTGCCATATCCAAATCCTGGGAGTGATTTGCCATCAACTTCGTAGCTTTTCCAGTAGGAAGGAACGGTGACCGGGATTCCCGTTATGGCCTGCTGGTCAAAATTAGCAGGATCAAGCAGTTTTTCCCAGTGGAATAACCATTCCCCATCCAGGTCAAATATGCTTTGATCGTCCATTACACATTCCCTGAGATCAAGAATCCCCTTTTCTGGAACCGGAATATCTTGATGAGCGGAGAGCGTTGTAAATCCGAAAGTTAGAAACAAATTCAGTAATATGACCAACCTGAGCATCGTTAGCAAATGTAATAATAAATTGACTTTAACAGTGCATTGTTGTATTTTGCATATATGGGATGGCAGGCCGTCAGGCCTTCATGAAATATAAACCAAAAACATAAACCATGAGATACACAATTCTTTCTGCTCTTATTATTGCTGCATTTGCACTTTCAGGCTGTGAGAAGGCCATTGATTATGAAAAAGAAAAAGCGGCCATTATCGCGGTAATGGAAAAAGAAACACTGACCTACATTGAGCGGGATTTTGAAGGGATGTTTTCTACACATGTACAGGATTCCCTGAATATGAGATTAACTGCAGGTGCCGATAATTACGTATTCGCAGAAGGTTGGGAGGATGTTTCGAGACACATGACAGGTGATCAGACTGAAGACGATCTCGGCGCTGATATACACATTACTGTTGAAAAATCGAATTACCGGATGAAGATTTATCCCCAGTCTGCCTTTGTGGTTTGCGATCAGAAATGGACTTCCCAGTACGAAGATGACATGACTGAAATGTGCAGCATTCAAGTACGCTTCCTGGAAAAAGTTGAAGGCCAGTGGAAGATTTCCTTTGTATCCTTCATCGGAATAGATGGTTATATGGAAGATGAGACCGAAGAGTTGTTCGATTAGCCTTTTGCAGGCTTAAGCTAAGCTGATCGCCACCTCCCTGGATTCACTCTGCCACAATCCATGTTTGGTACAGACCGACATGGCCGATAAATTCATGGTTACAGCTCCAGGGACGATGTAAAAATCCACTTCCAAATGCTCCGGTTTATTGCCCAGAGTTCCCGGGGCAAAATGTGCTTCCGCAATAAAGGTTTCCCGGTTCCATAGTTGAACATAGTTGATAAAGTGATCCGGATCGTCGGGATGCATGTATTCGGTTCCCAGACGAACCTTCACCTTGAATTTCTCACCTTCGTTTGCATAAGAGTCGCAAATCAGTACCGGGGTATGCCGGTCGAAATAGTCTTTTCGAAGCTCTTTCTCTTCCTTTGATATATCGACCGGATTAAAAATTCGGGGCATGGATTTGTTGTTTTATAAGATTACTATGTCAAAGATAGCAAAGTCTGGAATGATCAAAAAGAATGATTGACCCGCAGTAGATTAATCACGAACTTACCATTGCAAATGGTACAGGAATCACATTCGGAACACATTGCCCTTGAGGTGAAGAACCTGGTAAGAAGATACGGAGACCTTCTGGCAGTTGACCATCTGTCTTTGCAGGTAAAGCAGGGTGAGGTATTTGGTTTATTAGGCCCCAACGGGGCCGGTAAAACTACATCCATACGGATGATGTGTGGATTGCTGAAACCCACTTCGGGCGATGTGTATATCAAGGGGAGACGTGTCCCTCCGGGGGGGAGTGAGGAGACCAGATCGAAGGTGGGTATCTGTCCACAGGAGAACATTCTTTGGAACAAGCTAACCTGTTATGAGCAGCTGGTATTTAGTGCCGGAATGTATAATGTAAATCGAATGCAGGCCAGGACCAGGGCTGATCGCCTGTTGCAGGAGATGGGTCTTGGTTTCAAACGGAACAAACTTGCCGGGACTCTTTCGGGGGGCTTGAAGCGCCGCATGAATGTGATTATGGCCATCATGCACGACCCTGAAATCCTGGTCTTTGATGAGCCGGAAGCGGGACTCGATCCACAGAGCCGTGTGTTGGTCCGGAATTTTATCATGGAAACTGCCAGGAGCAAAACCGTGATTGTGACCACCCATAACATGGATGAGGCCGAAAGGATCGCCAACCGGGTGGCCATTATCGACTCGGGCAAACTGCTTCAGCTGGATACCCCCGATAATTTAAAGCGGTCCATTGGTGAGGGAGATGTAATGGAAATGAAGCTTTATACTGCAGATCCAAATCGTTTAGTAAGAGCCAAAAAGGGCCTTAAGGACCTGGGATATGGAGTGAACAGGGAGGAGGATAACTTTACCATTCGTGCCATGAACCTGGTTCCCAGGATTCATGAGGTTTACCAGTTGCTGGAACGGGAACAGATTAGTATACAGGAGATGAAAGTTCGCGAAAATACCCTGGAAGATGTGTTTATACATCTTACAGGGAAAAGCCTGAGAAGATGAGATGGTATCTTGTTTTTCGGAAAGGGATCAGGGAGCAGATCCGGGAATACTGGATCCTGGTGATGACCGTAGTAATGGCTCCTTTTTTCATCCTTATTTATTTCCTGATGGCTGAAACGGAAGATCCGGAGTATGCTGTGATCCTGGTGAACCTGGACCGGGGAGCTGAATATGAAGGCGGGTTCTTACACCTGGGCGACTCCATTGTCAATTATGCAAAACTACTGTCCGGTATGGAGGAGATGTTGAATATTACAGCGCTTGAAAGCAGGGAGGCGGCGGTCGAAAAATTGCGCAATAGAAAGGCAGATGTAGTATTGGTTCTGCCAGTGGATCTCTCCGCTACCGTGGCCGCTTCTCCTGATGCTCCGCTTCCGCCTTCCCGGATTGAGCTGGTGGGTGATGTCACTCAGATGGAGTATATCATTGGAGCTGTATGGTCGGAAGAGCTGATCAACCGCTATATACTGGAGCTGGCAGATATTCAGATGCCGCATACCTGGACCGAGACCACTCTCGGATTTTCTGGAGCGCGTAGCAATTTTGAGCTCTATCTGCCTGGACTACTAATACTCTCCATTATCATGATCATTTTCTCCGCATCCTCAGCCATGGTTCGCGAATCCGAGTCCAGAACCCTGGAGCGGCTAAGGATCTCCAGACTTAAAACCCTTGAGTTCCTTGGTGGAATTTCCCTGGTGCAGATCATTGTGGCGCTCTTCTCCCTGCTTCTGGCTGTCTTAACTGCCCTGGCGCTTGGTTATACCCTGATCCCCGGAACCCTCGGATTTATCCTGCTTATCTCCATACTTACAGCCCTCTCCATGATCAGTTTCAGTCTGCTGGTGGCAGCCATGTGCCGCTCCGTAAAGGAGGTGGCCATAATCGGGACCTTTCCTCTTTTCCTGCTGATGTTCTTTACCGGGGCGGCCTTTCCTGTTACAGGTGGCCGGCTCTTTACCATCGGATCTTACCAGGTAATGCTAAATGATATTCTCTCTCCCAAATTTGCTGTGGAAGCACTGAACAAAGTGCTAATCAGGGGACTGGATGTGAAGGATACCATTCCCGAGATGATCGCTCTGGTGGTGCTGACAGGGCTGTATTTTGTTGCAGGAACCTGGTTATTCAGGCGCAGGCATATGCGGGCACGGTGACCATTTATTTTTTTTTTGTAACTTCTATCCGTGACCTATATGAAGCACATGAGAAAGTTCTGGGTGCACAGTCTGCTTCTACTGCTGCTTGCTATTTCCGGAAGCCAAATCAGGGCCCAGGAACTGGTAGCTTTCCCTTTCGAAGCGAGCACTCTGGCAGCACTGCAGGAACATAAGATCAGCATCGCAAACTCATTGAATTTCAATCCCTTGCTGAAGGATTATGATGTGAAATTTTATGGACTGGATGTGGAGGCGGACAACCGGTCTGATCATATCGGTGGAAGTGCAACAATCCTGTTGGAAGTGAGGAATAATGCATTTTCCACCCTGGTGTTTGAACTACATCATTCCCTGGTAGTTGACCGGGTAATGGTGGATGGAGCAGAGATGAGTTTCACGCATACCGACGATGAACTCTATATCGATCTGAGTACAGTCAGGGATTCAGGAATACTGGTCACCGCGCAGGTTTATTATGCTGGAAATACCGGCGAGGGCATGGTCATGGAAATAGATGAAGAGTGGGGCGCACCGGTCACCTATACCAGTTCGGAACCCTTTTATTCCAAAGACTGGTTTCCCTGTAAGCAGGATCTGACAGATAAGGCCGACTCGGTGCACGTGTTTATAACCACCGATTATGAACTGACTGGTGTTTCCAACGGGATCCATACTGCTACCACCTATTTTCCGGATGGAAAGGTACGCTACGAATGGAAATCCAACTACCCCATCGATTATTACCTGATTTCCATTGCAGTTGCCGATTATATTGAATACAATCTGGAGGTACAGCCCCCGGGTATAAGCGCTCCCATTTTCATTCAGAATTTTGTCTATGATATCCCCACTTGTCTGGATACTTACAGGGATCAGATCAATGTAACCATTCCCATCATGGAGCTATTCTGCGAACACTTCGGCCCCTATCCCCACAGGGAGGAGAAATATGGACATTATCTATGGCCCAGGGGCGGGGGGATGGAGCACCAGACCATGACCGGAATGGGGAATTTTGAGTTCTACCTGGTCGCTCATGAGTTGGGGCATTCATGGTTTGGGAATTATGTAACCTGTGCCACCTGGCAGGACATCTGGATCAACGAAGGTTTTGCCACTTTTGCGGGTTACCTGGCCACAGAAGTTCTGGCACCCGAGTATGCAGATGGCGAACGGGAAACCCGTTTTAACAGGGCTCTGCGAGAACCGGATGGAACTGTTTATGTGCCTGAAGAGGATGCGGACGATCCTTCGCGAATTTTCAACGGGAATCTTTCCTACAACAAGGGAATGGCGCTGCTTTATATGATCCGTTTTGAAATGCAGAATGATGCGCTTTTCTACCTTAGCCTGAGGAACTACATTGACCGCTATGCCAATAATGTGGCTACCGGAATGGACTTCAAGGAGGTGCTTGAGGAGACTTCCGGCATGGATTTTACAGATTTCTTTAATCAGTGGTATTTTGGAGCTGGCTACCCCATTTATGAGGTGCAGTGGGATCAGCAGGGTAGCATCCTAAGCCTGGAATCTGTCCAGGCCACCTCTTCAACGCAGACACCACTTTTTAAGATGTCCATGGAGTATACCTTATTCCATGCTGGGGGGGATACCACAATCAGAGTCTTCCATGACGAGAATGTGGAAAGTTACCAGTTCGATCTTCCCTTTGTTGTGACGGACATCGGGATAGATTTCTATAACCAGGTGCTGGATGGGGAGAGCGAAGAGATGAAGAGTGCCTCAGCCGGGGAAAATACTCCCCTGTTTTCCATCGCTCCCAATCCCAGTCGGGGCACTTTCTTTTTCAGTTTAAATGAGGAGGCGGGTATTGAAACGGGCGGTGATGTGATTTTGGAGGTCCTGGATCTTTCTGGAAAAACCCAGTTCCGAAGCAATTACAGGGGATGCCTTCCTTTTATGGAGTATGCCGTGGAGCTGGAGGAGTCGGTCTCTGGAGTATATCTTGTCAGATTTTACTTTAAAAACAGGGTTGAAGTGCAAAAATTACTTGTGAAATGAAACGGAGCCTGGTGACCATAGCATTTATAATGTGGGCAGGGCTCCTTGTCCTTTATAGCCAGTTTCCCTCCAGCTTCGGTGCTAAAGCAGGAATCTCGCTGGCCAACCAGACCTACACGTTTACAGCTATTGACTATACCCTGGAGACAGAGCCGGTGGTGGGGCCAACCCTTTCACTTTTTGCTGAGGCTTTCAGGGGTGCTCATTTCAGCCTCCAGGTGGATCTGTCTTACTTTGTTAAGGGGAGTAAAACCAGCACGCAGTCGGTCACGGTTGATCACCTGGACTTCGATCGGATCATTGTCAATGAAGGGGAGACGAGCACTTCGACTTTCAGTTACTTTTCTATTGCTCCCATGGCCAGGTACAGGCTGGGCCAGGGCTCCCTTCAACCTTATTTCCTGCTGGGTCCGAGGGTGGATATCCTTTTGATATACGAGACGGATTCTGAATATCCCCTGGATGAGCAGAATAGTGTGATTCCGGGGCTTACCTTTGGTACTGGCCTGGAGTATAGGCTTAACAATCTGGGTTTATTTGCAGAGCTGCAGTACCAGGGAGATTTTATCCCGGTAACCGGCCATGATCCCTTGTTAGTCAATAATCATATGATCTCTTTCACCCTGGGGCTCAGGTGGCTTGTTTCCGACTGAGCTTCCTTCTTTCGGAGAAGGTCATTGCTTTTCGGAGGAGATCTGTTCGAAGCGTCAGGTAGAAAAACAAGGAATAGAGCCAGATGGCAATCACATTGTACCAAAGGGTGTCAATCTCAAACCTGCCGATTATCTTGACGGGTGCATATAAGTGTGCCCTGCCAAACCTGGATGTGGGTTTCATATAGGCGGGTTGAAACTTCCTGATCAAACGGCCGTCTTTTTCATCAATCTTATGGAGAAGATTATGATTCAATACCAGCTCAGAAAGTTTCTTATTTTCGTACTTATTTCTGAAAGTGGTGTATCCATCCAAACCCAGTCGCTCGTATAAGTCTTTAACAACAAGGGCTTTTTCATCTTTTGAGGTCCCCGCTCTGCTGTTAGTCAGTTTTTGTACGCTGTCAATGTACGATTCAATGGCTGACACAGTTGAATCACTGAATGCTTCCCCATCCGCTTTGCCCGGCCAATGGGCCGGGAGTGCGGGAATCAGCTTTCCCATTTCTGCAAGCTGGGCATTCAAGGTCTGGAAGTCAGCCCGGATGGTT